>OFSE01000050.1_pt1 | contig 40848 bp, 59 predicted proteins | sample 1543261 | NCBI WGS metagenome assembly OFSE01 (sample SAMN07774225, study PRJEB24372) | wastewater metagenome | isolation source: Exp Tend VB 50WW | collected 2016-02 | reverse complement strand
TTATGCCAATCTGAGCTCTGCCAATCTGCGCTCTGCCAATCTGCGCTCTGCCGATCTGAGCTCTGCCGATCTGAGCTCTGCCAATCTGAGCTATGCCGATCTGCGCTATGCCGATCTGCGCTCTGCCAATCTGAGCTCTACGGACTTTGATGGATTAACAGTTAACGAATGGCTTAAAAAATACAAAATTAAAAAAGTTGGCACGAAAATTATCGTCTATAAAGGCGTTAATAATGGCCTCCAGTCTTCAACTTCAGATAAAAAAATCACCTACAAAATCGGAAAGACAACAAGTGAAAAACTTTGTTCATTCTCTGTAGCAGCTCAATGTATGCCAGGGCTACATGTCTGCCCTACTATTGAGGCTGCTAGGGGTTGGGGCAGCACTGTCTTAGAGTGTGAGGTAGATATGGGTGATATAGTGGCTATTCCAGCTCAAGATGGTGGAATTAAGATCAGAGTTAAAAAGTTAAAACCGATAAAAATTATTAATTAAATTACAATGAAAACCTACAAAACTTGGAAACATATTAATTAAAATTCACAATGGTAAAATTAATCAAAATAACCAGCCTTGATCAGATTAAGGTTGGGGATGTACTCAGTGACGGTGAATATAGATACAAAGTTTGGGCTAAACCAGATTTGCTGGTAGCACTAAAACAACTAGATATTAGAGGGGTTATGCCTTCTTGGTTTAATTTAGATGAATTGAATGACTATGGCTACCAACTCGAAGTCGAAGACACACCTTGGCAGCCGATGGAGGGGGAGAATTATTATACTCCTTATATTCATTGGGGTGATGCTGACCATTATTGCTGGCATGTGGGGCGCGGTCGCCAAATTAACCAAGATCACATTGCTGCTGGCATGTGTTTTAGAACCCCAGAAGAAGCTACAGCCGCAGCCCAGAAGATGCTTGATGCTATTAAACCTAATTAGTAATTTAAGCCGAAAGGCAAACAACATGACAGTAGAAAGAGCACTAACAGTAGAAGAGTTCGCAATTGAGAATAGAGTAAAAGCTAAAGAACTAGCAGCCTTAGTTAAAGGCATGATGAGTGATTTTCATGCACATAAAGAGGGCGCTGATATAGGTGAAACGAAAGCTAATATAATGCTTGCATATCGTCACCTTGAAGACGCTTCAATGAGACTTGGCAAAGTAATCCAAGCTCAGGATGGTGGGGTTAGTGTTTATGATAATTAATCCCACCTCCGAAAAGAGGTTAAACTACTTGGGGGGGTAAAGCATCAAACCCTGCCTTGATGTAGGCCCCCACCTGTTCAAACAAATTATCCCAGATGAATCCCAAGACACCTAATAACTTAATAATCTATGAAAGACCTAAAAGTAGCACAGAATTTACTTGATGCTTGTGGTGGGAGACGAGAGTACACAACAGTTTTAATTCAACTAATCCTTAACCCAAAATCAAATGATTGAAGATATAAAAAACGCACTTGCACTTAATGTCGCCTATCTATTACCGCCAAGGGTAATAATGTGGGCTGTAATCAGAGCTTTTGCTCACACAAGTAAGACCGAATTTAACAATAAACACCCTGACAAAATCAGTTACACCGAGCTAGCAAAGAGTTGGGACAAATTAATTTACCCAAAATCAAATGACAAATAAAGTCTTTGAGTACCGTTATTTCCCTAGTGAATTCCAAAATATTTCTGAGCTGATTAAAATTATAGAATCCGCAGTATCTCAGGGTTGGCGGTTTGTAAGTATTGACAGAGGAAACCTACTTTTTAAACGTAAAATCCAATGAACAAAAACTATGAAAAAATCAAAGCCGCTTGCCTGAAGGCAAATCCAAAGCTGATGGAGCTTTCGTTTGGGTGCGAGGTGATAATGACAATCAACAAATACACAAGCATGCCTAAAACTATGAAAGGTTTATTTTGCGGTATATATTCTGGCCAAAATAATTTTGCAATTGTAAGCAAAGAAGATAATACAATGAGATATTTGAGCGATTCTGAGTTTGAAATCCTCGGCCACGAGCCAACCCTACAAGATATTTTACTTGCAACAAATGCGGCTGATTGTGAAGAGGAAACGGTTTTAAATTACTACGACCTCTCCAAACCAGTCAAAGACCAATCAGAAGAAACTTTACAATTTATCGCAAATTTATTATGAAAAAAATGACCCTAAAAGAAGCGCAGAATCTCTTAAGTAGCTGGACAAAATTGCATCCAGATGAAGAAGCGATGGTACTTATTACTCATGTTGACAAGCTTCTTGAAGCCGCCCGAGTTGTGGAGAGGGGAAATAATAAAAAGAAAATTACCGCCTGGGCAGATGTAGGCTCAAATGGTGGAATATTTGAATTTCAGTCTGGGCCTGTAGCTACTAGATACCCTCATCTGATGCACGTTTATTCTCAACCAGGTAAAGGTCTACGAAAAATTGAAATGATCTTATCCGATAACCAAAAACAAAATGAGGGAAATTAAATTTAGAGCTTGGGATAAAATAAGACAAAGAATGATACTGCCAGGTGACTATGATTTTGTTACTTTTAGTGGCAAACCTGGAACAGCATATCCTCATTCAATAGATGAGCAACCTGTTATGGCTTCTCTCTTTGAAGTTCACTTAATGCAGTACACGGACCTAAAGGATAAGAATGGGAAAGAGGTTTTCGAGAAAGATATTTTGCGTTTTTATTGGAGGGGTGAATCACAAGCAGTTTGCGCTGTCACTTGGAACGATCTGGGTTGTTGGGATCTTGGCTACCCTCTAAGTGATTATGAAGTAATAGGAAATATTTACGAAAATCCTGAACTACTTAACCCGCCGAAAGGCAAATAACTATGCAGGAATATCAATCAAAATGCTGTCAGTCTGGGTATGTAGTTTGTGGGGATGGAAGTACTAAATGGGTAGAGTGCATAGAGTGTGACTGTCTTTGTGATTTGGAAAAAATATCAATTAATTAATCTATGGAACTCTACCACGTAACTACAGACAAAAAGGCTAAGAAGTACAGAGAAACTGGCTTTATAATCCCGCCAGTCAGAGGATTCACGACTTTGATGGCGGCGATGGCTTGGGCTATGAAAGTAGGTAGGACAGTAATTTACAAAATCGAAGCTAGTTCAGCCCACAAACTCCCAGATCATCATAATGAGTTTGGGGATGCTTATTGGACTGAAGAAGCTGTTGAAGAGTTTAAGTGCGTATTCAGTGCTCAGAAGGATGCTTAAAGGAAGATTAATAACAATATTATTTAATTTGAAACTATGAATAAAGACAAATCAGAACAACAAAGCCAGCAAGGGATTGTTGACCTTGTAGATCCTGATCCATTTATTGGGTTTGTAATTAACCACCAACAATCTAAGACCCGCAAAGAGACTTTGGAGGAGGCCATCGAAGCAGTTAAAAATATCAACTCTTTAGATGAAAGTATCCATACTTATTATCAATCTGGTTATGAATTAGCTAGAGAAAAAGCTATTGAAAAATTACAATCTTTAATTAATAAACAATGAATAAAGAAAGTTGCCCAGACTCAGATCATCTCAAGCATACTACTGAGGGAGAAAAATTAAATAAAGCTATCATTGTTGATATTGACGGGACACTTGCAATCAGAGGCGATCGTGGCCCCTTTGAATGGCACAAGGTGCAAATAGATTCTCAAAACTATCCTGTAGTTCAATTAATCAACATTCTCAAAAATCATTACACAATTCTAGTTTTTAGTGGCCGTGATACAGTCTGTAGAGAGGAGACAATCAAGTGGCTAGGCCATTATGGTGTTCCAAATGAGTTCGTCTATATGCGTCCAGAAAAAGACACGCGTTCAGATACTATCGTTAAGAAGGAACTGTATGACCAGTATGTTAAGGGCAAATATCAAGTTGAGTTTGTACTTGACGATAGAGATTCGGTGGTTAAGATGTGGCGAGAGGATTTAAACCTCCCCTGTTTTCAAGTAGCGTATGGTAATTTTTAATTAAAAATATGAAACTATTGTTTAAAATAAAATTCGGAAGTCATCTATATGGCACTAACACGCCTCAAAGTGACCTAGATTATAAAGGAGTATATCAAGCAGAACTAAGTGACATTATCCTTAAAAGAGACAAGGCGACAATTCATGAAGATTCTAAAAAAAGTAGCGCTGGGTACAGGAATTCTCCTGATGATGTAGATATTGAATATAAGGAGTTAAGAGAATATCTGAAAGATGCTATGGCTGGGCAGACCTATGCTTTAGACATGATTTTTGCCCCTAAAAATATGTGGTTAATTAGCAGCCCTGAATGGGAATTTATTGTTAATAATTGCCCAAAGTTATTGAGTAAAAACGTACGACCATTTTTAGGTTACATTAGACAACAAACCGCCAAATATGGTCTAAAGGGAGCTAGATTAGCTGAGTTGCAAAGAGTGATTAAATATTTTGAGCAGTTTCCTGAGAAAAATACTATTGGAGAACATTTTGAAGATTTACAGCTTGGAGAGTATGTTAAAATTAGAGAGGTCGATAATGAGCGGCCTAATGGGCTTTCTCCAATTCACGAAAAATACTTAGATGTATTAGGCAAATGTTTTCAAGATAAACTCCAAATTAAAAATATGCTAGTTCCACTGAGGAAGTTTGACCAAGAATATGGGGGTAGGTCTAGGATGGCAGCTAATAATGAGGGTGTGGATTGGAAAGCAGTGAGCCATGCTTTTAGATGCTGTTTTGAACTAATTGAACTATCCAAGAATCAAACGATTACCTTCCCTTTAAAAGAGGCTGAATACATTAAACAGATTAAAACTGGTCAAATTCCTTGGCTTGCTCTCCAAGATTCACTTGCTAATTATATGGAAGAAGCTTTCGAGGCATTAGGTAATAGTAGTCTTCCAGAAGAACCAGACAAGGCATTCTGGGAAGAATTTATTTTGAAAAGTTATTCACCTCCTAAGCATGCGGATAAAAGGCATATAATATAAGCCTAACGGCAATAACTATGAATGAATTACAACGTTTAGTCACAAACTACAAACAGAGCAAAAAACTTAAAGAATTATGTGTGTCTCAAATTATTGAAAATGGCGGATGGGCTTATAAAGAGGGCGATCCTACTGAATTGCACTTAATGCGAGATGATGCTGATACTGGCTACTTTATGGGCAACGATTACGAAAGCGACTATTATGCGCATGAGTGGGTCAAAGCTTTTGCATTACAAGAGCTAATTGAGGTTATGGGGGATAAATTTGAGGGGTTGAAACCGCCGCATCGTAGCTTGCCCATCATCGGATGGCAGGCGCTTGGCTTTATTGAGGACAATTACTATATTTGCTCATCTGAATTATTAATTGATGCAGTCTTTAACCTGACTGTTAAGATCTTGACCAAAGTAAAGTCGCCCGATCAAGCCGATTTGACGGACATTTCTGGCTGATGTAGTATCGACATGTAAAATATTAATTAAAAATCAAAAATGGATTTTCAAAAACCAACTGAAGCAAAGGCCAAAACTAGAGCACAGCGAAGACAGGCAGCTAGAGATTTAAAAATGATGAAAAATCCCTCAATCTATGTTCCTACTAAACCTGCCAACAACTTCCAAAAGGATGAGGCCAAAAGATAGTATCTGCACAAAAACAAAGTTTCTTTCCCGAAAAATGGCTATGACTCAGTTAAACATTTTGAAAAGGCGATCTAGTAGGAAAAAGATTCCTAGGAGAGTATACTTATGTGAGGTTTGTAGCCATTATCACCTGACTTCTCAAAAAAATTACTAATACTAAAATAAATGCCAACTCCAGCAGATGATTTAGACCGACTCTCCCAATTAGACCCAGTTCTTGAGCATCTATTAAAAACTCTTGACGCAACCTTTCCGAATAATAAAGGGGTGATTGTTGCCATTGGCATATCTACAGATGAACAGATTTTGAGCAATGTGGGCGGAAATGGCAAAACAGATTATCAAACTGCATCAATGATCATGCTGGATATGAATCATTATATCGGCGATGTTTTTGGCAGGCCAGATCAAATAAATAACGAAGACCCCCGACTATGATGTATTATGTATCAATTTGTTGCAATGCGCCTTGCCTATATATTCGATCTAACCATAGGCTAAAGGCTGCGATCTGTAGACGCTGCAGAAAATCAACAAAGATACAACAAAAAGTCCTGACTGACAACCAAATCAAGGCGAACAAAAAAATCCATCTAACAAATTTCGTCTACTCCGATGAGCAACTACAAAACGGCCAAGAACAAACTTGATGCGACATTCAGTAAATGGATTAGGCTTAGAGACTCAATCGATGGGTTATGTAAATGCTGCAGCTGCCCTACTGTCCTACCAATCTCTGAAATGACTTGTGGCCATTACGTTAACAGAGGCCACCTTGTCACTCGATGGGATGAATCCAACTGTGCTGCTCAATGCTATCCTTGCAATTCAAAAGGTATCGGGGATGGTATGAAAGAAGAGCATAGAGTTTACATTGCCCGACAGTATGGAGAATTAGCTCTACAAAAGCTGGATGAGCTGAAGTCCAATAACTTAAAGTATACAACCCATGGGCTTGAAGACTTAAATAAACTTTTTCAAAGTAAAATCAAACGCTGGGAAGATTACACTGGCTCAAAATCAATTAAACTCTAACTTCTATGGCAAGACCAAGTAAAAAACAACTTTACTCAAGAAAAATGAGTAAAATAATGTCAAAATTAACACCTGACAATATCAAGAAGCTTGAGGAGATCTATGCTCTTGACGCCTCTATGCGTGAAATCGCATATTACTTAGATGTCGGACTTCAGACGATTTATAATTGGAAAGAGAAAAATCCTAAGCTGTTTGAACGACTGGAGCGTATTAGGCAAAGACCTGTACTTAGAGCCAGAAACACCTTTGTGGCCAATCTTGATCAACTAGATGCTGCAATTAAATACCTCAAATCAAAAAGGAAAGAGGAGTTCTCAGAGCGAGCCGAGACGAAAAGCACTGTTGATGTGACAGTAGCGATTGACGAAGAAAGGAAGAAGCAAATCGCAGATGCCCTCGAAAACCTATAATACCCTTGCTTTGTCCGACCGATTTTACTAAAATCCTGTCAGACATATCAAAATAAAATGAGAAAAATAAGCTACAGAGATTTTCAAAGGGGCTTTTGCAGGCTGAAAGATGAGGCTTTGACCGTAGTGGCCAAGAATGATCGTGTCCTTGGGCGCTGGTTTCCAAGCGAAGTGGATTTAAAAGAGATAGAAGAGGCGGTTAGTCCTGTACCAATTGCTCCAGCCCCCTTAATTGTGAATCAAGAGTTCATAGATAATCTTAAAAAGGCTAATGAGATGCGAAAGAATGGCCTCGAAACAAGTGATATTGAGAATAGTCATGATCTCGTTTGCACTATCCACCCCCGCCGCCCTGCTTTGTATTCTGGAAAGGTATGGAATGATGGAGAGGAGGTGGAAGTTTTTTTGTGCAACTTCTGTTTTGCGAGCCAGTCGAACAAGAAACAATTTAAAAAATTATAATTTAACAAATCAAAGTATGATAAAGGTTTTTGGTGCTAGAGTTTTGATTGAGAAAGAGAAGCTCGATAGTGGTGGGATGAAATTGACCATGCAGACTGAGCATGATGGTCAAAATAATAGCGGTGTGATTAAAGGGATTGGTTCGTGGTGGATGAGATTTTTTGGTTTAAAAGAAGGCCAAACAATCTATTTTAGAAAGCATTTTATAACTAATGCTGGCCAACCAGAGGAGTTGGTTTTCGTATATTTTGAGGACATTTTAGCAATTAACAAACAAAAAAATGGCTACTAAACAAGTTAGATTTTATGGGGTTGTTAAAGTCAAGGCTAACCAGAAGTTTTGCTGGATTTCAAAAGAAAGCAAACATGGCTGGAGCTTAGGGATGGCAATTGGAAAGAACAATTTCTTTCTTAAAAACGTTCACTTTAAAACAAAGGATGCGGTAAAGAGCGCTTTGAAAGCCTCAATAGTGTTCGTAGAAAAAGTAAAATAATTTAACATTTCAAAAACTTATGAAAATAATTAAAAAGAAAATTCATGGTGCAGAGTCCAGAAAGAAGATGATGGACGGCGTTAACCAACTGGCCGATGTAGTCGGCTCAACCTTTGGAGCCAAAGGCCGCAATGTAATTCTAGACAAAGAGTATGGTGCTCCTCTTATTATTAATGATGGTGTTACGATTGCTAGAGAGATCTTTTTTGAGGACACAATTCAAAATTTAGCTGCGCAGTTGATCAAAGATGCTGCAATCAAGACAAACGAAATAGCAGGTGATGGCACGACTGGGGCGACTATTCTGGCTAGAGCTATCTTGCGGGAAGGTTGGATGGCTGTGGAGAAAGGCGCTAATCCTGTTTTATTCAGAAAAGAACTGGATAAAGCTGTGGAGAAGGTTGTTGCTGCCTTATCAGTCGCTGCCACACCTATTTTAACTGTTGAACAGGTCAAAGCTATAGCCAAGATTTCCGTTCAAGATGAGGAGATCGGCGATAAAATTGGCCAAATGATGTTTGACATTGGTAAAGATGGCGCTGTTTCACTCAAACAATCATTGAAGCCAGGTGTCTTCATCGAGAAAGAAGGTGGAATGAGAATGGAGGGGCAGTTATATGGAGGGGTGGTAGAGAATGGGGACAAGTGGCAGACCATCCTACAAGGCGCTCGCTTGTTAATTCTGAAGGACGAAATACAAGAGCATGAATTTGAAAGCAAGTGGCTGCCGTTTGTTAGACCATTTGTTGAAGCTCAATATAATCCAGAGACTAAGCAAAACATGGTGACTAAAGTAAATGTTCCAGCTTTTGTTGTTGTTGCTGAGAAATTGCCAAGACGCATTGTGATGTTCATGAATGAGAACAAACACCTAGTTAAATGGGTTTGGTTCAGACCTACCACAGCATTATTGAATATGAAAGAGATCTACAAAGACCTTTCAGCCATGACTGGTTCAAAGGTAGTTTGTGAGGAGGACGGTACGCCGTTAAAATCTATGAAGATTGAAGACATGGGGTTAATCGAGAAGGCTATTGTTGGTCGCCATGACATGGTGGTGACTGTTTCACAAGAAAGAATGGTAAGTGATGAATATTTGAATAGATGTGTTGAAGTTAAAGGCCAAATTGAAAATGCTGAAAACAAAGTGGAAGAAGAACAAATCGAGCATAGATATGCCAATTTGACTGGTGGTGTTGCTTCGATTGAATTGGCTGCTGCTACTGATCAAGCTACAACTGAGCTGCAGTTGAGAATAGAGGATGCTGTTAATGCTACAAGATCTGCTATGCAGGAAGGTGTCGTTTCTGGCGGTGGTGTAGCGCTCCTTAATGCTGCTGACTGTTTGAATGATGCTGATGGATTTGGTGGTGCAGCATTGAAAGTAGCCTGCGCAGACCCTATTCGCCAAATCCTCCATAATGCAGGAACTGCCGAGGCAGACAAGCTAATCAAATCATTGAAATTCGGTGAAGGTGTGAATGTGTTGACTGATCAAGTGGTGGACATGAAATATCATGGAATCATCGACCCGCTCAAGGTAATCAAACAGGCCCTACTCAATGCTGCAAGTGTTGCTGGCCTATTGCTAACTAGTGAATTCGCAGTAACTAACGAAGAAGATCATGCGGATTCTGTCCGTAAGTTCTTTAATCCACCAAGGGATTAATAATGGCTACAAACCCAAAAGACATAATCAATGATGTGTTGTTGCGGGGGACTCCTGAAGAGAAAAAGAACCTATTTAGCTTCTCATTTCAGACCCCCCGTAAATTGGTTTGTAAGAAATTCAAACTATTCGCTATGTCCCTTTATCCAAGGTACTTTAAGCAGAAGCCAGCCGAGTTCCATTCATATTTTATTGAAGACATGGTTGAAAGCTATTTTGGTGAAAATAGGTTGAATGCTGCCTTTAGAGGTTCAGCCAAAACAGCGTTAAAAAAACTGTTTGATGCTTTTGTTCTGCTGAATGACCAAGATGGATTTAGAAAATATATCAAAGTCTTGACTAGAGACGGAAAAAACTCACGTCAGATCGTAACTGATGTTTATAATCTTCTGATTGATGCAGTACCAATTTATGGTGATCCGTTCGAGAAGGAAGGGGATTTGAAGCGTGAAGAAACGATGAGCAGCTTCACGACAAAGGATGGTCGAAAATATACCGCTGGGACTGTTGGTCAAACTCAAAGAGGACATATTCAAGACGCTTTTCGTCCTGACTGGATTTGGTTTGAGGATATTGAGGACAGCGAGTCTATCCGCTCTACTGTCGTTACTGAGTCGATTATAAGCAAAGTGGATGAGGCGATCTCAGGCTTGTCTCAAAACGGCAACCATTACACAACTTGCAACTACATATCAGATCAAGGAGTTGTGCAATATTTGATGAATTTGCCTTCAGTTAAATCGAGAATAACGCCTATTCTCAAAGACAATAATGACAATAGTAGTGCTACATGGCCTGCCTTCAGTTCTGCAAAGATAGCCGCTATCAAAGCGGATGCCAGAGATTGGTTTGGTGAGTACATGTGCGATCCTAAGCGATCTGAAAACAAGTTCTTTGACATTACTAGAATCGAAAAGGACATGCTTAAATGTAAGCCACCAGAGAGGACATCAGGGGATGTCAAATACTGGGCGAGCTACAAACCTCATCACCGTTATGGCCAAGGAAGTGACCACTCCGAAGGTGTCCAATTAGATGCTAATACGCTTGTTGGCTTTGACTTCACAACAGGGGAACAGATTTATTCGTATGCCAATAACCAAATTGCCCCAGATTTAGCTGCCCATGAGTTTGCTCGTGTTGGGGCTGAATTTGGAAATTGTCTATACGCTCCAGAAATCAACAACAAGTGCGGTGGCATAGTCATTGCTACGCTCAAAGCGATCGGCTACCCTAACCTCTATCGGTTTGTCAGAGTTGGCACAGTTAAAGACAAAGAAGCAGAAAAATATGGATGGGAAACTAACTCGAAAACCAGATATATGATGTTTTTTGAGTTCAAAAAAGATTACAATGATGGACTTATTAAAATCAATGACATAAATCTCCTCAAAGAGATGAAGGCTTACACCAATAGCGACTTGAATCAGGAGAAGGCTGGATTAATTACACGACATTTTGACCTTTTGACAGCAGCAGTTATTGCATGGCAAATGAGGAAAAAGGCGGCGGCGGCTCAAGGCACAGCCCTAAAGAGCTATTCAACCAACTACGATAAATATATTGATTCGCTCAAGGTTTAGTATTAAAGTAATCTTGAACATTCCCGCAAACATGTTTATTTTCATAAACACAAAGCGTGGAAACAGACAATGACTTACTAGAACAGGTGAATGATAGTGGTGTTACCGATGATTTGATTCGGGATTTTTTGTATTTAATCGCTGACAACACTCTCAATCACAAGGCCGAGGAAGATGCAAAAGCTGAACTAATCAGATCTTTATTTAAAGAAGGTTTTGAAATTCATAGCCCTGATGGAACTAAAAAGATCGGCTCAAAAGTAATCCAACAGGCGCTATGGAGAGTTATGTCAAAAGTTAAGTTTTTGAATTATCGAGTTCACGGGACAGGTCAGGATGAGAACACGGAACTGATTGTTACCGAGGGCATCGGGACTGTTGCAGATCGAGGCGGATTAACGACTTGTTTTAGAGACAAAGGTGGCGTTTTCCAGACTGCTTTTTTGGAAGGAGACGGCCATTTGATGTACGGAAGAAGTGAGAATAGTGAGTGTCCAATCGATTTCCGTGTCATTAGAAATGAAGATATTTATACTGACAATTTTTGCTATGGCATCCGTGGCGTAAGGCCGACAAACAGGCTATGCGCTGTTTTTGGATTTCAGCAAGAAACTGCTTGGGATATGTGGCCAGAATTGAAAGAAAACAACATAACGGGCAGAATACCAGGAACATTCAGGAGAGAAAAAGAAGATGAAAATAAAGACAATAGAATGCTTGAGGTCGCTTGGGGCTATAACATAGCTAAGAAGGCTAGTGTTATTTTTGCAGGCTCTCAGGCTTTTGAATTGGATAGATTTGTTGGTGACGAGTATCCGTATGTTAAGAATGGCAAGCCGTTCATCCCAGTATTTCAGTTTATTTGTCAGCCAAGCATCGATAAATACCGCAACTATGGCATTGGCCACATGGTCTATGATCTAGCTGTCATAACAAGAAAATTATTGAACATGGAAGTCGGACATATTGAAGAAAATGTCTATCCTGTCACGCTCATTAACGCTCCTCAAAGTAAAGTTGATGAATTAGTTGAAAAGATGGCTATGGCCAACAAAGCTCGTGCGAACGGTGGGAAGCCATTTGTCGCTATGGAGTTTGGTGCAGGAGGTGGGAATGTGTCAGCGCAGACTTTGACAACTCAAAACCTATTTAACGAGTGGTCTGCTGTATGGGATAGGCTTTACAGAGAAATCTCACGTCTTGGTATTAACCTTGACGATGTAGATCGTGGGAGTGGCTACACTCGTGGCCAAGTTATCGCTGAAGAAGAGTCGTCAAACGCCTTCATTAAGCAGATGCAGGAATATAACGCAAGTGAGTCTCAGGAACTCATTGAATGTATCATGGATGGGATTACTGAGTTTGTCAGCCATTCAAATAAAAGCCCTTTGAACCTTAGAACAAGACTGAAGTTAGATGATGGTTCGGCTAAGAAACTAAACGCCCCAATTACTTTAGGGATGCTCTCTAAAACTCTTTCCGAAGGTAATTGGTTCTGCGAAATGGACAGTAGAACTGGAGCTATTACGTCAGATCTCATGAGATTGACTCAACTTGAATCCCAGCTCGCACTAACTCCGCCAAATTCGCCAGAATACAACCAAATTGCCCGTGAACTGGGGGCGATTCGAGGTGTTGACTACGAGCCAACTGCTCCTGCTCCGAATAATGCCAATACAGCTAACCCGACTCCTGCCACGCCTGAAGCCCCAACTTCTGAAACTGAAAGAGGCCTTCCGCCAATGTCTGGTAGCACTCTAACCCAGCCGATATGATCAAATTCTTACTAAAATACTTCAAAAGCAGTGAAAGAAATCTAAATCCGCCAAAGATGGATTTAATGAGTAGTACTGAAGCTTTAAAACAATTTGCTTGGCTCTGGAAGCACTACAAAGCAGACACGATGACAATGATGGCCGTTCTCGAATACGAATTCATTAATAACAACAACTTTTCGGACAAAGAAATATCAGCAGTTAAATCGGTACTTGGGCATCTGGCTTTATATCTAGGGGATTGCGAGAAAGAGTATGACACAATGCTGGCAAAGCAGGTGGAAAAAGACCTTTAAAAACTAGGCGGTAATTATTAGGCGCTGTCTGCATAACGTAACTTTTGCGGGAAGCGTTGTGCAGACACGGCCTAATAATATTTCATAACCAAATCAATATGTTATTGGATGATCAAGAATTACACGACCAAGATGAACAGCTTTACATTGCGGATGATGAAGCTGACACAGAGGTTGATGATGATCTGACACCTGCGGACACCGATGAAGAGTCGGATGAACCTAAGAAGGAAACTGCGGAACAGGTCAAGGAACGCCAGAAAAAAGCTTGGATAGACAAAATCAAAAAAGGTGAAAAGACCTTAGATGATATGCCTAACAATCTTAAATGGCTAAGAGACGATGTGGAAAAAGAAGTCTCAGGCGGTAAGCCCAGCGCAAAAACAGACGACCTAGAAGTAAAAATCCGTAGAACATTGCAAGCCGAAAAAGACAAAGAGGAGTTTGTACTCCTAGCCGATTCTCTTGAGGAATCAAGCGCAGACGAGGAAACCTTGGCTGGCGTTCGAGACTCTTATCAAGAATTAGTCAACGATGGAGTGAGTCAACTTAAAGCTTTAAAGCTGGCAATGAAATTGAATGGCATGAAAGACGCTGACACGGTTGTTAAAGAGCGCAGGAAAAAGGGCATGTTATTGCCACCTAATAGCTCCCAACAGCGCAAAGTAGTTAGCAAAGACGGCCTAACCGAAATGGAGCGCAAATTCACTAAACAAGAGGATTTGCCACCTTCATTCAGAAAGAAAAAATAATTTATTAATAACCAAATTTTATGGATTTCAAAGTAGTCAGTGATGAAATTCTGAGAACCGTGATTTGCACAATCGCATCAGCAACAGTAATTGAGTCTGGTGACGTGTGCGCAATATCATCTGGTCTCATCATCAAGGGGGTTGATGCAAGCACTAAACTTGCATATTCTCCTGCAGCATCACCAAGTGGTGATACTCAAATCGAATTAACTGTAGGCAACAACTTCGTGCTCGAAGGGACTGGTGATGCAGTGTTCGCCGTAGCTCAAAAAGGTACGGCTGTTGATCTTGTGGTTAACACAGGAGTACAGCAAATCGATGTAGGAACTTCTTCTACATTGGTATTCGCAATCGATATGTCAGAAAATGCAGGTACAGTCGGATCTGCAAGCGGCATTCGTGTAAGAATCAACAAGCCAATATTCTAATTTTATTCGTTAATTAATTTAATCCTATGGATTCAGCAGCATATACACTGCAGGCGGTCAAAGGCATCAAAAAGTCTTTTGACAACGCTTTGCAGGATAAATTGAAAGAATACATGAATCAAAGATTCGTGAAATTCTACGAAACATCAGAAGTGTCAGAAATCTACACTTCTACTGAAGGTTTAGACGGCAGCAAAGAACTTGCTGAACGTGAAACACCACCTTCCCTCGTTTTGGATGATGGTTACAGCGTAACTATTACCGAAAAGAGATTCGGTGGTGCGATTGTAGTGCCAGAAAAGGTCTACAGACGTGATGGACGTGATATGACTTGGAAGGTTGATCAATACCTTGTAAGACAAAGAAATCAGTTATTGCTCGATAATGTCAATTTGATGCTCACAAGAGCACATTTGATGCTTAACGAAGCATTCAGCTCATCATCTGTTTATCTCGCTCCAGACGCAGTCGAAATCTGCGGTGCTCATACTTGGGCCAGTGGTGCAACATTTGACAACGGCGTAACTAACGCTCTCGATTCTGATGAAGTTGACACTTCATGGGAATACGCAGGTGGATTTACAGACCCAGCAGGCAAGCCAATGCCTCTTGACTGGACTCACATCGTCGTTAAGAAGGGTTCTGCAGCAGCTCGTGAAGCTATTCGCCTGTTTGCTAAAGAAATCACACCAACTGCTGTCAATGATATTAATATCTATGAAGGCAGCCAAACTGTGGTTGAAACTCCTTACATTACATACGCAAACAGAGCTAACTGGTTCCAGTTCGATCTTACTATGTACGAGAGTCCATTGGCTGTAGGCGTTGGTGAATATCCAACACTTAGAGACCCAATCAAGGAGTCAGACGAAGCAATTCGCTCTAACTGTACTGGATTCTGGAAGCAAGGTTGTATCAACATGCCATTCCAAATCTACGGTTCAACAGGTGCAACGTGATAAATAAAATGTTTGGCGGTTCATTAAAAACCGCCTTCTCAACCAAAGAGATCAAATGGACTGCGGTAGTGAGACTCTCCGCTCAATATGATTAACCAAAAAACATGTTTACTAAATTAAATCAAAACAAGCAGGCCATTCAGCCTAATAGAATGGTTTTTAAAACTGCTTATGAATATCGTGTATCTGGTGGTGCTAACCCAGGCGGTGGTACTCCAGGAGGTTTGCTAGTAATTGATAATCAAGGTAATTTCAGACCAAATGCAATCTGGGGGAATACTTATTTTGTCGATTACAGAAACGGCTCAGATTCAAGCAATGGCTTAAATAAGTCATCAGCTTTGAAAACTTATAGCGCTGCTTTGAATAAGGTGACTGACAACAACAACGATTTGATCGTTATCGATGGCGACTCTACAGTTGTCGAGACCTCAATGGTAACAAATACAAAGAACCGCTTCCAGACAATGGGTGTGGGTGGTGGTATTATGTATGGCCAAGGTGCAAAGATCAGCTCAACAATCACTTCAGGGGCTTCAAACATTGCTACCTACAAGAATACTGGTGTGAGGGTAGTAACTTCAAATGTCAAATTCACTTCTGCTAATACAGTAGCTGAAAGTATCTGGGGCGTTGCTGAAGGCGGTGAATACGCTACTTACATCAACTGTGAATTCTACAAATCTACAGACCTTGATGTAACTACATCAGCCGAACTTCTGCTCAATGCAGACAGTGCTCAGTTCTATGGTTGTACATTTGGCTCACTTGCTGATTCAAGATCTGGTACAGTCATCCGTCCAACAGTATGGCTCGGGAAAGGTGTTGTTGGCGCTGGACTTGTTTGTCGAGATGTATTGTTTGATGACTGTCTCTTCTGGATTCAGGCTTCCCACACTACTTCTGCCTTCATTCATGCTCCTGCTGCTACTGATGTCGAAAGAGCTTTCACAATCAGACGCTCAGGATTCATTAATAACAAAGCTGCATCAGCTGTCCCTGCTCAAGCAATCAGCTGTGCTGCATCTCTAACAGTAGGTCAAATCATCCTAGACCCAAATTGCTACCAAGCAAATTGTACTAAGATGTCTACATCTACTGGCGTGATCGTAACTGGCTCTGCTGTATCAAGTGGCGCTGGAAACGGCACAAATGCTGCCTAATCAATCTGGGGGAGCTAACCCCTCCCCCTTCTTTATAAATAAATCAAATTACTATGACACAAACGTGGACAATTAAAGGCCAAACTTACACTCATGGCCAACTCATGGAGATGAGAAAACAAGGACTCGATCCTGTTAAAGATGAGGTCGAATTAAAGGCCGTCACTCCTCGCAAAAACAAGAAAGCTGAACAAGAAGCTGGACTTACCAGTGAAAACTCAGATTTAGCCGAACAAGGGCAAAAGGCTGGAGATGTAGTAGTGGAATCAGCTAATACTGGCTCTGTTAAATCAGTATCTGAATTGAGAAAACTAGCTGAAGCAAAAGGCATGGAAGATTTTAAAACTGCAAAGAAAAAAGATCTGCTTGCATTCTTATCAACTGATGAAGATCAGCCACAAGAATAAATAAATTATTAATTAAATCCAAACACATTATGGAAGGATATAGACTAAGAAATTCGCACGGTGAGACGTTAGACCCAAGGCAGCCGCTTGTAGTTGATAACCTAATGTCGAGAGAATTGACTGGGGTATCACCAACTATTACATATAACGGCAAAGCTGCAGCAGGCGCATTAACTTTGAATGCCTTGCCATATAAGCCAGTCATGTCAGTTCTAGGCGATCAAGTAGCTTCATATTGGGGCAAGCTTGAGAATAGAGTCTACATGAATTATGTAGAATCTGAGCCAAAACAGGACAAAACAGCTTGGTTATTAACAGTAACTGAGACAAATGGTTCTGCTGCTGTGACTATCTACAATTCAACTCAAAATCTCGAGGAAATGTTTGAATCTGCTAATGGCACAGTCAAGCGCTTTGTGATCAAGGTGACTGACAAAACAGGCCATAGTCTGTATGGCTGGATAAGAGGTGTGTCAGTGGCCACTAATGTTTATACATTTGAAGTTTTTAATAATAGATCATCCGAATCAAATCAAAACTGGGTTGGCACACTAGCTAGTTTTGACAACACTGCCTTAGAGAAAGTGGAAATTTTTCGATACAATTCATCCTTGGTATTCGCTACAGGCACAACCCTTACTGAAGAAGTTGACTGCCCGAAAGAATATTCTAAATCTTGGGACGGAGTAATGAAATACGCTGAAACACTATCAAATGGTCAGTATTTCGTTGACTATATGAGAGGTCGAGTGGTTGGCGTTAAAGCTGATACTACTGCTAGTGAAACAGTAAACTACAACATAAGTGCTGGAGGGGGTGGGGATGGGAGTGCAGTAAGCTCACCACTTTATGTCCAAGAAGTTGATGCACCAGTATATGAGGACAATTCAAACGGGGTAGCTGTTGTAGCAGGAGCCTACAACTACACTAGAATCACCACTGCAACAACAACAGCGGTTAAGGCAAGCGCTGGAATTATGGGCGGGATTTCCGTTTTAGCAGTTCTCACTGGAACGGTGACTATCAAGGATGATACGACTACAGTTGGTAGCCTTCCAATCGGTACAGCAGTTGGCTTCTACCCATTCCCATACAGAATGCTGACAAGCATTAATGTTGTCACAAGTGCGGCTGATTCTATTACTGTAGCCTACAAATAACATGACAAGAGTGACGGCAACAAATAGGGTTCTTGCATCAGGCAGAACACTTGCTGCTAATAGATTAGTAATCCCTGTGCAACAAAATTTACTAGCCTATTCTGAAGCGGCAGATGAATGGCTATCAGATGCAATAACCATCGAAGAGGTCGGAGGGTCTAGCCCATTGTCTACTACCATTTTTGAAATTACCGAGACTACAGATAATAATTACCACACGATCTATCAAGGATTCCCTGCTGGTGGAATTTTTGAAAACTCAGAAATACTACAGCCGATTTATTACTATGCAGCACTGAAAAAATCTGCAAGTGCGTACGCCTCACTGGACTTGTTACTTGCACTTGGTAATACTTTTATTACCGTTGATTTAGAAGAGGGAACTGTCATTGACGTAGATACGACCGAGGGGGCAGCTGTTGTACAGGATTTAGCTGGCGGACTAATCGAGCAGGAGGATGGATGGTTTCTTGTTTGGCTCACTTGCAAAGTTACGACATCCTACCATCTCAGTGAACAGTCCGTGTATGTCATGACCTCGAACGGGGCTGAAGGGGTAGCAGGGCTTTCTTATGCTGGTAATGGTAGCAGGAGTATATTATTCGGTGGGGCTAATTTTGCTCTGACCAACCATAGGACACCATATAGATTAACAGAAGGCACAGTCTATAATGACGGCATGGGAAGGGTGTTAATTTCTTAAAAATATCTAAGATAAATTATTATGCTAGATGTACCATCCAATTTAAACGAATATCCAATTGCCATAGTATTATTGCTTATTTTCATGGCTGTTGTTTCGTACATGCTAAAACGAGATGACAAATATCGACAAGAACAAACCAGCATAAATAATGAAACGCTTAAAACGTTAATCACTATGCAGAATGAGCTTAAAAACAATTGGGATCAAATAAAAGAAGGGAGTGACCGAAGCCAAGAAGCACTGTCCATGACCAAGGACATTGCTAATATGACCAAAGATATAGCCAAAGTTTTATCAACAATTAAGTGCTTGAAATAAATGATCACAATAGCCGAAATAAAGGATTCGTTTGCTAGATATAAATCTGATATTACTGACGTAGAAGCAGAGGAAGGGCTGTTTCTTGAATGGGCGCAGTTTGTAGCTAGATATATCTACAAAAATGTAAAAGGAGTTGACCCATCAAGATTCGTTAAATCCCAGTTATATTCAGTTTTATTGCCTCCACAGGCATTCGCACTGCCTTCGGACCTTCAGGACTTAAATCAAACTAACTGTGGTTTGTATAAATATGATACTCGCAGAAGAAAGGTCGTGACTTTCGATACTACTGAGACTGGTCTCACTTTTTCAGACTCTGGCGGGACTTCTGCTTACAACACAAATCAATTCGTCGAGGGGGACGCTTCAAGGGGTTTCACCAGCGATGCAGCTGCAAACCTGTTGTTAAGTTTTGATGATCAGGTCGATTGGACTGATTTTGAAGATGGGAAAGCCGCCAGTCCGACAAATGATTACATATCAATCTATGTCTATCTAGGCAACACATTGCCTACAAGTCTTACTATTGAGTTTTCTACAAACACTAATGGCAGTTCGGTTGGAGTAAACCAATTCAGCTATACCAAGTCCTCAGGTCTTGTTGCTGGCTGGAATGCAATCAAGGTTCTAAAAAGCGCATTCACTCAAACTGGCTCACCAGCTTGGTCAGCTTTAGGATATTTAAGACTGATCTACACTGGCGGTGACACCACAACTGATGTTTATTGGGATAACCTAGAGCTGGTTGAGGGGGAGGTCAACGGCAAGAGTCAGACAGATAAAAAACTCGGTATTAGTGGCTATGGTGCTAAATTTGAGGGGTATTACTTAGATGGTTCTGATGTGGTGTTCACCAACGGTCAAAAGCTAATCAATCAAGACTACATGATGCGCTACATGCCAGAGCCACCTGTATTTGATGCGGAGTCAGACTATTTCACTCTGGACGGGACTGCTACTGGGGCAAAATTGGTGGATGATGAGAATATGGAATATCTAGTAAAAGCTATTGATGTTCTCTATACCCAATGGGATAGAGACCCAACCGCAGAAAGCTTAGCAGATTTCAGATTTGTGCGAGCACTTGATGGCTTACTTAGTGGAATTAATAGAACGCCTCAAGTGTCAACTATGTATAACCCAAGTAGTGACTTTTAATTATGTACCAACCTATACCAGTTAAATCATCGCCAAAGTCCTCCTTCATTAATTCAATGATGCCAAAGTCTGGCATCAATCTTGAGGATTACCCGCAAGTCATGTCATTGGGCTTCGCCCTTAAACTGATTAATTATATTCCCTCAAGAATGGGAATAGAAAAAAGAAAAGGAATAAAAAATGTTTTTGAGCGTGCTGGAGCAAATCCAATTACACTTTTGAAAGAATTCACTGACGATGTATGGATCATAGGCTATTCAACAAAGGTGGAGGCCTATAATTTAATTACTGGCTCATGGACGACAATCAAATCAGATTTTAGCATCAATAACGGCTTCGATGGTACTCGGTATGGCGAATATTTCTTTGTATGTAATGGCGTAGAAAAAATCCAGAGAATTGACTCCACTCTTGCCATCACTGAAATCGCCGCCTCTCCTATTTGTAGCGGTTTAAAAGCAATTGGTGCTCGTTTATACGCTTTCAACTTATCAACAAATTCTGCACAAATACAATACTCCGAAGTCGATGACGGTAGTAACCCACCATTTGCGAATTGGAGCAATACAAGTGCGGCTGATACAGGTGGCAAGGTTACATACCGCAACGCTGGTACTATTCGATCAGTTTGCCAGCTTGGTCAATATACTGTTGCCTTCAGCGATGATGGATTCTTTGCATTCTACATTAATGTTCAGGACTCAGCTGGCACATTGAAGAAAATTGAAATTATCCAAAACTACACCGAGGACTTTGGCGGTGCAAGAGGTGCAATCGAAACACCAGATGGCATCTTCTATCTTAATGAAGCTGGTCTCTGGCAGTTGGTACAAGTTGGCACAACCTACACACCGATGTCAAAACAGCAAATCCTTAGCTCTACACTACTCGGTTCAGCTTATTTTCAAAATGTTGATCAGACTAGTTCTGACTTGGTCTATGACACAAATCAAAAGTGCGTTTTTGTGACTCTAGCAAAGGATTCTGCTAGAAACAATATGGTTATTGGCTACAAACCAGAATTAAAATCATTCTTTGAATTCTCTAATTGGAACATTAATAGATTCGCAAAAAGTGGCGATAAAATCTATGGAGCTAGTTCGGTTAAAACTACTGTTTATGAATTGTTTAATGGATACACTGATGACGGCTTAAAGATCGGAACTGAGGCCTATGTAGAATTGCCGCTCAAGACTCTCTTCCACGCCCATTCTTTGAGCGAATTATATATGGGCGGCTTCCTATCCACGGGCTCCACTATTACAGTCTCTTTTGACATATACAATAAAAAGGGCTTATTCAAAGAGAATGTTTTGTCATACGACTGGACAGTCAATGATGGGAACAGTAATCATGATGAGTGGGCGAGTGCAATCTGGGCGCAGTCAGCATGGGGCGGGGACTTTGATACGGGAGGACTAGTAGAATGCTTTGATGGAGGAAGTCCGAAAATATCAAACTTCCAACGTCTAAGAATGCGTTTGACTAGCGGAGACCTATTGCCACACATCTTATGCTGGGCAGCAGCAGAGACAACAGTTAAAGAACCAATTAGAAGAAGACATATAACTAAAACCACATGAGTAACGCAACAAAATTACCAACACTAGTTGAACTAGGCTACTTCCAGTGGGCTAGGAAAGGCTCTCCAAAACCGACCTTGGCTGCGCCAATTGATGAGGATGATACTACGCTACAGTTCTCACATCCACCACTTGACCAGAATAACAATGTAGTCACTTATGCCTTTGAGATGGGTGTCCGCAAGTCGAATGGCTGGGTGGAGACATGCCTAATTCCTGCTGGTGGTCTCAGTGCTGATGGATTGACTGCTACAGGTGTTATTAGAGGTTTGCGTCCAGCTGGGATTGATTATGCAACTGGAAGCTCTAGTTTCAGAGATTCTCATCAGGCTGGTGAACCAGTATTCTGTAACATCCCAGCAATCATCCCTGCATTATTAACCTCTGTCCTACAGGGCGCGATTGCGTCAGGTGGCAATAATCTAATCATTGGTACTGATGCTGAAGGCACTGTCACAATAAGTAGAAGCACAGGAACTGGTACTTATGTTGGTTGGCTGCGCTGGGACAATAGCTCAGATAAAGGCCAATTCTCAAATGATGGCACTACTTGGACGTCATTCAGCGATGCTGTTGCGAGTGTAATTTTTAAAATAAGTTCTGCAGATACAACACCAGGCTATGCCTATGACAAAATTATAGCTGGCTCAGGTATCACGATCACAAAAAACAACCCAGGCGGCAATGAAACAATGACAATCTCTGCTGATGCAATCCCTGCTTTCACCGCAGTTGAAGACATCACAGTTGGCGCTCCAGTATCTACTACTTCGACCTCAAATGGAGCAGAAAACTTAATCAGGAATGTCCTCACCTCTCCAGGCGCGGCACTGGCGTATGATACAGGTACTGTAACCTATACTGCTGCTTGCCGTGTAGACACTGGCAAGATTGCTGTTATATTCAAAGAATCCAGCGCTTGGTATGTTATCTGCGGCACTATTGCGGGGGCTGGCCAGACTATTGTCTGGGGAACTCGTCAACAAATCAATTCTGGGGCTGGCTCAGTCAAGCCAGATTGCGCTCAGGTTAGTGACGGTAAAGTCATATTCACTTATGTAGACTCATCAAACAATCTCCAAGCTAGAGTTGCTACGGTCTCTGGGACAACATTTACTTTTGGCGCTGAAGTACAAGTCAAGGCTGCTACAGTTACAACTCCTGCTGTAGCTCTTGTTGGCACGGACAAAGTGATGTTTGCATTCAATCATGGTGTTGGATTCGGCAGAGTGTCAATCGGGACAATCTCAGGGGTCACTCTTACTGTGGACACTGCGAATGAACAACAATTCTTAGCCTCTACTGTTACTCATGTTTCCGCCTCAAAAGCTGGAACTGATAAAGGTTTTATCGTTTATGCTAATTCTTCTAAAGGAACTGGTGTAGTCGTCTCTTGTGGATCAACAACTCCTGCTCCAGGCACTCCAGTCGACTTTGATACAAACGTATCAGTCTACAATCGTGTTAGATATGTATCGTCCGACAAAGTTCTTGTGGTTTGGAGAGATACCACCTCGAATGTAACTCAGGCTAGAATTGCGACAATCTCAGGGACTGTGATTACTTATCCGACTGCCGAATTAGCAGTCAACTCAGTTGTCAATTGTACTGACATTGATGCGGTAGTCTACCCAAGTGGGAAGATTTTTGTTGCTTGGAGAGATGTAACAAACTCAAAAGGAACGTTCCAAGAAGTAATTTTGTCAGGCACATCAACACTAACAAACTTCCTGCCGACAGTTGATTTTGTTGCTACTGCTGTTGATGCAACTGCTGGGCTGGCCCTAGCATCGGTTAATGACAACAACAAAGTTTGCGTGGTCTATACTGATAATACTACCAAGGATGGGACTGGCAGAGTCTATCAAGACTATTCCAATACTCAATTATATGCTGGTATCGCTCAGAGCACGGTCGTTAAAGGTGCTTCAGTAAGCGTCAAGCCAACTGGGATTGATACTAATCAGTCTGGCCTAACTCTTGGCCAAAATGTCCAGTCAGGAGGCATTGTGATCGGTAGGGCTGTAACAGCGACTTCACTTGAAATCATCACTGATGCAAATGAACCGACCACAACTCCTGAATATGCTATTGATGCTGGTTCGACTGATGCTTATGAAGTCAACCCTTCACCACCATGGTATGCCTATACCACAGGCAAGAGATTGGTGTTTAAGGCCGCAACCGCCAATACTGCAGCTGCAACCCTTAATGTTTGTGGCCTTGGGGCTAAGACGATAAAAAAATATAGTAATACCGACCTTCTTACTGGAGACATTACGGCTGGCCAACTGGTAGAGGTAGTCTATGATGGTACTAACTTCCAATTGATCAGCCCTACAAAAACAAATCTAGCTTTCTTTAATACTGGCGCTGTTGCTTGTTCTGTGACTGGTTCTGGCTCACAGAATATTGCTCATGGACTTGGTATGACTCCAAAGCTCACTAAGATAACCGCTGTATATGGAGTCCGTCAGTATTCTTTCTGCTGGTCAATGGGGACTTGGGATGGCACGAACAAACGATGTATGTATGTTGTTCCTAACTCTGGTGCTACTGGTACTGCTAATGTCAATACGACTGAAGTAGTGCATCTACAAGATTCGGCTGGTAATTACTGTCTTGTCGGGACTATCGCCGTTGATGACACTAATATCGCCCTCACCATAACAAATGGTAACACTGCATCACAATTCCTTTGGGAAGTTTACGCCTAGTCACATTAACAATTATTAATTATGGCTGCTGAAGCATTATTGAGCACAATCAAGAATCAAAAACCCGTTGTACCACCAGCGGTTAATAACAATACTCCGATAAAAGCTGCCCCGCCCACTAACATGGCTGGGCAAAATGTTAAACTTGGCAATGGCCAAACCTACACTATGCAGTCAGCGAGCTCTGGGAATAGCAATGCTCCATTGCTCAAAAATGCCACTATGGGGGCGAAGGAAACTGTTACAAAAGGGAATCCACTTAACAGCCCAACACCTACAGTAGGAATTGCCAAAGAGACAACTAAAACAGTAGCTGATCTCGATAAGCAGGCTAGACTTGAACAAGAGGCCTACATCGAGAAGCAGATGGCCGATCAGAACAAAATAGCTACGGATTACGGGCTAAAAAAAGGTGCTTCGACAATTCAGGAAGTTGTTACAAAATTCAAATCTGAACAAGAGGCTGCTAAAACTGCTACCCAGCAAGAGATGGCTAGGCGAGACGCTCTTGATAGAGCCGAAGCAGAGAAGTTCAACGAACAGGCAAAAGGTTCAATTGCAGCTACAAATACGAGTTTCGCTCAAAATAGAGAGGGCGCAGTAGCTGGCGGTGCAGCCGCTCTAAAAAATGAATTCACTGAATCCATGAATAAGGAGATTCAGAATAATAAAATCCGTTTAGAATCTGCCCAAGCTCAAAGAAATGACTTGTTAAGACAATTAGATCAAGCTCAAACTTCTGGCAATGATCAACTTGTAGAGTCTATCAGCAAGCAGCTTTCGAATGCCGAAATGGCAATACAGAAATCAAAAACTGATTATACCAACGCCCTTGCTCTAGCAAATCAGCAGACACTAACAACAGTCAAAAGCTTAACCGAAAGTGGAGTACTTCAAGGAGCTTCGCCTCAAGATTTAGAAAAAATTGCTGCTCAATATGGCGTTGACCCTACTGTCCTCAATGCTGCAGCTAAGACTGTTCAGGCACAGGCTACAACAGATGCCCAAAAAGTAGCGTCTGAAAGGATGGCAAGTGCGGTGAATACATTCATGACTCTCAATACTGGAGGAGTTCCAATCACTCCAGAAATTATACAATCAACTGCACAGGCTACTGGCGTTCAAGCCCCATTTCTTCAGGCTGTTGCGGCTGGTTATAATACGACTGTTAATGCTATTCAGGCGGACAAAAATCTTGCGCCAGAAGAAAGGCAGGTCAAGCTTGATAAAGCTAAACAAGATCTCGCTGATCAAGTGAACGGATTAACTACTACAGCAGCTCAAAATACTGCATTTTTAACCAAACTAATTAACCAAGGAGCTTCACCAGAGACTATTGCAGCTTTCAAACTTGCGGCCTTTGGCTCTCCTGATTATGATGACCCTTTAACTGCAGCGAAATTACAATATCAATACGCACAAACTGATGATGCCCGTCAACAAGTCTATATCGATGCGATAAACAATGGTCTCGACCCAGGCGCAGTCCTAGCACCTTCATCTGGAAGCGGATATAAAACCTATATCAATCCTGATACAGGCAAATATGATATTGCAGGCGCAAAGCCAGGTCAAAAAGGCGGACAATGCGGCCACTTTGTCAACCAAGTATTCGGCAAGGGTGTCATGGTTGACTCTTATGATGACAAGTTAAAAGCCTGTGACCCAGAAGTTGGCTTCGGGGAAGGTCAGACTCCACCAACTCCAGGGATGGCATTTGTCATGCCTGTGACTGGAGAATCAGCACCATACGGCCATACTGGCATCTATTTAGAACCAGACCCAAAAAATCCGAAAAACGCACTTGTAAAAGACTCAAATTGGCGAAGTGATGAGAAAATTCTGGTGCATTCAATTCCATTCGCTGATATTACTGGCTGGGCTGTCCCACCAAAAGCGATTGTCTCAACTGGGGCGGGAGTATCAGGCTTAACTAACAAGCAAATTCTTGAAAATGCTGATGCAATGGGCGAGAAGTTCAAAAACATCGAAGAACAGAATAAATATATTGCTGCGGTTAAAAATCAGGGCTTCCTGCCTGGCCAAGGCGCTCCAGAAAAAGGGCTTCCGCCTGAGTATAACTGGGCTGGAACTGTGCTTGAGAATACTTTTGGTGGAGCAGAGGGAGGGAAAGCGGTGGCAAGAAAAAAGGCGGATTTAGCGCAGGCCATAGCTAGTGGTGACGGCAAATCAGCAAAGAACATTGTATACAATGCCCTGCTTGAGAATGTCACCGCAGGAGAAAGGACTGCTTTTGAGGATGCTTTAACGCTGGATAGTTCATACGGCAAGCTAGATTCGGCTCTGAGCGAATTTGAAAAAGCGGGCATGGACACTGGTTTAGTTGGTAATTCAATCAGCGAGATTTATAAAAAACTTAGTCTAGAACGTCCTCAAGAAGCTGTTAAACTTAAAACTAGGCTTGATCAAGCTTTCAACTCCTATCGTAAAGCTATCACTGGAGCGGGCGCATCAGTTGGTGAACTTGAAATGTTAAAAGACTCAATGCCAACTTTCGACAAGAATCTAGGTGAAATTAGAGAGATGACTGACCTAATCAAGTCAGATGCAGCAGAAAATATTGATAGGAAGGTTGGTATATTGTCAAAAGGTGCATTTGAAAGCTATTCAGATATGAACAGCCAACTAAACGGACTCAAAAACCTCGGAGCTAAAGACCAAACTCAGGATTTCACTAAGCAATTCCTAGACTTCGGTCGCTCATTGGTTGACGATCATCATGCCGCCACAGGGCAATACATTGTCCCAGAAGAACATGCTTTAACAAAATATGAATTTTAAAAAATATGGCAAACTCACTAATTACAAGTTATCTATCCGACCCATCAATCCCTAAGGAGAAACGGCAGCAAATTGCTGAAGGCCTCAATAGTGGCGACCTTGATGAAGGCACTGCAGTTAAAGGCATCACGGCCAAATACGGCAATAAATACGGAAGTCCAGAGCCAGCTGCTCCAGCCGCTAATATAGCTGGCGAGGTGGCAAAAAAAACATTCGGGGCTTTTAACCCTGCCAACTTGGCCAGCAATGTTGGGAGCTTAGGACAAAAGCTGGCAGAGAAAGCTCCGCAAATCAGCAAAGGCCTTGCTAATCTAGGCCAACAAATTGGCGAAGTCACTCCAGAGATGCAGGCGGAAAATGAAAAACGTGCAGCAGACAAACAAGCAGCGATCGATGCTAGGGCAAAGGATGTTGAATATCTCAATTCCAAGGGCATTGTTCCAGACAGTAATATGTCTGACAAAGATACTAAATCTATGGCTGGCAATGTTTCAGTTGCTACTATGGATATTTTGAAAAGGCCAGGCGAAGAGTTGACAAAAAATGTTGCCGAGGGGGTAAAAAGTGGAGTCCTTACAGGTGCAGAAGGTGTCCAGAAAGTCGGAGCTGCTGTTAGTGGCAATACTGACAGCCTAGAAGGGTTTAGATCTTTTTATGGCTTGAAATCAAAAGAACAGGCCGCAGCTGATATGAAGGAGTTGACACCAGCAGAAAGAGCGCAGACAGCTGGTGAGGGGGTACAAAACTTTGTTTCTGGGACACTGGAGTCAGCCTTCTCTCCTGCTAGTGCAACTATTAAAGCTGTGCCTGGAGGCGAACAGGCTATGGAAGCGGTAAATGACCATGTCATGAAGCCAATTATCACTACTGGTTCTGGCAAAATTAAAGAAGCTTTGAAAGCTAGTGGAGTTCAGCTAAGTCCAGAGCAAGAGGCTAGTATCGATGAAGGGGTGGGCAATTTGCTTAATCTGATGTTGCTTAAAACTGGAGAGGATGCAGGCAAAGTTAAAGCAAATGAGGCGCTTAAAACAGAGTTGGCCTCAAAAATTCCAGAAATGATTAAAAACGGAGATGTTGCAGGTGCTCAAAAATTAATGAGTCAATATGAAGCAGCTATCAAAACCCCTACCACTATAACAGGTAGGACGGCCGCAGCGGCATCGGAAGGGGCTGGCCTAGTAGCCAAAGAAGCTGGCAAAGCTCTAAAAAGCAGTGCAGAGTTTTTCGGTGAAAAAGTCGGCCTAAAAGATTTTATGGAAAAAGACGCCGCAACTTTGCGGGCAGAGGCTATGAACAAAGGACTGGGAAGACAAAATACACGACTTAAAACTGTAAATAAAGCATTCGAGGAGAATACCAAGCGCTATCAATTAGAGGATGGAACACAAAAGACAGTCACCCCAATTGATACTTTATCAAAAATTGATGCGTATCCAGAAATTCAAGATGGGACTATAAAAATGGGTGATTATCGCAATGGGGAGGGCGCTCTTGGCAAAATTAGGCAGGGCGTTCAGACGCTTGATGATCAAATAGACTCACAGTTGAAGAACACAGGGAAGAGATACAGTGTGGACACTCTCAAAGAGGAGGCAATTGCTAAGATCAAAGCTGACCCTGAGCTGAAGGCTTCTGGCTCAGTTAGCTCAACGGTCAAAAAACTTGAAACGAGATTTGACGATTATAAAAACTCCTATGGCGACACTATTGATGTGGCCGAGCTAAATAATATCAGAAAAGTGGCGAATAAAGACTGGTCTCCTGATACACAAGATGTCAGCAGGGTAGTTGGTAATGTCGCCCGTGATCATGTTTATTCTGCGGTAGACGACATGTCTGTTAGAGAGCTGCTGCGTCAGCAAGGCGAATTATTATCAGCTAAAAACTATGCGGAAAAACTTAATGGCACTAAGGTTGTTGGAGGGCGCATTGGAAACTATGCCACTCGAACAGCAGGGGCATTAATTGGTTCAACAGTGAAGAGCGCTCCAATTATAGGGCCAGTTGTCGGCATGTTAGGCGGTGAATATTTGGCTAGAGCATTGCAACAAGCCGAATTTAAATCTCCAATGGCTGGAGTTAAAGGTTTGATGGAGAAGTTTAGTGGCAAAGTACCCAAAGCCCATGCTGCTGAAATAGAATCGGCGATTCAATCAAATAAAACTGCGCCTAGCCAAAGTGCGAAAACAATGCCAAAAAGTGTTAATAACATGCAGAAAGTTAAATCTGATCAGAGCATATCTAAAAGTCCGACAAATGTCAAATCACTGGTTGAACCAGAGGAAATGTCACCAATAGGTAGAATCAAAACGAAGGCGGTTGACAAAGTTTATGCCAGAATACCTGAGGGCACAGTTGACTCTAGTGGCTATATTATGAAGAAAAAGGGGAAGTTATTTCCTACCAAAAAAGCTACTCCTAAGATTTTAAAATCCAGTGGAATTGATTTGAATACAGATGGCTCAATCAAAGAAGGCTTGATGTATAACCGCATAACATTCACGGAAGATGTAGTGTTAAAATAATTTTAAAACCATATCATTTAACCAAAAAACTATGGGAACTTATCAATCAAAGCTTAATAACAGTAAAGGCAAAACTGGCTTTAAAAAGCCTTCAAAGACCGCAAAGAAGAAAAAGAAATGTTCTGACTGTGGCTCAACCGATTGCTGCTGTTAATTTAAAAATCAACTAGAGTTTTAGACTTCCTGCGTCTGTCATTTGCCTTTACTGACGCCAATGTAGCTTTTTGCAAAGCCTCTGGGTGGTGAGTCAAACTGTGCTGGCCTGGAGAAGAGCATAATTCTAAGTTACTCAATCTATTATCTATCTTGTCATGATTTATATGATGAACAACCTCAGAATGAACCAAATAACGGCCAAGATGCGCTTCCATAATAAGCCTGTGCTCCGCAACATAGCCTTGTTTACCAGAAAAAGGATGGGACGGCATATTAATATACCAATATCCACTTCGTTTGATTTTTCCGCCTTTCCATCGAGGATGTTTGTGATACTTACATTGTCCCTGATAAGAGCATTTTTTAGAGCAATAAGTCCCGTGGCCACTATTGTACAAAGCTGTAGTTATAACGAATATTTTACTGCAAATAAGGCATTCCATTTTAAATCGCTTACCCCATCCAACTAAAAAACTTTCTTTTAATTTTCTTTTATCCATAAAAATTTATACATTATGATATTACTTTCTCAAAGAGACATCCGTTGGTCAAGCATAAAAATGCTACCAAGCACCCTTACTTTAGGGCGCTATGGCTGCACTACAACAGCTATTTGTATGCTTTCAGATTATTTTAAATGTTTCACATTGCCATCAGTAGCAGCTAGCCATAATATTAAGTACAACTCTGAAGGAAAAATCCTCTGGAATACAATAGACTTTGCTACATTCAAATTCACTCAAAGGGTCTATGCGTTCGACCCAGTGCGTATCGAAGATTCTCTCAAAGACCCTGATAAAGCAGTGATACTGGAGGTATGGAATATGTCACATTGGGTTGCTTTGGTGCGCAGATCACTGTTTGGGGGTTATGTAGTAGCAGACCCTTGGACTGGCAAATTAATCACCATCAAAAAATCTGAAGTGACTGGCAGCGCACATTTCATAAGGAAATAATCATGAAACAATCTAAGTTTAAATCTAGGAAGTTCATTTTAACCCTAATATTCTCCGCTATTACCGTTGTGATGATCTTCGCTGACAAAGTAGATGGAGCAATCGGTTTGGGCATCTTAGGCGCAGTGCTGGGGGTGTATAAAGCCGTAAACGCTGTGGAGAAGACTAATCCCTTAATCAACAATGATGAATACTCTACAATTGACGAAACAGGTAGATCATCTACTAGACAGCTTGGAGACTGAGGATTCTGAAGCTAAACAGCGTATAGAATCACTCAGGTTTCGCACAAAAGCACTCATTTTCCTTTGTGAGCAGGGGCATGAAGTGGCGGCACAGGTTGGATTGAATAATCTAGCTCCAGAGATCGATGAACTGGTCTTATTCCTTGGAACTCGAGACACACTTCTACCTTAATTAAGGCTAAAACCAAAAGCCCCTTTGATTTGTAAGGGGTTTTTTGGTAACAAAAATAATCCTCAGTATAAGGATAACCAGATATTACTACAACGATAACAAAAAAACAACCCCATTTGACTTTTTAAATCTAATGGGGTATTATTGGTTTGACAACAACCGAAAGCATTCTAATCCATTTCTGATTAAAAGGCAAGAGGTTGTAAAAACTTCTGTTTTGTGATTCGCAGCCAGTATGTTAATTTGCATCCTGACTGGGGAACATAAAGCCCTACCACCGCTCTCTACCTGCGTACCATTGAGTAGAGGGACAAAACGGTGCATGGTTCACTCCATGACGAATCAATGGCGGCGGATACCACACGGCTACTTCATGACGGGGCTTCGCAAGAATCAACTATAGTTACTGCTCATTAACAACTAATCTCTCAGTATACGACCAAAGGTTCGGAAGTAAGATTTGCTTCTGGCCACTTTGAGTGTGCTTATTAAAGTTTCTAATTGTTTGGTTAATACAAACAACGAAGCTTGCTCGGTCGTTTCCAGCCGTTGCTTAATCTGAAGCTGGTAAGAACATAGAGAGATTAGGTCTATCGAATATAATTTAGTATTTTTACACTTTAACAACAAAAATAGAATGATAAAAATATACACAGATGGAGCGACAGAAGGACATAATGGCAAACTGGGAACGGTTAAGTTTTGTGGTATTGGATTTTATTGCCAAGAAAAAGATTTCTCTTATTCTAATAGAATTGAGGCTTTATCAAATAACGAAGCCGAGTTCTGGGCTTTAATCACTGCAATGAAGTGGGCAAGCCTTGAGGGAATAAAAGAAGTTACTTTTTATCTGGATTCCCAGATTGTAGTCAACAGAGCACTTGGACATAGACCCAAGGCTAAGTATCAGAACGACAGAATGGATAAACTACAAAACCTAGTCTTGGACTTGGCAAAAGATTTTGATGCAGCTTTCTTTATTTGGATTCCCAGATGGAAAAATCAGATTGCTGATAATTTATCGAAACAATCTTTGCAAAAATCATGGAAATAATTAGAGAGTTCAAACAATTCAAAGAAGAAGTATTAAAAGATGTACTTCAAAATACGGAAAATTTACATGTTTGTTTAACACCTACGGCAAGCGTAGGAGAGGACTTGACAAAATTGGATGTGCCAGATGTTATCCAAGTAAAGCGGCTTCAAAAAGCTGATATTAAGTTAATTGCAGATGGCCATGATTACTATGAGCGCTATGAAAAACTAAAAGAACTAAAACAATATTTTTAACAAAAATAATTTATGTCAAAAAAAATATCGAAACTAATGACAGAGGTAGAGGTAATTTTGAGTGAATCGGTAGAGGCTAGGAACTATGATTTTGTCCTAATAAGACTGCTTTTTAAGAAGTTCTATGCCAATAGGTTAGCTGTTCTGTTGGGAGCTGATAATTACTATTTACCCCTCAATGATGGCGAAGCAATATCAATGATCAGTAAGATTGAGCGTTGCAGAAGAAAAGTGCAGGAAAGGAATTACTTGCCCACAATTTGGTCTGTTGCTAAGCGCCGCCGTATTGGTGAGCAGGTTTGGAGAGCTTACATGTCTTTGCATGAGTAGAAAATATTACATTAATTCCAAAGAGGTAACTATTCATGAATGGAGGGAGGCTTTTGCCAAGTTTGCTGATAGTACCGTAATACTTCGAGTTCAGAAGCTGCCAAATGCCTACGAACCGCCAGAAACTGAGGATGTTATTAGCCCAGAAAGAGCTAGAGAGTTGCAAAAATGGCGAAAAAGTAAGTAAAAAGTCACAATTAGCCCTTGATTTAATTCACAGGGCATGATAATATAATAACGTAATCATTATTTAACAAAAATAATTATGAATCAATATAACCATGTTATCTCTTGTGCTTGTGGCTGCGGACAGACTTCTACAGTCCCTAAGTATATTACGGCGGCTCATCTTCATCTACCTATCCCTCATTGGGTTACTGACGAAGTAAGCGATGAAAGAACTGAGGATGATGACAAGCTTTAATATTTAACAAATTTTCGCCATGACAAAAGAATCAATTATAGCTCTTCTGAGCGAGTACCCTCAAGAGCAAGTCGAGAAATTCGCTGCTTACTGCATCCGAATTCTGAACGAGAAGGATAAATCTGGGGTATCAAAAAACCCTTGGATGAAGTCGAAGACAGCGGAAAGCATGGCCGATCTATACAAGAGAGTTGCAAAAGATGGTTTGGTATTCGATGGCGAGCATGTCACCCTGCAGTCAACTGGAATCTCCTACGACTACATAGCTTATAAGAACAAAATGCTGCTTGCCTATCCAGAAAGTTCTGTTGATGTTTCGTTAGTTTTTGCTGGCGACACATTCTCGGTATCAAAGGATAGTGGCGCGGTTGGATATGAACATATAATCAAAGATCCGTTCAACCAAAAGCCAGAGTCTGTGATAGGTGGGTATTGTGTCATCAAGAATAAACGTGGCGAATTCCTAACCCTTCTCGGTAAAGACGATTTAGAGAAACACCGAAAAGTCGCCAAAACTGACTACATTTGGAAAGCATGGCCAAAAGAAATGGCTTTAAAGACTGTCATAAAAAAGGCTTGCAAACAACACTTTGCTGATATTTATGAAAATATTGAACAACAAGACAATGAGAATTATGACTTAGACATACCACTTGATATAGAGTTGAAATATAAACAAGAGATTGATGCTATTAGTAATCTGGCTGATTTGGCCGCATATTATAAAGCCAATTCTGGCAAAGGAAAGGAGTTTGACAAGTATGTCGGCATAAGAAAAAAACAACTAACCAAATAAAAAAATGGAAATAAAAATCCTAAAACCATGTATCATAAAAGAACAGATCGCCAATTCTGATGATCTGGCCATAGTAGCATATAGGCGTGGAGAGATCTGTGCTGGTTACAAGAGTGAATATGATGCCATCAGAAAGATCAATGCAATTGCGGAAGCTGGAGGAAAAGCAATTTTAATTAAAAACACATGAAAATATATCAAGATATTATACAAGGAACGCCAGAATGGCACGCCATTCGCAAAGGGAAAATGACAGCTTCACACGCTCAAGAGATCGCTAATTGTGGGAAAGGGTTAGAGACATATATCTATGAAGTTGTGGCATCAGGTTTATCCAGTGGCGCAGTAGAGTATTACAGCAATGCAAACATGGACAGGGGTAACGAATTAGAAGGAGCAGCACGGGAAATGTACGAATTGACATGCAATGCTCAAGTCAAGCAGGTAGGATTTGTTGAGCACAACGACTTTGCTGGCTGCAGTCCAGATGGACTCATTGGAGATTCTGGTTTAGTGGAGATCAAGTGTCATAATGATGTTAACCATCTCAAGTTGTTACTCGGTGGAGAGAAAGCCATCGAGACAAAATATGTTTGGCAGATGCAGATGAATATGTTCATAACTGGAAGGATTTGGACAGATTATGTTGCTTACAATCCAAACTTTAGGGATTCTCTTTTGGTATTTAGGGTTAGTGCATCCACAAAAGCTTTTTCAGAGATTGAGAAAGGCCTGCAGTTGGGGCAAATGAAGATAGAGGAAATTAAATCAAAATTAAATCAAAAATATGGTTCTTAAACGTGAAAATTTTTGTAAATTCTGCCAGACAAAAATTAACAGATTGTTAGTAGCAGAGAGTGTTTGCCTATCATGTTCTGTGCATCAAAAGATTTATAGCGCAGTAATTGAGGCAGCTGATACTTTGAAAACTAATAAAAGATCAAAAAAATATTGGTTGAAACCGATGAAGCTTTTACTTCAAAAGTTAAATCAGGAGATGCCTGATAATCCAATACCAATTAACGACAATATATGAGTTGCGAACATTGCAAGCATGACAGCAATCAAAAAAATAAATCCCCTAGGACTATGACTCAAAATAGGGCTTTGCATCTGTATTTTCAGCACTTAGCTGATATGCTTAATGAGCACGGCTTGGATATGACGAAGGTGTTAGAGCCAGGGGTTGAGATTCCATGGAGCAAAGATTTGATCAAAAATCATCTATGGAGACCAATTCAGCTAGCTCAGCTTGAGAAAGAGAGCACTACAGATCTAACCACGGCAGAGATCGATCAGATCTTCAGCACAATTAATAGGCATTTATCTGACAAATTTGGCCTTCACGTCCCTTGGCCAAGTATAGAAGAAATTATGATGCAATTAAGAATGAAAGAATTTAACCAATAAATTATGAAAACCAGAGAAAAAGGACTCAAAACAGTTATTAGGCTGATAAAGAATGACATAAAAACGCATAGACTGGCCATGCAGCCGCCAATCTCGCAGTCAAAGCTTGAAAAAATGGTGAATGCCACTCATCCGTTCATTAATAATTGCGAGGCCCAACGCCATCAGCCTTCTATTGAGAGGCTGGCTAGAATCTGTATTGCTCTTAATGTCCAGCCTGAGCAGCTCCTGCGTCTAGATTTTACTGAAATCCATGAATTAATTGAAAAGTATAAAAGTAACTAAAAAGTCACAATTAGCCCTTGATTTAATTCACTGGGTATGATAATATATAGGCGTAATCATTATTTAACAAAAATAATTATGTTCGCAAGGATAACAATATTCACAAATGGTAGTGCTTATCATACTGAGTGGGATGAGATGGATGAACTCTCGATTGAGGACTCAATCAAGGACGATTGCTATAGCTTGGTCGATAACGACCAGACTGCAGTTGTTAATGTAGAGCTTCTGCGCTCTGACTTTGACATTGATAACGGTCTAAACATTCCAGACGGGCAAAGAGCGGGACAATTCGTTAGCCATATTGATGATTTAGTCTTCATTTATGATGATAAAACAGAAAAGCTCAAAATGATCACATCTCGTTTAATTCACAAATCTTTAACAACAAAATAATCATGGAAAATCTAAATATTGAACAATTTTCACCCAAAAAAGCAGAACTCATTGCTCTAGCGGATTCGTACAAAAATCTCGACATCAAAGGAGTTGATGATAAAGATGGATATGCTGCTGTTGATGCTGCAAGAAAAGAATTGAAGCGCCATCGTGTGCATGTCACTAAACAAGGAAAGGCACTAAGACAAGAAGCTTTACAATTTCAAAAAAAAGTGATTTCCCTTGAAAAGGAGCTAATTGCCATCATCGACCCTGTAGAATCAATGATGATTGATAAGCAGGAAAAGATTGATCAATTAATACTAGCAAAGGCAAGAGAAGAACAATTGCCCTACAGACGTGAGAAGTTGGCCAGCATTGGCGTATCTGTTGAAGACAGTTTGTTGGTTGTTCTTAATGACCTTGCTTTTATGGAGTTTTTTAATCAAAAACATACTGAAAAAATCGCTGAAGAACAGGCTAAAATAGAATCTGAAAGAGCCGCTTTAGCCAAAGAGTCAGCTAGACTAGAAGAGGAAAAACGAATTGAATTAGCCCGTCAAGAAGCTGCTGCCGCAGCAGCAAAACAGGCTAAACTTGATGCTGAAGTGGCCGCTGCTCAAGCTGAATTAGATAAAAAGAAGGCGGTGGAGGAGGCAGAGCGCAAAGCCCAGGCAGAAAAACAGGCTATAATTGATGCTCAAGCCGCTAAAGAAGCCGAAAGAGTCCAGGCAGAAAAAAAGAAGGCAGAAGATGATGCAGCTGAAAAGGCAAAAATGGAGAAAAAGAAGGCTTATGTAGCGTTTTTGACAAAAAACGGTTGTACACAACAGGGTCTGCTTGATGGGAAGTTCAAAGTTGAGTTTGAGAGTAGCAATTCTGTTAAGCTGTATCAGTTGATCGACCAAATTAATTTATAAAAATATTATTTAACAAAAATAAATATGCAAAAAGACAATCATCAAGCAACAAGGACATTGCTCCATCTGATCACCCTTGGATTAATTGTCAGCACGATGATTTGCGGTCTCTGGGCGATCTACAAATAATTAATAACAAAAATAGTACTATGAAAATTACAAAAGAAAACATCAATAATTTTGCTCAAAAGTGGTATGCCAAGCCAATCGCATTCGTATTCACTATCGGATTATTCGCTTCTACTCTTTGGCTAATGGGCGGGAATACTAATGCTGCAAAAGCGGAAAAGCTTAGTTTAGATCAATTAAAACAGTCGGTAGACATGGCGAGTGCTGATTGGAAGGTGTCTCAATCAGCAGGACAAAATGCCCTAGTGCAGGTTTGCGAAAGTCAAAAGGCTTATGCTCAAGCACAACGTGATTTTGCTGATGCAGGTGGTAAAGACTATTCTCGCACACAGGCTGAAATTAGCGCCCTTGATTGTACTACAGCTGCCCCTACTTTTATGCCACTTTCTTTTATGTAGGCAACGGTAAGCCGAAAACCGATATTAACCAAGCTAAAAATGATGACAGAATTACAGATGATAAAATTCCTAATAATCTGGCTGAAAATCAGTCTACTGACACCCCTGTTTTCAGGAAATGGAAAGGAAAAACAGAGCAAGACATGTTGTCAGTTATGTGGAAGGTGTCTAAAGGAAATAGAGATTTCATCTTAACAATGGCAGCAGAGAATGGCTCGTTTAATCCCTATCTCAAACATCCGCACAAGAACAATGATGGTAGCTGGGATTACTCTTTTGGCCTTAACTCCTACTACCACAAAGCAACAATCAACAAGATTTTGGCTAAAGAAATGAGTCTTGAAGAAATAGCACAGTATCATCTTGACATCTACAATAAACCAGATTGGCAGACGTCCTGCGGTAAAAAAGCGTTTTGCGGATATAACAGAAGAAATGGCGCTAAAATTAAAAACCTTATAATTTTCCCAAAATGAAATTAGAAACAAATGATTACACTATGTCAAAAGTAGATTGGGCAATAGCCATACTAATACTTATCTCTGCAGCTATTGGATGGGCTGCTCTAGTCAACCAATTCAAAGTTACCTTTGATAACAGTGTTGAAATTGACAGGCTCAAGATGAATAACGACTATCTAACTGGCGAACAAAACACCTATCAAAGCTATGTCTATGAGAGAAATTGCACTGGTGCATTTGCTGGGCAAGAAGTGGCGTGTTTGCGAGAAAAAGATCTTAACACACGAAAAAATGGAAATTAAACCAATATTTTACCAAATCGACGAAATCTATAGACAATGGAGGTTGACGACAAAAAAAGTTCATCCTTATGACTATTTAATCCAGAATTATCCTGTGGAATATACGGTTGTTGTCAAAAAGAATGTTGTGCAGCCTTCAGCAAAGTGGCGCAAAGCTGTTAAGACTTATCTTGAGGAGCAGGCTAAAATAGACGAATGGAACAAAGGAAAATATATAAAACTATAAACATGGAAAACAAAAAACAACAAATTAGAGAGTGGGCTAAAAAGGGAATGAATATAATTCAAATCAGAAGAAGATTTCCAGAATTCTCCTTCACACAAATACTAGAAATATGTAATAATAAGTCCGACAAACTAACTAAATCTAAATGACAACAATTATTGTACTCATGTCCGCACTCCAGAGCATCTTGAGTTATGGGTTAGTATTCGGCTATTTCAGGAATAAATACAGTGATATAAGCGATTTCACTGATGTCAAAGAAGATAGAGAATTGGCTTTCCTAAGTGCAGCGGTGGGGGCGACCCCTATAATTGGCTTGGCTGCACTGCTGTGGCTCTTTGTGTGGAGTGATTTTGGGAAATATGGAATTAAATTTAAATAAATATTTTTTAACCACCCGAAAGGGTAAAAATATGAAAAAGTTAATAAGCATTGTATTGCTAACCTTGGCATTTGTGCCAGTCACATTCGCTGAACAACCATCACCAAGCGAAAATTGCGGAGTTTGGCTAGAAAAGGCGCATGAACTAGGATTGCCTATCATGTACTGCTTCTCTAGACAGGCTCGTGGCCACCAGACATTCTTCGGTCAGCTTAATTTGCCTTGCGAGGGGACAGCATGTCCAGTGAGAACAAATGACATCACATCATTGTAATATGGGACTAGAGGAGCAGGCTTATTACGAACTGGCCGTTCTCTACGCCTCAGATATAGGGGAAGAGGTGAGTTATGAAGTGCTTGAATATGCTGTTCTAACAGCCTGTATCAGGCACTTCATAAGAGGCGTATCAGCTTCTTTTCTTGAAGAAACGGTTGATAGCCTTAGTATGTCAAACAAAATTGACCTTTAATTCACTAAAAAGTCACAATTAGCCCTTGATTTAGTTCACAAGACATGATAATATATTAGCGTAATCATTATTTAACAAAAATAATCATGAAAAATTCAAGTATTTTGTCAGCAAATATGCTGCCATTGTGGACGATCTATCTATCACTCGCTTTCATGTTTGGAGTCACATTAAACAAATGCTTTTTTGACGACTTGTCTCCACTCCAATTATCTGCAATGATTTTATTTTCTGCTATTGGCTACTTATCATCAATTTTATCTTCAGCTGATGAATGAATCAATCAAACAACTAGAGTCTGATATTCAAGACATGATCAAAGACACTACCCTAGTCATGCGCCAAGCTGAACTCAGGAATATCCTGCAAATAGTCTGGCAAATGCGAGAGGAGTTAAACGAAACAGGAGGAGCTTTCAATCTTGATGTAGATGAGACTTTACACGGGGTGGGGCTGAGGCTCCAGAAGTTGAAAGAGAACCCACAGCCAATTAATTAACTAAAAATGAATAAACCAAAAATTATTATCTGTGACCTTAACAAAGACTTCATAGATCAAATTAAGGCTGCAAATATCGTATCTAATTATGTAGATATAGAAGTTGTTTGTGCCGATATTCTTGAGATCAAGAAGCAAAATCCTAAAGCCAGGATTGTCACCGCTTCTAATCCTCAGTTCTCCCCTGATGGTGGCCTTGATGCAATTCTCGCTAAGAATTTTGATTGGACACAAGCAAGAGAATTCAATCTCACCAAGGATTTGTTTTTTGTTCGATCAGTTGATGAGACCAGGAAAGCATCTGATGAGATAATCTTTAGGGCCTTAGTCGGCTTGTTTCTGCACCGCCATCTTGGTGATTATATATTGCCCGTCCTAGGTTGCGGCATTGGGGTTTATGCAATCACCAAATTCATCAATTACTTGGCTAGAGTTTTGCGCTCTGCCGATCTGCGCTCTGCCGATCTGAGCTCTGCCAATCTGAGCTCTGCCGATCTGCGCTCTGCCAATCTGCGCTCTGCCAATCTGAGCTCTGCCAATCTGAGCTATGCCGATCTGCGCTATGCCGATCTGCGCTCTGCCGATCTGAGCA
>OFSE01000049.1_pt1 | contig 40882 bp, 26 predicted proteins | sample 1543261 | NCBI WGS metagenome assembly OFSE01 (sample SAMN07774225, study PRJEB24372) | wastewater metagenome | isolation source: Exp Tend VB 50WW | collected 2016-02 | reverse complement strand
CCGTCGGCCAATTATTTCGCCCGGATAATCCGTTACTACCGAATTACAAATGGGTACCAATTGGCTATCATGGCCGCTCTTCATCCATTGCAGTATCAGGGCAAAGTTTCCATCGCCCCATCGGGCAAACCATGCCGCCCGGCGCCCCCACACCCAACTTCGGTGCGGCGAAACGTATCGACTATGAAATGGAAGTCGGTATTTTTATCGGCACAGGCAATCCGCTAGGCACTGCCATCCCAATTGAACAAGCCGAACAACATGTATTTGGTCTATGCCTGCTCAACGACTGGTCAGCACGCGATATTCAAGCCTGGGAATACCAACCACTTGGCCCCTTTCTCGCTAAAAATTTCGCGACCACCATCTCACCGTGGATCGTGACACTGGAAGCACTAGCACCGTATCGCAGCGGCTGGCAACGCAATCCAGAAGACCCGCAACCGCTGCCTTATCTGAGCACGCCAACACTCAAGCACAGCGGCGCATTCGATCTGCAACTTGAAGTCTTGCTACAAACCAGCAAAATGCGCGCCACGGGCACGCCAGCGCAACGCTTATCACTCTCGAATTTCCGCCATTCGTATTGGACCGTCTCGCAACTGATTACGCATCACACCATCAACGGCTGCAACCTGCGCCCCGGCGATCTACTTGGCTCTGGCACACAATCCGGCCCATTGCCCGAAGAGGCTGGCTCATTGCTGGAATTAACCAAAGGCGGCAAACGAGCCATTCCACTCAGCAACGGTGAACAACGCCTGTTCATGGAAGATGGCGACACCATCATCATGCGCGGCTGGGCGCAGAAAGAAGGATTAGTGAGAATTGGGTTTGGGCAGGTTGAGGGAATGTTATTGGCGGCTAACAAGTAATGCTCGCGCCTTTACAGGGGATCTAGGTGAGAACCTTGTTCCCCGTAAATTTTGTATAGGCAATCATTGCAATACAACAATACCCTAAAAATATCTTTTCCCTCCAAAAAATTCGCAAAATCAGATTTTCTAAAGCACCACTTCCCATACGCAAAAAACGCATATCAAACTGCGAAATGATTCGTTCCAGTTTTGAAACCGTCGATCTACTATCAACATGCCTCCAGAGGGTGTTGTTCTTTTTTGGGTGAACACAGGCGGGTTTCAATGCTTCCCCTTTTTTGTTGAAACTGGTTTGTGTTCACACCATTTTTACTGGAAACACCGTAGTCATTGTCAGCATCGTTGAGCGCCAATGCGCTTGGGGCGATGTTTGCAGATGCGGTGTTTCCTGATTTTTTAGGGAAATCAGATGTCTATTAAAAAAATAATCAAAGTTTTTGGTACTGCGCCAATCTTCGCCACTGCGGCATTGACGATGACTTTAGCCAGCGCTGGCGTGAGCGTGGCGCATGCGGCGGATGTCAGCTTGTTGAATGTCTCGTATGACCCAACCCGTGAGTTGTATCAGGATGTGAATCAAGCATTTGCCAAACAATGGAAAGCCAAAACCGGTGATAACCTGAGCATCAAACAATCGCATGGCGGCTCTGGCAAACAGGCGCGTGCGGTGATTGATGGCTTGGATGCCGATGTGGTGACACTGGCACTGGCGTATGACACCGATGCCATTGCGGAACGTGGCTTGCTGGATAAAGCCTGGCAAAAGCGTCTGGCGCACAATGCTTCGCCTTACTCTTCAACGATTGTTTTTCTGGTGCGCAAAGGCAATCCAAAAGGCATTAAAGATTGGAATGATTTGATTAAACCCGGTGTCGCCGTGATTACACCAAACCCAAAAACTTCCGGCGGTGCACGTTGGAATTATCTGGCCGCTTGGGGTTATGCCTTAAAACAACCGAATGGCAGCGCTGCCAGTGCGAAAGATTTTCTGGGAAAGCTGTATAAAAATGTACCAGTGTTAGATTCCGGTGCGCGTGGTGCCACTACCACCTTTGTTGAGCGCGGTATTGGCGATGTCTTGCTGGCGTGGGAAAACGAAGCCTTGCTGGCCATTAAAGAATTGGGGCCAGATAAGGTGGAGATCGTTGCGCCATCGACCAGTATTTTGGCGGAGCCTTCTGTCGCCGTGGTGGATAAAGTGGTAGACAAGCGCGGCACACGCAAAGTCGCCGAAGCCTATTTGAACTTCTTGTATACCGATGAAGGCCAAGACATTATCGCCAAAAATTATTATCGCCCAAGCACAGAAAAAGCTTCGGCAAAATACGGCAGTCAATTTCCGAAGGTGAAATTATTTACCATTGACGAGGTGTTCGGTGGCTGGACAAAAGCACAGAAAGAACACTTTGCTGACGGCGGTTTCTTTGACCAAATTTATCAGCCCGGCAAAAAGTAATTTTTCCGAGTTACGTATCCCGATACCGCAGTTGCTTGCCAATCCAAGCTCTTTTGGCACCGACTGCACATTTAATGTTGCTTCCATTTTTTAGCGAAGCATTCACACGATGCATACATCTACCTGTATTTTTTAAAAACCAATGTAAATAGTACGTAATTTGCATAAAAATTTAAAATAAATGTGGAGTATATGTATTTTATCGGTACATAGTCACTTTTCCGATCAAAGTTTACCTCCCTCAAAATTCTATCTTATTCAATTTCCATCTATCGACATGAGGAAAAATTCGTTTTTCATATAACAAAAAACTGCAATCATGGTCATTCTTTAGTTTCATATGTTATAAAAAATGATTATGTTGGTTTTTTCGACAATGGCGTCAGCAATAAGCCGAAAACAGGTAAAACGACCAACGGTGCGCCGCCGCAGGTTTGTGCTGCCCGGTTTTCATTTGTCCTTGGGCTTCACCTTGTTTTACCTCGGGCTGATTGTGCTGATTCCTTTATCGGCCGTGTTTCTCAAGACCTTTTCTTTAAGCTGGGCGGCGTTTTGGGCGGCAGTGAGCGCGCCGCGCGTGGTGGCTTCGTATGAATTAACCTTTGGCGCTTCGCTGTTGGCGGCATTCATCAATGTGATTTTTGGTGGGATTGTGGCCTGGGTGCTGGTGCGCTACCGGTTTCCCGGCAAGCGCGTGATTGAAGCGATGGTTGATTTGCCCTTCGCACTGCCGACCGCAGTAGCCGGCATTACGCTAGCGACCTTGTATTCACCGAATGGCTGGTTGGGTCAATGGTTGACACCGTTTGGCTGGAAAGTCGCGTATACCCCGCTGGGTGTATTGATTGCGCTGATTTTTATCGGCTTGCCGTTTGTGGTGCGCACCGTGCAGCCGGTGCTGGAAGAGGCTGAAAAAGAATTGGAAGAAGCCGCTATTAGCTTAGGTGCCAGCCATTTACAGACCTTCCTGCGGGTGACGCTGCCAACCATTTTGCCAGCGTTACTGACCGGCTTTGCCCTGGCTTTTGCGCGTGCCACCGGGGAATACGGCTCGGTGATTTTCATCGCGGGCAACACGCCTTTCGTCTCTGAAATCACGCCATTGTTTTTAATCACCAAACTAGAGCAATACGATTATGCAGGTGCCACGGCGATTGCGGTTGTGATGTTGCTGATCTCTTTCGTATTGCTGCTGACGATTAATCTATTACAAGCCTGGAGCCGTCGCCAGCAGAATGCAGGGAGAGCCTAATGCATAGCAATACTAAGCCGCTTACCGCAACTGCCACACGCCGGATCGAGCCAGCCCTGCAACCGGCGGCGACGCTAGAGCCATTTTGGGTACGGGTTGTTTTGTTTAGCGTTGCCACCTTATTTTTAACCCTGTTTTTGTTTGTCCCAGTGGCGGCGGTCTTTACCGAAGCGCTGAAAAAAGGCTGGCAGGTTTATCTGCAATCGGTGCTGGAGCCTGATGCCTTATCGGCGATCCGCCTGACTTTCATTGCGGCGGGCATTGCGGTGCCGCTGAATCTTGTGTTTGGCGTGGCAGCGGCCTGGTGCATCGCCAAATTTGAGTTTCGTGGCAAGCATGTTTTATTGACCCTGATTGACTTACCTTTTTCAGTCTCGCCAGTGATTTCTGGTTTGATTTATGTACTGCTGTTTGGCGCACAAACCCAGTTTGGCCAATGGTTGCGCGACCACGATATCAAGCTTTTATTTGCCGTGCCGGGCATTGTGCTAGCCACCATTTTTGTCACCTTTCCATTCGTTGCACGTGAGCTGATTCCGCTGATGCAGGCGCAAGGCAGCGAAGAGGAAGAAGCCGCACTGGTGCTCGGTGCCAGCGGATGGCAAACCTTTTGGCGAGTGACATTACCAAATATCAAATGGGGTTTGATGTATGGCGTGATCTTGTGTAATGCACGTGCGATGGGTGAGTTTGGTGCGGTGTCGGTGGTCTCTGGCCACATTCGCGGGGAGACCAATACCATGCCACTGCATGTGGAAATTCTCTACAACGAATACAACTTCGTTGCCGCCTTCGCAGTCGCTTCTTTGTTGACTTTGTTGGCATTGCTCAGTCTGGCGCTCAAAACTTTGGTGGCTTGGCGCACCGATGAGAGTCGCCCCACTGATCAACACGCGTAATCAGCGTTTAGAAATCACCACATAAAGCACAACGAATCTAACGAACATAACGAACAATGCAGAACAGGACATCACCATGAGTATCGCCGTTCAACAATTGCAGAAAAATTTTGGTAGCTTCACCGCGCTCGATCAAGTCTCGCTTGATTTCGCCGATGGCGAATTAACTGCCTTGCTGGGACCTTCCGGCTGCGGCAAAACCACCCTGCTACGCATCATCGCCGGACTAGAATACGTCGATAGCGGCACCGTGCTACTGGACGGCCAAGACGCCTCTGCCCAACACGTGCGCGAACGTCAGGTTGGCTTTGTGTTTCAGCATTATGCGCTGTTCAAGCACATGACCATCTTTGAAAATATCGCCTTTGGCCTGCGCGTGAAACCACGCCACCTACGCCCCAGCGAAGTGCAGATCAAGGAAAAGGTCAATCAATTACTAACGCTAGTACAGCTCGACTGGCTGGCGGATCGTTATCCGCCGCAACTCTCAGGCGGCCAACGGCAACGAATCGCCCTAGCGCGGGCGTTAGCGGTAGAGCCACGCGTGCTGCTGCTGGATGAGCCTTTCGGCGCGCTCGATGCCAAGGTGCGTAAAGAACTGCGCCGCTGGTTACGCAGGCTGCATGACGAGTTGCATGTCACCAGCATTTTTGTCACCCATGATCAAGAAGAAGCATTGGAAGTCGCCGATAGAATCGTCGTCATGAATCATGGCAAGGTCGAACAAATCGGCGCGCCAGCCGAGGTTTATCAACATCCCGCCACACCATTCGTGTACAGCTTTCTGGGCAATGTGAACCTGTTTCATGGCCGTGTGCATGAAGGCATGCTAGAAACCGAGGGCGCCTATTTCGCCGCGCCCGAACACGCCGACACACGCGACGCCAGCGGCACCGGTTACGTGCGGCCACATGAATTTGAGATCGAACCCTATCTACCCGGTGCAAGTCAACAGACAAATCAGCAAGCAAACCAACAAGGTTTACTAGTGCAATTACGCCGGGTACACAGCATCGGCCCGCTGGCACAACTGGAGTTGCAACGTGAAGACAATGGCGACTTGATTGAGGCCATGATGTCGAGTGAGCGATATCAAGCCTTGCGTTTAAAAACCGGCGACGCATTACTGGTCAAACCGAAACGACTGCACGTCTTTGTTGAACCGAAAATCTAGGTAGGAGCAATCAAAATGAACTTCCAACAATTACGTTCAATCCGCGAAGCGGCACGCCGCAATTTTAATTTAACCGAAGTCGCGAATGTGCTCTTCACTTCGCAGCCCGGTGTCAGCCGCCAGATTCTGGAAGTGGAAGAAGAACTCGGTATTGATATTTTTCAGCGCAATGGCAAGCGCTTGGTCGGGCTGACCGATCCTGGCAAAGGCATCTTACCGATCATCGAACGTCTGTTACTCGAAGCTGAAAATCTGCGTCAGGCGGGCAATGATTATGCCGATCAAAGTCGTGGCACGTTGGCGGTTGCCACCACCCACACTCAGGCGCGTTACGTGTTACCGAAAGTGGTACAGCAATTTCGCCTAGCGTTTCCCGATGTACGGATTGCCTTGCAACAAAGCGCGCCGGAACACATTGCCGAATGGGTGATTTCTGGCAAAGCCGATATCGGCATCGCCACTGAAGGTTTGTCGCAATTCAAAGACTTGGTGTCATTCCCTTGCTATGAATGGAACCACCTGGTGGTGGTGCCAGAAGGCCACGCCTTGCTACAACACGAGCACCTTAGCTTGGCTGATTTGGCGCAATTTCCCTTGATTACGTATGACGTCGGCTTTACCGGGCGTGGCCATATCGATGCCGCATTTCAACAAGCCGGGCTGACTACCGACATCGTACTGACCGCGATGGATTCCGACGTGATTCAGCAATATGTCGCATTGGGCTTAGGGGTCGGTATCATCGCTTCGATGGCATTTGAAAACAATCAAAGCACTGCAGGTACCACAACAGCCAATCGCAGCAATGGTTTGCGCACCCTGGTTGCCAGCCACTTATTCGCCGCCAATGTCACCCGTTTGGCAGTACGGCGCGGCGCATATCTGCGCGCTTATACACTCGACTTCATGCAAAAATTCGCCCCCAGCTTAAATCTAGAAATCATCAACAACGCGATGAATGCTGCAAAAATTGACTAATGTTTTGAATAAGATGACTGCTCTGTTACGCCTTCTTCAAATAACAGGCTTTCAGCATAAAGCTACCGGCATCCATCTTGCAATCAACTTCATGGTCACCACCGACCAAACGAATACTTTTGACTTTCGATCCCATTTTCAAAGTGATTGAAGAGCCTTTCACTTTTAAATCCTTGATCAACACCACGGCATCACCATCGGCTAACACATTGCCCAGTGCATCTTTCACCACCCGCTCATCGCTTTCTTCAGCCACGCTAGGCGCGACCATCGGCCATTCATGGCCACAATCAGCACAAACAAAATTGCTACCATCGGGATAAGTGTTTTCCATCGCGCATTGCGGACAAGCAGGTGCTAAAGACATAAATACTTTCAAAAATAAAGACGAAAAAAAACTGCCCACATAGTCGGCAGTTTTTGGTGTGGAAGCAGTATTGTAGCCGCAAACCCTATTTTTTCTCAGGGTAGAGCACCACCTGCACATAATTTTGCGTGTTGAAATATTTTTTAGCAGCCGCTTGAATACCGGCTTGATCTAGCGCCTCGATACGCTTTTCAGCTTCTAAAATTTCTTCTGGGTTGGTGTGATACAAGGCCGCATCTTGTAAATTACCGAGCCAATATTGATTGGTGCGCATGTCAATCTGGTACTGTTTGCGCCAGTTTTGTTTGACCTTGTCCAGATCTGCTTGCTCCGGGCCGTTTTGCTTGATTTTTTCAATCTCGGCCAACATTGCGGTGGCGACTTGTTCGACGTTTTCTGGCTTGCATGGCAAGCTAATGCCGATCCGATAGTGCGTATCTGGTGTGCGCTCAAACGCGCCATTGATGCCGCCACTATAGATCAGCGTGAGCTTTTCGCGCAGCACATCGGTAATCTTAATATTCAAGACATCGATCATGGCTGAAAAGCGGTTGCGTTCGGCTCTGGAATACTCGGTATTGCCAGTAAAAATTAGGTTGACCTGACTTTTTTGTTCGCTGCCGCTAAAGACCTCTTTCTTCACTACGCCATTCACCGGATGAATACCTAGATCTTTGTAGTTGGTGACGATATCGTTAGTCGGCAAGCTGCCGATATAGGTGGCAATCAGGGGTTTGATTTTGTCGATATCAAAACTGCCAACGATGATGAACACAAAGTCTTTAGCGCTACCAAACCGCTCTTGATAAATCGTCGCAGCACGGTCTATATTGATGTGCTCATAATCTTCTGGCTTGGGCACATTTTGCACACGCGGATGTTGCTGGTACAAGGTGTTAATCAAGGTTTGTGACAACACCGCATTTGGATTAGATAAGGTATTTTTTGCGCGCTCTTCTGAATTACTAATAAACGCTTGAAACAAAGCCGGGTCTTTGCGCGGTGACGCGAAACGTAAATCTAGAACCTGCAACATTTGCTCAAGGTCTGCACTGCTGGCGGAGGCATCAAAGCCTTCAGTATAAGTATCTAGATGATTACCGACTGAAATCAATCGTCCGGCTAAAATTTTTCTGACTTCAGTCGGTGAGAACGTGTGCAAACCCATCGCACCGACTACTGCATTGGCATAGCGTGCATTATAGGTATCTTGCTCGGCATACACCGATTGCCCACCAAAACGGCGTGCGCTCATTAGGATCTGGTTATTCTGAAAATCGGTCGGCTTTAAAATGACTTTAACGCCGTTCGACAATAGCAGCTCATGCGTACCCAACTTTGAATTTTCAGTGTCAGTAATTATCTTTCCCGGTGTCGGCAATACGGCCATCAGGCTGGCGGCAACGGCTTCTTCTTTTTTCGCCACCACTTGTTGATTCTCGGCTTTACTAACAGCGGCCAATAATTGCTCTTTACTCGGTGTGACTTGTGCCGGATTGGTGCTGCCCAGATAGACGATTAATTTATCTTCGGTATGTGGAATAATTTTGCGCGCAGTTTGATTGATTTCATCGAGTGTGATTGTTGGCAGAAACTCTTTGACGTAGAAAAATTCGTTTTCTATGCCTGGAATAGTTTCCTTCATCAAAAAGTTACGCGCGTATTCCGCCGCAAAATTTGCCGATGGTAGTTTGTCGCGCTCGTTGAAAGTGTTTTCTATCGAGCGCAGATAATTCTTTTTGCTGCGCTCTAACTCGTCGGCGCTAAAACCCAATTGACGGGCGCGCTCGTTTTCCTGCACCACGGCGGCAATTGCTGGTTCAACACCGTTAACACCCAACGCTGCTGTGGTGGTGAAGGATTCATACCCCGGCGCAATCGGTGCGATGCTACTAAATGCGCCTTGAAATGGCGGCATACTTTGTTGGGTCAATTCTTGGATCCGTTGCCCTAATAAATTTAATACCAGTCGTTTAACGATATCCGCACGGTAATCAGCGATGATTTGGTTTGCATGAGTTGCCCGCACTGGATAGCGAATCAGTACCGCATTACCCGTATTTTCTTTATCAGTGATCACCAATGCACTGGAACCAGTGCGCGGTGGAATTTGTGCATATACGCGCGGACGTTCATTCTTTGGATTCTTTAAGCCTGAGAAATGTTCTTTGACCATTTTTTCGGCTTCTGCTGCTTCAATATCACCGACCACAATGACGGCCATTAAGTCAGGACGGTACCAGTCTTTGTAGAAACGCTTTAGCGCTTCATGGGGGAAATTTTTGATGATGTCTTCTTTGCCGATCGGCAGACGTTGTGCATAACGTGAGCCGTTGAAGACTTCTGGTAATAAGATTTTGTTGATGCGGTCAGCCGCGCCTTTGCCTAGCCGTGCTTCTTCTAGGATGATGTCACGTTCTTTGTCGATGTCGGCATCGTTGAGTGTGACGCCTTGTGCCCAGTCGGCGAGAATGTCAAAGCCGACTTTGAGGTTGTCGCGGTTGTCGGTGGGGATCGGTAAGATGTAGACGGTTTCGTCAAAGCTGGTGTAGGCATTGAGGTCTGCGCCGAATTTGATGCCGATCGATTGCAGATAGGAGATGAGTTCGTGTTTTTTGAAATGCGTTGAGCCATTGAACGCCATGTGCTCCATGAAGTGTGCGAGACCTTGCTGGTCGTCGTCTTCTAGCATGGAGCCTGCTTTTACTACCAGCCTTAATTCCACCCGCTTTTCTGGTTTGCTGTTTTTTTGCAGATAATAGGTGAGGCCGTTCGGTAGTGTGCCGACTTTGACTTGCGGTCCGACTGGAATTGGGTCAGTTAATTTGAAGGGTGCTGCACTACTCGGTGTATTGCTTTGTGCGTGGCTGAGATGGCTGCTAAATGCGAATAAAGACAGACCAGCAAAGACCAGACTGGCAACAGATGAACGCATTTTTTTGATGACGATGGTTTGCATTAAATCACTTCACTTTCAAAGATTGAAGGTAACAACATTGATCGCAACCTTATTTGCGATATAGGTCACAACTTTATGGACAACACCCAACGCGAGTCGCACACATCTTACAAGATTGTGTGTGATCCAGTTTTATTGGTTATATTTGAAAATAAAGGAAGCAGCCACTGCAACGAGGTTGGACTATGAGATTAAAGCCAATCTAGACACATGCGAACAGTGTGCATTGCACTGAATTGCGATAACAAATAAAACGCTCAACAAATCTATTTGGTTGTAGGATTCATCGCTTTGCATTGCCGTAGCTCACAACGGGCCAAAAAACTAGTGCCGTCATCACATTGCATACGATACACTTCGACTGGCCCCTTTTCGGTAATCAAACCAGCGCCTTTACTCCCTGCGCAACCATAATCCTTGCCTAAGCGCTCAACCGTAGCAGATGAAACACCTGCCTTAAATTTAATCGTTTCAAACTGCACAGTTTCGCTTGCATCGGCAACGACATCTTTGACGGTGGCGGCGGTCGCCTGCGTTCTCGACGATCCATGAATGCCGAGATGAGTACATCCAGATACGCTCAATAAAAAACAGCTACTAATTGCTAGCAAAAAGGAAATTCGCATGATTGTCGGGGAAAATAGAAAAAAGACATTTTAGAGGATCAATCGCACTGGCTCACATGAATCCGTTAGATATTAGTAATATTGTGCGTTTTATCGCACAATCGAGACTCCCCAAGCCCACTTCGCCAAGCAACCCCAGGCAAACAAAAATGCCAAACCGCCCAATGGCGTGATCGCTCCTAAACCACGTATCCCGGTGATCGCTAGTAAATACAGGCTGCCGCTAAACAGCATAATGCCGAACAACATTGCCATACCAGACCAATACAACAAGCGGTGTGAAGCTAGCGGCGCAGTTTTTGTAGATTGCATATGTATTGATAAAATACCAATCGCCAGCACACCCAAGCCATGCACCATTTGATACAAGACAGCGGTTTGCCAAACTGCGAGTAAATCGGCACTCAGTATCGGGCGCAAAGCGTGCGCACCAAAAGCGCCAGCCGCGACTGCCAGCAACATACAGAGTGCGGCCAGCGCGATGAAATGACGGGGTTGCATGGTTTTTTTGGCTTGATGAGTTGAAGATGATGCTGAAAATTAGGGGGAGTTTATACGGTAAACAAGACGTATTTACCTATACTCCCCTATTTTTGTAAAAAATAATGCCATTCCCGCACATCTAATATGCATAGTAAAAAAATACTACTACCTGTATCAAAATAATCTTGGTATAGATCACGCCGCTTTCTGCCCTTGCAGCGCCCGATTAAATTCCGCCAGCAAACGTTCCTGTTTGGCTTTCGCCGCTTTGTAATGCCGTTCTTTGACATGACCGTAACCGCGAATATCTTCGGGAACACTAGCCAAGGCAACCGCGATTGGTAAATTTTCTTGGGTTAAATGCGGCAATAAATTGCGCATCATGCTCATGTATTCCTTTGGTAAGGCACGCTCTAGCCGACGCTCTGCGCTGTAGCCGAAGATATCAAAACGGCCGCCGCGCAGACCTTTGCATTTAGCTAGTAGTGAGAACGCTTTCATCATCCAAGGGCCAAATTGCTGCTTGATCAAATGCCCTTGCTGATCGCGCTTGGCAAACAGTGGCGGTGCTAGATGATAATGAATCGCGTAATCGCCTTCAAACATCGCGGCAATTTTTTTCTGGAATTGGCCGTTGCTGTACAAACGGGCGACTTCGTACTCATCCTTATAAGCCATCAACTTAAATAGATAGGTGGCGACCGCTTCGGTCAAGCGCAATGGCTTACCTTCTGCCATTCTGCTTTCAGCGGCACGCACGCGGGTCAGGCATTCGGTGTATTGCAGCGCGTAGGCTGCATCTTGATACGCTGTCAAAAACTCAGCACGTCGAATGATTTTGTCTTCCAGACTAAGCGGGCGCTTGAATTCAACGACTTGGGTCGGCGTAGTCAAGCGTTGCACAGCGGCCAAATCATGTGCCGCAATCCGCCCCCAATGAAAAGCTTGCTGATTAAAGGCGACTGCAACACCATTTAACTGAATCGCCTGCAATAAAGCGGCTTCACTCAACGGCACCCAAGATTTTTGCCACGCATAACCAAGCAAAAACATATTGGTGGCAATACTATCGCCCATTAATGCGGTGGCAATCGCACTGGCATCCACCAGCTCGACTGCCGTCTCATTCGTACTACCGCAAGCTTGGCGAATATCAGTCGCAGCACCAGCAGAGGGAAATTGCCAATCTGGATTCTTAATAAAGGTCGCCGTTGGGCTACTACCCTGATTCACCACGGCACGAGTGCGGCCTTCGCCCATCCGCGATAAGGCGTCTTTGCTCGCGGTTACCAATAAATCGCAACCAATCACCAAATCAGCCATGCCCGTACCGACGCGGGTAGATTGGATCTGCTCTGGATGATCAGCCAAGCGCACATGCGACATCACCGCGCCACCTTTTTGTGCCAGCCCCGTCATATCCAGCACAGTGCAGCCCTTGCCTTGCAAGTGCGCTGCCATCGCCATGATCTGCCCAATCGTGATCACACCCGTGCCGCCCACGCCGGTTACCAACACGCCAAATGGCTCAGCGGTGCTAGGCAACACCGGTTGCGGCAGACTGCTAACATCAAATACGCTGCCCGCTTCGACTTTGGTTTTTTCTGGCTTTTTCAGCTTACCGCCTTCTACCGTTACAAAGCTTGGGCAAAAGCCATTCACGCAAGAAAAATCTTTATTACAGGAAAATTGATTGATTTGGCGCTTGCGGCCAAATTCGGTTTCCAGTGGCTCCACTGAGAGGCAATTTGATTGCACACTGCAATCACCGCAGCCTTCGCACACGGCTTCATTGATCACGGCGCGCTTGGCTGGATCGGGAAATTCTGGTTTGCCATCGACGCCCATTTTTTTCCGGCGACGGCGTTTTTCAGACGCACAGGTCTGGTCATAAATCAAAGCGGAGACGCCCTTCACTTCGCGTAATTCTCTTTGCACGGCATCAAGTTCACTGCGATGGCGCACGGTAACGCCGGCCGCCCACGGATAATTGGCCGGATATTTGTCTGGTTCGTCGGTCACCACAATAATCGGTGTCACACCTTCAGCAGCAATCTGGCGCGAAATCATCGCGGGATCGAGCGGGCCATCAAAAGCTTGGCCGCCGGTCATGGCGACTGCATCGTTATACAAAATCTTGTAGGTAATATTCACTTGCCCTGCCACCGCAGCGCGAATTGCCAGAATGCCGGAGTGGTAATAAGTGCCATCACCGAGATTGCAAAATACGTGCTTTTCGTTGGTGAACGGCGCTTGCCCCACCCAAGTCACGCCTTCTGCGCCCATGTGGGTGAAGGTGGAGGTTTCTCTATCCATCCAAGTCACCATGTAATGACAACCAATGCCGGCAAGCGCACGACTGCCGTCCGGCAATTTGGTCGAGGTATTGTGCGGGCAGCCGGAGCAAAAATGGGGCACGCGATCCTTGTTAGGGTCTGGCTTACTAATCACATTCAAGGCCGCTTCTTTGGCCGCTAGATAAGCGACTCTTTGCTTGACGCGCTGCTCAACCGGATGCCCAGCAAAATAACGGCTGATGCGCGAGGCAATCGCTTGCGCAATTTGCGCTGGGCTTAGCTCATACGTCGCTGGTAACAACCATGCGCCGTGGCCGGAGCCATGCAGATTGCTCCACTCACCGCTATCATCAAATTTGCCGACCACGCGTGGCCGCACTTTGTCTTCCCAGTTATACAGTTCTTCTTTTAAGGCATATTCTAAAATCTGGCGCTTTTCTTCGACCACCAAAATTTCTTCCAAACCATTGGCAAACTCGCGCACGCCTTGCGATTCGAGCGGCCAAGTCAGGCCAATTTTATACAAACGAATGCCGATTTCCTGTGCAACTTTTTCATCGATGCCTAAATCGGCCAATGCCTGACGCGTATCGAGATACGATTTGCCCGCCGTGATGATGCCGATTTTGGCGTGCGGACTATCCCAAATGATTTGATTGAGTTTATTGGCACGCACATACGCTAAGGCGGCATACCATTTGTAATTGTTCATGCGAATTTCTTGTGCCAACACCGTGTCTGGCGTGCGGATACTGACACCATCGGCGGGCAAATCAAAATCGGTGGGGATCACCGGTTGCACCCGATCTGGGTTGATCTCCACCACCGCACCCGATTCGACAATATCGGTCACGCATTTCATCGAGACCCATAAACCGGTGTAGCGTGACATGGCGATGCCATGCAAACCGTAATCTAAATATTCCTGCACCGAGGACGGATATAACACCGGAATTCCACAGGCTTTTAAGATGTGTTCACTTTGATGTGCTGCCGTTGATGATTTAGCGGCATGATCATCGCCCGCCACCACCAGCACGCCACCATGCTGGGATGTACCAGCCAAATTCGCATGCTTAAACACGTCACCACAGCGATCTACGCCGGGGCCTTTGCCGTACCACATAGCAAACACACCGTCGTATTTAGCGCCGGGAAACATATTCACCTGCTGCGTGCCCCACACCGTGGTGGCAGCCAAGTCTTCATTGACACCTGGGTGAAACTTGACGTGGTATTTGCTCAAATGCTTTTCCGCTTTGGCTGCGGTTAAATCCACATTACCCAAAGGTGAGCCGCGATAGCCGCTGATATAGCCAGCGGTATTCAAACCCGCCGCTTCATCGGCCTGTCTTTGCAACATCATCAAACGAATCAGCGCTTGCGTACCGGTCATGAACGCATGACCGCGCTGTAGGGTATATTTATCGTCAAGGGAAATCGCGCTGTGCGGCGTGGCATCTGCCTGCATTTCCAGCTCGGTTTTTAGCGGGGCATTCATTCGGGGTCTCCGTATTTTTTTAAATCAGGCGTATTTCATGAAGGTGCGGTAACACCTGACACAAAACACCGTCAATCGCCTTGTGAGCGACCATGTATTTTGCAAAATTCGTTGGCAGAATTCTGTCAACTTATCACATTATCATGCCACAAGATTGCGCTCAACACTTGAACACACGGAAAGCACCGTTGAAACGCCCAATACCGTTATTCTTAACGGACTATGTAAATTTAAACCACAGATTCTAGAATTCAACAGATTTTTGAGGCAGAATCAGTTTTATAAATTTATAAAGTAATGTTATGGTTAATGTATCGTGGATGGTAGGATCGTTATGAAGTAAATTTTCGGACAAGATTTCCTACCGGCTACCCATAGAGACGTTTGCACCGCACTGATTGTCACTCTAATCATTCAAGGAGGAGTACGTGGTGGATTTTTCACGTTATATCGATTATTTAATGTTGCCCTGTGCAAAGCTGATGGCAAAATTAAACTTCCGACTCAAGCTTTTCCTTGTTTCGATCAGTGTCATTATCCCGCTTATTTTCCTAACGTATAACTTGGTATCCGAATACAGTGGTGTTTACCGCGTAGCTGATGATGAGGCCAAAGGCATTGATATTGGCGCGATACTGCTCGATACCGAAGCGAAAATTCAAGCCTATCGCAGCTTGGCAAGTCAAAAAAATTTAGGTAAAAACAATAACGACGAATCACAAAAACTTGCTGCGACAGTCAGCAAAAACGTCGAGCAACTTGACCAACACTTAAAAACTTCTGGTTTTTCTGAGCTAGATAATCACTGGGCCATTTTACGCCAGCAGTTACTGCAATGGAGTCAGTCCGCCGCCACTCAAAATGCCAATACCAACCTCGACACAACCAAAGATAAAGCCACCAATGGAAATGGCATGGATCGCTATTCCGAATTGATCCATCAAACGGATGAGTTTTTAAATTTATCCTCTGAAGCAAGTGGTTTGGTATTAGACCCAGAGGCACCCAGCTATTTTCTGATTATCCTAACCATACAAAAAATCCCAGACTGGTTGGAACAGCTCGCCCAATTACAAGATTTGGGCAAACTGTTATTGGCCGATGGTGAATTAAGCGAAGTCGATAAAACTATCTTGGTGTCACGAGCCCAAGTTCTGCAATTATTGGCGGGCAATATTGATGACGGTAATGAATCGCTCAAGCGTATTCACGAACCCAGCCCGGTCAGCATGGCGACAGCGTTAGCGGATGGGAAAAAATTAACTGATTTCCTCAGTTCACCACAATTTGGAGCAAGCAGCGCTGCCACCGAACTGTTAGCCCAATTTAACACCTTGGCAAACGCCAGTATCCGCTCTGCAGTGGCGCTGCAAACTGAATCCTTGCAACGACTTGACAAACAGCTTGATCAACGCAAAAAAACGGCACAAACCAAATTGCGTATCACTTATGTGTCGGTTCTGTTGACGCTTTGTTTGACCTCGTATCTGGCTTACGGTTTTTATCACACATTTTCTAACGATATGCGGGTGGTGAATCGGTCTGTAACGTCAGTCGCTTCTGGTGATTTGACAACCGTGATTATGCTAAACGGACAGGATGAGTTAGCAGACATTGGGCAGACCTTGGAGAACATGAATTATCGACTTTCTGCCTTGGTCGCAAATGTGCGTTCAAATGCCAGTATGGTGTCGAATTTGGGGCAAAATCTCTCTGCGGGCATCAATGATCTTTCGTTTCGCACAGAACAACAAAGCTCTAGTCTCGAACAGACTTCCTACAGCGTCAAAGATCTAGCCGAAACTGTAAAAAATAATGCAGAAAGCGCCCGCAAAGTAAGCGCTATGGCCAACAATGTGCGACAGATTGCTGAATCAAGCGGTGACACGATGAGATCTGCCGTTACCTCAATGAAAGACATTCAAACTAGCGCCTTAAAAGTGCAAGATATTGTCAACATGATCGACAGAATTTCGTTTCAAACCGATATTTTGGCGCTCAACGCTGCCGTAGAAGCATCGCATGCAGGAGAACATGGCTTGGGCTTTGCGGTGGTCGCCACCGAAGTGCGAGAACTGGCGCAACGCAGCGCTGATGCGGCGCGCCAGATTCGACACTTGATTGACGATTCAGTGACGAAAGTAGAAAACGGGGTCTATCAGATCGATGAAGCTAGCACCACACTGAATGAAATTCTGGAAGGGATTCGACAGCTAGCCACCAATATCGATGCCATTTCAGAAGCATCGAATGAGCAAAGTAATGGTTTGGCGCTAATTAGCGAAGCCATTTTAAGCCTAGAAGGCATTACGCAAAGTAATAGCAGAATGGCCGAAGACGCTAAATTGGTATCGGAGGATCTAGAACAACGCGCAGTGACATTAACTAGCGCCGTATCAAGTTTTAAATTGCGCCAAGGCACTGCCGATGAAGCTTATGAATTAGTTAAAATGGCGGTAAGCCTCTATGCAGTCGCCGGACAATCAGCGCTCAGCAGAATTACCGACAATGCAGAAAAGATATATGCAGATCGCGATATGTATGTCTTTGCGATTGACCATGACGGTTTTTACAGAGCCTTTGCTGGCCGACCTGATAAATTAGGCGTCAATATCGGTGATGTACCTGGCGTCGATGGCCCCAAACTGATTCAAGATGCTTTTGCTGTGCCCGAAGCCGGTGGTTGGATTGACTACCAAATCATCAACCCGCTGTCCCAAAATGTCGATAAAAAAACCTCCTATATGGTGAAGCTAAGCGAAGAATTGGCGATAGGTTGTGGTGTCTATAAACTGTTCTAACACCTGCTATTGCTAGGGTTTTATGGCGTAATTGCCCAACAAGGGCAGAGAATCGCCGTATAATTCGGGCATGAAACTGAAATTTTCAAAAATGCATGGTGCAGGCAATGATTTTGTCGTGATTGATGGCGTCAATCAGGATGTGCAGTTAACACCAGCGCAATACCGCTTTTTAGCCGATCGCCGTTTTGGTATCGGTGCAGATCAAATTTTGGTGGTAGAACCTTCCACGCTGAAAGATGTCGATTTTCGTTACCGCATTTTTAACGCTGATGGCGGTGAAGTCGAGCAATGTGGGAACGGTTCACGCGCATTTGTGCGCTTTGTGATCGATAAAAAACTCACAGACAAAACCAGCATTCGCGTCGAAACTTTGGCGGGCTTGATTGAACCACGTCTCAATCCTGATCTCAGTGTCACCGTGGATATGGGCGCGCCAGTATTGGCTGCAGCCGAAGTTCCGTTTGAATGCCGCGATTTAAGTCCGACTCCACAGCACTTGGCCGAACTCTGGCCGCTGAAACTGAGCCACAAAACAGTATTGGTCTGTGTCGCCTCAATGGGTAACCCGCATGCAGTACAGGTGGTGGATAATGTCGATCATTTCCCGGTCGAAATTGACGGCGCTGAGATCGAACAGCACCCGCGCTTCCCCAAGCGCGTGAATGCCGGTTTCATGCAAATTTTGACGCCCAATCACATTCGTCTGCGTGTGTTTGAGCGTGGCGCTGGTGAGACATTGGCTTGCGGCACCGGGGCATGTGCTGCGGTGGTCACCGGAATTCAACGTGGTTTGCTACAATCGCCAGTGCAAGTCAGCACACGCGGCGGTGAATTATCAATTAGTTGGCAAGGTGATCAACATCCCGTATTTTTAAGTGGCCCAGCCGTGAATGTGTTTGACGGTGAAATTACTGTATAAGATGAACCATGAATTCCAACGATATCGCCCAATTCCTTAGCAGCCATCCCCATTTTTTTGAAGAACATGCGGAATTGTTGGCGAACATCAAACTCACCAGCCCGGTCATGGGGCGCGCCATTTCTTTGCAAGAACGGCAAATGGAAGTGGTACGTGAGAAGCACAAACAATTGGAATTGCGCTTGGCAGAATTGATGCGAGTCGCACTTGATAACGATGCGATTACCAGCAAATTTCAAAGTTGGACGCGCTCTTTGCTGTTGGCGCGCAATGATGTTGAATTACCGTATATTTTGACGCAAGGTTTAGAAGACATTTTTTCCTTACCGTATGCCACTTTGCGTTTATGGGGTGTTGCTGCCGATTTTTCACACACTTGGTTTGCTGCCGAAACCAGCGATGATGTACAACTATTCGCCAAAGGCTTAAGCGCACCGTTTTGCGGTAAAAATCAAGACTTTGAAGCCAGTAAATGGTTTGATTCTGGCGAACCAATCGAATCAATCGCGATGCTGGCGCTGCGCCTGAAACCTAGCGCTCCGACCTTTGGCTTACTGGTACTCGGCTCACCCGATCCGGCGCGTTTTACCCGTGAAATGGCGACCGATTTTCTAGTTAAAATTGCCGACACCAGCGCTGCTGCTTTGAATTGCCTGATTGAATAAATTTCAGCCAAAGCGTGGCGCATCGCGTCGGGCTTGATAAACACTGCATGCGACACTGCGATATTGTGACATTGAGCCATCATGCAAGCAGACATCAGCATACAAAACTATCTGCAAACACTGCGCACCCAACGCCAACTGTCACCGCACACCTTAAAAAATTATCAGCTTGATCTCGATGAGTTGCTCAGTTTTGCCAATGGCAAACCATTGGCGGAACTAGGCTATACCGATTTACGTCGGCTCACCACGCAAAAACATGCGGCTGGCCTCAATCCGCGCAGTATTGCCCGTAAATTATCGTGCTGGCGCGGCTATTATCGTTGGCTGGCAGAGCAGATCAGCCTGCCAGCGAATCCGGTGGAAGGCATCAAGGCTCCCAAAAAAGCCCATGCCTTACCAAAGGCGCTAGGCGTGGATGATGCGGTAAGATTGGTGTCTTCCGCCACTGTAGTATCAGGCGATCTGGGCGCAAAGCGAAGCAACAGCGCCACCCAAAATCTGGCCACACCAAGCGCCAATCGCGCCATGTTTGAATTGCTGTATTCCAGCGGTTTGCGCGTATCTGAACTTGTCGCACTGGATCACGAGCCATATCAAAATCAGGATTACACCAGTCTAGGATGGATCGATTTTGCGCAAGCCGAAGTGCATGTAACGGGCAAAGGCAACAAGCAGAGGATTGTGCCAGTTGGCAAAGCCGCGCTGGACGCGTTGCGCGACTGGCTAGCGATTCGCCCAAGCTTACTGAAGAGTGATCCTCACCCATTATTTCTCACCGAACGCGGTACCCGCATGTCGGTGCGGCTGGTGCAACTGCGCATCAAAGCCCATGCACAGCAAATCGGCATTCCATCGGACGTGCATCCGCATGTACTACGCCATTCGTTCGCCACCCACGTACTGCAATCGTCAGGCGATTTACGCGCCGTGCAAGACATGCTCGGCCACAGCTCGATCGCTGCCACACAGGTCTACACAGCGCTGGATTTTCAACATCTGGCCAAGGTTTATGACGAAACGCATCCGCGTGCGAAGAAGTAATAATCCTAGAAACGGCAGTTGACTGCTACAATTGACTAATAAGGTCTTGTTTTGAATCATCCATTTCGTGCTCTAAACGTTCGTCATGTTGGTGGCAGCACTACGAGCGTGATTGCCCATTTTTGCGGCTCCCAGCCGTTGTTGCCCCTTGTTACACCTCCTAGCAGAATGCAGTCTGCGTCGTCGTCGCGCCTAGGCAGGATATCGCCAAGAAATCGCAAAAACGCACACTCACGCTCGTCCAACTGCCGTTTCTAGGTTTATAAATCTCTTATTTTAATGAAAATAAGGGGAGTATAGGCAAAAAATAGCGAATTCCGCAACTACTACGAGCAGTTTTAAAATTACTGATGCCAGTATATGAAATTACGTAAAAATATTGTGTCAGGGCAAAATCAGCGCTAAAAATCGCTAATGAGATCCGCTGACACTATGTGGTAGTCATAAATAGTCCAGAATAAGACAGTAAAAAGTCTATAACTGGACGTTGGGTTGGGTTGCGTTGTATTGCGTTGCTATTGGTGATCTGCTGGTATTAACGTGTCACAGCGCTACCCGTAGCGCCGTCAATGCCAAGCGTCGCTAAGGTGGAAAGTTCTTGTGCGCTATTCACACTTTCTGCATACACCTGCAAGCCCATGCGATGGGTAATGCTGCCGATGCCTTTGACGAATGCTTGATTGCCTAGATTGTTGTCAATTTCACGGATGAACGCGCCATCAATTTTTAGATAGTCGAGCTTCATGTCATGGATTAAATGGATTTTTTCAAAGTGACGACCAAAGTGCTCCAAACCAAGTTTGCAGCCAACTCGATGCAAATCTTGATGAAAAGCGCGGAAGGCATCGATATTTTGAAACGCGCCATTTTCTGGCACTTCCAGCCAGAGTCGTTTAATCAAGCTTGGGCGCGACAACAACAGAGCTTGCAAGCGACTTCTAAAGCCCGCATTTTGGATCGACTGAGCAGAAAGATTGACCGCAATATCCACATTGTTCTGACTAGCCAGCTCATCTAATGCCAAGCCAACCGCAGCTAAATCTAGTTGTTCTGTCATGCCAAGCCGCTCAGCAATCGGCAAAAAGCGCCCTGCAGGAAACCACTCTCCGCCAAACATCAGGCGCAGAGCGCTCTCGTTATGGCTGATCTTTCCATCGAAATATACGACGGGAAACAGGGCTAACTTAACCCAACGTTGTTCCAAGGCACGGTGAATTAATTTTGACCATTCTTCGGTACTGCGTGGCGCTTCTTCGATTTCGAGCGGTGCCGCTACGCGCCAATCATTGTTGCCCGTGATTTCTGCGCTGGCGACGGCGGCATCAACTTGCGACAAAATCGCGCCAGGTGACATGCCGTTACTAAACTGGCCGAATCCCATAAACACCGATGGCGGATTGCTTAGGCTAGAGAGCTCGCGGGTGATTTGCGTCATCAGTGAGCGGGCGACCGATTCTGCCTCGGTTTGTTTGAATATCAGCGCAAAATCAGTACCATTCAATCTGGCTGCCAAGCCTTCAGGCAGGGTGTTTTGCCACATGGTTAAGATATCACCGATACTGCGTAACACTACGTCAGCTTTATCGCGCCCGAGTTGACGGTTTAAGTCACTCAAGTGGGTCAGGCGAATCAGCATCAGTTTGCCCGGTGGCGCGTCTTCAGTTTCCATCGACACCTGCAATTGCGCCATGAAATGATTGCGGTTAGATAGGCCGGTCACCGGATCAGTATTGGCTTGACGGCGCAGTGTTTCAACCCGTTCGGCTTCTTCTGCAAACATCGATTGCAACAAGGACACCGTCGAATTCATGGCAACCGAGAGTTGTTTTAATTCGGGCACTTTCGGCTCCGGCGTGATGACGAAGCGCCGCTCTGTCATGGCATTGGCCTGATTGATGACATCGCGCAAAGGCTTTCTCAAGCGACGCAAAATGAGCGTACCAAGATAACCCGCAATCAAGCCGGATAGTGCCAACGCCAAAACCATTTCACGTGTGGATTTCCATAAAGTTTGATACGCCGCACCACTTTGCGTAGTCAGTGAAACGGTGCCAAGTTGTTTCCAGCCACTACTGATTTGTGCCTGCCCCGGGGTTGATTGAATCGGAAAAATATTGATGAACCAGGCTGGCACATCATTTTTTTCCACCGAGGCAGTGCGCTCAATGATTTTTTTACCGGCTGGGTCGGTGACCTGTATCGATAAATAGTGACCGCTATCAAACAAGGCGGCAATCACTAGCTCAAGCTCCACCACATCAATATTTTTCTGACTTAAAGACAATGCCAACACAGTCGCATTGTCCGCATTTTTGAGTTTCAATTGTTCATTGAGATAGGCGCGTGAGCTTAATGTCGAGGCCAGCAAACTGCCCACCAGCGCGAGCAAGGTGCTGAGGATAATCGCTAACCAAAATTGACGGTACATCGACATGATGCTTCCTTTAACTGGGTAAAATACTTCTAAAAAAGTTTGAATCAAAAATCTTTTGTCGTGCGAACAGGCTCATCGAATCCTTCCTGCCGAGCGCGCTCTAACAAATCTTGCCAGCGACTTAAACGACCCGTGCCACCTGGCCCCAGCGTCGCGTTTGCTGCAGTGCCAGCAAAAATTCCCTGGCTATTAAAGCTAAAAATTGGTAATAAATCAATACGTCTAGAGGCAATACGAATCTCTGAAATGAGATTATCCAAAACCAAAGGCTCGCCTTCAGCGGAAGGATAAAAAGCCAAGATCATGTGCGCTTGTTGAATCTGGCTATTTGGGCCGCCCAATCTTGCTTTCACATAAATCAATCGTAACTGGTTATCAGGTACATTCATGCTGCGTAAAGTAAAGTATTTGGCAATCACATAGTCTTCGCAATCGCCTTTACCACGCGCCAGACTTTCTAGCGGTGTTGCCCAATAATCAGATAAACCCCAGGCCTCTAGGTCGTCGGTAAATAAAATTTTCCGGTTAAAAAAATAATTCACCTTTTTTAGCTTCACCTCGATACTGGCATCGGCATAGGTCTTTACCAATTCGTGCCATTCAGTGAGTGACTGTTGATTGCCGCCCAATCTTTGTAAGCTGTTTTGCAGTCGATTGAAGTCAAACGCATTGCTGGAGGCAACAATGGCAAGACTACCCAATGCGAGTGCTGCCCATAAAGTCCGGTAGGCTGCAGAACGCAGGAGGTCTTTTAAGCGCTGTCGTAATAAAAGTTTTCCTGCGTGCACGTGGATCGATTGAAAATGGAAAGAACAGAGAACAAATATAGTCGACAGTTTTATTTCGCCTCAATGACGAAATCGAAACACGATGTTTATTCGCCCAGCAAGTCGTTGAACGTAGGGGCAATACGCTTGGCCAATGTCGCCCAATTACTCTCTACGGTTCTACGCGTTCTACTATATAGCAATCTATCTGGATTTTCATGGTTACAAAATGATTCTGGCTGCATTTGGCTGAGTCTGACAGGATGCACCTGACGCCTCACCATTGTTTTGCATGTGTGCCTTCGACCGTCTCATTCACAATCAGCCATTTGCCACCAATTTCTTCCCAATGTAGGGTTTTCTTTAATTGGTCTTTGTAAGCAGCCGAGGAATAACTCTGCTCGAATACACTGGTAGCGTGCTTGGTATCTTGCATGGTGACTTGGATATCGTTTAACTCCAGCGTGATTTTTTGCGCATTCAGCAGACGTGCTTTACGCGCAGTTTTCCACGATTCGCGTGAAGTATATTTGGGCGCATAAAACGCAAAATAATTTTCTGGATTGAGGCTGATCCACGCATCACGCCAATTTTTCAGTGCGGTGATCACCGCAGTCTTGGCGAGTGCGGTAGCGCTCGCCGTTAATACTGGGGCTGCTTGACTCGCTGCTACAGGCGCTATTTTGGGTTGAGTCGGCACTTCTTGATTTAATCCCTCGGCAGCACGCGCATCAAGTGTCGCTTTATCGACTAAATACAAGGTCGGTGCTTCAGTAGGGCAATTGACTACGCGATCAGCTTGATCATTGTCGTCACTCAAATTGGGTAAAGCTGCTGGTGTTTGACGACTGATGCCAAGCGCGCTATACAATGTGCCCATGCCAGCATGGGTTCGTGCATAGGCTTGTAATAAATCAAATTCGGCATTGGTGAACGCACGCTTCGCTTGAAACACTTCATTTTCGGTATCTAGAACGTCGAGCAATGAACGTTGGCCGATGTCGAATTGCTGGCGATACGCGTCACGCGCTTTTTCGATAGAGAGTTGATGTTGATCGAGGAAGGTCAATTGCTCGGTGAGTTTGCGCGTGTCATTGTAAGCAATCGATAAAGTCTGACGAATATCACGACATGCTTTATCGCGCTGGTCACGTGCCAGATTCAGTAAATCAGCCGATTGCCGCACCCGTGCTTGGTCGCTGCCACCGTTAAATAAATTCCAGGATAAGACCACTTCGGCGGTGTTATTGGTGGTGCCGCCAGTGATATTTTCAATATTGTTGCCGCGTTCGGTACGCAGGCGTAAATCTACTCTGGGCTGATACGCTGCGCGCCGAGCGCTGACCGATTTATCGACAGCCCGCACATTTTCTATCGCCGCCAATAATGAGGGATGATGTTGATTGGCCGCTTCTAACGCCGTTTTAACGTTGCTTGGAATATCCTTAATCAGCGGCGCAGGATTTTCTAGGTCTTTCGCTGGCGCAACACCTACCAAACGCTGATAGCGCGCGCTGACATCGTGCAGATTCGAGGTTTCGGTCAAAAGATTAGCCTCAGCTAAGGCTAAACGACCTGAGATTTGCTCCAGATCGACACGCCGCCCAGCACCAGCTTTGACCTTATTTTGAATTTGTTCAAACACGGTTTTGTGACGCACATAATTGTCTTCAGCCAAGTTGGTTAATTTGCGAAAACGTAAAATATCCGTGTACGCGCGCACCACTTCCAGCGCAGTATTTTCCGACGCATCATACAGTTCAAATAAGCGTACCAAACGAGTGTGGTCTAACCGGCTGACTTCACTCTTGGTGAGAAAACCGTCATACAACATCTGATTCAGGCTAAGTGCCGCCGAGCGCCGATTCAAGTTATTGTTGGTAAGGCGATTGTCGTTTTGATCGCGGCCTGCCGCTGCACTTAGATTCACATTGGGTAGATAGCCGCCAAATGCCACATCGCGCTCAGCGCCGGCTGCTTCAAATGCATGCCAGCGATTGAGCACTTCAGGATTGGTCAGAATGGCCTGCTGGGTTGCTTCTTTTAAGGTTTGTTGTTGAGCAAAAGCATTGACTGAGATAAATGAACTTGCCGGCAAAACTGTTAATGCAACCCAAAAGCTGACGCGTTTCAAACGATTTTTCATGGAAGTACCAATGGATTATCAAAAGGCAAGATGTTGCGAAATTAACAGAGTTGATTTACTTCGGGCAAGTGTTCTGTGCAAGAAATCAGAATTAGCCAGAGAAAACCTCATTTTTATATCCGTGTGGAAATAAAAATGTTGGTTTTCTCCCAAATCAAGCGGCTAGTTGCGCAAATGCTTGTTCGGCGGCGTGAATCGTTTTGCCGATAATTTCGTCATCGTGTTGAGCAGAAACAAATCCGGCTTCAAAGGCGGAAGGCGCAAGATAAACACCGGCATCCAGCATCAGGTGGAAGAAACGATTAAAGCGTGCGGTATCCGAGGCCATCATTTCAGCATAAGTGCTTGGTACTGATGCGCTGAAATACAGGCCGAACATGCCACCAATCGCATCAGCACAAAAGCTGATGCCATGTTGACGGGCGGCGTGCTGTAAGCCCTCACTTAATTGCCGCGTTTGCGCGCTGAGTTGCGTATAAAAATTGTCGGCCTGAATCAGCTTGAGCGTCGCCAATCCGGCTGCCACCGCCACCGGATTACCCGACAAAGTACCCGCTTGATAAACCCGCCCTAATGGTGCCATGTGCGCCATCAAATCTGCGCGCCCACCGAAGGCAGCAACTGGTAAGCCGCCGCCGATGACTTTTCCTAATGCAGTGAGATCGGGTTGAATGTTGTACAGCGCCTGCGCACCGCCCAGAGCGACACGAAAACCGCACATCACTTCATCAAAAATCAGCACGCTGCCATATTGGTCGCATAGACGCCGCATGGTTTGTAAAAATTCCGGCAAGGCGCGAATCAAATTCATATTGCCCGCGACCGGCTCTACAATTACGCAGGCGATTTGATCACCATACGCTTGAAACGCGTCTTCCAGTTGCTGGCAATTGTTGTAGTCGAGTACCAGCGTGTGCTTGGTGAAGTCTTCCGGCACGCCTGCTGAGGTCGGGTTGCCAAAGGTCAGCAATCCACTGCCCGCTTTCACCAATAATGAGTCTGCGTGACCGTGATAGCAGCCCTCAAACTTGATAATTTTATCGCGCCCAGTTGCGCCACGTGCTAGACGTAAGGCGCTCATGGTTGCTTCGGTGCCACTTGAAACCAAGCGTACCTGTTGTATCGAAGGTACCAGTCGGCATAATTCTTCCGCCATCTGAATTTCCCCTTCGGTCGGTGCGCCGAAGCTCAAGCCGTTTGCCGCCGCTTCTTGCACCGCTTGAATCACCGCCGGATGAGCGTGCCCAACAATTGCGGGTCCCCAAGAGCCGATGTAATCAATGTAGGCTTTGTCATTGGCGTCCCAAAAATAGGCGCCTTGTGCGCGTCGAATGAAACGCGGTGTGCCGCCCACTGAGCGAAATGCGCGTACCGGTGAGTTAACACCACCCGGAGTGGTTTTTTGGGCGCGTGCGAAAAGGGTGTCGTTTTGATCAATCATGGTCGATGTCTATTCAAAAGGTGATGCAATTGCATTCAATGTAGTGTGGTGAAGTGAGGTGTCGTGTCGTGTAAAACATTTGCATTGCTTGGAGTGCGCTGCGGTTTATTGGCGATCTGCTGACAAATGCGGTGACGGTATTTTATTCGTCTTCTTTTGACCAAAAATAGCGATCCGGGATCAGTTTGCCCATGCCTAAGCGTTGTGCATGTTGGATAGATGCATTGGTGAATTCCTGTGCTTCCAAGCTTGCCTCTGGTATCGATAAACCATTTGCTAACAGAGCCGTTACTGCAGCGGCCAGACTACTGCCAGCACCAATAAAAGAGCCTGGAATGCGCGGCCATTGGTCGGCGCGCAGTAAACCGTTTTGATCGTATAGACGATTGACGATTTGATTGCTGTGACTATCTGAGCCAGTCACCAATACAAAGGCACAGCCAGATTCGATCAGCGTCATGGCATCGGCCGCTACGTCATCGGTGGCTTCGTCAATCTCGCCGTCTTTCCACGTTTCTGCGATGCGCGCTAACTCGGTTTCAGAAATGATCAGCAGACTGGCTTGTGGAATTAATAATTCACAAATTGCCAAGAGTAAATCTTCTGCGTCAGCAGCTGGTTCTGGAATAGATGAACTGAAGGGATCTAATATAAAAGGTAAATCTGGGTAATCTGAGACGATTTCGGCAATCACGGCGGCGTTTTCGACACTGGCAATTTGCCCAAGTTTTAAGGCAGCCACCGGCATGTCTTCCAACACTGTGCGCGCCTGATCGACCACCAAATCCGCTTCAATCGGGTAAACATCATCGACCTGCGAGGTATCAGCTACTAAAAAGCCCGTGATAATCGGCAAGCCGTGACAGCCAATTGCCGCAAATGTGGCTAAATCGGCTTGCACCCCCATACTGGCGAGAGGATCTGAGACGCCGAAGCTAAGAATAAGTGGGGAAATTTGGTTTTGCACGGTGGGTAGATTAATATAGCTGTCTTCGTCGGAATGAGTGTGCCTGTTTCGGACGTTTCCAGCAATGGTATTCAAATTGGCGGAACAGGTGGCAGAACTGATGTTGTCGTGGCTAAGTCTGTAACTCTCTTAATTTAGCCGCGCCCAGAGTGATTGTCGCCTCATTCCATTATTTTACTTGATTGAAGGGTTTTCGTCGTGAGTGTTAAAGAAACAATAACTGAAGAATTTCAAACATGGATGTGCCTGATCTGCGGCTGGGTTTACGATGAGCAGGCTGGGTCTCCTGAAGAAGGGATTGCGCCAGGTACCAAATGGGCAGATGTTCCCATGAATTGGACTTGCCCGGAATGTGGCGCACGCAAGGAAGATTTTGAAATGGTCGTTATTTGATTTGAACTACGTGCTTGTTTTGCTCTTATACCGCTAACAGCGGTTAAGAGCGAGTAAGAGCGAGCCAAGCGCGTAACTGGCAGAGCCGCGTTTTGCTGATGTGTTGTATCAGAATGTTTATTCAGGGAAAAATAGCGCAAGGCTGAGATTTTTTGTTAAAGTGCGTTGTACTCCGTTCCGCATCTATTATGAAATGATCCTATGTCAAGCAATGAAAACTTGAAAATCATGGTGATCGACGATAGCAGCACTATCCGTCGTTCGACAGAGATATTTTTAGGTCAGGTCGGTTATCAGGTGGTATTGGCTGAAGATGGATTTGATGCTTTAGCCAAGATCAATGACTCGCGTCCCGATCTGATTTTCTGCGACATTCTGATGCCGCGTCTGGATGGCTATCAAACTTGCGCCTTAATTAAAAAAAGCGCCAAATTTAGAGATACGCCAGTGATTATGTTGTCGTCCAAAGATGGTTTGTTTGATCGGGCACGTGGCACGATGGTCGGTTCAGATGAATATTTAACGAAACCATTCACCAAGGAAAGTTTGTTAAAAACGGTGCGTAACTACACGACATCTGCAAAATGACAATATTTAAATACGATCAAGAAACATTGGGCTAAATTCTAGCGTATCAATTCTGGCGTATAGCAGGATGGTTTAGAACGAATAACGATTAGATACGTCAGTAAAATTGTGCGGTAATTTTGAGGTAAAAAATGGCGATACAAAAAATTCTCATTGTTGACGACTCGCCCACCGAGCGTTATTTTTTAACCGATATTCTGGTGAAAAATGGATTTTCCGTGTCTACCGCTGAAAATGGCGAAGACGCGCTCAGCAAAGTCAAAGCGGACAAACCACAATTGATTTTGATGGATGTGGTCATGCCAGGGCAAAACGGTTTTCAGATTACACGTGCCATCGCGCGTGACCCGGAGACGCAAGATATTCCTGTCATTATCTGCACCAGTAAAAATCAGGAAACCGATCGAATTTGGGGTTTGCGACAAGGGGCACGCGATTATTTGGTCAAGCCAATTGATCCGCAGGAGCTGTTAGCAAAAATTGCCGCGTTGGGCTAACTCGATTGACTGGATAAGGCCATGGATCAACCCGCACGTGACACCGAAACGCCCGGCTTAAGGCTCGTCAAAAAAGACTCTGAAGGGCGTCGTACACGTTTGCGGGATTTTCAGACGCAATTGATGACGCGCATGCAAGCCGCGAAAACCGGCGAGCAAGTGCGTGCCAATCAATTGGGGGTACTGATTGGTCAAACTCGTTACTTGATTGATTTGCGTGAAGCAGGTGAGATTGTCAGTGCGGGCAGTATGACAGAAGTACCGCTGACCAAAAACTGGTACCTGGGTTTGGCAAATATTCGTGGCAATTTAACCAGCGTGGTGGATTTTGCGCATTTTGTTGGTCATCCACCGACTAATCGTGAGGGTGATTGCCGCATCGTCGCTTTTGCATCTGGGCTGGCATTTAACAGCGGCTTGCTAGTGTCACAAGTGCTTGGCTTACGCAACTCCAATGAAATGCTGGTTGAAGCTGCATCCGATGATGATGTGCATTTACAGAAGCCTTGGATTATCAATCGCTTCCGTGATCGTGACGGCCAGCTATGGTTTGAATTAAGTTTGTCGCTCTTGGTGCAAGACCAAGATTTTTTACATGTAGGATTGTGATTAGCAAGTGTTGGTGAATTGTATTTGAATAGAATTAAAGAGTAACGCTTTTCAACTGTTTAGGAGAATCAGTAATGCTATTTAAACTTTTTCCCTCGCTTAAGGGGAAACAAGAACAAGAGCTGGAGGTGGTCGAAGTTGGCTCGCAGCAGTTCAATAGTGCGGCTGATTCGGTTGAGGAAGCGAGCAACGTAAAAATGTTGACCCCTGAAATGCCTGAAATGGACGCGACTCCGCACGCAAGTACCAGCAGCATGGCACCAGCTACGCCAGCGATGGCAGCAATGTCAGCAACACCAGCAAAGACCAAGGCAGCGGCTAGTCATGCAGATGCGACCTTTATTGGTAATGCATTGGAAAAAGGTGGCGACATTAAGTTACCTTTGATCGGGCATTTAGCGTTAGAGCGGCAGATTCGACTTCTGCTGATTTCGATGGGTGTGTCACTATTACTTGGTGCGTTCTTTGTTTGGTTGAATTCGAGCCAATCGACTCTGATTTCGACCCAGGCACAAATCTCCGGTGAGGCGCTGATGCACTCACAGCGGATTGGTAAGGCGGCGCCGAATGCGATTTACGGTAAGCCGGCTGCGTTTAAGCAGTTAGAAGAAAGCCGTAAAGAAATTAATAATGATCTCAATATTCTGTTAAAGGGTGGTGAATTCCAAGGACGCGGTATTGCTGCACCGAGTGCTGAATTTGAGGCAATTTTAAAAGACACGCAAAAAGCATGGAAAAATTCTGATAAAGCAGCGGACACGATTTTAAAATTACGACCAGAGTTAACCGGCTTTGATCAAACTATCCAAAAATTAAATGCGCTATCGCCAACCCTGTTGGAGTTAACGGAACAGATTTCAACCTTGAAAGTACAAGGCGGTGGCTCAGCGCGGGAAATCTCCGCTTCTGGTCAGTTAGTGATGTTGACCCAACGTTTGGGTCGTAGCGCGAACGAATTTCTGACGTCCGAAGGTGTTAATCCTGAAACTGCATTTTTGCTGGGTAAAGACACCAATACTTTCCAGGATTTGATCGAAGGCTTTTTAAATGGTAGCGACGTATTGCGTTTAGCCGCCAGTAAGGATGCGGAGACCCGTGACCGTTTGACTGAATTGCAAAAAAGTTTTGCTGAATACAAACAGTCGGTTTCTAACATCCTCGGCAATCTGCAAAATTTTATTGCAGCGAAACAGTCAGAACAATTGATCTTTAACGAAAACGAAGATCTCAAACAAAAAATCACAACACTGCAAAAAGCGTATACGGCAGAACAAGATTCGATCAATCTGAGTTTCTGGTTGCTCCTATTGTCCGCCTTTTTAGCGTTGGCATCGGCGGCCGGAATTGCCTTGGTCTTGTTGCAAGACAGCCGTAATCGTGCGAAAGAAGCGAATAAACGTACTCTTGAGGCAGAAGAACAACGCTTGCAAGCGCAAAAGCAGGAAGAAGAAGCGAAGGCGGCGAATGATCAGAATCAGGCAGCGATTTTGCGCCTGATGAACGAATTGCAGGAAGTGGCGGACGGTGACTTGACGATACAAGCAACTGTGTCGGAAGACATTACGGGCGCGATTGCTGACTCGGTGAATTACACCGTGGAAGAATTGCGTGGTCTGGTAGGGCGCGTGACGAATACCGCGATTCAGGTGCGGAGTGCGTCTAACCATGCGCAAGATATTTCCAATAATTTGTTAGAAGCTTCGCATCAGCAATCGCGTGAAATTACCGATGCGGGTCAAGCGGTGACGACGATGGCCAATGATATTACCGAGGTTTCTCGTTCGGCAAATGAATCGGCAGAGGTGGCGCGTCAGTCGGTGGCAGCGGCGGAACAAGGTGCGCATGCGGTGGAAAATGCGATCAAGGGTATGAACGAAATCCGTGAGCAAATTCAGGAGACCTCGAAGCGAATCAAGCGGCTCGGTGAATCTTCACAAGAGATTGGTGAGATCACCGAGCTGATTTCTGATATTACCGAACAGACCAACGTACTGGCCTTGAATGCGGCGATTCAGGCGGCGTCTGCTGGTGAAGCTGGACGCGGATTCTCAGTGGTGGCGGAAGAGGTGCAGCGACTGGCGGAACGTTCGGCGGAGGCGACCAAGCAGATTGGTGCGCTGGTTCGCACGATTCAAACCGATACGCACGATGCGGTCGCGGCGATGGAAAAATCAACTCAGGGTGTGGTCGAAGGAGCGAAACTGTCCGATGCGGCAGGTACCGCTTTGTCTGAGATTCGTAGCGTTTCAAATCGATTGGCGGAACTGATTCAAGGTATTTCTTTATCCACCGAGCAGCAGGCGACTTCAGCGAATGGTGTGGCGCAAAATATTCAACATATTTTGACCATTACCGAGCAAACGCAAAATGGTACGCAGCAAACAGCAGAATCAATTAAAGAATTATCTGCGTTGGCGGAAGAGCTGAAAAACTCGGTGTCTCGTTTCCGGGTGGCGGCGTAATCTTAAGGCACAGCTTCAGGCACAGGGCTAGCATGAATTTGGCCTGATCATCAATGCACGGCGATGAACCGCGGTTTATCGCCATTTTAGTTTGCGGGGTACACGCATGACATCTGGTTCTCATCATTCATTGACGACAGCGCAAGAGGCGTTTGATACCGGTCCTCTGTCTTGGGTTATGCCTGAAATTCGTGAAGCGATTTCACGCGCTGACCGTTTATTGTTGGATGCGCCTGAACAGGTTGCTGAAACCCAATCGACCACCTTATTGCATGCCAAAAGTTATTTGCATCAAGCGCATGGTGCTTTACAGATCGTCGATATCGACGGTGTATCTATCATCACGGAAACCATCGAAGACCTGATTGAGCGTTTGCAGAGCCAGCAGTTGGTGTTAACACCCGCTTGCGCCAGCACAATTTCAGATGCTTTAAATGCGGTATTGCGTTATCTGGAGGATTTACTGACGGGTGCAGCGCATCAGCCGGTGCGTTTGTTTCCGTATTACCGTGGTTTGCTGGAACTGATCGGCGCGGATCGTATTCACCCAGCAGATCTATTTTTTCCATCGCTATCTGTGCAGGAAAAAATTCCAGAGCTCAGCATTAAACCGCAAGTTGCACCGATTAGTTATGTCAAAATTAGACAGCGCTTTGAAAAATTGCTACTGACTGTACTTACCAGCAAAGACGATCAGCAGCGCCTGCAAGCTCTGCATAACGTGCTTGAATTAGTGCAAGAGATCGAGCAAGCGCAAACTAACGCGCAGGCCAAAGCATTTTGGCTGGTGATGCGCGCTTTCACTGAGGCGACCGCGCAAGGGAAAATCGAGAATCAGCAGTACGTGAAACAGATTTTCGGGAGAATTAATTTACAGATTCGACGTCTAGTGGACGGCATTACCAGCATTCCCGAGCGGCTCTTGCGTGATGCTTTATTTTTTATTGCGCAAGCGCCATCGCCATCCGCATTTGTTGGGCAAATTAAGCGAGCGTATCAGCTGGATGATCAGGTGCCGACCGATTATCAGCAAAAAAGTTACGGACAAATCCCGACCGCAAAATTGTTGATCGCCAAGGAGCAGCTCAATAGTGCAAAAAATCTGTGGGGACGGATTGCCAATGGCGATGTCGCTTTGGCGGAAAAATTTGCGCAAAAAATGAAGGATTTGGCAGACACTGGAGCTAGTTTGCAGTCACCGGCATTGTTAAAATTATTGCGTGAGCTGAGTGGCATCGCGTTGCATGCAACGGCGCTAGCCAGCGGTGGCAAGATCGGTTTAGAGTTGGCGTCTGGCTTATTGTTTGTAGAAAGTGCGCTTGATCAAATCACGCATTTGCCTAATCATTTCTCTGAACGTGCAGACGAAATCTCAGCGCGTTTATTGGCATTGGTAGCTGGTGAGGAGCCACCAGCGCAAGCGGCTTGGATGGGCGAGATTGCGCATCAGGCGCAGCAGCGACAGACTATGGCAACACTGGTTGGGGAAATGCAAACCAGCTTGCGACAGGTAGAAAAAACCTTAGATGATTATTTCCGTGAACCTAGCAAACCAGAACTACTAGCACCGGTCGGCGCAATTTTGCATCAGATTGGTGGTGCTATGGCGATTCTGGATCAGGATGATGCACAGCGCGCGATTGAATATACCCGCAATAAAATTGCTGAATTTGGTCAGCATGACGACGCGCCAACACAACAGGAAAATTATCAAAACGTCGCACAGAATATTGGTGCATTGTCATTTTTTATCGAGACCTTGCAGACCCAGCCAGACCAAGCCAAGAAGAAATTTGTCTTTGATGCTGAACAAGGATTATTTCGTTCCAATCTTTTAGAAAAAACCAGCGACAAGTCTTTGTTACCACATGCCAGCATGGCGCTGGATCAGACTTCGGCGGCACCTACTTCGTCAGAAGATGAGCTCGCGCAGCAACAGATGGAATCTGCCAGACTGGCTTCCACGCTGGCTGCACAGCCAGATAATTTAGCTATTCAGGCGCAACTGAAAGATTCACTGGCATCTGAAGTCTCGGTCGCTGCCATTTTGGATGATGCAGATGCCAGTGCGCGCGCGCAATCGGCAATTGAATTATTGGAGCAAGTTACCTCCGGTGATTCTGCCGATTCAAGCGAAGCCGTGAATGAAATTATTGCGGTCACGTCTGCAGAAAAAGCAGATCATAGCGCAGCTCAAAGCCATGCCTTGTCCTCACCGCTGCCCGCGAGTGATGAAGCAATTGATGCTGAATTATTGGAAATTTTCTTGACTGAAGCGGATGAAGTTTTAGGATTCGTCAATCAGACAGTTCCCGTGTCACGCCTTGATCCAAGTAATCAAGAGCATTTAACCAGCTTGCGGCGCTCTTTCCACACCTTAAAAGGCAGTGGCCGCATGGTCGGGCTGACGGTATTTGGCGAGGCTGCTTGGAGTGTCGAGCAAGTCATGAATCTATGGTTGTCGGAGGCTCGTAGTGGTACCGAGGCACTCTATGATTTACTCGATTATGTCGCGATTCAGTTGACCCAATGGGTTGACGACCTGAAAGCGACCGGTGTTTCTAGACATGATGCCGACGCGATTGTCGCGGCGGCAGAATTGGTCAAGGCTGGGCTGGAATTCAAGGTAGATGTAAAAGAACCAAAAGAGCCAACGCCAGTCGCTGCGCTGACTTTGCCTGAAAATACGACCGAGAATGTGACCGAAAGTGTGACCGAAAGTTTGACCAAGAGTGCGACCAAGACGGATGCTGCCACCATTTCGCTTGAGGCGATCGATATCGGCGCTGCGGCACTCGCTGAATTCGATGCGCTGATGGCAGCGCAAGCAACAGATGCACCTATTGAAGCTAATCAGCTTGCTGACGAAGCAGTCGATTTAGCGGTATCGGATATTGACTTTAATGAAGCGCCAGATACGCTAACGCCAGCGAGCGCAAGCCTGTCAGCAGATGCCTTGGTCATCGACGCTGAAGCGTTGGTGAATGATCCAGTTACTCACCAATTGGCCGATCAAATGGTCAATCCAGTAACCAATCAAGTGGTAGAAGAAGTTGCCGGCGAAGTTACCAATAATGTGATCGATAATGTTGTCGATAAGGTAGTCGATGTTCCGGCGCAGCCTCAGGATGTCGTCAGCGCCGACATTATCAATCTTGCAGATACTGCTAATGCTGGGCAAGTAGGCAAGATCGCTGGCGACGAGAATGGCTTGAAGCAAATGCCAAATTCAGCAGAAATTATCGATTTCCCGGCGTTGCAGGCACTTACAGTGCCGTTAGATGACTCCATCAAACGCATTGGATCATTGGAAATCAGTCTGCCTTTGCATACCATTTATATGTCGGAGACCGATGAAATCGTGCGTTATCTGGCGCAGGAATTTGCCGAATGGCGGCACGAGCCAGGCCGTGCAGTGGCGCGTCATGCGGTGCATGCGGCACATTCATTGGCGGGCAGCTCGGCCACCGTTGGTCTGCAGATTTTGCAAGAATTAGCGCATGCAATTGAAATGGTATTGCAGCGTTTAGAGCGTCATCCAGTGGAACTCCAGATGGCAGAATTTGATGTGCTTGAGCAGAGTATCGTTTGTGCCAAACAAATGCTGCAAAAATTTGCTCTATCCGAGATGCCAGAACCGGCGCCGCAGGAAGTAGCAAGTCTGGAAAATCTTTTGCAAACGGTGATTCTGCGTTCTAACGCCGGTGAGGATGAAGAATTTATCACCTCGACCAATGAAAAATTAGATCCTGTAATTTTGGCTGATTTGGCTGATCAAGCTGACCTCGCTAAGCTTGCCAACTCTGCTGAGTCAGCACTTAGCAGCGAAGCAGCGATTAGTGCCGACATCGATCCAGCAGTAAGCGAACAATCAAGTGCTGAGCTTGCTGAAGAAGTGTCTGAAAAACCACTTGAAACGATTACTGTCGATGGGAATGATGCTGACGTTGATAATGACGCTCATCATGGTGAAATCAAACTCAACGATGATCTAGATACAGATTTATTGCCGGTCTTTATCGAAGAGGGCAGCGATTTATTGCCGATGGTCGGCCAGTTGTTACGATCATGGCAGCAAAATGCCGAAGATATGGCGATACCACAATCGATCTTGCGTTTAATGCACACTATCAAAGGCAGTGCGCGCATGGCGGGCGCGATGCAGTTGGGGCAGCATGTGCATGACATGGAAGCGCGGATCGAAAGTTTGATGCATACAGGTGGTGCAGTAAGACCGCCTTTGCTAGACGATTTATTGGCGCGACACGATTTTTCTATGCAGTTATTTGAGCGCCTGCAAAATCCAGAGGCGGCGTATGCGCAGGCGTCTGTTGAAGCTGTACTGACACAGACTAACCTGACCCCAGCGCAGGAACTGGATCAATTTCTGGAAGGCGCAAATCCTGATCCAATAGCAGCGTCAGCGGCAAGCAGTGAAGAGCGCATTGAACAGCCGGCAAGCTTGAACGCGCCCCATCACTTAGAGGTCGCGCCGATTAGCACGGCAACGGTGTCTCACAATTTGAAAGCAATGCCTAATCCGGCATCGCAGAATGTAGCGGCCACTGCAGCGGCGACCGCTAGTGCATTGGTCAGGGTGCGTGCCGACATTTTGGATCGTCTGGTGAATCAGGCTGGTGAAGTCTCGATTTCTCGTTCAAAACTTGAAAACGAAGTAGAAACTTTACGTTCCTCTTTATCTGAATTGACTGATAACGTAACGCGTTTGCGCGATCAATTACGTGAAGTGGAAATTCAGGCCGAGACGCAGATTACTTCGCGCATGGCGCATTCTGCTGACCGCGAATTTGATCCATTAGAGTTTGATCGATTCACCCGTTTGCAAGAGCTGACACGCATGATGGCCGAGAGCGTGAGCGACGTCGCCAGTGTACAGCAAAACTTGCATCGCACTATCGATGGCGCATCGAATGATTTGCATACACAGGCTCGTTTGACACGTGAATTACAACAAGATCTGATGCGGGTGCGCATGATCCCATTTGCCAGCGTGGCTGAGCGTTTGTACCGGGTAACGCGGCAAGCCTCAAAGGAAATGGATAAACGCGTCAATCTCGATATTCGCGGAACCGCGGTCGAGATGGATCGTAGCGTGCTGGAAAAAATGGTCGGACCATTTGAGCATCTGCTGCGTAACGCAATTGTGCATGGCATAGAAGGTAAACAACAAAGAGTCGCAGCAGGCAAAGCGGAAGTCGGTGAATTACTCATCGAAATTCGGCAAGAAGGGAATGAAGTGGTAATCCACTTTACCGATGATGGCCAGGGTCTGAATTTAGAGCGGATTCGACATAAAGCACAGAGCGTTGGTTTGCTGGAGCATGACGGTGCCGTCAGCGACAGTGAAGTCGTCAATATGATTTTCGAGCCAGGCTTTTCCACCGCCAGCGAAGTCACCGAATTGGCCGGGCGCGGCGTTGGTATGGACGTGGTGCGTTCGGAAGCCACCGCACTGGGCGGACGTGTTGCGGTGCATTCTGTACCTGGGCAAGGCGCGCACTTTACGATTCATTTACCGTTGACATTGGCCGTCACGCAAGTCGTGATTATCAGCGCAGGCGGTAAAACCTTTGCAGTACCTTCCGTGCTGGTTGAACAAGTGCAGCAATTAAAAGTCGCAGCGCTGACTACGGCCTATAACGATGGTGCCATCATGTGGCAAGGTGCGCGCGTGCCGATGTATTACTTGCCTAGCTTATTAGGCGAGCAGCAGGCGAGTGCGATCACGCAGCAATATTCACCGTTATTGGTGATGAAGAGTGGCAGCGAGCGTGTGGCGATTCACGTTGATGATATTTTGGGCAATCGCGAGGTTGTGGTGAAAAACATCGGGCCACAATTGGCACGTATGATTGGTATTGCTGGTGCGACTGTGCTGGGTTCGGGTGATATTGTGTTGATCTTAAATCCGGTGCCCTTGGCGCAACGCATGGAACATGAACATGCGCGTAATCCGCATCCTTTCTTGGCAGACGGCGTGGCCGATTCTGGCGTGCATCAAAACCTGAATGTAACTCTAACTCAGGATCAAGCTAATAGCGATGCGACTACGCAAAAATCTGGTGCGGTGGCGGAGTTGATGGCACACACGGCGGCACCCGTTGCGGTAGCAGGCTTACGCACGCAACCCATCATCATGGTAGTGGACGATTCACTGACGGTGCGCCGTGTGACGCAACGTTTGTTGGTGCGCGAAGGGTATCAGGTGGTGTTAGCGAAAGATGGTATCGATGCGCTTGAGCAATTGCAGTCCGTCTCGCCGGATGTCATGTTGGTGGATATTGAAATGCCGCGCATGGATGGTTTTGACTTGACTCGTAATGTACGGGGCGATGCGCGTTCCAGCCATATCCCTATCATCATGATCACCTCGCGCACAGCAGATAAACACCGCAATTATGCAACCGAGCTTGGGGTGAATGAATATTTTGGTAAGCCTTATCGGGAAGAAGAATTATTGGCTGCGATTGAGGGTTTTGTGCACAAAGCAGCACCAGCCGACTTACATTAAACTGAGCGAAATCTTACAGTCAATAAGCTAAGAAGCCAATAAGCCGCACAATCACTCGTTTGCGGCTATTTGGCGCACCACGGCATAGCGTTGCAGGGTACGCTGGCGCGCGCTGGCATGGTCGATAATGGGGTGTGGATAGTTTTCACCCAAAACAATGCCTGCCTGTTTTAATGCCGCTGTAGATAATTGCCAAGGCGCATGAATCTGGCGTGCATTCAGCCCGCTTAATTGAGGTAAGTAGCGCTTGATAAAACGCCCTTCCGGGTCAAATTTTTCTGATTGTGTTATCGGATTGAAAATCCGAAAATACGGTTGCGCGTCGCAACCAGAAGAGGCCGCCCATTGCCAGCCTCCATTGTTCGCTGCTAGATCAAAATCATTCAGTTTTGCGGCGAAATAGGCTTCACCACGTCGCCAGTCGATGCCCAAATCCTTGATCAAAAAACTGGCGACCACCATCCGTAAACGATTGTGCATATAACCAGTTTGATTTAACTGACACATTGCGGCGTCCACCAAAGGGTAGCCAGTCATGCCCTGACACCATGCGTCAAAATTGGCCTCTGCTGCAGCGTCGTTTTCCCACACAATGGCATCGTAAGCAGGTTTAAATGAGGCAGCTTGGCCACCTTCCGCAGCGCTTGCGATGCGTGGGTGCTGAGACAAAATCATGCAGTAAAAATCGCGCCAGATCAGCTCAGATAACCAGGTTTGTGCCCCGCTTCCTGCGTTACCGATATGGTGATCATCACCACTGATGGCTGCAAAGGCCAGCCGCGCCAGATGGCGGATCGATACCGTGCCAAAGCGTAAATGCACTGATAAATACGACGGACCTTTCACCGCCGGGAAATTGCGGGTGTGCTCATAGTCTGCCATGCGGGTTAGAAAATCATCGAGCAAGGCTTGCCCCGCTTGCATGCCACCATGCAGTTTTAGATTGATTGTTTCCGCGTCGTTAAACCCTAATGTGTTTAACTGCGGGATGCTGGCATCCGGTGCTGCGCACAAATGTTGCGCGTAACGTTCGATCGGATAGGCGCGGTAAAAAAAATCACCATCAGCAGCGGCAATTTTTTTCATCCAGGCATTTTTATAAGCAGTGAAGACAGAAAAAGGGTGGCCGCTGGCGGTCAAAATTTCATCTTTTTCAAAAATCACTTGATCCTTGAAACTGAAGTAATCAATTTGCTGAGGAGATAAAGCAAGTCGCACCTGTTCATCGCGCATGATGGCTTGTGGCTCGTAATCATGGTTGGTAAAAACCGCATCGACCGCGAGCTTGATCGCGCAGGCTGGTAATTCGCTGACCGCGTTACCATGTAGAATCAGTAAATTGCCACCCAGCGCTTGCAATGCCTGATTTAATTCCAGCGCGCTTTGATAAATAAATACCACACGCCTATCGTCTTTTGGCAAAGCGTGCAGAATGGCGGTATCAAATACAAACACGCAAAACACTTGCTGACTGTGTTTTAAGGCGGCAAACAAAGCGGCATGATCATAGTTGCGCAAATCGCGCCGAAACCAGACCAAACTGCGCTGAAAACGTTTTGTAGTTGACATGATGGTGGCGTCAAACAGGGTTATCGGTGAGAACGGGACGAATCAAATTGATCTGATCGTATTTAACCCAGATTTTCCATTAGGCGCGCTTGCAGCGTTATTTGTGACGCATTGATGTCACTCAGCGGCGCATTTTCGGCCATTTTTGCTGCTCTTCGTTGTCAATAGCTCGCTA
>OFSE01000048.1_pt1 | contig 41247 bp, 62 predicted proteins | sample 1543261 | NCBI WGS metagenome assembly OFSE01 (sample SAMN07774225, study PRJEB24372) | wastewater metagenome | isolation source: Exp Tend VB 50WW | collected 2016-02 | reverse complement strand
CCCGATTGAGCAGGTCTATCCACACCCCCGCAAAGTGCGGATCCATGACGAATGGCCGCTGATTATTCTGGAGAAGGTGACGAAGTACGATCTGATGCAGGACAAAACCCTCGACCAAGCAGCGATTAAGGCACTTGGCGAACCTGTTGGTATTGATCGTGCGCTCATGTTCTCGCAGATCAACAAGCAGCCGAACAAGAATCTGAACATGATTACCCAGCCGATAGAGACACCGATGTACGACAAGCTGACGTACTACGGTCTCTTCGATATTGATGGTAGTGGCGACGAGGTTGAGTCGGTGATTACGGTGGTTGATGGTACGGCGGTTGTCCGCATGGAGCAAAACCCGTTCTGGCACCAGTGCAAGCCGTTCGTAAAGCTCGACTACAATCCTGATCCCGAGAGCTTCTTCAATGATGGCCTGGTCAAACAGCTCAAGGATCTCCAGTTAGAACTGAATGAGCTGCGGAATGTCCGGTCGATGGCGCGTGCCCTGTCACTCAAAGCTCCATTGATGGTAGACCGTGCCGCTAACGTGGATCTCGACGTGCTGAAGTTCTCCCCAGAAGCCGTTATCCCCTATGACCAAGGACTCAGCCGGAACCCAATCAAGAAACTCGAAATTGATGGCAAGTTACTCGAACTCGACCGAGAAGAGACCGCTGTTAAAGGTGATATGCAGTTGCGCTCGGGGATCAACGATGTTGTGACCGGAACCCAAGACGTTGGGGTAACGGGAGGCGACACTGCAACGGGAGCCAGCATTGCCGCCGAACAGGTCAACCTCCGATACCGAGTGCAAGCTATTCTGATCGACAACGCCATGAAAGAGATCGGTCAACAACTCTGCTGGAACTTGCAGCAATTCATCGACCAACCAAAAGCCTTCCGCATTCTTGGGAAAGAAGATGGTCAGGAGTGGCTGAAGATTAAGCCCGAGATGATCCGTGGTGGCGAAGACAACCTCATTGAGTACGACTTCCAGGTAACGCCGATGAGTACGCTGGTTGAACCAAAGTCTGCCAAGCGGGAACGTGTCTTGGTGCTCAAGAACCTCTATGGTCAAGACCCACGAGTCGATCAGGATGCCTTGGATCGCCAGGTCTTCCAGCTCTTCGACATGGATCCAGACAAACTGCTCAAGAGCCAAGAGGTACAGGGACAAGATTCGCACGCTGCCGAATTGGAAAACCTCTCACGTCAGATCCTCGACCCGAGCTTCGCCCAACTGCCACCAGCCCAGCAACAGCAAATGCTCCATTCACTCGAACAGTTGAAGGCGATGGGACAAGGACAACCAGCTCCGCAAGCACCACAGAGTCCGATCCCGATGCCGCCACCTCAGATGCCAGCACAACCATCCGGCCGCCAAGCAGTAGCCCAAAATGCAGGGCGAGCCTCGGTAGGAGGCGCACTTGGCTGAAGTTGATGACCAGCGAGTAATTCGTGAGTTCTTCACCCAGAACGATGCTGGGAAAAAGCTGTTGGCACGCTGGGATAGCCGCGTTACCAACATGCGGAAACAACTAGTGCACGAACTGGATGTAGCCGTCATTCGACAGCTCCAGGGCGCAATTAAAATGTATGAGATGACCGTCTTCTATGAAGACATTATGGGGAAGAAAGACTGACAGCACCCCCTCATAGCACAGTGAACGTGCTGTCCACTGTGCTGCGAAGGGCTAGTCGATGCCCCCAGAATCCATCGCGAGTCGGAACCGCGTTAAAACCGTAGGAGGAAGAAACCATGTCTGATGAAGCATTCGACATGCAAGGTGGGAGTACCCCAGCAGTAGCACCCGAGCCAGCGCAGCCCGAGCTACCAAAGGAGTTCACCCAAGAGGCCGCAGTAGAAACTGCTACGCCGGAGGCGGAGGCACCCGCACCGGAAGAGGGAACGAGGAGTGCGAAGCGTATTCGAGAAGTGATTGCTGAACGGGATCACTACAAAGAACTCGCTGGTCTCGCCTCGGGACAGCCAAGTGCTAGTAACAATCAGGCTGCGCCGTTAGACGGTGAATCCACCGACGAAGCGACGCAATTCCAGCAACTTGTTCGGAAAGCAATTTCGGATGAGGTAAGCGACATTCGACAAGGATTGAAGTTGCAGGCTGCGGAACGAGAGATTGATTCTGTCAAAGCTCAGTTCTCAGACTTCGACGACTATGTGTCGGAGGTGAGAGAGGTCTTGGAATCGAATAAGACCCTCCGCTCATCAGCGAATCCGATTCGAGATGCGTATTTCATGGCCAAGGGCATGAGTGCATCCCAAGCAGTGAAAGCTGCGAAGGACGCCGGACGCGAAGAGGCATACAAGACGATTACCCAAAAAGGTCAATCGGCTGTCCCTCACGCTGCTCCCCGAACCTCGAATGATCCCGATCAAGCCTTGATGGAGAAGTACCGCGCCGGAACGCTCACTGAGCAGGAACGGAAAGCGTACTGGCCAAAGATTGTGAACGCCATGAGTGCTGAGAAATAACCCAGCAATCTTAGGAGTTCTATGGCTACAAACATTACTCCCCTGGTGGCTGGTGTCTTTATCCCAGAGCTATGGCTTCCACTTGTGCAAGAAGCACGAGACGCAAATCTCGTCGCTGCCAAGCGAGCCTATGACATCTCTGGTTTCGGAGACATCCGTTCCAAGGGTGACATCGTTCACGTTCCGAAGCTGAGCCTCTATACTGCTTCGGACAAAACCTCAAACACCGAGTTGCCAGCATCGGCAACCACGGAATCTGAGTTCACTTTGACTGTGAACAAGCACAAAGGTGTTCGTATCACTGTTGAAGATATTGCTCGGGCACAGTCAGCCTATCCATTGGTTGAGCTGTACTCGAAGCGCATTGGTCAGGCATTGGCGAAGGTGCTTGATACCGACATTCTTTCCTTGTACTCAGGTCTCTCGCAGACCGTTGGTGCAACGGCATCGTCTGACGGTGGTATCTCAGATACCAATGTTCTTCGTGCAATCCGATTCCTTGATGGTGCCAACGCTCCTCAAGACAATCGGTCGATCATCGTTGAATCGTATGGTATGGAAGACTTGCGCCTTATCGACAAGTTTGTCCGCTACGATGCGCTTGGTAATGGCAACATACCAATCCGCGACGGTATGATTGGGAAACTCTACGGTATCGACGTGTTCGCTTCTGAGAATGTCCAAACAACTTCGGTTGTTGGCGGCACCTTGGCCCGCGGTCTCGTTATGCACCGTGAAGCGTTTGCTTATGCAACCCAAGTCAGCCCGAAGATCGAACAGTGGCGAAACGCGCCACAGCTTGCGGACGAAGTTATCGGCCAAGAGCTGTACGGTGTTGCGGAATACCGCGATGACCACGGCGTTGTTCTCAGCTATCCAAAAGCCTAGTGGCTTTTACTCCTCTCTCCTTTTGGGGGGAGGGTAAAGTCCAGTAGTTACAGCACAGGAAGGAATCTATGCCGAGAGTATGGCGTGTCCCACAGTGGATCAAAGACCAGTACGATGCTGGTGCCGTGAAAAAGGGTTTTGCAATGGTCAAAAACTTTGGACATGGCCAAGGTTTTGCTAAACTCGTCTGGAGAAACAGCTACGGGGTCGAAGACGACCAGGAAGGTAGGGATCTGATGGTGAGGCTTGAGATCGACGGGAAGACGTACATCTTCGATTCCCAGGAACTTGCGTATTGGCTCAAATACGCATGAGCAAGGCCAAAGATTCCGCACCTTACGTTGCCGTCCTCGTACCGACCCGTGGCTTATTGTTCACCGATACCGTTATGGCGTTGCTCCGAGAACTTGGTGGAATGCGCCATGCCTTTTTCTTCACCAAAGATCTACCCATTCCAGACTGTCGCAACGCGCTCGTAAAGAGTGCGCGTGCTTGCGGTGTCGCATTCACTCACTATCTGATGATTGATGACGACGTGATTATGCCGGACGGTGCAATGCAGGCCATGTTGGATCTGAAGAAGCCGATTGTGCTGATTGATTATCCGACACACGCAATGGGTATTGGTGCGAACCGAGGAAACATTGCCTACACCGTTTGGAAGAAGGGTGACAAACCCGAGGGCAAAACGATTGCCTGGGGTGGTTTAGGCTGCACGCTTGTCGAGGCACAGATTTTCAACAAGCTCACCTACCCCTATTTCCGCAAAGGTGGGCAGTATTTTGACCGAGACAAAGAAGGAAAGATGGTGCTCTACGGCAAAGGTGATACTGATGGCGGTGAAGACTACGAGTTCTACGTCGATTGCAAAGAAGCGGGCTACGAGATTAGCCAGGTACACGGCATGGTCTGTGGACACGCCAAAGTGATGAAGCATATCGGCGTTGTTGAGCACGGTAAGTATGTGAAGCAGCACGACATCATCATTGCCAATGCGATAGAGGAGCCATTCAAATGAATCATCAGGAAATTCTCGTAAAGACACTTGAGGATCTGGGATTGGTTTCAAAGAATGAACGGGGCATACGCATTGAGTACGGAGCGCATGAAGAGTTGGTGGTTACAGTCAAAAAGATAGCCAGGGTCTCCTATGAGAAGTACAAGATAGGAACCCCACTTACGATTCCAAGGCGATAGAGGAGCCATTCAAATGAAAGCCTCCACCCAGACAACTTGTCAGACTTGTGAAGGTAACTTTGTTGACTGGAGCTGTCATCGCCGACGCTTTTGTAGTCGGCAGTGCTATTTCCAATCTCAACGCACAGGCAAAGCAGTGAAAAAATACGATGCAGTCGGGTATGTGATGGTATATGCGCCAAGTCATCCGTGCGTTCACAAAGACGGCTATGTTCCCGAGCATAGACTAGTTATGGAGAAACACCTGGGGCGCATCCTAGAAAGGAAGGAAGCTGTGCATCATCGTAATGAAATCAAAGATGACAACCGAATAGAAAACCTTGAGTTGTGCGAATCGAACGGCAAACACTTTGTTGAGCACCATCTAAAGGAACGCGATGAGAACGGTAGGTTCCTATGGGCTTAAAGATTTCCATATATTGTGGTGATTCCCTCGAAACGTGGAGTCCGAGATCGGTGAAAGGTGGTATTGGTGGGAGTGAAGAGGCAGTCATTAACATCGCCCGAGAGTTAGCCAAACAGGTTCCGCATAATGAGGTGAAGGTCTGGAACAACTGTGGCGACGATGCTGGTACTTATGACGATGTGCAGTATCTCGACTACCTCGACTTTGTGGATGAACCTGTGGACATTTTCATTAGCTGGCGTCACGAAAGTAACATGAAATACGCCAAGAACTTCAAGGTGGCCTATCACTGGCTGCACGATACTGTTGAGGAAGACCGCGTGTTGGCTGCGCTTGGCCTCGGTGCCAGCAAAGTCATGGTGCTGTCGAAATACCACCGTCGTTTGTACCCAAAGATCCGTAACGAAGAGATCTTCCTAACGCAGAACGGTGTCGATATGAGCACATTCGATCAAAAGGTAGAGCGCATTCCAGGTCGGATCTTCTATGGTTCAAGTTACGACCGTGGCCTCAAAGAGTTCCTCGAAGAGTGGCCAAAGATTAAGTTGGCGGTTCCTCATGCGACACTCCATATTGCCTACGGCTGGCAGACATGGGAAGCGATTGCGCGTGCCAATGACAGTATGGAGAACTTTAAGCGCGTGAAAGAGTCCATTGAGGAACTAATGAATCAGGACGGTATCACGCATCTTGGTCGGATCAGCCACAAGGAAGTTGCCAAAGAGATGTTAGAGGCTGATGTCTGGGGCTACCCAACCTGGTGGCCAGAGATCTCCTGTATCACGGCAATGAAAGCTCAGATCGGTGGCGCGATACCAGTAGTTATCCCAACCGCTGCTGTTGCTGAAACAGTACAGTACGGGAAGAAAACTGATCGTGGTTACTACATGGACATCGACGGAAATCCTGCTGTGCGGACTGCCGATACGATGGATCAGTGGGTAAAGAATATGATCGACACCCTATCCCGACCTCAGATTGAAAAGAACTTTGATCGCGTAGAGATGATGAAGTGGGCGCGAAAGAACTTCGACTGGCAGCATATTGCCCATAAGTGGAGCAAGCAGTTCTTCAAGGATCTAACGTACACGGTAGTGAAAGAACACTTGGAACCAAAAGTGAAAGGATACGCCAAATGAAATGCAGTATCCAGACAGAATTAGAGTCATTTCGGATTGCGAACTCCAGGCATAACCCAATCCCAGAGCAGCAGAAGCAGTACGATCTGACGCTTGGCGATCTTCAATCCTTCATTGCTCACCAAATCCCAAATGAAAAGCCGATTAAAATAATCGACGTTGGCTGTGCGTATGGCACGCTGACAGCGTTCTTGGCGAACCAAGGTCATACGGTAACTGCGGTTGATGGGATGGACGAGCTGTCGTCACCAGCCTGGTTCGACATTCATAATGTCGCCTTTGCGAAGGTGAACATTGAGACCGACCCAATTCCATTCAAGGGCAATGAGTTGGCGTTGTTCACCGAAGTGATTGAGCACCTTTGCTACAACCCAGTGCCAGTGATTGAGAACATCCGAGACTCACTGAAGCCTGGCGGACATGTTATCTGCACAACACCAATGAAAGAACTACAGGGTGTCGTGCATCCAATCGAAGGACGATACGCACGGTACGCTCATTACCGAGACATCCCGTTGCCCTGGAACGGCTACCACTTTGAGGACGCTCATCACTACTTCTACCGAAAGCCAGAGCTGATGCAGCTTTTCCACGAGTGTGGCTTTGAAGTCGAGCAGTGCTACTCGATTCGTGCTGGCACAACCCACTTTCTGAAGGCGAGAAAAGTATGATGTTCTCTATCATCATCCCTACTCGTAGTTCGAGATCGAAGTCATTGCAGATTGCAGCCGATAGCATCCGCGAACACACCGAAGATTACGAGTTACTCATTGTTGAGGGTGAAGAGCTAGGTCTGAATGAGAAGATCAACAAGGGCATCATTGCTTCACGGGGGGAATACATCGTCATGCTGCACGATGATGTAACGGTGCATGAAGGCTGGTTAGACGAACTAGCTGATGTTGGCTGCTTCAGAGTCATGGAACAGAACGGAGCCTTTGAATGTTGGGGCGGTATTGGTGGCAGCTTCTGTACCGATCCAAAGCTGAACCCCGATTACTCCGCCTTCATGCTAGTGAAAAAAGATACGCTGGCAGACATCGGCTTTGTCGATCCTTTCTACATGGAACCTGGCTACCAGGATACAGACTTTGGCCAACAGATCCGAGCCAAAGGCTACAAGATTAAATGCCTGTCTGGCACGATTACCCATCGCTCACTTAATAGCACACTCTCCTCAGAGAACGAGGTCTACTACAAGAACAAGTGGAACGCATGAGAGAATACCAGGTTAAATACAAAGGAAAGACGTACCGTGTTGTTGGCCATGAGCCGACTGAGTACATCTCGTCGTACTTAAACAAGGGCACATTCTACGAAGAGCCACTTCTTTCGTATCTCCACAGGAAATACTCGCCAGAATGTGTTGTGGATATAGGTGCAAATGTTGGCAATCACTCCTTGTTTTTCAAGAAAGTGATGGGAGCGAAAGAGGTTATCTGCTTTGAGCCGAACAAAGAGAACTACGAGGTGTTGGTAGAGGGCAGCAAACTCATTAAGTATCACAACGTTGCACTGTCAGATCAGCCAGGTCGCGCTGATTCGCATTCTTCACCAGGGAATATGGGGGCGAGTCATTGCACGCCAAACCCAACAGGTGCCGTGGAAGTCCAAACGCTCGACAGCTATGATCTATCGCCGCAACTTATTAAGATTGATGCAGAGAATATGGAAGTGCAGGTAGTTCGGGGAGCTGCTGAAACAATCCGGCGCAGCAAGCCAGTGCTTATTGTTGAGCACCACGATCTCCAGCATCTCTATGACTTTGTTCGGACACTCAATCAGATTGGCGTGCCGTATCTCGTGAAACCGTTTGTGAAGCAAAGCTGGGAAGTCTTCGAGTACATCCCGCAGCTTGTAGCATGATGAACGATCCGTTCGTAGAAGCCGTCCGAAAGTATGCACCCGAACCTTCGGTCATTCTCGACATCGGTTCAATGGATGCTGCACAGGCAGTCTTTTTTAACCGAGCATTCCAATCGGCCAGCGTCTTTGCATTCGAGCCGTTGCCCGCTCACCACGCTCAATGCCGTGCTGCCAATGTACCGCTGGTCGAGAAAGCAGTGCTCGACTACACGGGAGAGACGGTATTTCATGCGATCAAACCAGGGACGAATAGCGGTGCGTCGTCTGTCTTCGTTCCGCCCACCCAGATTCTTCCGTGGGATGGTGCTCCCATCTGGGAGAAGATTACCGTTCCGTGCATTCGCATAGACGATTGGGCTGCATCAGAAAAGATCACTCAGATTGATGCCGTATGGATGGACGTGCAAGGAGCCGAACTTCAAGTGCTCCAAGGCTTTGGCAAGTTGCTGACAGGCGTAAAGGTTATTCAAACTGAGGTGGAGACGGAACAGGTATATGAAGGGGCTACCTCGTTCGTTGACTTGGTAAGCCTTATGTATGAACATGACTTCATAATGGTCTCGCTGATTCAAGCGTGGCAAAAGGAAGCGGACGCAATCTTCGTCCAGAAAGGTCTCCTGTGAAAATAGTTATTCCGATGGCTGGCAGTGGCCAACGATTTGTCGATGCTGGCTATGAGACATGGAAGCCACATCTTCCGCTGAAGAACGGCCTGAGGATGATCGACGCCGTGATGGACAACATTCGTCCTGCTCGGTGGCATTCCTGGGTGATTATCACGCCAGAACTGGTAGGGAAGACATCTGGAACACTGTGCACAATCCTCAAGGCTGAGGGTATGATTGGTTACAGCGACCCACTCCTCATAGCTAATGCCGATCAGCTTGTAGACATCGACATCGACGATTTCCTCACCTACGCCGAGCAGTTCGAGGGATGCGTGATGACATTCGACTGCCCAGAGCAAGACCCAAAGTGGTGCTATGTTGAGACGAAAGATGAACGAATCGTGAAAATTGCCGAGAAGGATCCAATCTCAACAGAAGCAGTTGTCGGAATCTTCTACTTTAGAAGCGGTGGTCAATTTCTCAATGCTGCCCATGAAGTAATACGAAACAATGAACGCACAAAGGGGGAGTTCTACTTGTCTTTAGCGATTGCCCGTATGTTAGAGGGCGATAACATATCAGCGTATAAAATACGGAGGGATCAATTTCATGGATTAGGTACGCCTGTTGATTATGAGGCATACATGAAAGGGTCGGCCTTCTAATGAAGCGGATCCGAGTGGGTAAGAATATGTGGGCGACGGTTGATGATGAAGATTACGATTTTCTCGTAAAGTTCAAATGGTATGCTCATAGCAACGGGTATGTTTTTACTCCACCTAGAAAGAAGCATGGCGTTTCTAAATCAAGATTGATGCACCGCATGGTTATGAATGCGCCAGATGGAATATGGGTAGATCATATAAACCGTCGTAGGATGGATAATCGACGATCAAATCTGAGATTTTGCACGCCTACCCAAAATCACATCAATAGAACAGATGCTTGTGGTGTCCGATGGGACAAACGTGCAGCCAAGTGGCGGGCTAGAATAATAGTTTCAGGACACGATAAGCACATAGGCTTTTTTACGAGGAGGAGTGATGCAGTTAAGGCCAGAACGAAAGTGGAAAGGGAGACTTTTGGCGAGTTCTCCCCACGGATACATTAGTGCTTTCTTAATGGATTTAGACGGAGTTCTCGTCGATGCAGTCCAATGGCACGCCCGAGCCTTTCTTCGTGCGCTTCGTGAAGAGGGCTATGAGCTTACCGACGACGATCACATGGCGAATCTCAATGGCCTCCCTACATCTGAGAAGCTACGCCGACTTCATGTTCTTGAGGCGGATCGCCCACAAATTGAGGAAAAGAAGAAACAATACACCCTTGAACTGATAGAAGCCGAGTGTCTGCCAGATCCGAAGAAAGTGGAACTACTGGCATTGCTCGACAGAGAGGGCTACTACATCGCCTGTTGCTCAAACGCCAAGACTGAGAGCGTGAATCTTATGCTCAAGAAGGCTGGTCTGGACATCTATATCGACGTGGTTCTTGGTAGCGATGACGTTGCTGATCCGAAGCCTGCACCAGATATATATAAGAAGGCTGCTGCGATACTGGGCGTTCCATTCGAGGAGTGCATGATCTTCGAGGATTCAGACGTTGGCATTGAAGCTGCACGCCAAACGTACATGTCGTACCTGCGCGTGACCTATGACATGGTTAGCGTTGATCTTGTGCGTGGTTATCTCAGCGACGACGGACAGAAGCGAGCAGCCAGACAGCGACGAAAGCGACTCGGAGGAATACGATGATTAGCCAAGAACAATTAGTGTCAATGCAGAATAAGTGGGACATAAACTTTTATCCTAGTTACCGAGAACCGGAGTGTAATGATTGCGGCAAGAAGATCCGGAAGATGTGGCATTTATGGTTAGAACACGATGGCTATAAGAAGGAGGCACATGTCTGTAGAAAATGCGGGATCAAGTACGGATTGTCTGATACTGAACTTAAATGAAATCAATGTGGTCAGTGCGTCGATCCGTCGGTTGAAGCGTGAGGGTCACAACATCATTGTGGTGGACTCAGGCTCGGATGACGATAGCAAGGAAATCTTGGCAAATACGAGCGGTATTACATTCGTTAATCTTAGGGAGAACAAGGGATCTTCCGTCGCTAGGAATGCGGGGCTGGCTAAGAGCACAGCCAACTACGTCTTTCTTCTCGACGGCGACATCCTCTATATTCCAGGTACAATTCCTGCTTTGGAAGAACTCATGGAGAATACGCCTGATGCTGGCTGTATCGGTGTACATAATCCGAGGGATTGGGATGGAACTCAAGAGAGACATTCGGCGAGTCCGTTCTGGCCAGTGAATCCAGGGAAACTTTACGCAGACTTTGATATGGCCTGGACGCAATACGGCTTATTCAGTGGTGATATGCTACGAACGCTAGGCTTCTATGCTGAAGGCGTTTTCGGGGAAGCGGGCGTAGGCTACGAAGACGATTGGCTATGGCATAAAATGAAGCAAACATGTCTTAAAAGTTACTATCTGCCAAACGTTACTTACTATCACGAGAAACATGGCGGGAAACGCTGGCTTGAAGCACACGATATGCCAATCAATGACGAAGCACGCCGTCTTGTCTTTGAAGAACGGTGGGGTATTCCTTGGAATCGGAAGCCAATCCATGAAGAATGGGAGAAGGATGTACTTGCTGGCAGAGCTTGACAAGTAGTTTGGCCATTCCCCAGAGGGAGAGAAAAGAACTCTCTCTTAGGAGGAATAGATGGCTGACCGAATGGACGAACTAGTACAAGCAGTACAGCGGGTAGAGCAAGCCATTAAAGGCCAACTGTTTCCAATCCCGCCAGGCGCGACACCTGCTTTCAAAAATAGTTCCGGCAATGCTGCGTCAGTTGTACTCGACGGAAGTGGCAATGTGCCGACATCCGGCGGTGGTGGAGGAGGCGGTACAACGACTGTCGTACAGGCAAACGCTGGCACCAACCTCGATACCTCACTCCTAGCTCTCGAAGCTGGTGGTAATCTTGCTCTTCTTGCTAACACCGCATCAAACGCTACCGTCACGGCACTCCAAGCATCGCTTATCATCAAGGCTTCAGCGGGTCGTCTCTACCAGCTCTCTGGTTATAACGCCAACACCGCTGCTGTTTTCATCCAGCTCCACAACACAGCAACTGTTCCGGCCGACACACAGGTACCAGTTCAGTCGATTAGCGTTCCTGCTGGCGCAAACTTCTCACTGGATTACGGTCTTCGTGGCCGACAGTTCTCCGGTGGTATCGTTATGGTCACATCAACTTCACAGGCAGTAAAAGTGCTCGGTGCAGCCAACACCTGGGCAGACGCGCAGTATAGCTAGGAGGACATATGGGTATTGCAACATCAGCTCCAAATGCGACAACAACTGCGCCTGGCTTGGTCCAGCTTGCAGGTGGTCTTGGTGGCACAGCAACAGCCCCTACGGTTTCACTCTCAGGCTCAACTGGCGCAGGCACGAGTGGTTCGCTTGTAGCTCTTACTATTTCAAATAGTTCAACGGGATCAACTGTCGGGCTGTCCGTTACACTAGGGAATACACAGACCTCCTACGACAAGCGAGGAATACAGGTAGACATGGGGTCCTCTGGGTCTGGAGGAAATATAAATTATGGTGTGTATGTTTTCGCTAGAAATGTCGTTACTGGACTTACTATTGGATATACCTCTGATTGCAAAACAACTACTACTAATGGTGTAGGGTTTTATTTCTATGGTAGACAGGCTGGCCAAACCGTCACCTCTTTCACTGGATCGGAAGGGACAGGTTATTACGCCGACTTAGCTGGGAGTGGACATGACGTATGCTTAATAGCAGCCGATTACGGAGGTAGTAATGTCGTTGCGCTTGGATGGAGCAACGCTGGTGGCGGAGTAGTGTATGCATACACTACTGGAAATTTGTCCAACGGTTCACCTCAAGCGGAGCGTCAACTGTACCTTCGTCAAGCGATTACATCCACTACTACTGGTAGAACGACTAACACAAATGATCTTCAGATCTCTAGGTCTTATGCATCCGCAACTCAAACTGACAATTATGCACATATGGCGTTGTCACGAACTACCATCTCAAATGGAGGAACGATTACTTCGCAAGGTTCAGTTTTAAGCCTTACGAACACAGCGACCCAAACATCAGGAACTTTAAACGATAGCGTGACGCCACTTCTTGTTACTCAGGGTTCTGGCTCGACAGGACACCCAATCTCAATCACACAAAATGCAGTTGTTTCAACAAACTTCAAACGAATTATCTCCTTAGCAGGAGTGACGCTATGGATTTCAAACGCTACTGATCCGAACGGTACGCTAACGGGAACTGCTGGCGATGTTTGCTTTAATGGTCTGACAAATAAAATTCAATACTGTACTGGTACAACGGTTTGGGTATAGGAGGTTCTCTGAAAACGCTACAGAACATTCAGCTAAAAAGGGGCGACGCTCCAGTTGTGGACGCAGATACCAAGCAGCCAATTACGACAATCAGTTGTATCAAAGCTGTATTAGACAACACGGCCTATGAGAATAGGGGAGACCAACGGAAGGCAGACCGTATATATGACGTCGTTGCCGCCTGTAAGGACTCTATCGACTTAGAGGATGCTGATTTCACGGAATTAAAGGGTTATATGCTCCAATATAAACCGTTTTTGAATGGTCGCACCTTTGCTCCAATACTAAGTCAATTTGAGGAGTAGTCATCACCTTTCTTGAACTTGTACAAACCTGCGTAGATGACTTCGGCAAGTCGAATGCTGAGTGGGTGTCACGGCACAAGCGGAATCTCAATCGTGCTATGCGCGAGATCGCCAAAGACCGGACGTACCCGTTCTTCATCACCTATTCCAGCACGTTCAATACGGTTGCTGGCACGGAAGAGTACACGCTCACTGAGACAAACAACCAGAAGCTAGAGACGGTTCGCATCACTACAGACGGTTATCGCCGAAGACTGACGCCAGTTCGCTACGACGAGTTCCGAGCCACCTATCCAGGCGTAACTTATGCACTCAATCCAGGCACGCCGAACCTCTACTACACGACAGGCCGTACCACGACGAACCAACTCAAGATGAAGTTCTACCCAGTACCAAATGCCGTCTACGCCATCGAGTACGATTACTACGTCGCTCCCACTGCAATGGCAACCGATACGGATGTGCCAGTGCTCCCACCGCTCTACCAAGATATGTTGATCGATTACGCGATGTGGAAAGCCTACGAGCACGAGCGTGAACCAAATATGACGGCATACTTCCAGCAGCAATGGCAGAGCAAACTACTTCAGCTACGCAGCGACTACCAATACCCAGAAACGGCTGAACGATTAAACGCTCAGTACGAAGGAGAGGAAGTTGAATGAGCACATGGGACAACTCGTTCTGGGATGTAGACGACTGGGATGCCGACACCTACGAAAACATCTTTCTCACCTTAGAACGCACACCAAACAGAACGATTATTGAGGGAGAGAATATGTCAGTACGACCACTGGGGCTAAAAGTAGGCGACACGCGACCATGGCAGTTCACCCTCAAGGATGACACTGGCGGTAACGTTGATCTATCTGGTACGGCAACCAGCGTGAAGGTCTACATGCGCCTGCGGGGAACGAATACCAATGCGATCAATGGCCGAACGGGAACAATCACGGGAACCACGCAAGGCGTGATGCTGTTCACTCCATCGAACACGGAAACTGGCACGGCTGGCACCTACGATATGGAGATAAAAGTTACCGATTCGACAAGTGCGGTACAACGTAATTTCAGCAATGTAATGGTCGTCATTCGAGACGTGCTATAGGAGGCACATGGCACTAGTCACTTTCACCCCAAACACAAAGATCGTATCGGCAGATGTGAATGCTAACTTCGCAGGATTAGCTGACGCATCGTTGATCGCTGCTGGTGCCATTGCTCTCAGCAAACTCACGGCAACAGCATTCTCTGCCTTTACGCCATCGACGACTGGCTTCACTGGTTCGCCTACTGAAACAGGATACTATCTACAAGTCGGAAAGATCGTATTCGTTTACTACTCGGTAAGCGGCACAAGCAACGCGACATCGCTGACCTTTACACTTCCTGTAGCAGCTAAGCGAGATGCACGATTTGTCGGTGCGGCAGCAACAGATAATGGTAGTGCACAGACAACTACGCCCTACTTTGGATTTGCTGCAAGTAGCACTACCTGCACAACATTCAAAACACTTGCTGATGGACTGTGGACGAATACGAATGCTAAGGCAATCTCAGGCAGCTTCTTCTATGAAAGCATCTAGTCATGTCGCAAAAGATCGACCTGCTCAATCATATCGGCGGCAACAAAACTGCACTCTCACCGTTTTTCTATAAACCAGGAGAAACACCGAAAGCAGTCAATACTGATATGCACCAGGAACTTGGTGCTGTCTCAAAGTCGATCCAATACGATCAGTTCCACGATTCTCCAGGCAACGGCCCTATTCAAGGGATTGTTCCAGCGAATGCACCGGACGGTTCGGCAGCACTCTTTCTTGTTTCCGGTGGAACCATCTACCGTGACCGACCTGGCAGTTGGACAAACTTAGGTACAAATGCTTTCGACACCGTAGCGAATGTGAGTGGCGCATTCATGTATGACACGCTGTTTCTGACGGATGGTATTCGTGCAAAATACAGCACAAACATGGGTTTGAGTTTCAGCACTTCTTCTTTGGCGATTGCGCCAAAACTCTTTGAACCATTTAAGAACAGGCTCTACGCTGCAAACTTCGGTGCCAACGAAGCCAACCGTTTTCGCTTCTCAGATCTCGGCGATGGCAACACATTCTCGGACGTAAACTATATCGACACAATCGACGCACCTATCACAGCAATGAAGGCAACACTGAACTATCTTTATCTCTTCACTGCTGATTCTGTCTGGCGGTGGGATGAAACATACCTCTTCAAGGTAGACAATCTCGGCACTCGCTCACCAAGCGGCGCGGTCTACGGTGCGCAGATGATCTTTATGATTGGTGTCGATGGCATCTTTCAGATCAGTGGCAACCATGCTCCCTACCAGATTTCTCGACCCATACAGGAATGGCTAAGCGCGATTGATCCAGTTAATTACCCTAAGTTCAATACCGCCTTTTCTCAGGATGAAGTCTTCTTCTGGATTGGTGATGTACTTGGCTATACCGACGTGGTATTGGTCTACAACACCATCTTCAAGAACTGGCGCGTGCTCGACAACTGGCCAAGTGGCGTCATGGCTGTTTGGACAGACAGTACCAATTCAAAAACATTGTACTTTGGTCATCGGACATCAAATAAAGTCTATGCGTTTGGTGGTACCGTAGATCAAAATGATGTAGCAACGGCAGCAACCTACGATTATCCCGTACTCATTCCGGCAGGAGGCGACAAAGAGTTCCAAGGTATCTCGCTTCATTGCTTTGCGAAAGCTCCTGGCCTCGCAACGTTTGAGATCCAGTATGCCCTCGACTGGAGCGACCAGTTCGTGACGCTTACTCAGTGGGAGCTTCGTGGTCTCGGATACACAGAACATATCCACATAGATGTCCCCAATTCGTTAAATGGACGGGCTGTGCAGTGGCGCATCAAAGAATCCGCGAGTGGTATTCCGTGGACATGGGAAGGAATGCGGTTCTACTTCGAGCTACTGAAGGGTGTCAATGACTGATAACAACCCGCTTGGCATCTCGCAATTCATGGACATACCAGATTCGCAAGGCACACAGAGCGACACGCTGGGTAATGGATCAATCTATTCCGGTACGACACTGGCACCAACTAGTTTCCAAGTCGATTCAACAGAGGTTGTTCGGGTTGCGTCGGGTAGCACGGTCACGGCATCATTCCAGATCTTCAATGTTCGACGACAAGGCTTAGCCGGAAGTGGCTTCGATTCAAACAAGAAGTACATCACAGTCCCACAGATCACACTTTATGTGAACAATGACGATGATGATGGTTGGCTTTACCCAAACGGTACCGATCTGCTCGGCTCGGGATTGGTCCTTCCGATTGTGAGCATCTTGCCGCAGTATCTCCCAGTTCAAGAAAGTGGTGGTGCTGGCACCGACCAGTTTGCCGACGGTATACAGCAGTTCATCGTGGCAATCTACAACTTTGATCCTATCCCTCAGGATTACTTCTTATATGTTCGTTTTCTGTCCGTACCAACACGCGGGGTTCCGCTAAACGAAGGACAGTGATGTTGACAGCCAGAAGCAACAGTCTCAGATGAAAGAAGAGTGAGGAATCATGGCAACACCAGAAGAACGAGCACTACTCCAGGCAGCAGCCCAGAAGTATACTGGTAAAGATTTTGGCTCGAATGGTTACGACCAAGCATTCGAGCAATCTGGCATGTCTGCACAAGACCGGATCAAAGAGATCTTGGCTTCACCAGAAGCTCGGAACTACGCGCAGCAGCAGGCACAAACACTGTACCAGCCACAGGCATCGCAGATTGGTATTGCTGAAAACCAAGCAAACGATAGTTACGCCAATCTCATGCAGGCTCTTGAGGCTCGACAGAAAGCACTTCCTGAGCAAACGCTTGGTGAGTTTAATCGCCGTGGCCTACTCCGTTCTGGCCTTGCAGTTCAAGGATTAAACACTGCCACTGCGGATCTCAACCGCTCAATCACTTCAACACAGCAGGAACGTGCCTATAAGCTGGCGGACCTGGCATCCCAACGCGCTCAGTTGGCACTCAAACAGGCAGGATACGCAACTGACTTCCTGAGTAACGAGCAATCCGATTTCGAGAAAGCGAATACGCCCGCAGCAGGTAGCACGCAGGTTGTGAAGGTGAATGGACACCAACTACTCATCGACAAGACGACTGGCAAAACCATCCAAGATCTTGGCTCATCCGGTGGTGGCGGGGATGGAAGTGGCAGCGGCAACTACACGGCTGCTCAACTGCGGAAACTGGCTGCTTATGGTGTCGATGCTTCAAATACTGGTGCAGCCAACGCGATCCTCTATCCCGCGAGTGTTACTGGTGACGTAAACAACCAACTCAGCCTGTACGATACTGGCGGTGCCGATCATTCAATCGACTACAACCCAACAGACAAGGGAGACAAGGTACTCTCACAGCATCAGGCTGAAGCTGCCTACGGTGGCATCCTTGATCTTGTTGGTGGTAACGAAAAACTCGCAGCCAGTCTCTATAATGATGCGATCAAAAAAGGTGGCTACACGGGATACCAGGGCATCAATATAGGAGCGTAAGATGGGCATTGCAGCAGACGCTCGAAAATCACGCGCAGCCGCTAAAGCGAAGACTGCGCCAAAGTTAGTTATCCCTGGCGCACCGGAGTCGCAGATCCGTGGACTTACTCCACATGAGAAGATTATCCAGCAAGCCAGAGATACTCTCGACCAGGTTACATCACATACTGGCTCAGCTCTCAAAAACAGTGCCCTAAACATTGCCAACCTTTTTCTTCCAAAGAAGGCCGAGATTGCACTTGGCACCAACAAGCAGGAAGTACCGACCGTCAATGGAAAGCCAGCAGATAAGGCACGAGGATTCCTTCAGAAGACAGGCGCGATTGTTGGAGATGTAGCTGGATCGTTACCAGGACTTGCAGCAACAGGTGGTGCAGCGGGCGAAGTCCTCGGCGTGGGAGAAGCTGCCCACCCACTCGTAAAAGCAGCATCGAACATCCTTGCTCATGCCGCATCGTTCTCGGCGACAAGCCAAAACCGCGTCCAGGGAGCTGTTACAGGCGGTCTCTTTGGCGGTGCCGGATCAATCCCTGGAACAAGTGCTATTGCCCGAGTTGCCCGTTACGGAGCACAGCCAGTTATTGCAGGTGCAACAACCAAAGCCTTCGGTGGCACAAACGAAGAGGCACTTACCAATGCTGGTGTTGCTGGTGTCCTTGGACTCCCAGGCTTGAAAGGTGGAGCACAGCCAGCCGAGGCTCCAGTCAAACAAGAGGCACAAGTTCCCGCAGAAGCACAGCCATTAAACCCACTGGAATTAACGCCAGGAATGGCCAGCTCTACCGAATCATCCGGTGGTGGACGGGGTAAACAACCAACGGTTCCCGAAGTGCAAGCGGAGATTACGCCAGCCGAAGCACCAGGAAAATCCGCTGGTCTTCCCGAGAAGATTACGGCAGTAAAAGATGAGATTGCCGCCAAGCTACGTTCAAGTACGGTCGGCACGCTGGGTAGTGAAGCCCGAGATATAGCGTCGCCAGCATCGGCAAGCGAGAAAGCTGGCTATGCGGCCAATGTGATTCGAGAAGCTAAATCAAAGATTGAGACAGTGAACGTTCGTGAGAAACTTATTGGTAAGGCTGCCGAGAAACACTTTGAATCCTTGCCAGAGGATCCGAACGGTACGAACATTAGCCACTACGAAAAGACTGGCCAGTTCAAAGATGCACCAGCAGGATATAGCGAGTTCTACAAGAAGTCGCTGGACACTTCACGCGAGATTCTCCAGCAGGTATATGGCAATGATCGGGTTGGCTATGTAGAGAATTACGTTCGGCGCATGTTCAAGTTTGGTGATCCAAAGGAAGAGGCCAAGGCTGTTGCCAGTCTATCTCAGGGTGGCAATCGTTCGTTGTCTGCATCCAAATCGCCACTCAAGCAACGCACGCTGGACATGCCGCTCGACCAAGCACTCGCTACCATGCGGGCACAAGGCATCAAGGTTGAACCACTCACGACAAACCCCGAACTGCTCAGACAGTGGTCGGTGGTCAATGCTGAGTCGGCACTGGCGTACAAGAAAGCCTGGGATCAAGCTAAGGCCAGTGGTCTTGTCTCATTCTTCAGACCAGGTGAAAAGCCTCCCGAGGACTTCGTGAAGCTCAACGACAAAGTGGCGACCGTCTTCCATCCGGCCAAGGCAACCTTCCGTGAGTTCTTCGACAAGCGTGTGATGGACGATCTAAACAACGTTGCAGCCGAACTGGGCATCAAGCACGAACGATCCCTTGGACACCGAGGATTCAGCGGTGGTACCGCAGGCTTGTCCTACCAAGGTGCAGACCTTATCAAGACACGAGCTGGCTCACCGGAGTCGGTACTCGCACATGAGATTGGGCACCAGATCGACCATAAGTACGGCTTGCAAGAGAAGCTCGTCAATAACCCGAAGACGAAAGTGGAGCTGCGGAAACTTGCGGATCTGCGGACGGGTGGGGAGCCGAGTTCAGCATACTTCCAAAGCTATATCCGTAGTGCTCCAGAGAAGATGGCCGTGATGATGGAGGCTCTGATCCACATGCCCGATCAGTTCAAGAAGGTGGCACCGAATACTTACAAGATGTTCACGGACATCCTCAAGTCAGATCCGAAGCTGGCACCGATTCTCGACATTCACAACTCACTGAAACTAGGATCCGAAGTCTACACAAAGGACATGGGCTTATCGCTTGGCGGACAATTCTATGCGTCACCTGATGTGGCTCGCATCTTCAATAACACTGTTTCGACGGGATTGGAGAACAGTTCCATCTATAAAGCCATCCGAGACGTAAACAATAACGTGAACATGTTTAACCTAGGTCTCTCAGCCTTCCACGCTACAGGAGAGGCGATCAACGCCAGCATCAGCGACATTGGACTTGGACTCGACAAGATCCGCCCGAAGAACTTGAAGCTGCAAGGAATGGATGTTGTTGGTGGTGCAAAGAATATCGCCCGAGGTGCTGTACCTGGTTTGTCATTCGCCCACGATGTTTCACTCGGCCGGACAATCCTCAAGGGTCTGAAGAATGGTGATCCCGAGGTAGCTAAGATTGTAGAAGAGCGGATGAATCCAGCGGGTGCACGATTCCGTGTTGAACAGAACCTCCGTACTGATGCGTACAAAAAAATGACAGAAGCCTGGAAGAATGGCGGCTTACTTGGAAAAGCCAGCACTCCTTTCCGCGTACCAGGCGTTGTCATTGAAGCAGTTGCGAAACCCTTAATGGAGTACGCGATTCCACGAGCAAAGGTCGGTGCATTCTTAGATCTTGCTGAGCAAGAAATGAGGAAGTTGCCAGCCAATGCAACTGACGCAGTGCGCCGAAAGACGTTGGCTGCTGCATGGGATTCAATCGACAACCGCTTCGGCCAGCTCGTCTACGACAATCTGTTCTGGACAAAGACGCAGAAGGATCTTGCGCTTATTGCTACCCGATCTGTGGGTTGGAACCTCGGCACGGTACGAGAACTTGGCGGGGCTGCAACAGACGTGGCACAAGGCAAGATCAGCCCTCGGGTACTCTACGCTGCAACGTTGCCAATCTATGTCGGCATGGTTGGTGCTGCCTACCAGTATCTCCACACGAAGAAGCTGCCGAAGACGCTGCTTGACTACTACTATCCCCAGAATGGCCTGACCACTTCTTCAGGCGATCCAGACCGCGTACAGCTCCCGACGTACATGAAGGATGTGTATGCCTACAGCCAGCATCCGTTTACCACGATTGCCAACAAAACGTCACCGATTCTGAGCATGACGTACCAACTGGCACGGAACCGAAACTACTTTGGTGACATGATCCGTAACCCAGATGATCCGGCGAGCAAGCAACTCCAGCAAACAGGCGCATATCTCCTGCAAGGTACAGCACCATTCTCTGTCCAGAACTTGATGAAGCTCAATGAAGAAGGAGGCACGCCACTGCAAAAGGTAGAAGGATTCTTTGGCTTCAGTAAGGCATCGGCGGAGACAACCAATTCTAAGTTCGTAACCGATGTCTTCAATCGGTATTCCGCACAGCTCAATCAAGGCGCACGCACACCGGAACAGCAGGCGATTGCAAAACAAAAGTCGGATGTCCGTCAGCAGGTGAAGGCTGGTGATAAGAGTGGCGTTGCAGGATTAGTGCAACAGGGCGTGCTTACACAAAAAGGTGCCAAGCAGTTCACGACAGCAGCCGAAAAGACCTCATTACAACGTGCGTTTGAAGGTCTGTCCGTTCAAACGAAACTTCAGTTACTTCAAGAAGCGAAGCCTACTGACCTATCAAAGCTGGACACGGATGCAATTTTAGCCGAGATGAGGAAGTACATCACAAATACAAACACATCCGATGCGAATAAGGCGACTGGCAAACTAGTAATCCAACAATTACTTAAGTAGGAGGACATATGGCAATGAAAACTCGAATCGGATTGAAAGGTATGAAACCGAAGGTAGCTCCACTGGGAAAGATCAAACCACTCGGTGCGACGCTCAAGAAAGCTGCGCCGGTTGTTACTTCGACCGAAGTGCAGAAGGCAATGAGCAGTAACGCTTATGCCGACCGTGCTGCAATGATGCGGAAAGTTGGTAAGGGGACGTACAACATTAGTCGCCCGACAAGCTACTAGGAGGCGTATGAAGAAAAAAGTCATGTCGAAATCAGCAGCCGCAAAGAAAGCCCGCAAGGGTGTAGACATGGGCAAGCCAGGCAAGGGTTTCGCCAAGATTGCTGCATCGGCTGGTGCTAAGTATGGATCGGCAGCAGCAGGAAAACGTGTTGCGGGTGCTATCTTTCAACGCATGCGAAGAGCGGGAAAGCTCTAGTGTGGCCGAAGAGAGAGCATCAAATAGGAATACCGAGATCTTGTTTCGCCTAGATGAAAAGGTCGGCGAGATTCTCCGCCGGATGGGGGATCAAGACAAGGCAATCGCTGAGGTAAAGGCGCAGACGAACACAGCCATCAATGCGAACCGCGCTCAAAGCGAACAGGCGCATGAGGATTTCAACAAACGTATCTCAGCACTAGAGAACTTTCGTTGGTGGTTCCTCGGCGTTGGTGCAGCAGCAGGTGTCATTTTTAGCCTACTCAAAGACTTACTAGTGAAAGGACATATCTAATGCCAGCCTACATGCAAAACGTGGATGACTTTGTGCGAACCTACAACGGCAAGGGGATCGACGTTGACCACTACCCAGCAAACAACCCGTATCAGTGTACGGACGTTGTGGCTCAGTTTTGTAAGGATTCTCATTGGCCACACATCTCAGGGAATGCCAATCAGTTGGCGCAGCATGCACCCCAGTCGGCATACCAATGGATTCGGAACTCTCCCCGAAACAAACCAAACCCAGGCGATATCCTTATCCTGAATCTGGGTGGTGCGTATGGCCACTGTGGTATCGTCACGAGCGCAAACTATATAAACGTCAGCTACTTTAATCAGAACGCTCCTTTGGGATCGCTCTGTCATATTTCAACAGCCGTACTATATCGTGGAGTTATCGGCTGGCTTCACGCACGCTAGGAGATATATGGAATTACTACAAAAGTTAGCATCGCGTAAGTTATGGATTGCAGTATTCTTTGTTGCGCTGGCAGCAATCGACAAAGATCTTGCCCTGAGTGTTGCGCCAATCATTGTTACCTACCTCATCTCTCAAGGAGTAGCGGACGGACTGGCTGGCTTTGCTGGTTCAACACGATCAGTTGATCCATCGACAGGGATGACGAAGTAACGTACCCTGTAAACCTGGTCGATAGTATCCACCATAAAAGAGGTGAATCATGGAAGACGAGACTCTTGTAAGTGATCCTGTCGAGGCTGAGGCTCCCGCCGAAGCCGAAGCAACCGAGGCACCAGCCGAGGAAGTCGTAGAATAACAACCCGAAATAGGGGAGTATATTCACATATACTTCTACATAAATTGTCGAACAGCCAAAGCAAAGACCCACGTTTCCGTGGGTCTTCTGCGTTCTGACAGGATGAATGAAAGAACCTTGCCACTGTAGACTAACTCGGGTCATTTGTCAACCAGCCTCTCTACTATCGTTAGCCAGTCCTCTTCAGAGAGCACGACCAACGGCTTCTCGTGATCGTTCCGAATGTGGGCGACGGCTAACGTGTACTCCATATCTACTGCCGACGCTGCTTCGTGGTAAGCATTGCGAGCGTTTACCTTTTTGCCAACTTTTACCTGAACTGCATACGGCTGGCAGCCACGGAGGTCACGTCCGGTACTTGCTTGGTACTGCGTTAGTTCACGCAATGTTCGCTGTCCCAGAGCAGAGGCGTAGAGAGCAGCGACCCTGCGCTCTTCCGCTGAGCCTTTGTTCCGCGAGAGGCGACCTATCTGGCTTGGTGTTCTAGTGACCTGTGGTTTTCTTGGGTGTCGTTTTCTATACAGGCTCATGTTAGTAGATATATCCTCGGATGCTGTGGCTACTCCTCGGGATGGTTCTTGTACTCACGATGAACGGACCAACATAATTCATTTCTGTCACAGTGATGGATACTTCGTCCATATCGAGTACCTCTGCGACGTGTCCGTACCGACTCTCCGACGTGACCACAACCGCGCCCACAGTTGGTTGTTTTCCTGTTGCAAGTCCTTGAGCCTCCGCATTGCGTAGCCAAGTGCGAGCAGAGTGCAAATTACGAGGCAGATCAGGCCGAAGACTAGCCACATACCAAACGCACTGCCCAGGAACATAGCCATTGCCTACTCCTCGTACTTGTACGATCTTCTTTTTTGGTAAAGGCGTGATGTGGGTAAGAGGAATAATCGGCTTCGCTAGGAAGTCTATCTGAGGAGTACTTGCTTCCACAAGACCAGGTTCCGGTAGTTGAGCATTCACTGGTTGGAAGCCAAGTACGACGAAGACAGCTACGAGAGCTGTCAGTAGTTTCCGTAAAACATGTGTGCCGAGTTTCCGTCCACTAGGTATTAGTGGGTCGTCTACTGTCACTCTTAAAGTATAGCAAACAAGAAATCCCCAGGGCGTTGGCACTGGGGATTCTGCATTAGGAGGGGCTTCCGAACGCAGAGTTATTATATCCGTCTGGGTTGATCTGTACAGAGGCCATATTGCTTATTGCGACGTTGCTCTTGGACACGCTGTTGTTCAGCATTTTCCAGATTACTCAACCGCTGCTCCAGCCGTTGAATTGAATCCGCTAGACGTTGCAACAGCACCATTGCCTCACTTGGCAATTCATTCTCCATGTTCTGTTGCTGTTCCTTTCGGTCGATCTTGGTACAAATGGCAGCTCCGACAGAGCTCCCTATAGTCGTTGCGGTCTCGGGTATAAGGTTTCGGATGGTGCATATAGGCATAATCAGTCTTGCCAATCTTCCCACACGACTCACACATACCCTTCTTCGGGTATTCTCGTCGCAAGATATTATGGACAGCAGCTTGCTTTACATCGGTTCCTTTCCAGGAATGATGCTCACTGCCGCGCCACCTAAACCCTTTGGCGATTCTCTTTTTCGCCTCTTCCGTATGTCTGTACCCAAGCGCACCTGTTCCTCCGAGCCTGTGCTTGTTCCCACGCATCGCGAGAGACATCTTTAGCTTCGACTCTTCGGTGTGTTTGTAACCCTTGGGTCTTCCCTTAGTCATAGCCCTATTATACAGAACCTCCAGGTCTAGGCGGAAGCTGCGATTCAATCTCATCTTTTAGGTACGAAAGGTATGCGTACATAGTAGATAAGATATGTATTGCTCTCTCCGAAAGGCCTGAGTTGTGACTTGCCTTGGTTAGGTACCTTGTCAGCGGTTCGATGAAAGAAAGCAGGTCGCGGTATGTCTGTATCAGAACCGTGTAGTCCGTTCGCTTCAGCAATCGTCGGAAGTGGGCTGGCTGTAAGTAGGCTCGCTTATCGAAGATAGATTCCGTGACGACGATAATGGAGCACTTAAAGCAAGCAAAGACGGTTGTGCCTAACCAATTCGGATTGCTTATTGGTTCGGCGATTACCTTCATGCAGTGCAGATCGCGCTTACATTTTGGGCATTTCTTTTGAAAGAACTCATCCACTGTCGAGGTTCCAGATGGCGTGCAATCGCACACCATTATCTGTCGGTAGATAGAAGAGCTTGTGGCAGAGACGCTTCATCATGGGGATGCCACGTCCACTTGTTGCTTCGGGTGCAGGCATAGGCTTTGGCAGGAAGTTCTGGTACTCGAACCCGCCGCCTCGGTCTTGTACCTCCAACCGAATATGACCCTGTGTCTGATGCCACGCTACTGTGATTTCCTTTTGTCCCTTCCGTAGATTGGCGGTGATAGCATTCGCAATCGCTTCATTGAAGACGACGTGAACATTCGCTGCCAAGTCGGAAGAAAGGTTGCGTACCATTGAGTCGATACACTCGCGCACCCTTGCGCCAACGATGTGGTTCTCATATGTTACCGAGAAGTTCATGTGCTCCCTCCTTCCGCCTTGGTCTCGGTGTATATACCCAGGTAATCGCCCTATGAGACCACCCGAATCAGTGAGACCAAGGCAGAAAGAAGGAGTTGTTAAAGAGCGACAACAAAGAAAGACCGTAGCTATTCGCTATGGCCTTTCGCCGGATTCACCTGCGTTGTCATGTCCGTGCCCTCTACGGGTACTATTTCTCCTCTAGACCTACTCAACTATTTATTCAAGATGTCAGAACGGCACTTCGTCGAGAATGTTTGATTCCGGTGCCTCATCAACAGGTGCGGGTGGTGTCGGCGGAACGCTGACGGCGACCTTAGCAGGCATCGTTTTCTTACAGTTTGGGTAGGCAGTGCAGCCCCAGAAGTCAGAGTTGTTCTTGGCTGAATGTTTCAATCGCATTGCACCGTGACCGTCAGGACACACTGGTGCGGTACCGAAATCACTCTCGAAGGTTACGGCCGATGTCGGAGCTGGGAAGACAGACCGCACCATGACCTCTGGTGTCTCACCATCGGGATCACTGTCGAGTTCGCCTGTCGAGATCACGAACTGTGATTTGAAGATCTCACGGATAGCGTAGGTGATCGCTTTCGTATGACTTTTGTCACTATTGTCAGCAGCCGATGATACCCAGATTCCATTGATTCGATCATCACCCTTATCGGCGTTGATGAATGCCCACTCGAATCTCATGTTGGAAAACGTTGTCACTGACGGCTGGCCAGAACGATTTACACCCTCTCGCTGGATCATCTCGTGATCTGTCGCCGACAGCTTAAAGAGAATCCCATGCTTCACGAGTGCCTGGTGTACGCCAGTCTTTACCGCCTCTTCAGAGAGGTATTCATATCCCTGCGCTTGGTTCTTCCGATCCTTCTTGATCGCTCCGATCTCTTTCATCGCTGCCAGCATCCGTTGATAGATGTTCAGTTCTGCCATCTGCTTCCTTTCTGCACTTCTCACATAAGTAGCGTCTATGTTTACAGCGCGATGTGCGCTGTTCTTTTAGTACAGACTCATTATACATATCGCCGTATGGGACGTGTGGGTGATGGTCAATATCGGACATCCAACGCCACTTGTACGGACTGGAGCACAAGTGGCTGTGGATGGCAGGGATAGAGGGAATCGAACCCACACCTACGGTTTTGGAGACCGTCGCTCTACCACTGAGCTATGTCCCTATGACTTTCTTTCGATCTCGAAGTAACTTGGCTCCAGCAACCTTACATATTCTACAATACCGAACCTTTTTACCACCAGGATGTACATAGAGGCCAGTGCTAATCGGAGTGAATGCGTGGCCACGAAAACAATGTGTTCGTCTGGAGGTCGTAGAGCTTCTAAGCATGTTCTCAGCGTGGGTTACAGCTTCAAGGTGTTCGGGATTCACGCAGCCAGGGTTCCGGCACAGATGATCCAGTTCTTTGCTCGTCTCACCGTACCGATGAAAGTAAGTAATTCTGTGGGCTAGGTGTAGTTTTCCATATCGGCTGAACTGTCCGTACCCATAGGAATCTATGGAGCCTATCCATACCCAGCAAGCATTTGTCTTGAGTACCTTGCCCCAAAACCTTTCGCCGTGCTTGCCTTCCAATATCGTTGCGACATCAATCATTATTCTCCTGAAGTTCTGCTAACTTCTTTTCAAATAACTCTTGTAACTCATCAACGCGGCTCCAATATCCCAACTTTTTGTCACTAAGGATAGTGGCGATACTGTCTCGAAGGTTGTCTAGTGGATCTGGTGAGAATTGCTGGTGCCAGTTCACTACTCCTCCAACAGATACTTATTGCTAATCACCTTGAATGATAGCCGTTGCCCACGGTACGTCATCTCCACCTTTGGCCTGACAACCACACCTTCGCGCTCCACATCAGGATTCAACTGGCTTCTGCCCTCAGCGTAGGTCAATATCTCATCGACAGTCTTTGGTAGCTGATAGGCCACCGCAAGTACAGGCACCCAGGGAATGCCCAATTCGTCTACGAAGTGCATACATGATCCAAAGTCGAGATACTTTCCGCCTTCGATGGTGTAAATGTTGAAAAAGAATACCTTGTGGCCTTTGATCTTGTACGGATTCTTTTGGATGCCTTCACCAATAATCTCACCTTGGATTGCCATACCATCGGGCAGTTTCTCTTCAAGGTTTAATTCACGAGCAATCTTCCACTGCGTACTGTCACCCTCAACTAGTTCGAGATTGCGCGAGCAAACGCCGAACTTCCCGTCCTTCTTGTAGTAAGTAACCGAACTACCATCTAGCTTCTCCGTGACATAGAAAGACGTGAGTACCTCTTTCATGTTCTGAATGCGCTCTTCATCTGTCTTGGGAATGAAGCCTGGGAAGTTGCCTTTGGCTTTGCCCATCATCTCCGTCGCGACAGGTGCCTCATACTTCAGGATGCCAAGCAGTTCAGTGACATCGGTACCAACACCATCGTTGTAGCTGTTCAGGTCTAGGGGCATTCCAGCCCAATCCACGGTGAATGCCGAGAAGGGAAGAATGATCCCCTGAGACAACTGCCCGCGTAGCTTGATCGTCTTCAGCCGAATGCCCTCTATCTCCTTACCATCGACCAACATTTTCTTCGGAGAATTGCCTCTCAGCAAGAACTCATAGAGTGGAATCAGTGGCAGGAATGAGTCGATCTCAAAGTACACCACCAGATCACCGACCTTATGGATCCCCTTCTGCGTGACTACCTTCCATCCTTCTATCGACGCAACTTCAATTTTGTCTGCTCCCTCAATGGGATTCAGCGCATCAACTCTTTGTATGCTCGCTAGTTTCCTCTCCATGTGACTCCTTTGAAATTGCATCTGCTTTTACTACTCTGCCGTCTTCGATCACCAAGGATTTCTCATCGCATAGTACCGCGTGCATCATGCAACTCACATCCCAGCCATGATCTATCTTCTTTTCTCCGTACCGATCCTTCGAGCGTTTTCCGCACGCAGGACAGACAAAGACCTGCCCTTCCTGTGCCTCTTTGTTCATTGCGAATCCCCCGTCAACCACGCTTGGATACTGTTTCTCCGGTCGTTGATACTTGGGAGCGACTTGCCTGAATACTCAAGGAACTTCCAGGTGACAGCTCCTTGCTTCACCAAGTCATAGGCCACTTTGTAGCATGTGTAGCAAAGACCACGGGTAATTCCGTTGCGCTTTCCCAGCTCTGCTGGTGGTGTAGGACAGGTTGGATTCAGACAGACTGCGTTCATCAAATCCTCGCTCTCAACTGGCGTAGTTCAAAGATCTCTGCCAAGTCGATCTCTTGTTCCATGATAAGTCTGGCGTATCGAGATCGAAAATCGTTCGACAGTTTGTACTTGTCACCCTTCGTTTGCAGCAAGTGGTTCCAGCGGAGCACCTCAAAGATCATGCCAATACCAATCTTCTTGTTGCCCCGCTGTTTCGCCTGCCGTGCCAACCGCACGATGTTCTTGTAGACATGCGGATTCTTCTGGTGAAACTTGAGGAAACGTCGATCTATGTGGTCGGGTATGTTCATTCGTTAGGTATGAACCAGTCGTGCACTTTACGATCTCGACGCTTCGATGTCTTCGTGAAGCGGGCTTTGCCCTCTTCGGTCAGCTTGTCCCACGTTGTCTCACCGTTCCGCACCATTGCAGCAGCAATCTGGTAGTGCGAATTGCACAAGCCTCGTGCCAAGAAGACTCTGGGGCAGCCTGGGTAGAGACACATTCCTGCTTCACCAGCCTTAGCTACCATGACTTTTTCTCCTTATATAGATTTCTGCGATATGCAATACACAACCTGCAATCTCTAGTGCCCTTAGGGTATTGATATGTAGTGGCTACAGTTCGTTCATGACCACGCTTACAGTGCGTGGTGTACTTAGCATCAAGTTTGGCATGACATGATCTGCACAATCGCCACCAATCCCATATATTTCTCTGATATTCTCCGCTCACGTTCGCCCAACAATAATGTAAGGGTCTTTCATCATTTCGTTCCCCACACTTCTCACAGAGCTTTGGTTTTCCAAGCCTAACTTCTACGATGGATATTTCTGTAGTGGGTTAAGTTCACCATTCTCTGCCTTCGCGCTTGTTCTTCTTGTTGGCACCATTCATTAGGTGGCGGAAGATAATCGCCAGATTCCAGCCCAGCAAGAATGCCAGGATCGCTTTAAGGGTAAAAATAGTGAGGATCATTCTGCCACCTGGACTTCCTTGAGGAAGTCGATAACAAGACCCAGCTCCTCCTCACTGAGCTTCACATTATACGCCGTCTCCGGCGCAAAGCTCAGCGTGTAGCACATGTCTTGCGAGTCTTTTGTGACCCACATCTTTGTCTCGGCATCATCACCGAAGACCAGGCGGTAGGTCTTTGAGTATGGTTTCAAGTTCATGCTTCCTCCTCGTCTGGATAATCATTGTTCATGTAGTCGGCTAGTTCATCCTCGGTGTAGACTCGTCCGCAATCACTACATTCCCACTTGTCATCGGCCATCTCCTCAAGAGGTTCCGAGCAGCAAGGGGAGAACATATTACTTTTTCTTTGGGGCTGGAAGCTCTGGCAAGTCCAGCTTCTTGCGTGCGTACTCAATCAGCGGATCCATGTTTGTCTCAAGCACCATACTCACGGCAATCGCGCTGCCCTCTTTGCTCAACGAGCCATCAGCATTCACAATGCCTGCCTTGTACAGTGTCTTGAACTGTTCCGACCAGTGTTTCTCTTGGAATGGTGTCAGTTGCATTGACTTCTCCTCTACATCGAATACTTCGTATGGTATGTCGTACAGACTTTGCACACCCGACGTTGTTTGTTGAAATGCGCTGCCAAACGATTGCGACATGTTACTCCTTTGCATTTTGCGTTCGTAACTCTTTTCGTGCTCCCATAGCCAGATAGCGACTATGAAAACAAAAATTGGGAATAACACGATCATTCATCTCCTCCCTAATTAAATACGCTGGTCTTGCGGTAAATCCTTGTTGTACACGCCTCGCAACTGTTTCTCGGCATCAACTACCGTACCAGTTGGGTGGAGCAAGTAGCCCCACTTGAGTAGCTGTGACCTGTACGTTTCATTCTCGAACATTGGTTCTTGGTACATGGTGCCGAATGCCCGAGTAAAGTAGATACTGCGCGTAACACCTGCATGTCGGTGCATGAACTCAATAAGGGATAGAAACGCTCGTGCTGCTGTGAGGTCTCCCGTCACAGTGAACTGGCCTTTTTTGAAACGTAGGTAGTCGGCAGTGCCGTAGACAAAGTTGCTCAGACCAAGGATCAAGGCTTTGTGTCCAACGTTCGGGTACTCTTTTAAAAACTCAAGGTAGGTAATGTAGTTCTCATTCTTCATGTTGGCGTAGGAATTGGCGTAGTCGAGCCATGTCCAGGTCTTTTGGCTCTCGTTAATCGCAATCACATCGGCCAATCCAGCACCCTCAGCTTTAATGTAGTACACGGGCATCCCCAACTCACGAAGAGCCTCAAGGCGGTGCTGCCCATCCACAACTTCAAGGTCATCGTTCACAAGAATTGGAAGTACCTGCGTCAGTGTCGGGTACTTGGCAATCTGTACCTTCAACGCATTCACATGTCGCTTTTCAATCGGTCGATTACCGACCATCTTTTTGAAAATCGTGTACTTGGTCGTCAACTGAATCTGCATTGGTTTCATCCCTTGCTGCGCCGAAGCGACTTGTGTATTTCTCTGTGTATAACCTATCAAAAAGCCCTCGTCAAGAGGGCTTCTATTACTCCGTTATGGAGTTGGTTAGTTCACCCATCCTCGGGATAGGTACCGGATACTCCACAAAGGAAGTTTCAGTTGGTTGTGGCGTCGAGCGTTCGCACAGTTGGCAGTAATACTGATAACGATTGGTTTGGTCATGTTTCAATCGAAGAAGTGGTACATCGCAAAAGCCACACATAGCGACCTTATACCGTCGAAGCGGTGATTGCACCCAGATAAGATTCAATAGTTCGCCTCCCTGCTATTAATGTCGCTCTGCAACCATACCACTTGGTAGGACTTTTAGTCCTGCAACGTCAAAGCCGGATACCGTCGGACCACTGATCCATATTTTCAGCTCCACTGCACAGGCACTGCACAACTCGTACAGATCATCGTTGAAGCAAGCACGAATGCTCGTATGGAACTGTGGCACGACCTTTTTGCATCTATCGCAGGTGTTCGTTATCTCTCGCAATTTGTTCAGGTTCCTTTCACTTACTCACCCTTCAGCTCGCGTTCCAAGGTTAAGGAATCCCCAGATACACGAGCTAGAGGGTGAGCCTGAGGCTCGTCTCCTACCCCTCAGGAACCATACGTTTCAGCCAAGAAAGTAATGGCTGGTCTTTCGACCCTCTATGGAAGCTGGCTCCTAAGCCGAGCTTTGATGGTGTTACCCACCGTTCCGCTTGTGTCCCCTGAAAGTCTAGCGATTGTATTCGCCAAGGACACAAACGGAACGCCAAGTATCATTCCTCTTGTGGTTGCCAATCAGGGTGCATCGGACTCCTTACTTGCCCAGAAGGGACTTTACTGCCTCTAAGAATGTCAGCTTATCTTTTTCCATCACATAGTCAATCACACTACCGCCTGTGCTACATGCTCCGTAACAGTGCCATCTATTTTCTTCGGTATATACGGTAAATGAAGCAGTGCGTTCTTCGTGGAACGGGCAGCAACATTTCAACTTGCCACTTCCAGCGGGCTTCAGCGCAGGCAAGTAATTCTCCATCGGCACGCGCCGTGCCTGCTCAATATCATCATCGGTAATCTTATCAGCAGGGTTCAGATAATTCTCCATCCACTTGAAACGATTGATCTGCTTTTGCAGCAACGCCAATTCTTTCTGTTTCTCCTCAACGGGATACTCGTGGCGTAACCAGGCTTCAAAGCCCTTGTCACTCAACACATACTCTAACGTCCAATCTCGGATTTGTTGCTGCATCACCGTCCGATCATGGTACAACTCGGAGAGCTTGTCGGCGACCATAACTTTCATTCCCTCTGGATCGCTGTCCATCCATTCCTTTGTTGTCGGTACGTCCGGAATATCTGGCCTGGGCACATCGGCCGTAACCATGAACTCACTAACTTCAGCATCAATGCGTGCGTATTCGTCAGGCGCGGGCATACCACGACCGATCTTCATGGAGATACATGTTGGCATCGGGGCGTAGAAACACATTGAAGAGCTTGCCCGTCAATCGGTTCTTCCGACAGTGCACTCGCGTCACATCTGGTGGATACACCATGCCATCCGGCGTCTTATCATTCGCGTCGCTCTCGTAGTTGCGTGCCAGCAATAACACTGCGTCAGCGTCCTGCTCGATATACGAACTCCCCTTCAAATCACCGAGATCAGGAAGAAAATCTTTGTACCCAGCGCGACTCAAGTGACTCACCAACACAACGGGAATATCAAACTCAATCGCAATCTGTTTGATCGCTTGTGTAGCAGCTCCGGTGCTTTGGGCAGTATCGTCGCCAGCGCGACAGAACCATTGCAGGTTGTCGATCATCAACAAGCTGTACTTGTGCTCGGCGAGCAACGAGCGGATAAGATCAACCGTGATCGCAGCGTGGTTGTCGATGTACTCAATCGGGAACTCGCCAAAGACGCCCTCATCGGTCACTGGCTGGCTTTGCCACAACTGCCATAGACGGCGGGATACTTCCCAGTGTGGCATCTCAGTCGTGAGGAACAATGTTTTGCACTGGCTATTCCGAAGTACCGTTCGTAAAAGAAGGTTGCAACAGAAATCGGTTTTGCCGACACCAGTATTACCACCAACAACATACAGGCTTCCCTTGTGCAGACCACCAAGGAACTTGGGGTTGTCAATCGGCTCAAGCCCCGTCTGTAACCCGCGCACTTTACCGCGCTCCTTCGCCGTTCCCCAGGAATCGGCAAGGGATACTGGTAACACAGGGGGAGCATCCTTCTGGCGTACTTCCTCAGGAATGGTATCAAGCAGGTGTCGAAGCAGATCAAGCCGTTCTTCAAGCTTTTGCCTATCAACGTGTGCGTACTTACTCATACGGACTCCTGTGGTATTGGTCTGCTTTTGATGTAATTGGCTTTGCTGCTCCACCGACCCATTTCATAAACTCTTGCTTGATCCGAGGCTCCGGCCAATCATCGTGGTTATTCTTGCGAAGCCAGGATTGTAGCCGCTTAGCAATTTCAATGAAGTCAACACCTGAATAGTTCGCAAGCTGTGGCAAGACACTGCCGAGATTCACGTTGAGGATGTTCTCAATCTCTTTGTACAACGGAGCGAGCGACCCAACGGTCGTCGAGTCGACGTTGGTTGCTGTATTATTCTTTTCTTTTCTTGTCAGAGACCTTCTCGGTTCAACCGTTGCACTATCGTTGCTCTTTCGTATACTGCCCCCCTGCCATTTTTTCCAATTACAGATAGAAAATATGGTAGTCCGACCGTTGCTCTTTCGTATACACATCGTTTGCTCTCGGAGGCGGTTGACTGCTTTATAGACTGTGTCCTTGTTCAGGCCAACCTGTTTTGCTAAGTCCCCGTAGCTCGCAATATACGTTCCGGTATCGTCAGCAGACAAAAGAAGGTACTCAAACACATACCATCCGGTTCGATCTGTGCGGAATACCGGATGGCGTAGGATCTCTTTACGCCAGAACTTACGCCACGGTTTCTCCATCGGCCTCCTCGTGCTGATCGAGCCAAGCTCGAACCGCTTGCTCTCGCTCAACGGCTGTCCACGGTACTTCATCGAGTCCGGCCTTCCAATCAGTATATGTTTGCCAATCCATTCCACCTCCAAAACAAAAGTGCCCACCCGTACTCACGATACGGACAGGCACTTTTGCACCATCGTGAGTGGTAGGCCAATCCTATCCAATCCCCGCCCCTTGTCAACTAGGACCACTTTTTTTCAGAGATTACATAATCTAACAGAGCTTTCCCTGCGACCCTGTACTCATTCGCCCAATCGTCTTTCGGGATGTATTGGATCCATTCTTCCCATTGCAACGGCTCGGTAATATATGCCCAACGCCCGCCAACTGCTCGCAGCATCCCCTCTTTCAAATCGTCGTCGGTACAATCCAATCGGGCATAGTCTTCGAGCATGCGGAAACACTCACGCAACCGATACCCAGCCTTGTTCGCCTCTCGGTACTGCTGGGTCAATTCACTGCCCGTTAGGTTCTTAAACGAGAAGGTACCTGGGTTCTGGCATAGGTAATTCAAGAAGTCGCGTAAGACTGGGTTGCCACTGGCACTCAATCCAACCGCGTTCATGGCTTCAATCGCCCGCGTTTGTCGTTTGAGTTTGCCCGTTGGCACCGCGTACTCATCGTTGCGCCTGCGCCGTTGGTACTTCTCTCGCTCACCAACTGGCAAACTCATTCGCCCCTCTTTTCGTATCGCTGTTTGCGTGTCAGTGCATGACAAACCATGCAACAGCGACGAGTGCGTTTGCCCCATTTTACAACAGCAAACTGATGTCCGAGCGCACATTGGGTTGCCCGAGCGTTCCGGCCAAATGGCGTTTCACTTCTATCCATGTTTGTCTTGTGGGTTACATCTTCAAGATGCCACGGATTCACGCACGAACGATTCCGGCACAAGTGGTCTAGCTCATTTTCAATCGGCTTGCGTAATAACTCGTAGATCGTTCTATGTGCCCGCTTTCCCCTATGAATAGGGTAGCCCGCATAGTTGATATGCCTTGGCCACAACCAGCAATTTTCTTGCCCGTTGGGTTGGTTACTCATGCTGTTTCCCTATAAGGCTCCCCAGTTCTTGGATCATATCCAACCGCTGTTCGTCGGTTAACGCCTCGGGTTCTTTTTTTTTGGCCATTGCTCATCCTTTCACTAGTAAACACACCGAGACGCATAGAATGCGCCCCAGGTGTAGACACTAGATAGGCAGAATCCTGCCCCAAATTGCCCGTTGTACCTGTTCCGGCAACTGTTCCAACTCGCGTTGGGTATCGTGTTCAGACAATTGGCACACCTCACCAGGTTCCAAGGTATGCGAGAACATATTGATACCTTGCGGGTCGCTTGGATTGTCGGACATGGTGTACAAATCTTGGCCAATTAACACGGTATACCTATCAACGGTAAACCCGTTATTGTCCCAAATCTCAATTGAACGCTTGGCAGTCCTCATACTCGCGCCTTCAGCCACGCAGTAGCTAGGCGCAAGGTATACGCATCGAACCGCTCATATACTTTTTGGTCACGGCTAGGATAGGGAATATCCAGATACACGCGATACGGTACCGAACTGCTCCAATCGTTCACCGTCAAATAGTCGATATAGCCACGCTTCACAAGCTCAGACACGAACCATTGCGCCACCTTGTAGCTATTGTCGGTATACCCAGGGATTGCCTGGCGCATACTCATCAAGTGGTCATAGTGTGCACGGGTCATAGTCCCACCCGCTTCCGCATTGCCCGCGCCTGCGCTGCCGTAACCGTAAACGTCAACGTATCACCCGTAAAATACGTATAGTGATAGGTTGTTCCGTGGTCGTCGCCGTCGAGCCGTACCAGGCGTAACGCATGTTGGTATAGACCGACATAATAGGTATCTGGCAGGTACAAGCTCATACGCTTGCCTGTGGTCATGGTATGCCACCCGCCACAGTTCAGCGTTACGGTTCGGCCGTCCAGCGTCAGAATATCCGTATTATGGAGTTGCACCACGAAGCCTGTCGCCGTAGGCATAATATAGGTGTTATTACCTACCCGTTTCATAGCGGGTTTACCTGTTCGTTTGAACAAACCAACGTATACCTGGAATTGCCCAACGCCTGTTAGCGTTGCGTATAGTTCGCCATGCTCGGTCAATAGGTTGGTCAATTCACGTTCAAACTGGTTTCCAGTCAACGCGAGTTCGTCAGGTTGTCCCCAACCACTTGAGTCTACAAATAACTCGGTAATGAGTTCGTACCCTTTGCGCTCCATTGTATGCGCGTCAATCTGCTTTGAACGGTAGACGTTCTTGAGGGTTGCTAGTGTGAGTTTCATTGCGTTACCTCGTCGCGTAGTAATCGGTTGCAGTTGGTACACACGAACAGCTCACTGGCCGTTGCATGTACGCCGTCAAATTCCGGAATACCTGCGGGTTCTTCTAGCTCCACATCACCAACCGCGATATGCGGGGCAAGTGCTTGCAATTCGGCCAGTTCGCTATAACTGATACGCTCAGCGCGTAACTCAGTCCGTAGCTCTTCTAATCGTTCTTTAATCTGTTCACGTTTGATAGCTGTAACAATGTCGGAGGCGATACTATTCGCTAGTTGTTTATTGCTCATGCAATCCCCTTGAGGGCTTTCGTCGCCTGGTACAACGTTGCATAGGCTTGAAACTCCTCATAGGTATCAACTTCACAGGTTTTGGGATTGAATTGTCGAATCGTATACAGTCTCACACTGTCATTGTCGAATTGTTCACTCGTAATAAAGTAGACAATGCCAAACGCACCCGTATGGGTCGGGTTGTGTACCTTACTGTTGAAAAAACGCATTGTATCAGGCGAGAAAAAATAGAATCCCGCTGCTGTATGGCGTTCTTTAATCTGTTCAATGTTCATATATATATCCTTACTACTCCTGTTATGGGTCGGAGTTCACCAGTTCCCTCGTTACATCCAATATAATCGGTCGTCAGTTTTGGGCTTGGCATCAGGTGTTATAGATACAACCTGTATATGGTCGCTCAAAAAGTCGTGTCCTTGGCAGTACCGCATATTCCCATCGGTATTTTCCTTGATGGGTTTATGACACTGCGGGCAACGTAGCTGCGCCATTGTTTGTCCTTTCTCTCCCTTGTGAGGAGTCATCCTGCCAGATATACTAGAGACACTATAGCAATACTATGAGAGTTTGTCAAGAGTATTATGCCTAAGAGCCGTAAAGTACCGACAAAAAGACAAGCGTTGGCCGTTGCTGCCTATGTAGAAAAAGGATCGTATCAAGAAGCTGCCAAACTGCTCGGAGTGAAACGTCAAACTGCACATGAACTAGTCCAGACTGCCGTTGGTACGCTTGATCTTGACAACTTTCAGCGTCAGAAGAATGAACGGTTTGTTACTCAGACATGGCGTATTATTGAAAAAACCGAGGATATTCTCGAACGCAAGCTCGACCTGTTACTCGATACCGACAAGCTCGACAAGGAAGACGCAACCAAGCTGTCCCGCGTTATCTATGATCTACGCCGTTCGATGCAAGGTGCTGTTACGTTTATTCAGATGAATATCGCACGCAATGCAGAAGCGAATAGCACGCCTATAGATATAGAAGCAGAAGCCGTTCTGTATTTCTCCGATAAGTATAATAAGACACCAGAACAAGTACGAACGCTGCTAGATACACTCAATCAGGTAGACAGTGCAAGTGGTACACATAGTAATACGTTGTCGAATCCTGCAACGGCCTGACACCACACATAAACCGAACAAAACCAACTCCAAACCTGTTAGCTAGGCAAGTTATGTCGCACAACATATATTGTACGACGCTGTCTACTCCTGTTAGCCACTGACCAGGGGGGAGGGGGCTGCAAGTACAGTGCAGGGTTCCCTAAAAAAATCATTACCCATATCTACCGTGTGTATATCGTTACAAGCACTGCTTACACGAAAAAAGGCCAGAGCTGTTGGTGGCTCTAACCTTTTTCTTCTGAGGAGGGAATTAAGTAATTGTACATTTCACTTAATTCAACTCACTCATAATACAAATACACAATAGAAAATACTAGACAGCATAGGTAGCGGTCAATTTTTTTGAATTGTAGATGTACCTACGGTTGAGATTCGGGGTGCGTATACTATGGCTACTCAACGGCATTGTCTCGCCCTGTCCACCACAGTCCGTGCGTAGGGGAAGTCCCTCTAGCTGATCCAGAGAACGAGTCTCTGACCCAACTCCGCAATTCGTTTCAGTTCGTAACTAAGCACCAATTCCTACGCATTGAATGTAGCAACCAAATGCAAATATATGCAACAGCAGTAAACCACAGCACCAGCCCTACTACGATGGCACTGCCATAGAGATAGTCTTTCATGTTTTGCCTTTCTGAACTGAGCACGGTATCATACCTGTGGATAACTGTCAAGAAGGGGTACCCTAGTATGGGACTCAGGAAGGGACTCTGGTGGGGAAACAAGAACGGATACACTTGAAGTGCTTGGAGCGACGGAGAGATCATCTCTTGGAACGGATCTCTGTTGATGATGGGCACAAGGGGAGTTCATTTGATAAGGCTGAAGCCGCTGCACTGACGTGGGCTATCTTTGAATTAGAGGCGATGTCCGAGAATGACTGAGCAGAAGTACCATGCCCTCGCCTACGCTGCTAAACTTCGGGCACTGAGAACAAGCACGGAGGATTTTTATGTGTTCTGTAGAGACATTCTCGGCTACACAGCAATGGAGACGGAACCACACCAAGCTATGTGCGATTCGCTTACTCTGGGAGGAGCTAGACAGCTCCAGCTTTGGCCACGGGGTCATTTCAAAAGCACAGTCTTCACTGTTGGCTATTCTATCTGGAGACTCGTCAGAGAACCGAATCTCAGAATCCTTATTGCAAATGCTCGCCTCGACAATAGTAAAGCCTTCCTCCGAGAAATAAAGTCCCACTTTGAACGGAACGAGAAGCTCCGTGCTATCTGTGGACACCAGGTCACGAAAGACTCCAAGTGGACGGAGACAGAGATCATCATTAAAGGAAGACGAAAGAACCTCAAGGAGCCGTCCATCCAGGTGGCTGGCGTCGGACAGTCGATGGTTTCGCAGCACTATGACCTGATTATCATGGACGACATCGTGAACAACGAGAACACGAGTACCCAGGAGCAGATTCAGAAGACGATTGATTGGTACCGCTTGTCGATTTCGTTGCTGGAACCTGATGGACAGACGATCATCGTTGGCACCCGCTACCATTACGCTGATTTATATGGCTTTTTATTAGCGAATAACAGAGGAGAGTTCCGTGTCGAAATCCATTCCGCCTACAACGAGGATGGCACCCCAATCTTTCCCAGCCGATTTACAAAGGAGCACCTGGATGGCGTTCGATATGACCAGGGCAGCTACATTTTCTCGTGTCAGTACCTTAATGAGCCGACTGACGAGGAGACTGCAAAGTTTAAGAAATCTTGGATTCGTTATTACGACGACAAAGATCTTGAGGGTAAGCAGCTCTACACCTCATATACCATCGACCGAGCTTATAGCCTGGCAAAAACTGCTGACTTCACCGCCCACCTGGTCGTCTCGACTGATAACGACAATAATTGGTACATCCGTCTCGCTCTTCGCACCAAAGAACATGAGGGTAAACTGGTTGAGCGCATATTTGACACCCGTGAGTTCTTCAAAACTGACAGCATTGCGGTAGAACAGAACGCCTTTGAGGACACGATCAAACCTGCGCTCGAAGATGAGATGCGGCGACGGGGACAGTTCTTCTTAGTCGAGGGACTCAGAGGGAAAGCTAGCAAGGTACGCCGGATTGAGGGGCTTATCCCCAGGTTCGAGGTTGGTACAATCTTCTTGAAAAAGGACATGGGTGAATTGGAGGATGAACTGCTCCGTTTCCCGAATGCACCGCACGATGACTTGGCAGATGCGCTGGCCTACCACCTGCAAACTGCTCGTACTCCAGGCACCCGCACGAACATAGATAGGAAAGCGAGGGATCGGCAACGAGCCTTTGCTCAGAATGACGAATGGCTCTAACCTGCCGTGCCGCTGGCTGCCCCAATAGCCTGAAACCACATCAAATGTCCTTCTGTTCGCTGACCTGTTTGCGGGAGTTCAGTGCCCGCAGTCAGTATCCTGGCCGCGAACGCTGGTCTGCTTACCACAAAGAGTGGATGGAGCGGCTTTCAAACCTGGGAGAACCGACCGAATCCGAAGACTTGACAGACTACTTCTAACATCCCCAGAGGAAGAGCGTATGGCTGACCAGTCGCAACGCGCTCTCAATACCGTCAATAATGTCTACGCGGAATCCCGCGACTTTTACATGGCAAAACGGCAGGAATACGACGAATTATGGCGTCTTGCCCACTCCATCCCACAAGCCAAGGGCAAGAAGTTTAATCGCTTCATTCCGTATACTGCCGCTGCGATTGACCTAGTTCTGCCTCGTTTAGCGGGTCGTTTGCCTATATTCGAGATCACCACGCTCAATGAAGACAACGAAATGGCTGCCGAGATCATGCAGAAGTTGGTGGAATGGTACCTCGACAAGATTAACTTCCACGATTTCGAGGTACGCTACATTAAATCCGCCCTGACCTACGGTACTGCCCTGGTACAAATTGGCTGGGATCTCCAAACCAAGACCTATCACCCTGATGTTGCCAAGCGAATGGGGAAGGACAAGCAGATCAACGTCGATGAGCCTGTACTTTCTATCATCCCGATTGAGCAGGTCTATCCACACCCCCGCAAAGTGCGGATCCATGACGAATGGCCGCTGATTATTCTGGAGAAGG
>OFSE01000047.1_pt1 | contig 41344 bp, 30 predicted proteins | sample 1543261 | NCBI WGS metagenome assembly OFSE01 (sample SAMN07774225, study PRJEB24372) | wastewater metagenome | isolation source: Exp Tend VB 50WW | collected 2016-02 | reverse complement strand
AGATAATTTTTCTTTTGTCATTTTAAATCAGAGTATATGTTTTTATTTATTGAGGAGTCCAAGATATAGTCACAAAACCACCAGGTCCAACAACAACTGGATATGATGTCATTGGGGTAACTGAAACTGGAAATTGACTTCCAGGATTTGCTAATCCTCCAGATCCACCAGCATTAAAAGTTCCTGCATTTCCGGCAGCTCCAGGATTTCCGGCACCTCCAGCAGCTCCAGCAGATCCAGCATTTCCTGGTGCCCCTGGATTTCCAGAAGTACTATTTCCTGCATTTCCTGAACCAGAACCACCACCTCCGCCACCACCTCCAGAACCACCACCAGCACCACCAGGTCCTCCTCCACCACCAGAACTTCCTCCATTTCCTCCTCCTGCTCCATTTCCTCCATTTCCACCAGAACTTCCTCCACTGCCTCCACTGCCACCTCCTCCACCTGGCCCGCCACCAGCAGCGCCACCACCAGACTTTGCCGGACCTCCTTCTCCAGCGCTTCCAGAATTTCCAGAAGCGCCAGAATTTCCTCCTCCACCACCTCCACCACCACCGTTTCCTCCTCCTCCACCAGGTCCTCCTGGTGAAAATGCACCACCACCAGGTCCTCCTCCACCTCCTCCACCACCGTTTCCTCCTCCACCACCGTTTCCTGGGTTTCCTCCAGTTCCAGCGGTTCCTGCTGCTCCACCACCTCCAGCATTACCGGGATTACCGGGATTTCCAGAAGTGCCAGCATTCCCACCACTACCATTATTACCAGGATTTCCAGGATTTCCAGTACCGGAATTTCCACCCAATCCCCCAGTAAAAACAACTCCCAATGCACTTGATGGGGCACCTGTAGACCCTGCATTTCCTACATTTCCTGCACCTCCAGGAGTTGCACCTGTACCAGAATTTCCAGATGACCCCAAACCACCTGCGCCACCGGAGGATGAATTTCCAGGATTTCCAGCAAAAGTATTTCCTACAGCTCCTGCGCCAGACCCAGGTTCTCCACTGAGTCCACCACCTCCAGAATTTCCAGGATTTCCATTAGGTCCATCATTACCACCATTTCCATAAGTAACTGCTCCACTAGTTGCAGGTGCACCACCTCCACCATTTTGCCCTGGACCCGATACTGGAGTTGGGTTGCCAGGCGACCCCACATCACCTGCATTTCCTGGATTTCTACCACCTCCTCCACCTCCTCCACCTCCTCCTCCAGAGCCACCTCCAGTTGCTCCACCACCAGCACGACCAGGTTGGCCTGGATTTCCTCCACCACTGTTACCAGGATTTCCTACTCCTGCGTTTCCTGCTGCTCCCGCACCACCAGTATTTCCAGAATTCCCTGCAGATCCGGCATTTCCTGCTGTTCCAGGATTTCCAACACTTCCGCTCGAACCTTGACCTGCAACAGTTACTGATAGTAATCTTGCTGGTGCAGTCCAATTTCCGGGAGAGTTAAAAGTTATGCTGTCTCCAGCTTGCATTCCTGATTTAGAAATTTTGTTTCTTATTGGCATGAGATTTTATTAGTAATTGAACCAACCAGTAATTACATATTTTGACTTATTACCGTGAACCAAGTTTCCACGGTGAGCATGAGTAAAAGAAGCAGGCCAAATAAGCATGGTATTTTCTTTAGGAGGAATTCGTATTCTCTGATATAAAAATTCTGTTTCTCCTGCAGAATTATCATCTAACGTGTTTAAATATATTATATAAACCAATCCACGGGATTCCATACTCGGACCATTACCTTGTTCACTATGCCATATATGATATCCCCCTCCAGGAGATGTTTTTTGCATCTTTATTGAAGTAGACATTAAATTTGAATCTTTTAAAATATCAAATTCAGAAGAATATTCATCAAAACAATTTTGTAGTCCTTCCCAAAAAATTTTTATTGAGGACATTTCATTAAAATTTGATAATTCTCCAGAATGATTTCTCACATTTAAAAAAAGAAAATCATCTTGTTTTGATGTTTTATTTGCACCCTCAGATTTTTGTCTATTTCCACAATGACCTTTTTCACCAATTCTTTCAAATTCAGAAATCATATGTTGACAATAATAATCTGGAAAAACTTCATCATACATACCAATAAAATCAGTGTAACGAGTGTTCATAATTAAGTATCAACTAAAGTTATATAGTGCTAAATTTCCATACCAACTTGTTCCATTATCAGTAGAATTAAATACCCACACATCAGTTTTTGAATCAGTGGTTGTTCTAGTTGGTATTGCATTATTGGGCCATTTAACCGATGCAGGCCAAGTAATTGTATAAGGTCCACCACTTCCATTAGTGAGTTGTAGTGCAAATCCAAGTGCTCCAACTGTAACTCCAGTTGTAAATGTAAAGGTTGTGGTTTGATTTAGTGTTGCAGTTACATAAGCACCATTTGCAAGATTAATATTACAAGAAGATCCAGTATTTCCTATAACATTAACTTTTTCTGAGTAATTGGATAAAACCGGTTTATATAATTCAAAATAACTTGCGGTAGTAGTTACAATTCCACTAGAGATTTCAATATTACCAAGAGTAGAAATACCAGAAACGCTTAGTTGTGTTACGGAAGAAATTCCACCTATAAATGAAGATGCAGTAATGATACCTGTTACATTAACACCAGAAGAACTTAATGTAAGTCCAGTACCAACATTAATAATATTTGTTGTTCCATTCAGTGTAATACTAGAAGACCCAACAGTAAGAATACCAGTAACTCGTGCATTTCCTTCTACTAATAATGCAGTGGTTCCAATACCAATCTTAACAGTACCTGATGCATTGGTAATCGTTGCAATACCAGTTATATTAATACCACTTGCATTCACATTAAGAACTGATGACCCAGAAGAGACAACAGTAAACTGTCCAGACCCAGGAGAGAAGAATCCAGTTTGATTATCACCAACAAAAAACATTGATGGGGATACTGCAGAGCCTGGAGAAAAAGATACATTCGTCAAAGAAGTAATAATACCAACATTAAAAGGTGCAGCATCTACCCAGAATGCATCAGTACCATATCCAACAACACTCTCATCATAATAAATGAAAGTTCTTCCATAATCTGGACTGTACCATAAGTCACCAGAACCGGGTAATAACGGTGCCGTAGTACTAATACTAATAGAACCACCTCCTCCACCACCCTCAAAGAAAATGGTTGCAATACCAGTAGATGAGTTGTATTGTGCAGTAGAAACTCCTGAACCTTTAAAATTAATAAAGGTAACTGCATAACCAACAACACCACCAATAGTACCAATACCAATACCAGTGGATGGGTTAGAAGTTAGGTTGAGAAAGTTACCATCACCAAAATAAGTTACGATACCTGAAGTAGCAGTAATAATACCAGAAGAAATCTTTACTGTTCCTAATGTACTGATACCAGTAACATTGAGATTGGTGCTCCTTAAATTAGTACTATTAAAAGTCGTAATGGTTCCTGCAGTACCAGTCAGGTTTGTTATGGTTCCAGAAGTACTATTAAAAGTCGTAATGGTTCCTGCAGTACCAGTCAGGTTTGTTATGGTTCCACTTGTAGAACTCAATGTGGTAATGGTTCCCACACCAGCATTTACATTTCCACTAAATGTAGTTGCGGTAATAACACCAGTGACTCTTGCATCACCAACAACAAAGAGAGCAGATGTTGGATTTGTGGACCCAATACCAAGATTACCAGAAACATAAGTCCCACCAGTGACCTGAAGTCTCTGTGATGCTGTTCCTGTAGAAGTACCAGAACCAATCAGTACTGGTCCATTAGTGAATGTAGAGATTCCACCAACAGAAAGATTATTATAAACTGTAAAATTAGTAACTGCGATTCCAGTTGCATTCAGTGTTGCAATCGTTGCAATACCAGTTACATTTAGATTGGTATTCGTTAGATTAGTAATATTACTGGTTACAATTGTACCAATACCAGTTACATTCAGATTGGTACTGGTTAGATTGGTAACAATACCAGTTGTAATCGTTGCAATACCACTTACATAAACATCAGTTACACCAATACCACCATTGACGTGAAGAAGATATTGTGGTGCTGTGGTACCGATACCTACTTTATTAGTATATGCATCTGCAAGAATCAGGTTAGTATCTACTTCTAACCCATTTTTTATGACGAAATTCTTATTAATCGCAGCCATCGGTGGAGAACGCCAACCTGTGAGTTATTATTATTTAGTAAATTATCTTCTTACTGCCCGACCAAACTCAATGGAATTACTTTCCTTTTTCTTTCTATTTCTATCATCACTATTACGATTGTTCCATTCGGGAAGCATATCAAATTCTATTCCCCACCGATTTCTATACTTTGATGGTTCATTTGGATATTTATTTTTTAAAGTCAAATCATCAATATATTCAATTCTAAGAAAATCAAGTTTTGGTGTACTATAACAACCCAAATAGTAATCTGGAATTACAAATCTTTCATTCATAGTAATGGTTGTTCTCATATCCCAACTAGTAAAAGTTCTTGTATAGAGTCTTTGAATATATTGATATCTTGCCTGACTTGCAGCCTGAGTTCCATCTGCTAATAAAATTTGGCTATCAAGAGGAACTATAATTTGAAGTAAAATTCCAATCTCAAATCCACTTGCCCAAACTCTACCTTCATCACAAGTATAAACTTCTCTTCCTGCTGCTTCATTTGCATCTCTTGACTTGTCTCCACAGGAACCATTTCCACCATATTCATCTAATTTTGCATCCTTGTAAAATATTGGATTGAGACCATCACGATCACCAATTCTTGCTAGATTATCATATTCTGGTCGTCTGTTTGAACCATCTTTGGTGTAAGAAACCGGACCAAAATCTGGTAGTTCAAAACTCCACTCCAAATAAGAAACTGATGCTATACTATCAGATTCACTACCACCACGGTGTGGACCCCAAAAAGGAAGAACACCAGGATTTGAGTTTACATTGAAATTACTACCTCTTCCAAATCTACCATCATCTATTTGAATATGTCCATAGGAAGCTTGACCACCCTCCGTTCCTGTACATGTTTCTCCAATGTTCCAGTTAGTAGTGTTGATGTTGTTGCGGTAAGCACAAGCTTGATCATTAGATCTAAATCTTCCAAGTTTATATCCAGGAGCCGAAAGGTTGTTCCAAGAAACACTTACAAAATTGGGTGGTGCTGGTATTAATGGATTTGGAAGAGGATCAGTTGCAGAAAAAAGTTTTATAGTTGCATAGGCATCTCCAATCCTAACTCCATTTTCTGATTTTAAAAGAGTCAATTCTCCACCATCATAATATCCAGAACCACCACCACCACCACATCTATTTCCGCCACTTGCATTTCCACCTTTTGCTCCACTACCTCCTCCACCACCAGCTCCAGATTGAGTTCTTCCACCATTAATTCTTCCAGAATTTCCAGATTTAAATCCACGAGTTATAACAGCACTTCCGACAGCTTCAGGTAAACCAGTAGCATTCGCCTTATACCTACTCAATCCGTAATCACTGCATCTATCAATTCCTGCATTTGTAAAATTTGGACTTCCTAATAGACATTGCATTGCTCTTGATCCATCGGCACCAAAAGAACGACCAGCAGAATTCATATCGTATAGAAAACTATCTACAGTTTCATTTGGATCATTTGATGGACCACCATCACCACCTTTACCCCCATTTCTTCCAAATCCATTTTCTGCTCTACTTGATCCTGGACCTGAACCATCACCACCAGCAGATTGAGTTCCAGAACCACCCCCACCACCAGCAACGAAAATTAATCTAGAACCTCTATAAAAAAATGCAGCACCACCACCAACACCACCCTCAATGTTTCCAGTTAATGTTCCTCCAGTAGGACCAAAAAAACCATTAAAAGATCCTAATTTAAGAACATATTCTACATTCTTTTTTAATGTTATTTTAAAAACACCATATCCACCTTGTCCTGCCTGCACAGAATTGCGACTTTCTCCACTTGCTCCTGCAATTTCAATTCGAACAGTAATATCTTTTTCTGGAGAGTAGATGGAATAACTAATTCCTGGTGGTGCTGCCCCTCTTTGTGGATCAAAGGAACCTCTATTAAAATAAAGATCACCTGATAATCCAATCAAATTTGCTGTTTGAGTTTTTAAATCAAATTGTTCTGATGCAATTAAAGTTGGTCTTGATTGATCACTAGTATCAATTCTCTCAACAACCAGAAGTGCTCTCGGAAGTTCTGTGGTGTAATTTACAGAACTGGAAGTAACCGTAAGAGGAATAGTGTCTGGGTGAGAAACAATACAGTCAATCGTATATGTCCCAGCAGTTCTTCTAATCTGCAGTGTAGAACTATTCGAACCAATAGTATCACCATCGTTACCTAAATTTGAACCATTCAATCTCCACTGATAGATTAATCCACCACTTAATGATACATCAGAGACCAGGGCAGTGATATTAAATGTTGTGAAATTTTCTGATGATGCATCAGTAACTGCAACTGGTTGTGAAATAATAGAGAGAGATGAGGTTACAGATAGGGTTGCTATAGTTGAAGATATTGGGTCATTTATTGCATTTCCAGTAGAACGACCAGTTCCTGCAGTAATCGGAGACGTTCCATATGCAGAAGGAATATAGTCTGCAGTGAGATAAAATTGCCTCTTATTATCAGTTGGACTTATGACTGGATTTAATGTTAAAGTTGTTGTTGCAGTTCCTGTTATAATTGTGGTATTTGAAAGTGCTCTAACTGATCCACCAGCAACTTCATACCACCGATAAGTCACAATTCCACTATTTGCCGCAGGATTTGCAGGTGTTTGTGTTGGAAAAGTTGCTGTTGCAATTCCAGTAAATGTTGCTATTCCTACAACATCAATCTTTACATCTTGAGGATTTTGAGTAAACGATATAATTGGTCCGTTCAGTTCTAAAGTTGTTTGCTTCATTTTACTTTATTTTAGTTGGCAAAGTTTTGTCCGACAACCACTCCATAAAATCCTACACTGGTAATGTTACTACCATCAAAGGTCTTGAAACTGTAAATATCAGAACGACTTGCTGTTGGAGTTACAATCGGAAGAACACCACCACCAGGCCAATAAACAGGAATTACAGATCCAATAGAATCCCTAAAGGTATCAATACCAACAGTGCGACTTCCTGTAGAATCCTGATCTATTTTAATCGTAAATTCAGTGGATGCAAAAGGAGGGTTGAGTATATTAAACTGATTAATATTACTTGTTGCAGTACAAATAAATGACTGTGCCTTGGAAAGGTCTATGGTTACCTGATTTGCAACAACCAATAAGTACTCTACATTTTCACTATATGTTTTTAATCTTGTGTGACCTTCTATGTCCAAGTGAGATCTTGGTATTGTGGTTCCAATACCAACAGATCCAATACCAGTGACTACAAATATGTTTCCATTTGTTGGAACACCTAATGAACTTGCAGTCCCAACTTGTAAAGGTGTAATTGGATTTGTCGTTCCAATACCAATTGATGATGCTCTAATAACACCAGATGATAAATTATTAATTTCATATGCACTTCTTGTTGTAAGAGCACCTCCAACAAATACATTGCCCGTGGTTACAAATCCAATAAATGTAGAAGTTCCATTTACGTGAAGTGATGTTGATGATGTTCCAATTGCACCCAGTTCTAAATTAAATCTTGGAACAGAAGTACCGATACCAACATTATTGAGTGCAGTATTGTAAATACCTCCCGTAATATTAGTCCATCCAAGTGCAGCAGCATTTAAATTTGTGAGACCAGACCCATCACCAAAAACAGATGTTGCAGTTAATACACCAATAATATTTGTATTACCAACAATGTTCATACTACCAATTACGTGAAGTTTATATCCATTTGCAGTGGTTCCAATTCCAACACCACCAGTTGCATTCACAGAGAAGAGTGAAGAACCTGCACCAATTCTAAATGTATCGGTTCCTGCACTGGTGGTCGCAATTCCAACACGATCAAAAATCATATGATTTTCGGTCTCAGAAATGCTTATATTTCCAAAACGATACCACTCATTTTCTAAAGTATAAATCCAACCAACATATCCACCCCGATTTGGATCTGCATAATATGCAACATCTCCAGGATTTCCTGAAACTGTTGGTTGTGTGACTCCAACAGTATATTTACGTGATACTGTTGCATCTCCCTGAAGGAAAATACTATTTGCCTCAATTCCACCAGGTGCATTTGAGGTAATCTTTTGATTGAAGATTACCGGACCATCAAATTCAGAAATCAGTGACCCATCAGTTCCACCCTCAACACGAATAGAACGGGAAACTGAAATTTCAAGAGGAGTCAGGGCATCAAATCCGACACTCACTGCAGATAAAATATCTTCTCCGGTCACAGTCGGAATTGGAGAATCAAAGACCTGTTCTTGTCCTGTTGCAGAATTTACTTTTTTATTTCCCACATAGAATGCACCACGATCATTCATTCCTGTAAATACGACCAGACCACCATTCACTTTGGTGGATTGTGAGAGCAGTTCTTCTTGATCTGATAGAACTCTATCTTGACGATCTGGGAATGCTGTAGAATAGTTTCCTGGACCAAATCCAACATACTCAAAGGTATGTCCCGATGCACGAATAATAGAGTGTCTTCTTAATTCAATCGGACGAAGTTTAATTTTACGAACAACAGAACCATTATCGTGAGTAGATGCATTCGTTCCATAAATCCCTCTAAAAACATAAACAGGGTTTCCTGTGACTGTTGTTTTGATTCTCATTATTTCAGAATCAATCAGCAAATAATCTCCAATATTTAAATCTAAACTAGTGATATTTTGTATGTTAAAGTTATCAACCGTTGCAGTGTTGATTGCAGAAGAAAGAGTTGTTGTAATCCCTGCATATTGTGGTTCTAATCTTCCGGCAATATTCTCATCTTCCGGAGTAACTGTTCCCCCCTGTGATCCAAATGCCTTGATATAGATTGTTTTTGTTCCTGTAGTGGCTGGAGATGTGGTTCCGATTCCAACAAAAGTTTCGAATTGAACCAGACTATTGACCTTTTTAACCAGAAAATCTGAATTAAAGAGAGAAGAGTTTGCTCCACCGATGGTAATTTTATTTCCAACTGATAATCCGTGATTCTGAATCGTGGTAATCGTTGAGATTCCAGTCGTATTATCATAAGTAAGTGTAGTAATATCAATTGATTTCCCTGCATTAATTGCTCGTGAATATGCAGTTACAGTAACTCCAATTCCAGTTGAAGATCCAGTCGTAAATGCCCTTGCAGATTCGACTTGAAGTTGTTTTATATTTCCGGTTGCAATACCAGTGATTTTATAAACAGTATTATAACCATCCAGAGCAGCAGGAACAACTCCGGCAACTGTGAGACATTCTCCAATATGATTATAAACTCCGGTTACAGTTACATATCCTTGCACGAATCCAGATGTTGTTGCGACTCCAACCACCGCAAGAGTATTTCCGATTCCATATGCACTACCACCATCAATAATCTTGACTGCAGTAATTGATCCTGATGCATTTACAGTGATTCTTGCAGTTGCATTTGCTCCTGTGGTCGATCCTGCAAATCCGACTAATCTTGCATTATAAAGATTTTCAACTCCTCCGGATCCTCCACCATAAGCAAGACCAGTGCTTGTAATACCAACAGTTATAATAGGATTAAATCCGTGATCGATTGTAGTATGAAAAGTATGTGCAATTCCAGTGCTAGAAGATACAATATCAGTGAGACCAATTCCTACACCAAAATCAACCAGACCTTTACTTAAACTTTCTTTTGTGATGCTGCTTTGTGGATCATCAACAACAACCTGACCAATTGGACTTGAGAGAGCAAATGATGCTGATGCCTTTGGATCTGAAACTGGATTATCACGATTCAGTTGTGGGTATAGATTTTGAATAGGTTGAGAGAATCTTGAACCAGTAAAAGGAGCAATAGATGGACTATTAGATGCATTTACGACTAATAAGTGATATACACCATCCTGCTCTCCGGGAATATAAGGTTCAATTTGTTGAGCTCTATAAACAATTAGAGTTTCATTATATTGTTTGCGAACAAATCTTGGAAGTGATGTTGTTCGAGTCGAAACATTATTTGTAAAAGTTCCAGGATTTGTAGATAGACCTACTGTAAACTGTTTAAGACTTGAGATTCCAACGACACTATAATTAAGATTAAATCCAGAATTGACTGTTCCGGCAGTATTTGTAGAACTTACAACATTTAGAACACTTACCTGACTTCCAATAGACAATTCGTGAGGAAGTTCTGTATTAAAATATGCATATGTTCCATCCCAACTTGCATTTGAAATAATGCGGAAGTTTCTTAATTGATTTTCATTTGAGATTGAGACTGTTGTTGGACTAAATGGTATCGCAACTTCTGCGTTTGATGAACCAATTGTAGTGGAGGATTCTTGAATAATAAATCCGTCCAGTGGTGGTCTTGCAGATGTAACACCAGCAGATGCAGGAATTACATAACGAAGTCTATAAATGGTATCCAGAACACTTCTTGGATCTACTTTACGATAGAGATATGATCTGGGTGTAGATGCTCCAAGAGCAGTAGTTCCTAATGAAACAATCGTGGAGTAAATACTGTTTTGTGTGGATGCCCCAGAAACATTTATATACCAGTTACTTTGAGAAGTATCATACTGAATCGGATGCCCAAAACTACCAGGAGTTTTATCAACAACTCGACTTTCGATTGTAAGAATTCCACCCTTATTATTTACTGAAATCGATGTATCATTAATTGCATCATTTGGTGTTTTTGCAAGTTTAATTTGTGTGGTTGAAGTTATTCCAGTTCCGGAAGTAATTGCATAATATATAATGTTTGAAATAATTCCATCGGGTGTATTTCCAGTAAAACTCTTTACACGAACCGATTCTCCTTCAATAAAAGTATGAGGTTGTGTAAGTGTAAAGACATTTGAAGTAATACTGCTCACACCTGTAGCAGACTGTGCAACCTGAAATGTTTTGATTGCAATAGTCTCATTTACAGACCCTTGAGTGTCCGGCATTACAATATTTGCCGAATACTCTTGAGAAGATCCAGAACTCGAAATCAATACATTTAGAGTATCATCTGTTTTTGCACCGACTCGATATCCTTGAAGAACATTTTGTGGTGGAGTTGAGGCATTTGTTTCATTATAAAGATATAAACGACTTGTACTTGCAACTCCAACAGTTTTTGCAACATCGATTCCAATAAATTCAATCGTTCCTTCGAGAGTTTCAATTTCTCTTGGTGGAATTACGTGAGTAATATACCCTACATCATCTCTTGAAAATGCATTTCTCTTAAATCCAGTTGCAATAAGTGATTTTGATCCAAAGTTAGAGTTGGAGTTATTGATTGACTGATCTCCACCACTTTCTGCATTAAAGTGAGAGTTAAATCCAATTGCAAAAATAGATACGTTTTGAATATATGCATCATTAATGGTTCGAATATGAAAACTCTCATATGCCGGTTTATAAAGTGCTCTTGAATTGATACTTAAATTCTCATTTCCAGGAGTAGTGCTGTCTGTATATTGTCCTGTAGTTGGATTATAAAGAACGAATGCACGATCATCTTTTTGTAGACTGATTCCTGTAAATTGTGCAAGAACCATCGACTTAAATCCTGTTGCCTTATCACCATCCGACAGAACTCCACACATTCCATAAACAGAACGCAAGGAAACATTAAAAATATATGGAGATGCAGAAGCAACAGTATCAGTTTTGAGAAATAAAGATGCTCCAGTCACCGAAGGAAGAGCATTTACTGGTGCATTTTGAACCTGATAAGTAATCTGATTTGTTGCAGGAACACTTGTAACAACAAACTCTCCATTATAATCGTTATCTGATACACTATTGATTCTAAATGCAGTATCAACATCCAATCCGGTTAGAGAGTCTAATGTTGCAGTAATGGTTGTGGTCGGAGTGATACCATTTCCGGCACGAATACTTGTAATTCCAATATTACCTCCTGTTGGGCCTACAATACGATATTCACCAATCTTTGGTTGAATATCAAGACCGGAAGAAGGATAATCTGGTTGAATCTGACGACCTGATGCTTGTCCATATGCAAGACCAACCTTCTCATAATACATTTCCAGATCTGTGCGATCTGTAGAGTAAGTTTGGAAAGTATCAGCAATACTTACATCATTTACACCATCTGCATACTCAAAACAAGCAAGTTTATGATGTGAAAAATTAGGAACAAATAAGTTGTCTGTGTAATCTGTGTAACACTGTCCGTTTGGATCTGCATCAAACAGTGAGAACTGCCAAAAATAACAAGTACCAGTAACACGAAAGATACAAGACCTTTCAATATTATCATTTGTTGGATTTGGAACATACTTTGGGCGTATTTTTGTTTTACGAAGGTCTAATCCGACAAGTGAAGTACCACGAGGTATGATTACTCCACCGTGAATACTATTCAGTTTATAAAGTTGATTATCGGGAGAAGATAAATCAAATGTCGTTGTTAAATCAAAAGGGGGGAAATCATTAGAGGTTTGTCCATCACGAAGCCTATAATTATTTGCACCATCCGGAATCCAACCAGGACGATTATCAATAATATGATCTCCTGGATAAACAAGAATCGTGGTCTTATCAAATCTATCATTATCCAGACCAATTTGATATGAAAATCTTGCGGATTCAACCAGTGCTCGTTGAATTGTTTTAAATGGACGTGTTAAACTATTTCCTTGATTTTCAATACTATCAGTTGAGTCAAGACTACTCGGGTCAACGTATAAAATTGTACCACGTACTGACTTAAGAAAATTATCTAATCTGGAGAGACCCATTTTTTATTACTTATAGTTTCCGTTATAAGTTATTTATCATACAACAAAACCTCCGGTGAAGGAGGTTTTGGATTTACAAAAAGAAAGTTTAATATCTGGATATTTTAATGATAAGAGCACATATCATTACAGAATAACTTAAAAGAAATGCGTGAAAATAATCCACGAGTAAAAATTCTTGCTTACTCTTTTATGTATGATTTTTGTGAGTAATATTACTCACTTTGTTTTGATTTACTGATAAGATATTCAACAGTACTTGCAACATCATTCATCGCATCACGAAGATTTAAACTTTGTCCCGATTCCATATCAAAAGTGGATGGGTCTGTAAGTGTCCATCTCCACTGATTCATATCTTTATTATACCAGAGATTTATGATCATTCTTATAGAATTCCAGGTTAACCCAATTCAGAAGAGCATTTACTTCTGCCCTCTTTTCTTCAGTAAAATCATTACCTTTACTGAATAAGTAGAAATCCAGTGCTTCGAGAGCAAGTTGTCTGTCTTTTTGTGATAGTAATGACATTTTGTGTTTTATCAGGGGCCTGTATATACTAATTTATCTTCTTCTAATGTGCTACGAACATATTGCAATACATTCATAAACTCATCTACAGTATCACAGGACACTTTCCTCTCACCACCTTCGTTAGAATACAAATATACTGTTCTTTTGAGGGTGTCTACAACGCATCTTGTCAGATACTCTTCTTGCATTTGAGTCATTTTGATTGCTTATGTATCATAGGGCACTGGAGAGGTTTTGTCAACCTCAATTATTAAGATCATTTATTATGGAGGAATTTAAAGCAACATTAGAACTTAAATTATTAGATACTTTATTCAAGGACCAAAGTGTTAATTGTGAAGTATTTTTTAATCCCTTAATTGTATTTGCACCATTGAGATAAGTTGCAATACCAGAAGAATATGTTGCATATTGAGATCTCAAAGAAGAAATGCTAGCAGCAATTCCAGAATATGCCGCACATCCTGTTCCTTGAAGTGCAAAAACAAATGCAGAAGCACCAGCACCTACAGCATATCTTGTTTCCTTTCCACTACCTAAATTTGATGCTGTAAGATTTACATATCCACCACCATCTAATGGATTGTCAGTAGTAGAATTAAGAGTAGATGGTTCCATATTTGGATAAACAAATGCCTGTAAGGTATCATATCTCAATACTCCATAAGCAATTAAATCTGTAGATCCAATGCCACTAGTAACAGTATTAATACCAATATCTTCTGCATATGTAACAGCAATACCAGTTACCAAACTTCCATATAATGTAGTTACGATTGCTGTGCTTGAAGAATAGCAAGTTGATCCGAGACCAACATTACCACCAAGACTTATTATATCTGATTGTATTTGAGTTATTGGGGCAAGAGCATTAAATGCCAATAGATCCTTTGACGCACTGGAAGATCTTAATACTTCAAGAGAATCAGATTGTATCCTGATCATTTCTGGAATTGGTTCAAGAATTGCTAGTTCTTGAGTGGAATTAGAATCTCCTAAACTTTCACTTATAGTTAATGTCGTAGAAATAAAGCTCATTTAATTACCTCTCAAATTCAACCAATCTTGTCCTGGATAATCTTTAACAGACGTTCCCTCATATTCAACAATTAATTTTTCCATATCTTTTCTTTCTGCATAAACAGTAAAATAACAATTTGTGAGTTCACTTTCTCTATTTCTAACTATAATTTGTTGACCTAAGATAATTTTTTCTACATAAAGTTCTTGATAAGTCCCATATGGAGTTAAGTTTACACTTATTGATTCTGGATGAATCAAATCTTTCCAGTATTCTGGAAGTTCAATCACATTCGTATTTTCCAGTTTTCCACGAAAAAAAACACCAATTTCTGGACCCTCCAAAGAAACGTGACGTAAACGATGTCCTTCTTTGGATGGATGTGGAATATCAAATGGTTTTGCTGGTAATGACATTGCAGATATAATTCCAGCATCAAGTCTTGTAATAGTAGTGCCTGTAATCACACCATTTACAACAACTGCACCATTACATGTTATCAAATCATTAACAATAATCTTTCCACTATGAATAGTGTTTTTTGACTTAATGTTAAAGAGTGGAATTTCACCAGTGCTATGTGCTAAGTTTATAACTTGAGTTGAAGAACCGGGAGAATAAAATCCAACAAAATCTCCAGGTGCATGAAACAGAACTATCCCCAAATCTGTGTCTGTGAATGAAGTATCTGTGGGTAAATCAGTTGACCATTCTGGTGGTTTTCCTCCTACTGCAGGATTAATTTCTGCTGAACTCAGATCATAATCGTAATTTCCAGACGAACTTCCAGGTCCTGTAAAGGTTCCATAATCTCTAAAAATAAATGGTCCAGGCATTATGCATCAACCTCCACAACTAATCTATTTACATCCTTTCTTGTTGCGTATATATGAAAAAAGCAATCAATTGGTATTCCACCACTCGACTGAAGATGAACTTGATCTTCATCAATTCTTTTGACTATTATATCTTGATGAGAACCAACCGGAGTAAGACTTACAGAAATCGTTGTCCAATCAATTAGGTCTTTCCAATAATTTGGAAATTGAATGCTTTTTCTGTTCGTAATTCGACCTCTAAAGTATACTCCGTTTTCAGGACCTTCCAGACAAGCATGAACTAATTTTTTACCACTTTCACTGGGATGATCAATAACAAAATTTTTGGTCTTTGCCATCAAGACATCAGTGTAAATAATTTTTGCTTTAATTAATTCAACCGTTAGTAATTTATCAACTTTTAAAAAATCTTTTATTCTTGCATATGTGCTAACAAGTAGTGCATATACCGGTAAAAGTTTTGCGTCTGCATTTTTGCAAGGAGCAACCATCAAAGATGCTTCCGGAACTTTAAACTCTGTTGCACTTCCGACAATTTGTGGTCCTTCTACAAAAGCAGAACCTCTAATTTTTGTGGGACCAACTCCAAGTGCAATTGGAAGTCCTGCTCCACATACAAGTTGTGATCCTACCGCAACATCATCTTTACAATCTGCCATTTGTTTTACCTCTTAATTAAATATAAAATTTTTAGAATGGACAAGATTCTTTGGATTGAAAATCCTTTCCACCGACCTTACTATCCTTCACTGCAACTGCATCAGTAATTTCACGAATCATTGATGCGTATATTTTCATACCACTATTTGCTGCCATTTCTACATTTCCTGGACTTGCTAGTTTTAGAAAAGTCTTGGCATTTACCAAAACTTTTTTTCCGTCCATTGTTATGTTTTCACCCGCAGTCATTGTAATATTTCCTTTACTCCCTCCTTCACCCACAGCAACCATTTCAATATCAGTTCCATGTAATCTAATTTTACCATTTTCTGCTTTAATCACAATATTTCCATTTTTTGCAGAAATCACCAAAGAATCTTCTGCTTCTTTTGAAATATCTCCTCCCTGAATTACAATTCTATTAGGAGCCATGATTTGAGTGCATCCTCTTCTGGGACCGTCTTTATCCAGAACAATCTCATGAGGTATTTTATCAAGACAAGAACCCTGAATTAAAACATCGGCAATTACATCACCCGATTTATGAAGATGACCAAAAGAAATTGATCCATGATCATTGGAGACTTTATTTGCTGTAAATGTTCCTTTACCACCGGGTCTAGCGTTAACAGTATTTTTTGCAGTTGCCATCAGATATAAAAATTAAATAAGGTTTGTGGGAGTTCCGGGAATATTAAGTCCTGGATTATTGCTATTAATATTGGTACCGGACTTCTCAATTGCACTTGGAGGAGTCGTGATTTCTGCCGTAATGCTCTCTTGAAGAGTATCATAAACACGAATCGGTGTTCCAACTGTCTTATAGTATCCTGCATAACGAATACCATTTTCGTAGAAAACAGCACCATAGTATGTTCTTCCATCTATGTATCCAGTTTGTGTGAGACCAACAAGATCGGTCACCTGAATGAGTCTTTGCCTATCTCTAGTAAGAGCAGGGTCAGCTGGATCTCTTACAACTCTGAATACTGGTCGGAAAGAAGCATTGACTCCTGTATCTGTTAGCATAGTGATTGATGGATACTCTGGGAAACAGGTACCATTATCTAAAATTTTAACTCTAGAGATTCTTCCAAAAGAATCACAATCATAATCTAAAATTACACCATTATCCGGAACAATTTGAAGTTTATCTACTCCACAATTATAGTTGATTCCAGAGTTTTCGACAAGTACTTCATCAATTATCAGACAAACAGGATATCCTGGTGCTGGTTGAAGTGGTGTTCCTGGTGGTGTTCCTGGTGGTGGTGTTCCTGGTGGTAGTGCTTCACATAATCCAGTGATTTTATTTCGTATTTGACCAAGAGGACAAGGATTTTCGGGTAGTTTGGGAACACATTTTTTAGTTATTGGATCATATTCTTGTTCTGGAGGACAATCAATCGGTGGTTTAATACATTTTTTAGTTATTGGATCATATACTTCACCTTTACTTTTATCACACAAATCAATACATTGACCAGTTTTTAAATCCAGTGTTTTACCTTCTGGACATTGTGTTGGTGGAGTTTCACATATTCCAGTGTCTGGATTTCTTTTTTGTCCAACAGGACAGGAATAACTATTTCCTGGATCTTCTACAAATACTTTTTTTATAACTCCTTTTCCTTTAACCAATTTAGGGCAAGGTGGTGGAATTAGAATTGCAGAAACACCAATAGGATTTGTTATCCAGGGAAGAGGAGCAACTTTATTTACTGCTGTGTTTTTAATAATCTCTACAAAAGTATAAACAGGATTTTCCTTAAATCCAGTCCCTGGTAGTCTAGAATTTACGAGTTCTAATTGTACTACTTTTTTTCCTTTTGTTGCATTAAAGAAAAATGTTTTTTTGTCCTCAAATACCTTTGCTCTTCCTACCTCTATTCCATCGACTCGAACGATTACTAAATCATCTGCTAATACAGTTAAAATATATTTACCATCTTCGGGGAAATCAACATTCTGCCAAGCTAATCCCCAAGTTTTTCCTTGAATTTCTTCTGTTGGAGTCAGAGTATTTTGAAATAATGGAGAAATCGTACCAGGAACATAACTTGCAAGAGTAGGACCATCATAAGTCACATCACCATTAACTGATCCAGCACCAAAAAGTGGCAGAACTTTTGCAGGAGTTCCTGTGGTATTAACAGGTGCCGCATTTGGTATTGCAGTAGGAGCATAAAATGCAATACCTTCACTTATATAACCAAGTGCAGGTAGTGTTGGTATTTCATTTGTATCTGTAGTATAAAAATGTTCTCCTGGAATCGGACCACTTCCACCCACACCAGGAGGTCTATAAAATCTAAAAACTTCAATTCGATCTGGTCCAGGTTGTGAATATACATAACCAACAGTTCCCTCATCAGAGTATCCATTTGTAATAATAATACTTTTTTCACTACCACTAATTGTGTATAAGTGATCTCCACCAGAAAATAAACGGTAAAGTGGAACTGTACCGGGAACATTTGTGGTTCCTATTTTAAACATTTTCCACGCAGTTCCCTGAAGAATAGGATTTAGAAGAATCTCACCTGGTGGATCAACAGAAAAAAAGTGAGTTGCTCCAGGCGGATCTGGTTTAATACCATCAAAATCTGTAGTATAAAACCGGAGCATATCAACCAATACTATGCTACTAATAGAAGGTCCTGAAAATGGAACAGATACTTCCCAATCTCTGGTACTAAAGATTTTAATTGGAATATCAAATGCTCTTTCGATTGGTGCATTAAAAACTTCAACTGCAACTTCATGAGTTCCTTTTTCTAAAAGAACCTTTTCTAATCTTGGATTGGATACAGTAAATGGATCTAACTTTGATACTTCCTTTCCATCAATTAAAACTCTTCCACTATTATCGGCAGTTCCACGAACTCCATAAAATCCACGATATGGAAGTTCAACAGTCCAGGTGTTTATAAAATTAACTCCTGCATTATCAGTATTATCAGTATCAAATGGTGGAACTGGTGAGATTGCATATCGATTCATAAACTTGGACCAAGCAGTTCCTGCAGATACCTCACCTGTGGTGCGTACAACTGGATACCATTGGTCTTTTGATGTAGCAGATGAATTTGTTAGTGCAGATGTAGTATTAACCCCAAATGCATCTAAAATATATTTGTTATCGAGACTGAATGGATTGTTATAACTTCCAGGTTTACTTGGATCTATTGAATTATAATCTGCTTGACTTGATGTTGTAAAAACTGGTTTACCGTTCTGTATCCCATAATACCAAACATTACTTTGATTGTTTAAGTTTATTGCACTAACTTTATCCCCAGGTTTTAGTTGTGAAATGGGTGATTTTGACGTAGAAGATGAATTATTAGAAGGAAATCTTGTTGACCAAATTGGATTTGGAGGACATCTTCCAGTTTGAACTGGTATTGGTTCTTTTGGAACAGGAAGTGGTGGTGCATCAATAGTTACCGAAATTCCCATTGGATTAACATTAAAAGGTAATGGAGATACAACTCCTCCAGTTACAGATGCAGATGTAGTCTCAATATTGACTGCAAGAATCATTGAGTTTCCTGAAGCAATTGTTCCAACATCAAGTTGTTCTAATTCTGCACGAATTGTATAGTTTCCTTTTTCGAACGTATAAGTATTATCTAAATCTGGATTTCTTTTTCCTGGGGCATAAAAACCTTCTTTACGAATTAAAGTTTCTGTGTTTGTGGTTGAATCTGTAATATAAAGAGAAACATTATCATCCACAGCAATTTGAATTCTATAATTACCAGTGATTGGAAAGTTTATATTATTCCAAATAATAGTATGAGTTCCTGCGTATGAAAATGATACTGCTGCATTAGAAATATTGGTGGCAGTGGCATTAAATGCATCAAGAATATATCTGTTATCGAGACTGAATGGATCGTTATAACTTCCAGGTTTACTTGTATCTATTGAATTGTAATCTGATTGACTTGATGTTGTAAAAACTGGTCCATTTTGAGTTAATCCATAATGCCAAACTTGATTGTTTATAGTAACACTGGCACTAATTGTTGGTAATAAAGTGGGTGAAGTATCAAAAGGACATACACCATAACGATCAATTAATCCAGATGTTAATGATGCTGTTGGATTTGTTCTCCAAAGAGTACGATTTGCCTTTGAGATATAATCAACGGTATTAAAAATATTTTGATTTTGAATTGTAGATGGTGCCGATGCTGCTACTGTTACTGTTGGTGCTACCGGCAGGAGTGGTGTTGGTATTGGTGTTGATGTAGTGATTGGTTGAGTAATTCTTCTAAAAAATCCTCCTGAAGTTGTGAGAGTAAAGGAAGTAACTCCTTCAGATTTAATGAGAGTATAGTTATTATTATCAGGATCTTCTGGTCTATAAACATCAATTATTGCAAAGGCATTCAAGGATTCCTGAAATAATATACCAAGAAATCCACTTCCTTCTCCTTCTGCACCTCTACCAGTCAAACTTCCAATGTGAGATATATACGGAACCCAAGATTGATTTGATCCATAAAATGCAGTATTTTGATTCAATTCAACATTACCATCATTAACCATTCCGGCAGCCATTCCAATAAAAAGATCGGATTGTTTATACTCTGGATTTGGGACAATCGTAATCGGACCATAAAGTCTTCCTCCCTTCAAAAATACTTCTCCTCCAAAATCACCACCCAGAGGTCTTGCTCCAGGACCTACGGTTTTTGCCTTGCCCAAATACTCCAACTCCTCACTCCACGAAACAATACCAACTTCAGGAATATTGAGTGATGGCCCACCACCCTTAAATAATGTTCCAAAATTACAATAAACTTCTTCATCAGCACGATATTGTGTTAAATCAAGATAAACTCCAGGTTCAATTGTGGTTCTAATTGTATTTGTAGTTGTATCAACCAATACTGTAGGTGATGCAGGTGCAAAAGGCACTACAGGTGCAACAGGTTTAGCAGCTTCTAAAATTGGAAGATTTAATAAATCAATACGAATATTGTGTGAACCTTTTGTTAATTGTTTATTTGTTGGTTTTACAGCATCATTAAAACTTCCAAGATCAAATAATTTTTGATTATCCACATATAATGTTGCTACATTATCACATAATCCCCTAAAGATATATTCTCCATCGTGTGGGAAATTTATATCCCAATTAAAAACAAAAAGTTTTCCTGCCTCATCAGTTCCACTTACATTTGATGGTGGAACAGGTGAAATTGCATATACATTCATAAATTCATTCCACCTAGAATCTGTTACGACATATGCAACGTCATATTTTTTACCTGGAGCAGTAATTGATTTTGGTGGAGTTGATTTTGTCGTCCAAAATGGATTACTCAATTTTGAAAGTGATTTTTGATATGCAATAATCTCATTACGAATGGGATCTCCACCAATTTTTGTATAAGATGAAGGTTCCCAAGGTCCTAAATCTTCACCATTAGGTCCCCAATTTCTACCATATCCAACAGCAGTATCTGGACAAATTTCATAATCTTCAAAATCATCTTCATCGTCAAAAGTTTCATATGTTTCTACAACTTCACCAAGTTCAGAAACTAAAACGGCACCACTTCCATACTGACATTCATCAATTGCTCTTACTAGAGGAGGATATCGATACCCAAATCCACCCGTAATTACATCAATAGCAAGAATTTTACCATCTATTCCTACAATTGCATTTGCCTGAGCACCAACGCCACCACCACCTATGAACTGAATTTTTGGTGGTCCATCACCACATTTTTTACGAGTTTGAATTCCAGTACAATCATTTTTATCAGAAACAAGAGATTCTGGAACAAGAGCATTGATTTGATTAATGTTTAAATACTTGACTGAATTTTTTGCATCTTTAAAAATAAAAGTAGTTCCAGGATTATTTTTTGCATGATCATTTGCCTCACAAACACTAACATCTACAACATATCCTAAAACAGGATCAATAAGTCCAACTTTAATATCATCTTTTGAAACATCTTTAAAGATCGTTTCAATTAAATCATTGATTCTTTTACTTTTACTATCATATGATAAACCAAGAGTGAGATTTCCAGTTTTTCCTCCTATGGTTTTTTTTCCAAGGTCTATGGACTTACTAATTGGAGTTGATGGTGAAGTAGAAGATTGTGTTGATGGTGAAGTAGACGATGAAATAGTATTAGAAGTCGAACCTTGGGGGAAAAATGCATTTAAAATTAGTTCAGAATCTTTCGATATTAAAGAGTTACTCTTACCGCCAGCATCAATATAGATGCCTGCCTGTTGTTTAATAATGTCAATACTATCATAACTAGGTAATTTTTGTTCTGTATAAAAATAACCTTTTTCGTTTGTTTTTGGATCTATTGATGTTCCAAAATAAAAAACTCTTCCATCTGGAATTTTAACGTTAACACCAGGCTTTAATGCACCTAAAACTTTTTCTACATCTTTAAAATCTTTAGGATTAAAATTTGCCATTATTTAGAATTCTTACTTTTTTCTTTCATACACTTATTTAGTTGATATTATATAAATTAAAATTTTTTATGCGTTAATAACGGCACCAGTTATTCCCAAATCACGTCTTGTTCCTTGAGGAAGTTGAACCCCTTGCTGATCTAGAGCAGGGTTACCAATATTAAGAAAATCGTTGGCTGCTGAGGTTGGTTGTGCATATGGAATTTCTGGTGGTGGAGTTATTGGTGGTGGATTTTGTGCTGCAGCTGCAGTAGTAGGAATATTTGGTTCTCCCGTTTCTTCGGCTCCACCAGAACCTTCGTGTATAGTATAATAATCAGATGCGGGACAATTTAATCCCAAATCACAACCAAAAATATTCACTTTTAAATTTGTAAAGCTCATTGCAGCAGTTAAACTTCCAGAAAGTCCACTCACAATTCCAGTGATGTCTGGAATTGATCCACTTATATCGGATAAAAGTTCTTGAATGTCCTCCAGAAAATCAGTTGCACTCTTGAGAGAATTATCAAGTCCCTCAACAATCGTTGGAAGATTGAGTGCAATCATTTGCCCTGTTAAAATTTCAACAGAGCAAATCGGAGTTACTGTGGTGTATCCATTTGCAATTATAGTTTTTAGATCTAATTTAGAACTTGATGCTTGATCGTTTAAAAATCCCTGAACCTGTCCACAGAGACCATTTGTAATTTTACTGAATAAACAACAAATCAATTCGGTAATTTTTTCTCGAATATCAAAAAACTTAAATCTTAAGTTTGGTGGTATTATATCAACTGCTTTTGCAAGAGCACAGTTTATGATTTTAAGAACGTATTCTAAAATCTTATCAAAAATAATTTTTAGATATTTTGCAATAGTGCAGGCAACATCTGCAATTAATTTTTGTATGTCACTAATAATATTTGAAACAGCATCAATATAACTTTGTGCTGTTTGTAGAACACTATCAATTTTCTTTGCAAGATCATCAATTATGGACTGAATTGCTTTTAATGCAGATCCAACCATATCACACGGATTTAAAAGGATAATTTTTTCTCGATATGCATTATTTCTTTGCACATCAGCAACAGACATAAGATGTGGATTATCTGGTTGCTCAATCGTTGCTCCTGGTTTCGTAGGAGAAGTTGGAGATTGAGATTCTGCTGCTTCTGCTTTTGTTGCAGCAATTGTTCTTTCTCTAACTAATGCTTCTGTTGCTTCTTTAGATAAACCTCTTGCTGCTGCTTCTGCTCTTGCAGATTGTTGGGCAGCAAACTCTCTTTTGGTTGGTGTTCTTGATGGATCTCTACCGTCAGGACCAAAAGTTACACCAGATTTAGGACTTGCTGATTTTGATCCAGGATTTTTTGTTACAAGTCCTTCAGTAGGAACCTTATATTCAATTGGATCTTTTCCTTTTGCGTATCCACTGGTTGCCGTAAAATTAGTTTTTGATGTTCCAATTTTAGTGCTCAGTGTTGTCTGGACATTATTACCGAGCACTCCCATAATTACAGGAACTTGTTGATCGGCACCATCTAAGAAGAAACCAAATACAAAGTTTCCTTGACGAAGTGCCGATGTTGCACTAGCATTTGCCTGACCTCCACCCGCAGTAATCGGATACATTACCTGTGCCCAGGGAAGTTGATCCGAATCTATTGATTCTTCTTCTTGATCGTGAAGACCGATGATACGAACTTTATATCTTCTTCCCCATCCAGGAACAGAATTTTTATCATCAAATTTAGTAGAAATAATATTATCTCTCCAATAAGAATCATCAGCAATCTGTCCGATCCACCAATTAAAGTTTTCCCCCAAAAATCCAGAGTTAAATAATGTTCCTTCTGTCATTTGATATTAATAACAATGGTTATTTCTTTATTACTATTTAACACAATAAAATTAATTATTTGTGAAAGATCCGGTTTTACCAAATGAATCACGAACCAAAGTTAATTCAGTATATCCACCTTCTGATTTTCTAATAGAGTGACAAAGATCACAGATTAAATACTTACCACCAAATTGTTTATTAAGTTCTTTATTATCTTTATTTGAAAGTTCTGGAGAATCTATGAAAATTATATCACCTGCATGTAAACTAAAATCAGCAATAATTGTGATTTGTGTTTTTGTACTAAATAACTGATTATATCTCATTACAGATTGATTTAAAATATTTTGTGGATCAAAATTTGGTTGATCTGATTTTTCAATTTGTTGTTTTGTATTTCCGGTTGGAAGTGTTCCACGATCAATTAACATATATTGAGTTCTTGTAAAATTCTTATTTTTTCCCTCTCTAATAAATTTTGAATTTAGTTTTGGAAGATTTTTTCCTGCAAGTTTAAGATTTTTTTCTGTTTCCTTAACATCTTTGATGATTACCTCATAATTACAATTGAAAGGGTCAAAAAGGACAGTTCTTGTTGAATAAGATCCCATTTGCAATTTTGATTGAATATCACCACTTACATCATCAACACTATGCTTTAATATTTTTGCTGAATATCCAGAGGGGAGATTTTCACCAGCACCATCTGGAGTTTCGTTATAAATGAAAGACTTCTTTTTTTCCTGATCCAATAGAGAATCGATTGATTTAAATTTAAATCCCTCTGAAGTCTCAAAGAAAAGATATCCTGCAGTATTTTGTTTTGCTCCTTGAATATTTGGAATCGATTTTTTTGCTAATGTTAAAATAGTATAAAAAGGTCTTTTATTATTTCCAATAAAACAAAAATTATTTTCTACTTCTTCAATATCAAGTTTCTTTTCTGTTCCCAGATATTTTTTATCTGTTAAAATTTTTTTAACGTGCTCTGAATTTTTTCCATCAAACCTTTCATTTACAGCTGCAGTTAAATTAATAATTCCTTCCTCAGAAACCAAATCAAGAGTTACCACAGATTTTTTAATGCTTTGTCCTACTGGAACAATTGAAGTTATGTATTGCTCAATATTAAGTTTTATATCATTACTATCTGATATTTTAATATTAACATATTCTGTTGTATAAAGAGGGAGACCATCAATTAATGATTGTGTAGATTTATCTTTTTTAATTGCTCTTCCAGTATCCACATATACAATGTTTGTACGAATTGTTGGTTCGAGAATACTTTCATAGTAAGAAAAATCTGTAATATAATCTACAATATCTACTTGACCACCATCAACATTTGACTCAATGATACATTGAGCAATGTTGACTTCTTTGACTTTTCTTAATACGGTTTGTTTTGATGTCATTTAATTAGGGTTTGTTATGCATTTGCAAATTGTCTATCATATGTTGTATTTACACTTGATGATGAAGAAGATGGAATCATTCCCCCTGAACCAGAATTTCCCATTAAAATTGGAATTGGAATCATTTCACGAGATATGACCACAGTTTGCTCTGCTCCACTTTCATAAGGTGCATAAGATTGAAGAACACTCATATCAGGTTTAGAGGATACAGATTGTGAAATTTGAGAATCATTTGGAGAAATATACCCAGAAAGTTGTTTAAGTTTTTCAATTATATATGGTGCCCTTGAGATGAGTTGTGATTTATTTTCAATATCAATTATATCTTGAACGAGACTTGTTCCAAATAAATCTACAGAGTCCTTATCAACTACCTTAAACATTTCTCCTTTATGAAGTTTTAATATCATATTGTCTCTACTAGCAAATCCAATTTTCCCATGAAATGCATAGAAATCTGGAGCTCCAAGACTATAACGTTTTGACACTGACCCGTCTTGGGGCGCCACTGTTCCATCGGGTTTATATCTCCCATGACCAACAAATGCATTGACACCAGAAATATCTGATTTTACTCCATAACCACTATTTGAACTATACGTCATATTTTTCAATGCTAAAGGAAAAGCAACTTTATTACCAGCGCCGTTTGCTCCACCAATTTGAAGATCTAGTTCTGTTTGTCTGTGTGCTGCTTGCCCTCTTTTAATATATCCTTTTATTTCTTCATCTTTAGCACCTGCTGGAATAAATTCTCCAGACCTTCCAACATAAACTGATTTTTTCCCAAGAAAATGTTTGACAACTTGAAATCCAGAATCAAATGGTCCAGAAGGATCTCCAGGTTTATTTGTTCCAATGTGAAAGTGCATCCCTTCAGAAGATCCCGAGTTTCCTTGAATAAATTTACCATCACCCATACTAAGAGATCCAGAAGATCCAGTTTTATATATTTTTCCTATTTTTGCTTTATTAATTGCTTTTTGTAACTTATCTCGATTTTCAAATTTTAGTCCTCTCCATTCACTAACAAAATTCTCAGGTGTTGCTCCTGTTTTCAACCTATACTTGATTAAAGCAATTCCCAATTTATCTTGTGTAGCCTCGTCGAATTTATCTTTTTTAGAAACACCAGTTTCACCATAACTTTTAGCATTTATCAATCCACGCATTGTAGGTCCAATGATTTGATATCTACCAGCCGCATGAATTGGAGGATTTTTTTTATCTTGATGGTCCATAATCTCACCAACAGTCATATCTGTTAGTTTTCTTTTAATCGGACTATTGGGACCTGAAGGTCCACTGTAACCAAGAATTTTGTATCCATCTGCAGCACCACCTTCATTATAGGCAAGATAACCTCCAGCAGAAGTACTTTCGTGCCCAGCAATCATATCCAACAATTCTTTATAATCACCAGCATCAGAACTACCACCGCCATAAGTTTCATCAGTGTCTGGTTCACCACTCTTTTTATCTTTACCCTCACCCTCATTAGGTTTCAATCCCAGTTGCTTCTTCAGGTCATTAATTGCGGCAGTGACTTTTGATGAGATACTTTCTTCTAATGATTTTTCAATTACTTTAGTCATATCTTCACCATTACTAAACATCCCTGCTTCTACCTTACCACCTTCAGCAAACCCTACTCCACCAGTTCTCATTATTTCAGAGCTAAAAGTTCTTTGCATCCAAGAATTAAGACCTGATGCTGCATTTTGATAGTCTAATTTAGATGGTTCTTGACCAAGTTGTGCCTTTAAAGGTAGTGCAAATAATCCACCAAATGCCTCTGCAGATGACAACTTTTCATAAGATGACTTCATATATCCATAAGTATTTATTTTTTTCCCTTTATCTTCTGATTTAACTTCTGGAAATATATTCTTAAGTTTTTTCTCTCCACCAATTGATTGTCCTGGGTTTACTTTTGATGGTGAAGTTCTGATAGTCCTTTTTGGTTTTTTTATTGTTCTTCCTATTTTACCACCTGTGGGTTTGTTTCCTCTTGTAATTCCACCACCTGCTTTTTTTTCAACTTTTTGATTTTTTTGTTGTGGTTTTTTACCACCAAAAAAAGCATCATACAATGCACCACCAGCCATGTCACCTAATAAACCACCAGCAAGACCACCTAAAAATGTTCCAGCAAAAGGAACAATAGAACCAAGCGCAGCACCAATACTACCAAGAAGTCCTGCACCAATTGCTTTAAATGCTGCTCTTCCAGGGTCTTCTTTGAGAGCAACTGATAAACCAAAATCAATTAGTGCTCCAATAATAGGAAGTCTTTTTAAAAGAGGTCTCGCAAATCCAAGAATCATCTTTGCCCCGCCTTTACCAGCAAGACCAACCAATCCTTTTCTTGCAAGATTTGTTACACCAGACCTTGCGTATTTTCCACCCAGTTTACCGACTCCTTCTTTTCCAAATTTTTTAAGAGCAGCATCTTTACCAAATCTTTCGGCATATCTTCTAGCAACTTTGGGGTCAACTCTTCCTGCTCCTTTACCTCCAACTCTTTGTCTTCCACCACCAGGACCTCCACCACCACCATCTCCACCAGACATTGCTGAAAGAGCAAGTGCTGCGGTGATTGTTGCGGTAATAATACCACTCACGGCACCAGTAAATTTATCAAATATCTGTAATGAAAATTCACCACCAACAGATTTAATAAATCCACGAGTCGCATCTATTGCCTTATATCCCCAATCAATAAATGTGACTACTTTATCTAATATATTTCCACCCAAATCTAACATAAACTCCATCACATTTCCAATTGTACTTACAACACCTACAAGTTTTGGAAGATGTGGTAAAAGTTTAATTGAGATATATCCAAGAAGAATTGAAAAAAGAAAGTTCTTAATTCTATCCAAAAACCCAAGTTTTGGTACCGAAGGCATCTTCAGTTTTCCTTCTTTCTTTTCTGGTTTTGCCTCTAACTTATTTTCTTGTTCTTCTGCTCCCTTTTTTTCTGTTGATTTTCTTTTCTTTTCAAGTTCTGATTGCTTTATAAGTGTAGAAGTCTGAATTAAATCACGAACCTTAAAGACTTGCTTTTTAATAATAAACAAATCACTTTTAAGTACACTAATACTTTCGTTCTGAAGACTTTTTGTAGATATTTTTTTTGTAGATATAGATGTTCCTGGTAAAAGTTTTGTTGGATTTATTTTTGCAGGAGATAACTTTGGAGTTTCCATATCTTACTTAACACCCAAAATCGCAAGAATCTGTCTTCTGTGTTCGGATTTTGGATGTGTTGAACTAATAGAAGGAATTTTAGGAGATGCACTAGAAGAACTTTTTAGATTAAAGGAACTTTTTTTGGGTATATCACCAAAAATAACATTTACTTTTGGTTTTGTAGTTGGCATTAACAATTGGTTTGCGTATTTCTTCTGTTCGTTTTTTCTATAAGTCAAATCATTTTGAGTTTGTTTTGAGTTAGCACCAATTTTTTTCATCATTCTTCCCTGAGCATCAGTAGCCATCCCTTGTTTTTGATAACTTTCCAATGAATTGGTTTCAGCAACTCTTTGATTTTGCATTGCAAGTTTTGCATCGTTATCTTTATATGCTCCTGGATTTATTGCTCTTCCAAATGCCTCAAATGGATTTGATGTTCCTGTTCCTGGTTGAGATCCTCTTGAATAATGTAATTTTCCATTTTTCATTGATTTATAACCAATAAAAGGTCTCCCTTTATCATCAGTCATTATTTGAGTTTTAGGTGCATCTTTAAATGATTGGTCTTTTAATCCAAATCCACCTTTGATTGCACCACCTTCATAAGGTTTAGAACCCAAAGCCGTTAATAAAGCTTCGTGGTTCTTTGACATGTATTCACTACCTGTTTCTCCACCCATTTTTATAATTTTATCAAATATCCCACCCAAACTTTTTTGGTGTCTTTTTTCTTTATCTAAATCTTTTCTTACAGATTCTATATAAGCATCTCTTTTTTCTGCAGGTGCCTTACTAGCTTTATCCACAGTATCAGCAATTCTTTTCGCATCTAGATAATTCATACCTTTATCTAAAAAATATTGCAACAAAAGTTCTAATCCTAATGTTTTAGCACCTTTAATAAATCCAGCAGCACGTCCAGGAGAAACATTCATATTTGTACTAATTCTTTGTAGTGGATTTTTGGTTAATCCTCCTCCACCTTGTCTTGCTAATGCCCCCCCACCAGCATAAGGGACAATCGCACGACTTGCAGGAATAGGTGCTCTTACTGCTTTCATCATATTAGCACTTGACTGGCCAGCAGCAGGAAGCATTCTATGTTCTGGTGCTATTCTAGAACCCAATTTAAATCCAGTGTCTCTTAACCCACGTTTATTACTTTTAATTGCATCATCTAGAGCACTAGTTGTATTATCTAAAGCACTTCCAATTTTAGTAGATGATTTTAGATTATTAACTCCTTTTAATTTTTCTATTATAGACTCGCGAATAGTCTTAAGGGCACCATCACTATGCCCATACCCTTGCTGTATATGAGTAAAATTTTCTGACCCACCAGCCATTTTTTCCCAATCAGGAAGTCCTCCTAATTTTTTGAAAGCTTTGAATAAATCTTCTTCTGTACCAAACAAATTGTTACGTGAGAATGATCGTGCATATCGTCTAAATTGATTATCAGATGGATCTGTTCCGACGCTATAATCTAAAGGAATATCACCAATTGGTCCACCACCTTCAGCATAAGTCTTACCACCCATCATTTTTGGACGATTAGTTCCTCCACCAGCAGCATTCATTCCCTCAAGAGTATCTACGCCGTACTTCCGTACAGCACCAGTAGACATCACAAATTCACCATCAGTAAGCATAGCAGGAACTTTATCTACACCTTTCTCACCACTCACAAACCCATTTGCCATTTCTTGAGGTTTTCCAGAACCCAATGCACCACCAAGAAGCATTCCCATGGGGCCAAACATAGCACCCATTCCGGCACCACCCATCATACCCTTAAAGTTTAATCCACCACCAGCAAACTTCGGAATTTTTACACTACCACCACCCGAATAACCTGGTGTTTTTTGCTCTTCTGGTTTATCTTCCCCAGCAACATTTTTAATCGCACTCTCAGCAAGCATTGTAGTGCCGACTGCTGCCAAAACCCCTAGACCTGCACCAAGTAATTTTCCATTTTTTCCACCAAGAAACTTTGCGACACCTGCTGCTTTACCAACACCTGCTTTTGCTAAAAGTGTTGCTGCTAATCCTGCGAGTTTAAGTGAACCTCCAATAATAACCTTGGATAAAAATCCAACAAACTTACCTAAACCAGTTCCAAACATTATATAAAGAGCAAGAAGTTTAGGCCAATTGTCTCCTAAAAATCTACCAATTGCATTAATTTTATCTTTATTTTTTTTATCACCAAACCAATCTAAAAGTTTTATTAATGCTCTTCCAACAAAAATAGCAACAAAAAAATCAATAATTCTTTGAAGTGCAGATTTTATAGGTGCAATAATCTTTTCTGCTGTTTGGATTGCAAATTTAAATCCCTTTTCTAATTTTGATTCTTTCTCACCTCTCTGTCCTGCTTCTCCAGCAATTCTAGACTTTTCTGCAGAACTTTTTGCAAGTTTATTTTGATTTGTAAGACTTTTAATTATTTCAGCAAGAGCATCAATAATTTCTTTTATATCACTTCCTCCAGTCATCTTATCAGCAGGAGGAAGTGCTAATTGCGATTTTCCTATAAGTGCCTTTTGTTTTCCTAAATTAACTCCAACTGAACTTCCTTTTTTAAAACTATCTGCAGTAATCTTTTTAATCTTAAATCTACCTTTCTTTCCTTTAATCTTTTTATATTCACTTGTAAGAATTTCTGCCTCTTCTGTAGGAATTTTAGTCTTTGCCATTCTGGCAGCAACCATCTTCTCCTTTAGAAGAGACGTATAGGTATCATAATCAATATCAAAAACATATTCAAGTCCCAGAAGTCTTAAAATTCTTTCGTCAATTTTCTCATCAACAAGGTCTTCTCCACCTTTTTTAGTGGAAAGTATTAATCCTCCTTTTGATGGTTTATTATCCATTTTGTTGTTGTTTGAGTTTTTCTTCTTCTAAATGTTGTTTTAATAATTCAACGTAGATATCTCTCTCCCACGGCATCATATTTTCAATTTCTGTAAGTGAATATTTATGATATTGCATTAGGGCAAAGTTAAGACGAAAATAATTCTCTAGGTCCATGTGGACCAGGGCTATGCGAAAAAACTTGCTAACCCTTCTAAGACTACTTCACTTTCAACTTCTGTTTTTGGATTTGTGACCTTAATTTTATGCGAAAGTTTGGGCATAGTTTCAAAGAATTTTTCAATATATTTAAACTGTGAAGAATTTAATTGCTCCAAAAAGTCAATTAGTTCTTTTTTTGTTACATCAGCAGCAATCCACACTTCTTCTTCGGTATAAATTTTATCAATACAAGAACTAATCAAATCAAAAGATTGATCCATTGCATTATTATTTTTAAAGTCAAAATTAGTTTTAATAAATTGCTCTAGAGATGGATACTTCATTTCCATCATAATTGTAGAATCAATTTTAATTTGATTGGTATGCTCTTCATTTTTTTGGACCTTAATTGAATCCAAATCAATCTTTACGAGAGTATTTGTTTCTTCATCATCAGGACAAATTACATTAACTTCAATTTCTTCTCCTACAGATTTACCACGAACATTTAAAAATAAGTATTCAATATCAAAAGTTGGAAGTGCTTCTACTTTAATATTTTTAGTAAGAATACAACTCTTAATTACAGTTTTAATTGCAGTAGTAATCTGTTTTGTATCTTCACTTTCTAGTGCAATCAACAGAACCTTTTCTTCTTTAACAAGAAAGGGTCTGTATTTAATTGTTTCACCAGTAGAAGGTAACTCAAGTTCATAGATTGGAGTCGTTGGTCTTGGTAAAGGCATAATGTCCTATAATAATTTCAGGTATGGTTATTTAGATTAGAATAATGGAGGTATAGTTGAACTCGTTCCGAATTGAGCATTCCCTAATGCCAGTGCTTCTGTATTTAAAATATCTTGTGCTTCAATTGCATCCAATTGTGCACCTGTAAGACCAAATGCTCCTGTAAGTGCTTGTGGACTATCTGCTGCTCCTTTTGAAGACCCGGATGAAGACCCTGACTCGTCTGTAGATTTATGATCTGTGTAATTTTCATGCCCAACATGATATCGAATATAACTGAAGGACACAGTACATTTCAATAATGAAGATGCCTCATAAGAAACTGGCATAGAAGTAATTGACAGTGGAAATGCATTTACAAAATTATAAATCAAAACATTTCCTTCGTGATTTTTACTTTTTTCACTTTTGGAAGTTCTTTCAAATTTAGTTACTTTAAGTCCCTTCTCGGCAATATAATACACTGGATATTTAACACGATAAAAATAAGTTGGATCTTTTGATGAACGTCTACCAGCACCTGGTGAAACACTTTCTCCAACAATATATTTAATCCAGGCTTCAAAAAATCTAATTGGAAGATAATTTTCAGCATCAACATAAAAAGTAAAATCAATTCTATCATCATATACTCTACGATAGGCAAATTTTTCAGTTACTCCAGTAAAATCAGTAGTATTCTCGTGAGTTGCTATTGATGAACCGGGCAAAGTTGCCTCGGAGCACAATAATCTTAACTTTTCTTCATTATATTTAACGCCATTATCACTTAAATATCTTGCAAACCCACCTTCACTGGTACCATACTTTGGTTTAGGTATATCAACAATAAAGTGAGACGTGAGAGCAGGGTGAAGTAAATTTGCCTTGATTTTAGATACATTAACTTTTTCAAGTGCAGACATTTATAAATATTTTAAGAGTATATATTATGTAGTGCAGGTATGATAGGAGTTAAGTATGCCTCGTGACTCAAAATATCATCAAGGACATTTTCATCCAAGAAATCCTGAAAAATATATTGGTGATTGTGGAAATATAGTATATCGTAGTAGTTGGGAACTTAAGTTTATGCAGTGGTGTGATAGGTCTCCTAATATTTTGAGATATGGGTCTGAAGAATTTTGTGTCCCTTATTATAATCCAGTAAAACAAAAAGTATGTAGATATTTCCCAGATTTTATAATAGAAGTTTTAGAAGATAATAAAACTAAAAAGTATGTAATAGAAATAAAACCAAAAAAACAAACTATTCCACCAGTGAAAGGAAATAAGCAAACAAAGACCTTTATTCACGAGGTCAATACTTATGTGGTAAATCAAGCAAAATGGACAGCAATTCAAGAATGGTGTGCTGATAGAATGTTAGAGTTTAAGGTGATTACAGAACAGGAACTTGGAATAAAATAATGGCACAAAAAGGATTTGGTCAGTACATAGACAACTCGTCTACAGCAAGAGTTAGAAAACTTAAAAAGGAAATTGAGAAACAAGGGAGTAATGACCCAGAAGATTTAATGCTCATAATTATGGAACTTTTTACAGAAGAAGTTTTATATCCAGAACCAGGAAAGTTTTATACTTTTTTCTACAATGCAAAAACACCAAAATTAGAATATGACCAGCACCCATTAATTGCTTGTACTTCATTGGAGAATTGGGGATTTAGGGGAATTAATTTTCATTGGAGAAAATATAGAAATTATACTTGGCCAGAAGTTTCAGGGAAACTTCATATTGTTAAATATAACGAACTTGATGAACTACTCGCAATACCTTATGCAAAATTTCGTCTAAATAAATAAAACCCTTATGTCTATGTTTAGAAGAGAGCAGACATATATTTTAAACACCTTCATTAGTATGGAGGTATTCTGATGGCAGATGGAATTCCTCAAGGTTGGAAACAGGTAACAGACCCAAACAAATTAAACCAGGACATGACCGAGAGACCTGTGCCAGGTCTATATAAAGCAACTGTTCCCGGTATAAAATCTGATAACGGAAGGTCAAATTCTCTTCCCGTAGTTACAAATAGTTCAAATGGAAACTTTCAAGTATATGAACAAACTATATTCGGTGATAAACCAATTTATTCTTATAATGCATCAAATAATAAAACAACAATTAATGATAATGAAAAATATAAAAGATATTTTTCAGGAGACGAGGGAAAAAAACAATATGACACCTTGAATAAAACTGTTAAGACACGAACTTTAGAAATTTCAGAAAAGAACGCAAAAGGTGATGGTGGAGGTGTATCACCAGAAGTTGCTAAAAAACAACTAGAAGATTTAAAAAAATCTGAGGGTTATAAATCCACAACAACCCCCACATCACAAGCAACGGATCCAGATAAAAAACCAGAAGAAGGGGCAGCAAGCAACGCAACAGCAGATCAATTCAAATTAATTGAGGATGCAGCAAAGGGATACGTGGGTAGAAAAGTAGGGGGATATCCACAAAGCTTAAAATATCCAGAAAAAATGGACATTAATCAAGATTGTATTCAATTTGCAGTTATGGAATATCAAGCAAGCAAATTGGGACTAGATTCAAATATTAATACTGGACTAAGAACAACAGCAAGAACAGCATTGACAACAATTACATTACCAATGCCTAGAGCAATATCAGATAGAAATTCTGTTGAATGGAGTAAATCTGAAATAACTGGTCTTGATAAAGCCCTTGGTGATGTAGCATTGAAAGGTATTATAGGTGGTACGGACGCAGCAACAGGTGCTGCTAAACAAAACATTGATGCAGCAACAACTGGTGGAGATAAGTTATTAGCGGCAATTATAGCAGCAAAAGCAACAGAGAGTGCTGTTGCTAAGACAAGTAATCTTCTTTCTAGAGTATATGGAGTAGAAATGAATCCAAATATGGAACTTCTTTTTAATGGACCTTCACTCAGAGATTTTTCATTTAGTTTTAAAATGACCCCAAGATCACCAGAAGAAGCAAAAATTGTGCGAGCTATTATAAGAACCTTTAAGCAGGCAATGTCAGTCAAAAGAAGTAATTCTGTTTTTCTTCTAAAATCACCACATACCTTTATGATTAAATATATAACATCAAATACAGAACATCCATATTTAAATCGTTTTAAAGAATGTGCTTTGACGAATTGTAGTGTTGATTATACTCCTGATGGGCAATATATGAGTTATGATAGTGGTGATCCCGATGAAAGATCTATGACTGCGTATGAACTTTCACTGAGTTTTAATGAACTTGAACCAATCTTTGATGATGATTATGACAAAATAGACCCATCAAAAGAATTTAAATCTATAGGTTACTAAAATGGCATCTTATTTCCGTCAGGTTCCTAACTTTGAATATGTAAGTCGGATTGCAGAATCCAAGAACATATCAGATTATATACAAGTCAAAAATTTCTTTAAAAAAGGAAGTCTTCGTCCTGATATTTTTCAGGAACTTGCATTTTTTGAGAAGTATCAAATTCGGGGAAATGATCGTCCTGATAATATTGCAGAAGATTTTTATGGAGATCCAACTCTTGATTGGGTGATTTTACTATCAAATAATATCATCAATATTCAATCAGAATGGCCTCTTCTACAAGATGATTTAGATCGTTATTTAGTTGAAAAATATGGTGATTATGATATTCTTTATAATGATATTCATCACTATGAAACTTCAGAAATTAAAAACAGTAAGGGAGTTACGATTGTTCCTTCGGGTCTTGAAGTAAGTTCTCCATATTCAGTAAGTTATTATGATTACTTTATAGATTCTCAGATAGAAACTGGTAATATTGCAACTCCAATCACAAACTATGATTATGAGATTAAACTAGAAGATGCAAAGAGAAATATTTTCTTACTCAAACCAAGATACTTGAATATTGTAGTTAATGATATGGACAATATTATGCCATACAAAAAAGGTAGCACTCAGTATGTGAATGCTACCTTGAAGAAAGGAGATAATATTAGACTTTACAGTTGATTATTCTTCTGCTAATTTTTGGAAATATGAGAGGGCATCGTCCTCATCTTCATCGGGTTCAACTTTAGATACTGGTGCCTTACTACGAGCATAAGATTTTTCCAGTTCTTCTACAACACGATTTTCTGTTACAGATGATTTTTCTTCATAAGAAGAATATGAGTCTTCTTGCTCTGCAACTTCACGAGAACGAGTTGGGGCAGTCTTGTTTCCAAGAACCATATTCATACGACGTTCAAGTTCTTCATAGGTCTTAAACTGGTCTGGAGCAGTCACAGCAGCAAGAGAATACTCTTTCTTCCAAAGTGCTTCCATTGCTTCATCATCGTCAAGAAGTGGAGAAACACGATCAAATTCAGATTTGTCGTAGTTCCAATAACCATCTTTCTTTACAATCTTCAGTTTGAAGTTTGCACCCAACCAGAAGTCAAAAGGATTGATTGGTGATTCATCTTCAAATTCAGGTTGCATTGCTTCCATAATCTTATCAAAGATTTTCTTACCATACTTAAATAGAAAGACTTTACCTTCGTTTGATGGATTCGCAGGGTCTTTTACTACATAAATGTTAGAATAGTAGTTAAGTTTACGTTTTTGCTTACGTACAGTTTCTTTATTTGCTTCAGTTCCAGTATTCCATAGTTCACGATTATATTCTCCAAGTGGGTCTTTACCACCAATAGTAGTCAGAGAATTTTCAATATACCACCCACCATTTCCTTGAAATGCGTGTGAATACATTTTTGCCCAAGGAAGTTCTTCACCATCAGGTGCTGGTAAGAAACGAAGAACAGCAAAACCATTACCAGTCTTGTCTACAACTGGTTTATAAAGTCTTTCATCAGCACCATTAGATGTGGTACTCATTTTTTCAACTTCCTTAACCAGTTTAGAGGTTAGAGAACCAAGTTTAGATTGCTTTTTTAGATTTTCAAATGACATTGTTACCTTTGTATTAATAGGATTTGGCTTGTCGATTTTGCTTAAGGGATCATCCAGCCCATACTTATTGTATATCTACTAATCTACTCTGTCAACCTGAAATTTCATCATTTCAATCAGACTTTTCATATTACTGAAAATAACACTCATATCTTGCCCTAATGGAAGTCCCATCATCGTTGCAGAATCTAAAATCCTATCTCTCATTTCCTTTGCCTCTGGGTCATCAGACAAATTTAAACGAGTAAAAAGTATTTGTTGTTTTTCTAAAAGTTGTTCTAATAGTTCTATATGATATAGTTTTTCTTTCTTTGTCATTTTTGGATAATCAAAAAGATTTCCATAGATTTCATTTTGAAGATCGTGAAGTTCTTCAAGTTCATCACAAACAATTTCTGATTCAAAAAAACTCATTGTCCCTCCATAATAACCTTTTTTAAGATTTTGCGGTAATTCAACACATCGATATTTAGAAAGGGATTGTACTTAGTAATTTTCATTGAGATTGATTTCCATACAGGATCATCAAGTTTTTTATCAAAATTAGTTTTATATCCAACTATTTTATCCAAAATTAACATTGTTTCCAGTGAAATATTAGATTGTAAGTGCTCTTTTAGAATTTGTGGATGTTGATTACTTTTAATAAGAAACATTTCGTCAAAGTTCTTAGAGGTAAAAACTGATTCTATTTCTTCTTTAAAAATATAAGAAAGTGATTGAGTTCTTTTTTTCCATTCAGTATATCTAACATCACCTTCTTTCATCATTTCACCAATCCAAAGTCTTCCTGGATCTGTACAAGAAATAAAGTTTGATACAAAAAACTCTACTACTTCGGCATCTGTTTTGCTTCTTGAGAACTTTTCAAACCAAAATCGATCTTTGCGTTTATAGAAAGACTGTACTGTTGCTCTGGATTTTCCACAATACTTGTGATAATCATAAGAATCCTTAGTAAAATGGTTCTTTAATGATAAGTAACATTTATAGGTATCAAACGGCATCATTCAAAAAGGTAATATAAGGATTTTTTTGCCGGGATTTTTTACACCCCAAAATTGAATTAAAATACTAATTTAGCACGAGAAGTCTTTTTAAGAAAATTAAGTTCCATTGCCTCAAACTTAATTTTATCTTTGAGTGGTTTTGAAATTAGCTTGGGCACAGACTCTAAATCAACACTATTCTGTTCGCAGAAATATACAATCGCATCAATATAGTTCATTTCTATATTAATTTGTACAAGTTCTTCTATCTGTTGCGCAAATTTAGTGGGACAAAAGAACTTACTCTCTATTGCCTTTTCTAATTCATTTTCCATCCGTTGACCCAATATTGTGAAATACAAATTCTTTGATATAACGAACTAATAACTTAATATAGTATCCTTTGTTCCTTTTGTCAAATATTTTTACGTCACCACCAGGAGTTACCATAATAGTGATGAGTTTTACAATCGGAATTTCAGTCAGTTCGTAGTATGCTGAACCATAAAACATCTCTTGAACAAAATAGTTTTCCAACCATTCTTCTGGTTTAATCTTTTCTGATGTTTTAAAGTCTATAACTGCAAGTTCTCCCTCATATTCTCCAATACAATCAACTCTTCCAGCAAGTCCAAGGTATTCTGAATATAAGGTTCTTTCAATCGCATGAATATTATTTATCTTATCCAGATATGGTTTTGCGTGAAAGAACATAAACTTTGAGAGTGGTTTATAATCATCCCAGTTTAGTTCTTTATTCTCCAAATAGTCCTGACAGACCTGGTGAAAATCAGTTCCTCTTGCTGTTGCTTTTTTTGTAATACGATTTGCTTCCTCAAGTCCAATTCTTTTTCTCCACTTAACAAAAATCTCACGATTATAGAAAGAAGTTACAGAAGTAATTGAAGGAACCCACTTACCACTTGGCAAGTTATACAAACGAATACTCTCTGTAGTCTTACAATCTAACTCAAGATCACCTAAAAAATTATGATGAATAAATGTCATAAACCAAGTTCCATTTTTGTAATAATGTATTCTTTAATAAGACCACTACGAATTACATCCGCAACTTCAAACTCAATAATATCAAACGAAGGCATTTGACGAAGAATTTTCATAAAATCAACTACTCCATTCTTTTCATTTTGACGAATCAAATCACTTTGAGAGGCATCACCACAGAAAAGAATTTTAGTATTTTCACCAACACGAGTAATAATAGAATCTAATTCGTGGAAATTTAAATTTTCGAGTTCATCAACAATAATAATACAATTATCCAGAGTTGTACCACGAATAAAAGAAGTACTCCAAAAACTAATGGTTTCTTGTGCTTTGAGATTTCCATAAAGCATCTCAAAGTCAGCATCACTTGGCATCTGAAACATATACTTTACCATATTCTTATAAGGAATTTGGTAAAGAGATGCCTTATCATCGTGACTTCCTGGAAGGAAACCTATCTCACGAGTGGGTACAAGAGACCTGACGATATAAATCTTTTCGTATGGTGTACACTCACTCAAAACATCTTGAAGTGCCTTGAAGAGGCATAGAAAGGTCTTTCCTGAACCAGCAACACCATGAACAACTAAATGCTTACCCGCATCATAAGACTCAAATAATTTTTTTTGATTATCAGTAAGTGGTTCAATATCTAAAAGTAGTTCTGCTCCGATTGGTTTTTTTCTTTTAGGCATCTTAGACATTAAACCAACCGCAGGGGATTGATTTCCATTACTCCTTCTTTTTCTTGTCATATTTTTAAATAGGTTTTACTTTTGATCCGGGCATCTTTCCTGCACGACGCAATACATCGTTCCATCCAGGATGAGATTTCTTTAATTTATTTTGCCAATCTCCCACCTCTCCAATTCCAGCACAACCTTGACTCCAATCTTTATCCCATTCAGGATTTTCGTCTTTCCATTTTCCATACTCAATCATTGTCATCGAAAGTTCTTTTGTTTCACCAGTTTCTTTGTGTTTAACGGGATATGTTGGCATTTTATAAAATAATATACAATGATATTTAGAATAACAATGAAGGTGGTTCAAAACAAACCCAATCAAGTGCAGATGCAATTGTATGAAACTCATCCACAAAAATACACTTACATCTTTCTGCAATCTTCATATGCTCTAATTGGGTCCCATGAGCAGTTCTAAGGTTGATATAATGTATCCAAGACCTTATACTCCCACTCATATACATTCGTGTTTGAGTTGATTGTGGAAGTATAAATCTTGCACTTTCCTTTGCGACACCGGCATCCAACATATCCTGATAGATTTCAATTGCTTGTTTAAAGTGTTCTTCAATTTTAACATTAAAGGAAATACTTACATCTGCCGGTAAATCATCGGTTGAGTTCTGACGATTTTTAGTATCCTGCCTTCGTAATTCTGGAATTGGAAGTTCTAATTGTAGTTCTGTGCTGTCGGCATATCTCTGTGAGAATTGCTGAAAAGTAAAACTACGATGACGAAGAATTTGTGTCGCAATCGCAAGAGATGTGTTTATCTCAATAGTCATAAATGCATGTTCAAAAATACTCCAGTGTTGATTTTTGATACAATACTTTAACAATCCTTCAAATGAACCACTATCTTGATTTTTTGGATTACTGACACGAGCACAATATGCAATGTGTCTTTCTGCGTTTGGAGTTACAGAGATTAGTTTAACTGTCGGGATTTTCATAATTACCAAAACCTTTTTTCTTTTTGTTATATTTTTTACGAGCAAGTAAAAGCATTGCATTATCAAGTGCTTTTTTCATATA
>OFSE01000045.1_pt1 | contig 41630 bp, 66 predicted proteins | sample 1543261 | NCBI WGS metagenome assembly OFSE01 (sample SAMN07774225, study PRJEB24372) | wastewater metagenome | isolation source: Exp Tend VB 50WW | collected 2016-02 | reverse complement strand
GGTGGGGGGCTAACAGACCCCGAAAACCTAGTTGTCTGCTGTTACAAGTGCAACCAGGAGAAAGGGGAGCTGACTGAAGACGAGTTCATTGAATACATGGAGTCGCTGGAAGAAAACCCCGAAAAGAAAGTAGCCTAGTGAATTAACAGCAAACAGTACCTTATGAAACCAAACCCAGGAACCCAAGAAGCCATAGACGCGGGATGTAAGTGTCCCGTAATAGACAACCACTACGGGGAGGGGGCTTGGGGTGACGGTAAAGACTTCTGGTATAGCGGCGATTGTGAAATCCACGGTGGGTTCCTAAAAAATAAATAAGTACCTTATGGCCAAGACCCGGATGATAAACACGAAGTTCTGGAACGACGGGTACGTCGCTGAACTAGAACCAGTAGAGAAGCTCTTGTTCCTGTACCTCCTCACGAACCGATATACCGAGATGTGCGGGGCATATGAGCTCTCGATACGGACAATGGTGTTTGAGACCGGGATTCCAGAAGATGTCATCCGTAACGTGCTCTCGAGGTTCGGGGTTGATGGAAAAGTAGAGTACCGGGACGGGTGGGTGATTGTGAAGAACTTCCTCAAGCACCAGCAGAAAAACCCGAATATAGCCAAAGGAATACTGCGTGCTATCGAAGAGTTACCCGAATCTATAAAGGCTTTGATAGCCTTTGAAACAGATACGCACTTAAACCTAAACTTAAACCTAAACTCTAACTCAAATGCGCTGTTCGACCGATTCTGGGAGAAATACCCCAAAAAGATAGGAAAAGCAGACGCGCTGCGTGCTTTCAAGAAAGTAAACCCAAGCGAGGAACTAACCAACCGCATCATCTCCGCCGTTGAGTCTCATCGAAAGACAGACCAGTGGAAGGACAATGACGGACGTTACATCCCGTACCCGGCCACGTTCTTGAACCGCGCACAGTGGGAGGACGAAATCGCCCCGAAAAACAAAGAACCTAAAATCCTTGACTGGGAAAAGACCGACCGGGGAATGAAGCCGGTGTATGAACCATCGGAGTTCGCAAAGTCCCTTAACAAAAGAATATGACCACCTTCCCAGAAATAGCAGCACGCCTCCGCGACGGCAACCTAACCCCCGACGAGATAGCTAGTTACCGTTCGTTCTGTGCCGGCTCTCTCTACCGAATGTACGAACAATACGGGAAGTGTCTTTCTTTCGGGGCCGAGTGGAGGACTGAGATAAAAAACAACCCAGTAACAACGTCAGGCAAACCAATGTCCGAGGCAGAACTTGAGCGTATTTATTCAGCAAGTGGCCCCGGAAAAGAAGAGACTCACCTCAAGTACCAGATTAAAGGGGTAGAGGCGTTAGAGACAGTGCTCACAAGTTTGTACTTCCAAACCAACAAGGAGATGCAGTTGGCTAACCGAGAATAAGACTATGGACAGCTCTTTCCACCCGTACAAGTACCACCCGACCCGATATGCCGAGGATCCGTACGACCTCCTCATCACCCCGAAGAAGCTGAAGCCTAAGTTCTCTGGGGTATGTACCTGTCGGGACGAATCTCACCCCTTCCACCGAGGGAAGTCATGCGGGGTGATGGTGGAGCGGGACGCGATGCCCGTGCAGAAACTCTACCGCTGCTACGACTGCGACCGGGAAAAAAGAAATACTAGGGACAGGGAGAGGACTAAACAAAAACAATATGAACGTCTGTCGACTGTGTAACGTGCCTACGAGTAACCTCATCTGGTGCGATGAGCTATGCCGCTCCCTCAACCTGTACGGGGTGTTCACGAAGAGGGGCTGGCGGCGGAACGTCCCACCCGACCCCGAGAAGTGGAGGGCGTGGGTAAACCACCGCCACGGGACGCCATTAGAAGAAATTGAAACATTTAGCTACTAACCCATGACCACACCCAACTGGGAGGAGCGGTTCGAGGAGGTAGTCCGACCTTTCGGTGGAAAAGGGACGCTTTTCTTGGTTCCCGACATAGATGCCTCTTGCGAGGTATGGGCGATTACTCAAAAGGAGGACGACATAAAACACTTCATCCGCACAGAACTAGAGAACACCAGGATACAGACGGTGAGGGAATGTATGGAGGTGGTGAGAGGATGCCCTAGCCCAAACATTACGCAGGGAACAGATATAGCCGAAAACATCCGCATCGCCCGTTCAATAGACCGAGGAGACGCACTTGACCGCCTCGACCAGCTTACCAGTAAAGAAACCTAAGTAGATATGACAAACAACCAGTATTACAACGTTTTGGGGTGGCTTATACTCATCGCTGCCCTGGCGGTAGACGCACCTGTCTTGACTGTGGCTCTCTCGCTCGGGGCTGTTGGCTCTTTCCTGCTCGCGTTTTTGCCCCTGCTAAAGAAAAGTAACTCTAGTAACCCCCCTTAGTATATGAAATTCTGGACAATCGCGTATCAGCCAAAAGGTTCGTTAGGGCAGTACCCCGTATATGAAGGGCTAAACGACGGTAGGTATTACCTTGGAGGTTCACCGGCGCTTCTTTATCCTCTGGTCTTCTCAACAAAGAAGGCGGCAGTGGAGGCCATGAAGAGAGTGAATGAAATTGAGCGCAACCAAGCAGACGGCCGTGTGTGGGTCGAAAACGGCAAATTCGGGGTAGTTCGCTGCTGGATTGAGATTTAGCCCCTTAAAAGAAACTACCTAACAAAAAGAATTGTATGTCCCTTTGGCCACTCGAACGTATCTCAAAGAAGTGCTGGTACTGTAAAGGCATTGGTGAACGTATGCAGGTTTCGAAGAAGAGGACACGGAAGGACGGGACAGTGGCTATCTCCTACGTATGCACACCTTGTAACACCGAATACCACCGAGAAAGAAAAAAGAATCTGGGAGCTGACTATGTGCGAGAAATCTACAAGAGAACGTATGAGAAGCACAAAGATAAGTGGATTGCCCGTGCGAAGGCGCGTTACGCGGTAAAGACAGGTAAGTTAGTCAAACCAACCAAATGCGAGGGGTGCGAACTCAAGAAGCCGCTTCAAGGCCATCACCCAGACCACTCAAAACCGTTGGAAGTTATATGGCTCTGCAGCACTTGTCATGCGGAAGAACACAACCGTCTCAGACGATTAACCACCCCCTAACCCCAAAGAAAGAAACATCTAAGTATGAAAAACATTTATCTTTATGGTGCGAGTGATGATTTGGCCGAGCTTGATAGTGACTTCGGTTTGCGCGAGGAAACCAGTCCCGAACTGGGCTTCAAAATCAACGATATGGTGTTTGGGTACGAGTTTGACGGCGACTGGGGCGTGTACCTGAAAGAAGGTGAAGTTCCTGCCGACTGGAAGCTCTTTGCGGTGAATGGGAACGTGGCGAGTAACTTGCGCCGCAAGCCAAACGCAGGACTAGTGATTCACCTCCAAGCCCCCGAAGACGCGGAAATAAAGCTCTACGTCATGCGCGAAGAAACAGAAACCAAGTGGACTGAAGCTTAACCCCAAGATAATCTCCCCCCTGTAAACTGAGTATGGAAACAGATGTACAAAAGTTTCTCCGAGAAACGCCCCAGAAGCCTCTTCGGCAGAGTTTTTGTGAGTGCGCGGGGGAAATCTGCAAAAGGTTCGAGTGCGCGGAAGGAAAAAGATGCGTGTGCAAACACTTGGGAGACGACTACCCGCTTAATCCCTAACCATTGAAACCCTTATGAAGAAAGACTTTGAAGAACTGGCTGACTTGGTAGACAACGGAACAACACACGTAGCAGTCCCGACACCTGAAGGATGGGTTTGTCCGCGCAAAAACTGCACAACAGACTTTCTACACCGACACGGCACCTACGAGTTTCCAAAAGAAACCACCCCTAACGAAACAACATGAAGAAACTCTCCCTGCTCGAAAAGGCTAAGAAGGTGAAGGTTCAGACTCGTTATCACCAGACGGACGACGAGGTTGAAGAGTTGTCTGTTGCCTGGGCGCGTGGGGAGATTGGGTACACGCAGGTAGAAACTGCACTGTACGGTAAGAAAGTGAGAAACGGTACGGGCAGCGGTTCGTACATCGTTCTCGCACAAGGGTTACGCCGCCACCTAAGAAAACAAGAACAACTCCCTCTCAAACGAAATGACCCCTGGGTTTTCAATAAAGAAACTAAACGATACGAGCCACCAGATTATCGGACAACTGCCCCAGAAAAAATGAAATAGGGGCCGTTTCCGGTCCCTATCTCGACCCAATCAAGGGTGGTAAAGAGCGCACCGAGGTTACGCGGTCATAAATCTCAATGAACTCACGTGGGATAAAGAGCGGGGCATTTGCGCGGAGTCGGCGGCGGACTTCTGTAGGACAGAGCGGCTCGTCGAAGGGTGTAAGGCGTTCCATAACGCATCTGATTACCTCCTGGTTTTCTTCTGGTACTGGGGATAGGTCGCTCCACAGTGGGGACAGGTCGTGCTTCTCGCCCAACCTTCACCCACGTGGGAACCGCATTTACACTTTTCCATAGCCGTTCCTTTCAGGCGATGCGGGGTCCAGGCTCGCAATAAGCCTCGACGGGGTTGGTGAGGGCGACGAGTCCGAGAGTTTCGGTACACGCCTCGCGGCTATCGAACCCCTGGCGTTCCCAGACGATGTAGTCGCCGCTCTGCCGGCCGACCATGAGGTTCCACGGCTGCGCGGGTTGGTTCCCGTTCAGGAGCGTGAAGAGCAACAGGTACATGGGCTTCTCCTTTATGAATCCTCACTAATCGTATTCCTGATTTATTAAAATGCGCTGTGGGCAGACACGCTTAGTTACTCAACGATATGCAACTATGTCAAAAGGCGCAAGCCCCGCAGAAGCTCTCGCAACCTTATCATCGCTACCGACCAACTACCTCCGCACTTAGAAGGATGCGCCGCCTAAAGAACCAGGCGGCTTTTGCGTTAGTAGCAGGTCCACTGCCCCTGACGGCCTTTCTTGAACTCATGCGCCATCCACCGCAGAGACCACTCGGCGTTCGTCGCTTGCTCGTAGGTAATACCCGGGTGGTCGGGAAGGTGAATCATCACAAGCCCGTAAGAGTGTTCGCGTTCACCGGCAGGGAAGACCCATCGGTTACCCGGCTTGTACTTGAGGCCGCTTTGCACCTTCGGGTTCCAGTCTCGGTTCTCACAGTCAATAACACGCACCATCTCACTACCAGACACGCCGTACTCAGCGGCGATTTTAAGGGCTAATTCTCGGTAGTTGGTTCCTGTGTCGAGTGGACGAGATTCCTCTTGTCCTGGACGAAATTTACCCGTTTTACCCGTTTCCTGTACGGTAGGCGTAGTCCCTGTTTCTGTAGGTGCGGCGGCTGCTATGGGAGCAAATAAAGAAAACACCGCCAGCACGGCTGCTAGAACGTACCTTATAACTAGAGGGCTGCCCGAAGAGTAATCAGGCCGCCAAAGCCAAACACAGCGAGAAGTGCGTTTGCCGTTGATGTATCGATAACACCGAGCAAGTACGCGCCTATGGTTAGAAGGCCGGCACCGGCAAGGATATACGTACGCTTTCCTTCAAGGATATTCATACCCCTGAATTATCCCGAACTTCATCAAGTTAGTCACTGTGGGCAGACTACTTCCTCGTAGTGGTGCGTTCTGTCTTGGTGTCGTAGCTCCAGCCCCCACAGTCGTCGCACGACCACTGGCGTACTTTCCCGGTAACCCTGCGCCCAAGTCCCCTAAAGACCGTGTTGGTTGAGCCGCACTTCGCACAGCCTTCACGCTCGGTGTATACGGTGAAGTTCGGGTGACTGGACATCCACGGCCGCTCTGCAAGGTACACACGCTCGGTGAGCACGACGTCCCGTAGGCAATACTTACCCATCCGTTCAAAGTCCTTTATGTTCCCGGCCATGCACCCCTCCCACATGGGGAACCCTTCGTGGTGCATCTTGCCCCCAAACCCCAGCTCTTCCCCCAGATTGTCCAGTTTGTTGTTTATGAAAGCGAAGTGTTTTTTAGATGTTTTCTTGGTGTCGACTGACTTGAACGGGGTGTAGGGAGGGAGGCCGAGCTTTAGGAACCGTACGTTAAGTTTCTTAATATCAAAGTTGTCTCCGTTCTGGGTAACCACAATGTCTGCCTTGTCCAACAGCTCCCACACGTCCTTTAGAAGTGCAGAGTCGTCTTGCGGCCTTCGTTTGAATCCTTTGTACTGGTGGAGAGAGAGAAGGCGTGGCTTGCTTTCGTCTGCCCACTTGTAACCCACCATCAGCACATACCACGGGCGCACGATCTTTATCACGTTCTGTTCGTAAAACGCCCAGGTGTACCCCAGGTTCGGCGCAGTCTCGATGTCTAGCGTCAGTATTTTAGGACTCATTGAGGAGGTTGTTGTCCTTCAACACCTGGTAGAGCTGTTCCGAGAGACTGTCGAGAAGGGAGTGCCCCAGCGTGTCTGAGTCAAACGTCCCGTTGAGGACGTGCATGATTTCGTGGATAAGGGAGGACTCCTTTATGCTCTGTGGGTTGTGTGCGTCTATCCGAATAAGTAGTTTGTCGCTCTGGTATTCGGCGTCTAAGCCTTCCGGCATGTGCTCGTCAAGAACCACATTTACCCAATGTCCCCCGATCTTGAGCTTCTTTGGTATTTTCATAGCGTAATGACCAGCCCGGTCGCCTTCTTAAAGTCTTCGTACGCTCTCTGAGTTACTGGTCCGTAGTAGTCGGTGAGTTCGTGGTTGAAGTACCCGAGTGTCTTTAACACGCCCTGGAAGGTTCTAACGTGTGTCCCGGTCGCCCCAAACTCCAGTCTCTTTCCCAGGTCTTCTGCATACACCCCACTCCGGTAAGGCTCTGGGTTAAAAGAGTTGTGAGCCTTGTTTTTCTCAACGTCCTTTAGCCCACCCTTGTCTTTGTAGACCCAGCGGTACTGAATATGTGTGTGGGGGCCGGTAGAAAACCCAGTGTTGTCTGCAATTGCTAGGAGGTCTCCCGCCTTGCCCCTATAGCCAACCCCTCCTGGGAACTTCGTAAAGCTCTCAAGGTGCAGGAAGTCTATGAGGACGTAGGCTGGCTTACCCAGTGGTCCGTCGTACTCGTTTTGAGAGAGGACACCCAGCACATTCCCCCCGCCATTCGGCATCCATTTAGCCCACACCACCTCGTAGTCGAAGGGGGCGCGAACTTCTTTTCCGTGTCCGGGCAGGACATCAACGCCGTTATGTTGCGTAAATCCAAACTGCGCGTAGACGGGGTTTCCTTTGTTATCAAGGGGGATTTCCCCCCATCCTTGACTCACGACGTACGGCTTAACCTCGTAAGCCAGTGACAGCTTCATAACCATAGGGTAACAGGTTTGACAAAATAGCAACTCGTCTGCCCACAGCGCGAAAAAAATAAAGCCATGCAAGCATAGAGTAGTAATGTCCCACCTTCCACAAAAGGAGACCTCTCATGCCCGACTATAAGGCACTAGCGTTGGGGGCTCGAAAGACCATTCTCGGGATGATACACCGAGGACAAACCTCGCATATTGCGAGCAACTTTTCTGTAATAGACATAGCCACCGTCCTTTATGAAAACCTCAAAGAAGGAGATGAAGTCGTCTGGAGTAAGGGGTGGGCAGCCGCGAGTGTGTACTATTTCCTTGCTAAACAGGGGAAAATACCCGAAGACGATCTACTCAAATTTCCGGCTGAACCGTACCTCGGTCTCGCAGAAACCACAGTCCCCGGAGTTCTCGTTAACGGGGGAAGTGTGGGCCACGGTCTGTCAGTCGCGGTCGGAATGGCTCTCGGTAAGAAAAGAGCTGGAGAGGCGGGCACGGTCTACTGCATACTTTCTGACGGCGAATTGAACGAGGGGAGTATCTGGGAGGCGGCGATGGTGGCCGCACACCACGAGCTAAACAACCTAGTGGCTATTGTAGATGCGAATCAGTGGCAAGCGATGGGAAAGACTGTGGACGTTTGCAATCTAGATGCCGCACAAGCCTTTGAGGGCTTTGGTTGGGGAGTGAACGAAAGGGACGGACACAACTTCGACGATATTGAGGACGGGTTTAGAACGCAGCGTACTAACGTGCCGACTGTGAATGTTTTCAATACCGTAAAGGGCAAAGGCGTCTCTTTCATGGAGAATCATCTTCTGTACCACTACAAGAACGTCGACGACGAGACTTATGAGAAAGCCCTAGCTGAACTGGTATGAAAGAAGCCCCACAACATCTCCGCAAAGCCTTCATTTTGAAGATGGCCGAGCTTGCAGAGCGCGACCCGAACGTAATCCTCATTGTAGGGGACGTTGGATTTTCTTACATGGACGAATACATAAAGAAGTTCCCAAACCAGTTCCTAAACGCTGGTATCGCAGAACAGAACATGATGGGTATGGCTGCCGGGCTGGCCGCCGTCGGTTGGAAACCGTATGTCTACACGATGACCAACTTCATCCTCTTGCGACCACTGGAACAGCTCCGTAACGACATCGTCTTTGCAAACGCAAACGTGAAGCTGTTTGGGGTTAAAGGCGGCGAGTCCTACAAGTTCCTCGGCATGTCCCACAACATGACCGACGTTGAAACTCGGGGGATTCTCGACGGCCTGGAAGAGAAGGGGCTGAAGACATACACTCCGAAAACCGAAGCCGAGACAGAGACCATCATGGAGCTTGAGTACCGTCGCCCTGGTCCCGCGTACCTACAGATATGATAAAGAACAAGCGCATTTTAGTAACCGGCGGTGCAGGCTCCATCGGCTCGGAGCTTGTACGCCAACTTGCCCCGAGAAATAAAGTCTACGTCCTGGACATAAACGAGTCTGGGGTGTTCGACCTTGTAGAACCGCTTAAAACAAAGGGATTTTGGGTAGTCGGGCGGGTGGGGGACATCCGCGACATCACGACAGTCAAAGACGTATTTCAAGATTTCAAACCTCAGTACGTTTTCAATTGCGCTGCTTACAAACATGTTCCGTTGATGGAGTACACCCCACTTGAAGCAATACAAACCAACATCCTCGGACACTACAACCTCGTACACACCGCAAAGACCTGGGAATGCGTAGAGAAGTTTGTTTACGTCTCAAGTGATAAGGCGGTGAACAGTAACTCCGTGATGGGAACGAGCAAGAAGATGGGGGAAGTCATCACCTGCAACCAGGGCAAAGGATACCTCGCGGTCAGGTTCGGGAACGTGCTTGGATCACGCGGCTCCCTACTCACCATCTGGGGAAGGCAGATTGAGAACGGAGAGCCAATTACTATCACCGACCCCCGCATGGAGCGTTATTTCATGTCAGTCGAAGACGCTGTCGGACTTGTTATTAAAGCAGCCGAGCTCGGCACTGGGGGGGAGGTGTTCTGCCTCGACATGGGAAAGAAGGTGAACATCATGGAACTCGCCCACCGGCTCATTGAGGAGTTGAAGGACGGGGAGGTGGTGATAACGGGAATCCGACCAGGGGAGACATTAACCGAAAACCTCATGACCGCCGAGGAAGAGACGCGGGCGGTAAAGACAGATAACTTCTATGTCATACGTTAAGTTTTTCAACCCAGGGAAAGCATACCTCCGTATCAAGGACGAAGTGCTACCAGAAATAGACCGTGTGCTTACGGCTGGCGACCTTATTTTACGAAAGGACGTAGAGGACTTTGAAAAGAACCTTGCTGAATATGTGGGAACTAAGTACGCGGTTGCGGTTGCTTCTGGTACTGACGCATTGATCCTATCGCTTAAAGCAGCCGGAATTCGTCATGGCAGCCGGGTACTTGTCCCCTCCTACACCTTCAGGGCGACGGCAGAGGCCGTTCACCACGTTGGGGCGATTCCTTACACCTACGACATGGATGGCGTTTTTGAGATACCCCAGGAAGTGAAGGCTGTGATAGTCGCCCACATCGCCGGTGAGGTTTGTGCGAATATGGAAAAGATAGTCGAACAATGTAAGGAACGGAGAATCCCCCTTATCGAGGACGCGGCGCAGGCAATCGGCGCGGCACCTATACGTGGACTAACTGCGACCTACTCGTTCTACCCTGCAAAAATACTCGGCTGTTATGGGGACGGGGGCGCGGTATGTACAGACGACGCGTCTGTTGCTGAACGTATACACGACCTAAGAAACCACTGTAAAGACGACTGGCGCGGATGGGGGTACAACTCTCGCCTTGATAACGTCCAGGCTGCGGTACTGAACGTCAAGCTCAAGCACCTACCCGCCGACATCGCCCGGAGAAAGGAGATAGCGGAGATGTACGATGTTGCACTTGAGGGGGTTGTGGAGCTGCCAACCAAGCGCGAGCTCTACCAGGACTACATAATCGCCACGGACAGGCGAGACGAACTGTACGAATACCTTAAAGAACGGGGGATAGAGACGATGAAGAACGGCTACCCGTTCCCGATTGCACTCACTAAGTGGCTGAAAACCCAGGAGTACGAGTCTCGTTCGCTAAGACTTCCATGCAACCCGGAGTTGACCGACCCGGAAGTAGAGCACGTCATCATGACCATTCGAGCCTTCTATGAATAACTTCTGGAAAGCGCGGGCGGGAACGTTCTTCTGGGGGTGGGCAATCTCTTGGAGCTTTACTGGACATTTCTTCCAGGGAACCCTGATGTTCCTGACGATAGCATTCGGCAACACCGCAATCATGTGGTACTTCCTTCGCCATGCCTGAAACCCAATGTAAAACCTGTGTGATGGATAACAGCGCTGCGGAGTTTGCGCCGACTGAGACTGGCTGTAACTTCTGCGACCAGGCAACGCTCGCGTGGTCTGTCAAAGAGGGGCACAGTTTTAAGTCAACCCGCAAGAAATACGACTGCCTAATCGGGCTTTCGGGAGGGGCAGACTCCTCTTATGCCCTTCACCTTGCTGTTACGTTTGGTCTAAGGCCTCTTTGCTTCACACTAGACAACGGATGGAACGACCCCGTAGCTGACGAGAACATCATGAACCTCGTTGAGTCCCTGAAGGTTCCTCTTTATAGGTATGTAATAGACACTGACAGATTCAAAGAGCTTCAGGCAACTTTTCTAAAAGCCGGTGTTAAGAACGTCGAAATCCCCACCGACCACGTACTCATGGCGGCGACCCTGGAGATAGCCAGTAAATACGGGATAAAAACGATAATCAGCGGAGGGAACGTGGCGACTGAAAGCATCATGCCCGCGAGTTGGGGACACAATGCACGCGACCTTACGCACATCAAGGCAATCTACAAGAAGTTCAGTGGGAAGAAGCTTTCCGGCCTCCCACTCTGCGGAATCCTAAAGTGGAACTGGTACAGGTGGGTTAAGAAAATAAAGACCGTCTACATTCTCGACCACGTTACCTACAACCGCGACGGGGCGATTGAGCTGCTTTCAGAACTCTACGGGTACAAGTACCCCGGCGAAAAACATGAGGAGTCGGTCTGGACGAAGTGGTTCCAAAACTTCTACCTGTTCGAGAAGTTTGGGATAGACAAGAGGAAAGCTCACTACTCGTCGCTCATAGTTTCCGGACAGATGACCCGGGACCACGCACTTGAAAAGCTCACCGCAAGCCCCATCTACCCCGAGTTTGGGATAGAGAAAAAGGTAATGAAATACCCACGGCACGAACACTCGGACTATCCGATGGATAAGTGGTATGGGCGCATCGCCTCCTTTGTAAAACTATGGAAATCCTAAACGACTTCAGCACGAGTGTCTCGAAGGCTCTCTCAGAGATTGACCCGAAGTGGAGGGACTACAACGGACTTATCGTATGCGGCACGCACTCTCCACACGATGTTGAACATATGCTCGATCAGATAGAGAAAGCCCGGAAAGAAAAGACACCAGCCCTGCTTATCTGCTTCGGATACCAACTTGCAGCCATTGAGTATGCCAGGAATGTGCTCGGCGTTAAAGACGCAACCAGCGAAGAGTACGGACAAGGGACGTTCATTGTAAAGAAACGCGCTGAGTTGAAGGTCGGGCTTCACGAAGGGGAAAGTTGGTGGAGTAACTTCGAGGTCGACCCAGAGTTTGAGTTGAACTGGACACTGCCGGCTAACTTTATCGCCGCCCCCTACCACCCTGAGTACCAGAGCTCAAAAGACAAGCCACACCCATTACTCGTTGACTTCATCGACCTATGCAAAAAACAGTAATGCGATGGCAGTGCAGGTACGCACCCTCCCTCGGGGAGCTGGAAGGAACTCCCGCGCAGGTGTGGGGGACAAAGCCCTACCTAGACGAGTTCCAGCCGACTATATTCTTTGGGCTTTACGGACTGCCGGACTTCTACGCCCTCTGGAGGCACAAGGGAAGGAAGGCGATCTTGTGGGCTGGCTCTGACATCGTCCACTTCGGGAACGGATACTGGCTCGACGAGGACGGGTTGATACGCCTCGACCCTGAAGCGCTAGCAAGATGGATAAACGAGAACTGCGAAAACTACGTCGAGAACGGTGTTGAGGCAGAAGCCCTCAGGGTACACGGGATTGAGGCTAAGATAGTCCCCTCATTCATGGGGCAGGCAGGCATGTACGAAGTTGAGTTCAAGCCTAACGAACGCCCTCAAGTCTACCTCTCAGTCTCGGGGGGGAACTACCGCGAATACGGCTGGGAGCAGATAGAAAACATAGCTGACAAGTGCGATGTGGACTTCTTCCTCTACGGCTCGGACACCTGGAAGTCCCGTCATTCCAACGTGTTTGTTAAAGGCCGCGTCCCCAAAGACGTAATGAACGAGGAAATTAAACACATGCAATGCGGCCTACGACTTAACGAGTTTGACGGGTTTTCCGAGGTGCTGGCTAAGAGTGTCCTGTGGGGGCAGCATCCCATTTCTCGGGTTGGTTACCCGCACATAGACAGCTTCACCACTAACGACGAGCTTATAAAACTCCTCAACAACCTAAAGACAAAGACCGAACCGAACCGAAAGGCTCGGGACTACTACCTGTCTGTACTTAACAAATACCCCTGGACTTATGGCGTTTAGTACAAAATCACATCGCAAGTTCTGGACGGACAGGAAGATTGACTGGCGACACTCGTACCTGGAGGGAGTGGACGAGGCTACCAACCAGCCCATTTGGAACCACCCTCACCGCTCTCTCATCGTTCAGATACTCAAGTCTTTCAACTGGATGTCCCTGTGGGAGGTGGGCTGTGGGGCAGGGGCTAACCTGGTGAAAATAACGAAGGAAATCCCCGGACGGCAGCTCGGGGGAAGTGATGTGAATCCAGACGCTATTGCAGCTTGCGAGAAAACCTTCAACGGTGGGAAGTTCCACGTTGAGAGCGTGGAGGACTTGTTGCTTTCGGATAAGGCAGTGGACGTGATGCTCGCAGATGCCGCCCTTATCTACATCGGCCCCGGGAAAATAAAGGACACCATTCACGAGATGGTCAGGTGTACGCGGAACTACGTTGTGTTGTGCGAGTTCTACCACCCAAGTTGGTTGAAGCGGTGGTGGTTCCGTTTAAGGACGGGCTACAACGCACACGATTACAAGAAGTTACTAGAGAACGAAGGCTGCTATGACGTACAGGTTATCAAGATGCCGGAAGGGTACTGGCCGGGGTTCCCGTGGGATACCTGGGGTCACTTTGTAGTAGCTAAAGTTGTATGAAGAAGAAGACGGAAAAACAGTACGCCGAGTTCATAAAGTCCACCATTGAGGAGTGGGTTCCCCGACTCCACCTTCACCACTTCACGATTTACCAAGAAAAGGACAGTAGTCAAAAGTACCTGGCCTGTCGGTACAACTACCCGTACCTAGATGGAGCGGTTCTCTGGACAGACGCCTCTTACAAAGACTGGGCGGATGGAACGGACGACGGACACGAACGAAAGATAGTCCACGAGCTGTGTCACTTGATAACCGACCCCTTTTACACACGAGCAGGCGAGAGGTACGTCACTATGGCCGCGTTGGAAGACGAGAGAGAAAGACTAACCGACCACATCGCGGTCATGGCCTACAAAAACTATGAAAACTAAACTCCTAGTATGTGTGCCGTTCACTGGCCTCGGTCTCTACGCCGGGTTCAGGGGGAACAGGTGGCTCCGCAACCGCATCAAGATATTCGAGCAGTTCGTTGTACCTTCGCTTCTGAACCAGACAGACCGAGACTTTGTGGTGTGGGTCGCCTGGCGTGAGGAGGAGAAAGATAATCCTTACGTTATCCAGCTCCTAGAGCGGCTCCAACAGATACCGAACTTCAGCGTCGTATTCACCTACTCAGGCTGCCCGTTCTGGGACGACAAATACCCAGACGAGATTGCCCGTGAACGACTGTTCAACACGCTCCAGCGTGGGCTACCAGGGCTGTTTGACTTCACCGAAGGAGCCGAGGAGATTCACTGGCTCTTGCAACCATCCGACGATTGTTACGACAAGAAGACCATCGAGTCAGTAAAGAAGGCATTTGAAGACCCTGAGATGCAAGCTGTGAGCTACCGCGCAGGGTACATCGCCAACTACCACACGAAGGAGGTGCTTGAGTATAACCCCAAAACCAACCCCCCATTCTTCGCTATCAAGTACCCCCGTCAGGTGTTCTTCGACCCTGGAAAGCATATGAACTACACGGGGCCATTTAAGAGCCACGAATACATCGGTCAGAAGTTGAGGCTCGCGTACTTCGACGGGAGGGGGTTCTTAGTGGGGACGCACGGAGAGAACATCAGCACCCACTTCAACCACCCGTACGGGGGGCGCAGGATAGAGGGTCGCTCACTAGAGCTGTTACTAGACTCGTTCGGGATTCTCGGCTCGCCCACGCTTGAACTCCCCAGGAGCTTCCGTAAATGGCTTATGAGGAAACTGCCTCACCGAGTCCGGCGGAAACTCCGGTACTGGGGAGGGGAGGTTATCGGGAACAGATTATACAACTGGATAAGAAACTAAACATGAAACTATTCAACCAAAAATACCGTTTGTTCACACAGAAGATTAAGGACGTTACAAACTCTATCTACGAGTTAGAGTTCAAAATTCACAAGTCGCGTCAGTTGAGGGAGGAGTCCCGTCTTTTAAGGGATCGCAGCATTGAACAGGCTGCGCAAGTGAAAGCGCGTCTCGCGGCTCCAAAGGACAAGGAGGAACAGAAGTCCCTTGAAGAAGAACTGACCGTACACGAAGGGAACAAGGAAAAGTACGAGGGACAGATGAAGCTCGTTGATGAGCAGGTTAACGGTACGGAGGAGGCTTCGGGTCTTATCGACACCCTGAGGGGTCTTACTGAGCTTCGGGAGATGTACCGGGACTACCGTTCACGCATCTAATATGAAGATACTCGTTACCGGAAATAGAGGATTTGTAGGTGCTGAGACACAAAAACTCCTAGAAGCAGAGGGGCACACCGTAATTGGGTACGACCTGATGGACGGGCGGGACATCCGCGACGCTGACCAACTCAACGAGGTTGTGAAGGACTTCGAGCCTGACCGCATACTCCACCTAGCCGCAATTGCACGATTCTCTGACGCTGACGCTAACCCAAAGCTCGCCTTTGAGACTAACGTTATAGGAACGGCGAACGTGTCGGCAATAGCTAAGAAGCACCACATACCAGTCGTGTATTCGTCTACGGGGTCAGTTTACATGCCCATTACTGACTACGAGGGGACAATTAAAGAAACCTGGGCTGCTAAGGGTAACTCAGTTTACGGGTGCTCTAAGTACGCCGGCGAAACCTACATTCGCGAAGTTAATCCTCACATAATCCTACGCTATGCCCACCTCTACGGAAAAGAAAAACGAATGCACGGACTCATCGGAGGCTTCCTTGACCGCATTAATCGGGGTCTTGCGCCGACTCTCTACGGCGGAAAGCAGTCGAATGATTTCACTTATATCAAAGATGTCGCCAACGCAAATCTACTTGCTCTCACGGCTCCGTGGGATAAATGGAATCAGGTATACAATATCGGCACTGGAGAAGAGCTTTCAGCGGAGGACGCAGGAAAACTCGTCTGCGAAGTCGCGGGATACGAAGGGGACATCGACATTAAAGAAGGGCGTACTGTCGACCCTGAAAGATTTGCTTTCGACTGCTCCAAAGCAAGCGTAATGCTTGGATTCAAGGCTGAGTACGACTTTGCAAAGGGGCTCGCTGATATGTTCGCGCCGTCCGAAACGACGTAATAAACTAAGTTCTTTGGAGGCCAGCATGGACTACCTGACCCTGCATAACGCAGCCGTTGCCGCGCTTTCGAGGTCGGGAACCGTGATACGCTCCGACACCTCGAACATTCAGTCGTTCAGTATCGGCTACAATGCGAAGATCCACTCGCACGTCTGGATTGGCTCGACCGTAAAGATTGGTCGCAACGTCATGATCCAGGCGTATGTGTTCATTCCTAACGGAGTGACCATCGGGGACGACGTGTTCCTGGGACCTCGCGTCACGTTTCTTAACGACAAACACCCACCCTCGGATACGTGGAGCAATACCACAGTCGAGAATAAGGTGGCCGTTGGGGGCGGCGCGGTGGTTCTTCCGGGCGTAACCCTCGGTGAAGGGTGCGTTATCGGTGCTGGCGCGGTCGTCACTAAGAACGTCCCGCCAGGTGAAACTTGGGTCGGAAATCCGGCTCGCAAACTAGAGAGGGGGTAACCCCTCTTTTTTGTACGAAACTCTTGGGTGAGGGCGAGGGGTTAATCTCCTTGTCCAGACTCCCCGGGCAGTGGAGAAAAGGTCTGGAACCCCCACCCAGGAGCCACCTACTCAGAGAACAGCTCTACGGTGATGTTCTTACCCCTGCATGAGCTTTTACCAATACCCACTCGGTGGTACTTCTCCTTTACTATGTTCGCACGGTGGGTGGGGGACTTCATAAGGGCTTTGTGGGTGGCCGTATCGTTACCGAAGTCCTTCGCCAGGTTCTCTCCCCAGAGCTTGCCCCCAAGCCCCGAAAAAGAGGCCTTCCACCCGTCATGAGACCACTGACCCGACTTACAGAGGAAGTCAGCACGAAGTTCCGCCCGTTCCGCTAGAATGGGGTCGTAAGTAAGCGGCTGTACGCGCTCCGCGTTTATGAGCATTAAAAGCCCTAACATCCAATAATGGTACGCCTGGAGGTTATTTTGTCAAGACCGCTGGGGTGTGTTCCAAGACACAAGAGTTACCCAACCTAGAGAGCTCTGAGACCGTGTGCTCGTACTGCTTCTTGAGTTCTTCGTGGTCAGCGGTAAGTACCTCGTACTTGGCCTTTAGGGTGGTGTGTTCCTTATATAGCTCAAGGTAGTCTGCGTCCCTGTTCTTAAGCTCCACCCGTACAACCCTAAGCTCGTTCTCGACGGTCTGTAGGCGTTTTTCAAGGTCGGCAATGAACTTGTCCTCACGCTTCTCCGTGCGTTCTTTTGTGGAGATTATGGAGCGTACCCACAGGGTCAAGACGACCAGGAGGGGCGTAACTATTGCGTTTATTATGAGGGAGTCCATAGGATTGACAATTTAATTAGTAAGAGTAGGGTAGCGAGTATGCACGACTGGGGACATAAGGACTGGGCGATTTTCATACTCGCGGGGGCATTGTTTGTCATATTCGTTTCCGCTGCGACTGGGTCGTATTAGTAGGTATTAGTTCCAATACCAAGCGCGTCTGAAATCGACCCGATTAAAACGCCAGCCGAGTTGGGATTTGCCGCCAGTTCTTCGTAGTTAGTAACCGGCAGAGGGGCGAACAAGTCTTTAGCAAGATTGAGGGCCCCCTCTTTGGAGGTCAGGTTGACTGGCCTCTTGTTCCTGTCCTCACCTTTCCGTAGGGCGACCACCGTCCCAATAATCGGCGCGGCCTTGTTTATTGCAAAGTCGCCAATCACGCTCAGCGATGTCGGGGCTCCGTATTTTCCACTATCGAGTTTAGTTATCTTGCCGGTCGTACTACTCTTTGCAGACTGAGTAATTAACCGCGCCGCCAGTGTGACGATCGATGCGGTTCCTCCTGTTATGTCGAAACGGGTGTCTCCAACCTTTATTTTGCCGAAGTCAGAACTGCGTGGATCCCACTCAACGCTACCCGGGTTTATCGTGTCAGCGATTTTCAACACGACAGCGGTTCCGAGAACAGCTTTTACCAGGCGCTTAGCTGCCTTATTTCTTACAAACTTACTCCCTTCTCCCAGTTGAAGAACTAGGTCTACATTGCTTTTGAAGAACCTGGCCGAGAAAAAGAGGTTATTTACCTCCCCGGCCACTTTCTCGAAGCTGCCGAGGCTACCACGACCAGTGCTTGAGTTAATGAAACGCCCAATGCTTTCAAGTTGGGTCTTATCTAGGTCGACGCCACTCTTTTGCGCGACTTCAATCAGGTGGTCTGCCAAGTCGGCACGCATTCGGTAGGCAGTACCCTCAAAAGCTGCTTGTGACGCCTTAAATACCCTCCCGAGAAGCGGTATTCGTTCAGGAAGTGAAGTTGGATACGCCTCCTCCACGTTTCCAATAGCCAACTTCATCCTCTTATAGTTGTCATTCAGTGCGTTTGGTCGAGAGTAGATGTCTGCCTTTATCGCGTCAACGACCTCGTTGCTGGTACCCTTCTTCGTAATTTGCCGCGCAATCGTGTCAAAGGACTTTGCTGCATTCTTAGCCCAGATTACGGGGTTGTCCCAGAAGACCTTCAGCCCCTGCCTACCGAGGAAACTGTTGTCGAGCGACGCTTTAGTAGACTTGGCGAGGCCACCGAGCTCCGCAACTCCGTGGAGAGCAGATTTTATAGGATGTGCCTTGATGTCTGCGAGGGTGGTTTTGGCTGCACCAGCTCTGAGTCCGTTTGCGTAGTTATCAAGAGCGACTTTAGCTTCGCCGTATGCCAACCTGTCCCCACCTGTTTCAATAGCTGCCCTAGTCTCGTTTACGTTCTTAGCCAGGTCAGCTATTTTCTGTGCTTCCTGTGCAGTAACTCCCACTCCTAGCCTGATTTCCGCAAGATCGGCCAAGAACGCTTTCTCACTCTCGGGCGTAAGTACCGTGTCGAGGCGGTTGATACGATCAATAAGCTCCCTGCGAGCTGGTTCTTTAATGCCTGACACTGTCTTAGCCCAAGTAATCATTCCTTGCTGCTGGTTTTTTAGGATAGTCTTGCTCTCAAATAGGGCGTTGGTAGCTGTGGCCTGTTCTTTAGAGAGGAACTTACTGAAAAAGGCGTTACGCTCCTCGCTCGACATGTTCATCAGCTTTGCAGGGGTTATCTCTCCGCTCTTTAGGCGGGTCTTGAACTCATCGGCAGCGAATTTGGGGAGACAGAAGGCCATAATTAACAGGTGATACTAGTAACAAATTCGTCCCAGGTCTGCTTTTTAGCAGCCTTTTCAATCTCTCCCTTAATGGCTTTGACGGTGGAAGCTGCCGCTTTCTTAGCACCTCCCATGACCTTACGCTCTACCGAAGCGAGGCGTGCTTTTGCAACATCACGCAGGATAGCTACCGCAGAGTCGGGTGTTCTTTCGGCAAGAAGGCGAAGCTCCTGGGCAGCGCGGGAGGTTTCGGCCGTAAGAGGGGAGTTCGCAAGCTCTCGCAGCATCTCGGCGTTGTTCTGTTTGAGGGCATATTCCTCAAGTCCCGTAACAAGGGCAGAGCCACGGAGTTCAGCAGGGAGTTCGTCTTCACCGCGCACTATACGACGCGCGCCAGCGATGTCGTTCTTGATAAGTTCGTCCACTCGACGTGCCTGGTCTTTGACGGTGATGGCGTCGTACCCAGCTGTTCCCTCGAACCCGTCTGTGAGTTTCTTTTCTATCGCTTTAGCCTCAACACTTGCACCGAGTTTACTTGTCCCCGTTGGGGTACTTGACGACTTCGCCAGTTGGGGTATTGTTTTACTTATGGACACAGGATTTGAACGCGCGGCCGAGATGGTCTTTGATGTTACCGATGAGGGGGCAGTAACTGACTGCTGCGGGGCTGCAACGGTAGCGGGTTTCTGCGGAGACTGCAAGGAGGCTGTTTGAGGCCTTAGTGTCTTCGGCCCCTTAATGACCTCCGAGTCGGGAGGGAGTATTCGCCTTGCTGGTCTTACTGTTCTAGCTACGGCAGAAATCTCCGTGGGTGTGAACCTACCGGTATTGTTTCTCTCAATGACTTTCTCCATTATTTGAGATACCTGTTTAAGACTATAACCACCTTCGTTAAGACCAATCATGGCCGTGCGCAGGTTGTCTTTCCCAACTGAGTTCACCAGTTGTTCGTCAGGAACTACAGCTCGAGTCTTTGGAGACTCGAGCCTCAACAAACTCTCAATCTCTTTCGTACTCTTCGTAGCGGCTAGGTGGGGAGCAAGCGTTTCGACTGTCTGCGGAGGTATTTCTGGAGCTCGCTTATACAGAATGTCCACCACCTGCTGTACGCTCTTTGCCCTAGAGAGCTCTGGTACGAGCTTGGAGAGGGTCTTGGCACCTATAGCGACACCGGTAAGGGCTAATTTCGGGGCAACCGCTAGGGGCTCGTTGAGGAGGAAGTTGCCGAAGCCTTTCGCGCTCGCCTTTAATACACTGTCGCCCTGAAGTGTGTATCTTTCTGCGGCCTTCTGAGCTGTTTCAACCTGTATTTTTCCTATAACAGGGAGCCTGAGTGCGGGTAGGGCAGCGGGTGCGCGACCAGTAGCAGCGGACACTCCCGCTTGAATAGGCGTGAGAACCGCACCAGCAGCCCCACCAATGATGCTCCTTCCGAAGTCAGCTAGTCCGCGCCCTGTTTCTTTGGCAATTCCGAGGAAACTGTTTGCTTTCTTGGATTCGGCAGCTAACGCGTCGTTCTCTCGTTGGTAAGACGAGGTTTTTGCCTGCTTCGGCGTCTCTAGAGTGAATCCGGGCAGCAGAGCCATGTTAAGAACCCAGAATCAGCTTTGCTTCTGCTGGAGAGATACCGTAAGAAGAGGGAATGACGTCTCCCGTATGGAAGATCATTCCTCCAAACTCAGAAATAACGTCTGAACGCTTGAGTCCAACCGCAGACGCTTTTGAAAGTGCGGCTTTCCATGCGACTGGCGTAATGAAGCCATTTGCGTCTACTGCTGGTGTGCCGTCAGCCATTCGTACCCCGGGAGAAAATGTCTCCCCAAAGGCCGCGAGTGCGGCTGCTTGACGTTCCTCGAGTGTTCCACCACCGCCACCTCCCGACTTGTTTGCACTGATTCGTGAGGTCTCAGCGTTGTAGCGTTGGATGCTTTCACTAACACCGAACTGGCGTACATCCTCCGCAAACTGGCGTTCCCTGTATGCGGCGTCGCTTGAGTCTTTCTGGGCACGGTATTGGGCTTCGTAAAGCCTCTCAGCCGCATCCTGCCATGCTTGTATCTGATCCATCTGGAACTGTCGCTCTTGGTTGTACTGATTGAGGGTTTGGGTTGCTACGTAGCGTGCCTCATCGCGTCCGTTGTTGTAGATGTCTTCAAGGGTGGTGAGATTCGAGGCGTAAGGAGCTCTCTTAAGGTCGTACCTTTCCTCGAGTTTGCGTACCTGGGACACCCGTACTCCCTCGGTAAGCCACGGGTTCTCATTGATGTCGGCGGTCTTTTCGGCCAACTCGTCGTCGAGTTTGGTGATGTCCTTCATCGTCTTATCGATGTTTTTCTTTACGTCCCCGAGGCCGATGGACTTATAGACACCGTTGTAGACCTCCTGGAAGGACTTGGCCGGTGCGATTTGGAACGACTGCTGCGCTCCCGAGGTTAGGGCGTATCCGTAGGACGACAACATGTCTTGGGGGGCTGCTGCTGTAGGTACGCCAGTTGTGGTAGTCGCTGTGGGAGGCTGAACGGCCGTTGAGGGGGTTGTGTCGACCTGTGGGGGCTGCCCGGTACGCATGGCGTTTAGTAGCTGGGTGTTCTGTTGAGCCGTTCCCGTATACCCGCGTATCCCATACTGGGCTGCCGCCTGACTTCGAGAGGCAAAGTCTGACTTCTGCCCTGACTGATTCAGGAAGTCCACAATTGAACCCCCCGTGTAGCTAGGAGTCTGGGGAACTTGTGGTGAAGACTGGGGCTTGAAGGTTAGTGAACCGTCGTTATTTTTTGAGTACGTGCCGGTGTCCTTTCCTCCGTCTGCCGTATAGTTTGTAGTCGTTCCGTCTGGGTTGTCCTGGTAGGAGCTTACGGTGGTCTCGGGCGGGGTGTACGCTCCGACTTCACCAGGGTTTTCTAACTGCGCTGCTGTATCCTCCTGGATTGGTGGGCCGACTGGTGCAGGAGGGATTACCTGCGGAGTGGGGGTCTTTTTGTACGCGCTATCAAGGGATGCTTTGGCCTGGTTGAGGGCGTCCCCCTGAAGCCCTCCTGTCTCCAAGTTCTTAACCGCGTCTTCGTAAGGGAGTTGGGTCGCTTCGGGGGCTGCCGCTGGCTTTGGGGCAGGGGTTGTACTGTAAGCACCTCCGAGGGACTTTATCGCGGCAGCCTTTTGTGCGGCGGATAGCGAAGATGAGTTAACGTTGTTTACTGCCTGGTCGTAGGAGACTGACGTGGCTGAGGAACTTGTGGGCTTTGGGGCAGAGCTTTGCGAGGTCTGGGCAAGATACTTTTTATGCTGGTTAGACCCCTCTTTGACAGTATGCGACTTGCCCTTCGCGTCTTTGACGGTTACGGACTTAGCCTTACTTGACGACTTCTTTTCTGCCGCCTTTTTAGCGTCAGCCTTCTTTTTTGCCGAGGAAGAGACCTTCGGCTTGGCGGTTTTCTTCGTGCTCTTCTTTTTCTTTTTAGTAGCCATAATTACCAGCGATCACGATTAAATAAGTCCTCCCTGAACCCGCCCCTAAGAACGTCGAAACGCTTCATCCAGCCGTCGTTACGGGTGTCCTGGTAGTTGTACTGCTCTTCGTCAATAAGCCCCTTCACCTCGTCGAGTTTCTGCGCGGCACGCTGTTCGGCCAGAGTTACCTCGTCTGGGAGGTGTTCACGCGCCTTGAGGTAGGAGGTCATCTTTTCTACTATTGCCTCGTTACCCTGTTCGTCGTAGTCGGAAAAGATGGTTGTTGCGGTCAGGTCGGTAACATCAAGGATAGGCATGTACTGCCCCCACATGACGACGGTTCCTGAGAAGTCCGCCATGTTCGGGTTTAAGAGGAGTTGCAGGCCGTAGTCGGTGTACTCTTTTTCCGTGTTTGCGGGGTTTTCCTCAAAGAACTGCTGGAACTTGTAGAAGTTGCGCTTCTTGAGTCGCTTTCCAGCAACCGTCACAAGGCGTATTGAGTCAGCCTTATACCCTTCGGGGTAGGCGAGTACGGTGTAGCCCTCCGCGCTTGTTGCTGCCGAAGCGGCCGTGGTGGAATTCTTTCCCTCGGTCATAGGCCACTTCTTGTACCCAGCAGCCCATACATGAGCGTCCTTTAGCCAACCCTGGGCAGTAGAGTCGGTAATGAACCCGTCAGTCGTGGTGCGGTTGTTCCTGACTAGGAACTCTGTGATGATGTCTGAGTTTGTTCGGAGAGCCATAAGCTAGAAGGTGAACCAGTTGGAGCCGTCTGAATAATAACGGCGGGATTGGTAATTTGTAGTAAGTGTTGAGGTCGCGGCACCGTCTATCGTCTCTTCGGCAGCAGATCGGACAGTGATGGTAGTGGTCCCAGCCCCCCCAACCTCGTCTTTTACGATGTAGGTCTTGCCAGCCCCAACGTCACGCGGACGGGGGAGGCCAACTGAAGGGGCGTAGGAAAGGTTAGTTATCGCAAGCAGAAAATCTGTCGCCGCCGTGGTGTAGACCGACCCAGTTAGTAGAGTACTGAAAGCTGTTCTGTTGACAATCTGACCTCTCCTGAAAACCACGTCGGTATTGTTGACGACGAACAAGTCCTTGACGTTTAGGTCTTTGTCGGTTCGTACCGTATTCGGTGCTGACGTAAAGTCGGGGCTAGTCGTCGAGGAGTTCATATTCAATAACTATGGGGAGCCCAACAACGCAGAGTGCTGAGCCAGTCCAGCGAAGCTCTAACCAAAAGTTGTTCTGTCCAGAAACTCCCTCGGGGCGCATTGTAGCGACGCGTTTACCGGAATAATTTGTATTGTTGAGTATCGAAAGACCATTAGTGGAGCCGCCAGTGTAAGTCGTACTGCCGTCGTCGACGTAAATCTTCGGGGTGACAATCATGCCCGAACTCATGCCGTTCGCTAGGGGTATCCTGACCTTAGTAATCTTGAATCTCTGTCCGATGCTGAAGACTCGGCTCTGCCAAACGGAGGGGTAGGTTGACGCGTATCCAGTGGAAGGGTTGTTGAGGTTCGCTGACGAAGTGCTTAGCCCCCTAGTGGTGGAAGTGTCTGTCCACCCGATGACGGGGAGATTAAACCCAAACCCGGGAGTCTGAATGAGGAGTGAGTACACGCAGCCGACCACAGACGTTGCTGGCCGCATAATGTTAAACGTCCCCTGTCCTAAAGATGACTTCTGAAGTCCCAAGCTATATACGCATCCTGAAGCTTCGGGGTAATAAGTGAACGACCCAAAAAGTAACCTCTCGTTCGTCCCGTCCACCGCGCCAGCGAAGGGGGTCTGCCCCTGTTCAAAGTAGGCAACCTCTTGGATAGTAGTGCCGCCAACGTACCGAGACACTCGGAAACCCGCAGCCCCAGGATTCCCCGAGACAATATAGAGGATTCCGTTGACGTTCTTGAGCGCGCTGATGATCTGGTCGGGGAACTCAACGAAAATAATGCTGTTGAAGTTTGCAGACGTGGTATCCCAGAAGGCTAGCTTCGCGGTGGATTGTCGGCTCAGGCCGTTGTTGAAAGGATCTACATCGAGGGAGGGGCCCTCGTAAAGGGCGACGGCGAGGCTTGAACCGTAAGTCTCAATAGCGGTTGGCCATAGTCCGTACCCGAAGTCGAGCGCGTTGTACGTGGAGCCAGCGTCAGTATCACCCTCCACGGTAGTTTTCGTGGTTGAAATCGAGTGGACTACGCCCTGGTTACCAACCACGTCTGCAAAGTAAAGCTTCCCGTCCGAGTGGCGGTGCATGACGTGATTTGGATAGCGAGCGAAGACGAAGTTGTCGGTCGGGTAAGTCGTATTCGTGAGAGACGTCTTTGCGAGGGTCGTGACCCAGTAGTCACCGTTGAAGGCAGGGGTCCCGTCAAGAGGCCCGTATCTGGCTATTGTGGTGTTCTTTGCGAAGTAGATATAGTTGTCGTAGTAGGCCATCCCATTACCCGACGCTGCGGAGAGCGCGCCGCCGTCACTGAGAGCTGTGAACGTGTCAAGTGACAACTCGACTGAGTACGCTGAACCACTGGCATCATAAGCGTATATGAGCGCGTTCTTGGGGTTGGTAGCGAGCCACTGAGGACGGCCACCCATCGTCCCCGTGTAGTTAGCCACTCCTGTCGGCCTAAGTAGACCAGTAGCAATTCCCACACCACTAGTCACGCTGCTAAGAGAGTCAGCAATCGGCTGAGCAGGGTCGATTCCTATCGAGCTGCGAAACTGATCTTCCGCAGCAAAGTACGCCACGGGGCTCTGGCCGCCGAGTATGCTTTCTATTCGTATCTGTTGAGTCTTATTAGCCATTAGTATTCGTTCTTACTTTTACGGGTTGCTTCAGTCATTTCAATATTCGTACTCTGGGTAATAGACCCGAAAATACTTGGCGGCGAAAAAATATTTGTCCGCTTCGCTAAGTCTCACTTTTTTCCAGTCGACCTCTTTGAGGAAGGTGTCCCACTTTTCTTTGTGGTCGGGGTCTTGGTAGATTGCCGAGAGCACCCTTTTAACCAGTCGGACACGTTCCTTCATGTCCCCGACCATCTCGGCGTGCTCCATCATAGAGAGGCCGTAGATAAGGTCAGAAAATGAGGGCTTTTTCGGGAAGAACTTGACCATCCACTGGAACCTGAAGCGGTAGGCATCGTCCTCTTGCAGGATGAAGGTGATGATGTCTCTCCACGGGACGCTGACTTTACTCAGTGCTCGGTACAGTTCCTTTACGGGAGGCACCATCTTCTCAGGAGGGAGCATGTCGTACCTGGTTTCCTCTGCAAGGTTGAACACATATGGGTAGGCTTCTTGGAGAAGGTGGGGAACGATGTCCTTCTGTTCCTCGAGAAGTGCCCATGAGTCGTTGAAGACCTTGTTCTTTATCCAGTGCTTGAGAGGGGAGAGCTTTCCGAAGAGGAGTGAGCCTCTGGGGAATCCGGGAAAGGGGTGGTCTTCTCCCTTCATCTGCATTTCGTAGTGGCCTTCTTTCGATTGGTAGACTTTTGCTTCGACGGCGTCCTGGGTTTTCCAGTACTTCACCATCGGGCGGTTGCGGTAGTACTTGTTTCTTAGGAGTTTAATTATGTTCATGAGCGAAGAGACTTAAGAGTTTCAATGGCGTGACAGTTGGGGCAGAGGAGCATGCACTTCTTCGCTTCTTCTGGGATTTTCTTGAGACTTTGGATTTCGGTTACATTTGCATCCTTATTGTCTTCGTGGTGGTGGAACTGAAGGATGTCGACGATGTCGCAGGGGCAGTGGGAACACTTACCTCCCATCTCCTCACGCAACCTCCTGAGCAACCCCCTCCTTTTGTCTCGTTTCTTGAGTGACGCGAGGCGGGCGAGTTCTCTATACTTCTCGGGGTCACCAGCCATCTTGGGCTTTAGAACTGTGTAGTAGTACCTTGACGCTCTTTCTCTTGCTTCTTGTAAGTAGTCTTCTCTGGTTTTAGTAATCATTTCAGCAGTTTTGCGGTCGCCTGCTGGCGGTGTCGGAGAGTTTGCGCCAGCAAGACCCTCCGACAGGCGACCTAGTTAGTTAGTTCGATTAAGAACCGCCAACTGGGCTAAAGGAACCGAACAATATCGCACCATACTTCCTGCGGTAACGCGTGATTTTTGCGCCGTACAAGAAAAGGCCTTGATATTTCTTGGCGAACTGGTTCTCAGCGTCGACGACGCGGGATTCACTCCACTTCTCAGCGAAGGTAATCATGCCCGTGTGGTTAGCGAGAACGAGGTTACCGATAGCACCGGTCGTAACAGCGACGTCTGGAGCGAGTGCGCCAGTTGCGGTCGAGTGACCTGCACGAGTAGACACACGCGAACCTGCGGCCATGTGGACGTCGAAGGCACCCACACGCATAACGCGTCCGTTGAGGACGGTTCCGGTGTAGATTTCTGCGATACCAGTAGGCTGAAGCTGCGAGGACTGCTTGAGCTGGGTAACAAGTGCGGCAGGAACCGTGAGGTGACGGTCTACGTTCTCTACTTCGTTCTGGTCGAGTGCTTCAGCAAGAAGCGTGACCTGGTTGTAGATAGACGCAGACGACACCGAGGTAGCTGCCGCGGCCTGGATTTCCCAGCCGAGTGAGCTCATGGTGAGGAGGGAAGCGTCACCAGAACCGTACTTAGGGAAGTTCACACCGTCGCCACCGAAGAGGCCGCGAAGGGTGAACCCTTCCTCAAAGTCTGGTCCCTGAACTTCCTCATCCCACTCAGTGAGGGTAGCGACGACCGAGGAGGTAACTCCTGCGATGCGGTACCACGGGGAAACGAACGACGCGGTCGAGCGGAGGCGGAAGCCCTTGCCGATGTCCGAGGTCTCGAATCCACCGAAGTAAAGCGCACCGTCGATAGGGTTCTCAACTGCACCGATTTCCTGGGCGTTTGCCTGGGCGTAACCGGAGATGGTTACCGTACCGCCGGTTGCCGTAGTAGCAATCGAGGCCATCGTCTGACCCGAGCCATTGACGACGAGGTTAATACCGATCCAGTTACCGGCCTTCGTTTCTCCAGCCTTCTGGAGGACGTAGGTGTCGATTTCTTTCTCGAGCTGCTTTGCGTAGTCGTTGCTGATGTGGTCAACGATGTCATCCGCGTAGGTGAACTGGTCCTCGAGGCGGTCGAGCGAGAAGTTCCAGTAACGTCGCTTTTCAACGATGAGCTGGTCTTCAGCGTCAATAAGGGCTTCTGAAGCCATATCTGTACCCACCACATAGTCGGAGAGTGTCCCCGAGTTGAGGAAGGACAGGATGTTGACGCGGTCGCCCGGTTTCTTGATTTCGCCTTCGTAGTTTCGGTTGGTGATGGAATCAACAATCGAGTTCTGATAGGTCTTTTCAAGAACCTTCGAGGCAAACTGTTCACCAAAGTTGGTAAGTCTTGCCATTTAATTCTAAGTTATGCCCGGAGAGTACCTGCCTTGAGTTCTTTGGAGTACTGGCGGAAGTTTGATTTGCGGAGTTCCGCTATCTCTTCCTCGGTACGCCCAATTTTCGGTGCTTGGCGGCCTCCTCCCGTGTCTGTTTCCAGTCCCTTGCGGGCTGGAGTGGGAGTGTTAAGGAGTCCGTTTTCAGCGAGGAAGGCTTTTGCGGCGGTTGCCACGCTCATGCCCCTGTTTTCTGGGTTGGTGCGGAAGTCTTCAAACTCCGCTGCCTTGTCTTTGAGCTGTGGGAACTTCCCGCGTGCCTCTGTGAGTGCGAGCTGGTCTTTAATTGAGTCCAGCTCACGCTTGAGAGACTGTCCTTCGTCCGAAAGAATTTCTTCGTCAGGTCCCGGGTCGGTTTCTAATTCGGCCAACTTAGCCTCTGCTACCCTTCGCCTCTCTTTTTCTTCTTTGAGAGACTTGAGTAGGAGTACGGAGTCGGTCTTTTCCCCTGGAAGGGGAGCAGTCTCGGTTACTTCCTCAACTACTTCTGGAGAGTCAATCACTTCCTCCTCGTTAACGATTGGTGTATCTGTCATGTGTGGTCGGCACAGTTTAACGACGTGTCGAGGTCAGGTTATTTATTTACAAGGCCCTTTGGCCGCTTTGGTTCCGGATTTGAAGCCGGGGGTGCCGCTCTTGGCGGCCGGGAGCATTCCCTTACCCTTTCCGCCGCTGCCAGAGTGGCTGGCGACTTTCGACTTGTGAAGTGTTCCTAGTTTCATGTTTATTTAGTTAAACGGCACGTCCGGAGCCGCCGAGGATTCTAAAAATTCCTGGACCCGCTTTTACTGGCCTCGCGCCACGAGTCGGCTTTGCCGACTGCGGAACTGGGGTGCCCTTGGAGTTGCGCTGGGGCACCTTCGACTTTCCAGTCCTGATAATTCCGGGCATCTTCTTTAGTCCCATCGGCATTTTCTTTCCTTTTTTAGGATTCATATCTACGCTGCGCTGATTAGTTGTGTAAGGTGGCGTTCAAGAGCCTCGCGCTCCGCTTCGGGGGCTTCGATAGCCTTGAGTATGTTCAAATAGACGTGTATACACGCCTGTTGTAGGAGGGTAAGAGGGTCTTTCCCGTTGCACGATCCCTCGATTACCCGTATTTGCTGCTGGCAGAACTCCTTGATGGACTCCACCGAGACCGTTTCTCCAGAGAGCACGCGCTTATAGCCGTCAAAGACAGCTTTTTCTTCAGGTGAGAGGTCTTCCTCCTTCTCAATCCCGTTCTTTTCTAAGACTTTGGAGAGTAAAGACATAGCGGAACCCGGTTAAGGAGTCCCGCTTGTGGTGCAAGTGAGGAAACTGTACTGATAAGTGTAGTCGATGTTGCCATATTGTCAAGCTATCCGACCCCGAGGGTCATAAGTTGAGGGACAAAGGACGCTGCCGCCGCTGCGCCGTGCTCTACGACGAGCTTGGGGTCACTGGTGGTGCCGGACTGGTCTGCCGTGAACACCTGCACAAAGGTTTCGGCGGTCGAAGACCACGTTCCAGTGAAGCTGTTGTCTACGTCCCACTTAAGACGGGTGCCGAAGAAGGTGTTCCCGGTCTTGCTGACGTATGCGACACCACTCGCGTTCAACGTGAAGTCGGTGTAGCTGTTCACGGCGTTCCAGGAGGAGATGGCAATACCTGTTGCTAGTCGAGTTGCCCCGTCGATAGTGAAAGCACTCAAGTAGTCAGTAGTTGCAAGGGTATTAGACGCCGCTGGGGTAGCGGCGACAATGTCTGTGTCGGTGCTTCCAAGTCCGGTACCCACAGTACCCTGCAAGTTAAAAGAGAGTGTTGCTGACGAGACAGTGTCGCTGTCAGGTATAGCAGACGTGTCAAAACCAACCACTCCTCGGTACAGACCACCGAACTGGTCGAGTACGGCTGACGCGCTCAGGTTCCACCAACGCTGGGCTGTTTGAGTTACGTTAGCGGTGGTTCCGGCACTTGAGCGTAGGGTCGCAAGTGTTTCGCTTGCGGCTTCACGGAGCAGCACTCCGTCAACGGGGCTATTTGCGCCCGCCGCAGGGAAGAACGTGCTCGTCGTTTTCCCCACCTTACCAGACTCAATGTTGCCTGGACCGTGGAGGTTCATCACTGACAGGTTGTGTTCGAGTACTTGTAGTAAGGCTTCCTGTGGATCCTCTCGGAGTCGTCGAGAGTACTTAGTACCTTTCTCGTCCTCCCACTCTCTCAAAATGTCGCCGTTTTCGTCAGGAACCAGTAGTGGGGGGTTGAATATCAGGAACCGCTCTATCTCGACTGTCCCGTCGCCAAAGCCTACTTGTTTTCCGTCTTTCCAGGCTTTAGCAAGCACCTCAACTCCTCCTGGTACTGGGTTGGTTGAGATGACCTCGATGTCGAAGTTCCCACGGTTCTTTCGTGGGAGCCTCCCTAGTTTAGCCAACTCAAGCCCCTTTAGGGTTTGCCTCTGCTGCTCAAGAGTCGTTGACACGTTAGACTTCAGTGCTGAACAAAGCACTGACATACACCGTCGTTCCGGTCTGGTCGGGCATATCAATCGTCCACGAGTTACCCGTAGCGTCCTGCGGCCACGGCACGGACGGGACGAAACCTATCGGTCCCGTGGTGGCAGGGAGGTACATGGTGTGGACGATGTTGCCGCCTGACGTAGCCCTGATGTCGAGCTGGGTAGCGGCACTCGAGTTGTTGGTTGCCGTAATCATTACGAGGTCGCGGAAGGTTCCAGCCGCAGCCGTAGTGAGTGTCGTTTCCGTACCGTTCGTTAGGGCAACGTATGCCGTAGCTATGAGGTCACGGACGTGGATTGGTCGGAATACTTGCCTGCCGAGATCGTCGGCCATTGGCCTCACGTCCGCCCCGTCAGCCTTTGCGGTAGGGTTGGTGGTCGTAGCCTCGTAGACGGCAAACGAGTCGGCAGCACCCGTGACGAAGACTGAGGCAATGGAGTCTGTCATTAAGACAGTCCTTAGCACCCCAGCAGTCGTTTCGTTAAGTCCTGTGGCCGGCGTGTTGCTGTTGAAGGTAAGGATGTTGACGGAGGCAGAAGCGTCTCCGGCGATAACTGTTCGCTGGGCTACAGACGAGTCTCCGTTACCCTGGGGGAGTCCTATGTTTGTGACTGGAACTGGGTTAGAGCCCGAGTACTGTACTCCCGAGCTGTCTATGAGAGCGGACTGTGTGGAGTTGGTTACCGAAGTCACCGTGACGCTTGTCGCGGGGAGCTCGACCCTCACGCGATTGTCCGGGTTAACTACCGTGGACGCGGCTGTAGTGGAGAATACGTCAGACACGCTTGTCACCGCAGTAGACCAACTAGCCCCAGACGCCTGAGCGACGGGTACCGAGGAAGCTCTGAGCTCTGTGTCCGTAAGACCTGAGGAGCCAGTAGGAAGTTCCACCTTGAGCCTGCCGTCTGGGTTCACTACGTTTGTTGCTGTTGAGCCGAATATCTCGTTCACAACCACAGACCATGCGGCCCCTGAGACTTGGGACACGGACTGTACGGAGGATGAGAAAGTAACAGGAAGTGGGTTGTCAGAGTCGTAGTAGGTTCCGTCCGCGTTCACTAGGGACACGCTTGACGCACCTGCGGCAGTAACCGAGAAGTTCCCGGTGACCTTAACGAACCCGTCAGCGTCAATGATTGAGCCTCCACTGGAGTTCTGGATGTCTCGAATGGTGAAGAAGTCTCCACGTCCGCCTGTAGCACCACCTGTGCCGAACTGTGCAGGCTTGCCCTTACTGTCCATCATCATCACTGGAAGGGGCTTGAGCTTATCTACTCCGCGAAGGGAGAACTCGGTAGGGAAGTCGGGATACTCGGGGAACTTTGTCTCGGGGATGTTAACGATAGGGGCAGGAACGTTCACAATAGGGGCAGGAACGTTCACCACGGGTGCCTTCATCTCAGGCATGGTTATCTGGGGTACTTCGAGCTTTATCTGGGATATTGCGTTCGATATATCCTCTGCACTTGCACGGTCTCTCGCAAGAAGTTGTTCGAGTACAGGCTGGATGGCCTCGCTGAGGTTTTTGACCACAGCCCCTGACATCTCGTCGGGTGAAATCTTACCCGCAAGCTCCTTTGAGAACTCGCCGGCGAACTTCTGGAAGTCCTCGTCGCTCTTGGCCTGTCGTTTCTGTTGGACTGCTTGCTGGAGCATCCGCTTTAGTTGTCCGTTATCCATGTTATGCCGCTAATTCGTTAATAAGGTTCGCCATTTCGGGGTCTTGCTCCTCCTGGGCTGGGGCTTCTGCGCCAGCCGGTGGTTGCGCGGCCATCATCGTCTCTGCCTCGGCCTGTTTTGCCATTTGTTCCTGCATAAGCATCTCCGCGTCCTCCACTTCCTTGAGTTCTGCTGCTGAGAGGTCGAGGAGCTTCAACGATCGCTGAAGGAGGATGTTCCGCAGGGCTGCGTTGTTGGGGGACTGCTGTATTACCGCCTGGAACTTCTGTATTGACTGTATTTCGTCCGCTTCCTGCTCTGATGAGGAGGCAACGGTTGGCTCGTAGCCCGCCTCGCTCTGCCAGTCTGACGGATAGACGACCTTTTCAAACACCTTGCCTGAGAGAGCGGTCTTTCTGAGGGTCAACTTAGGGAACGAGCTCGCATTGGCCTGCATGATGGCGTTCCACTTCTTTGCAAGGCGATACCATGAACCTTTGTAGAACTTGGCCATCGTCTTGGCGCGTTCGGAAGCCTTGCCAACCAGGATTTGCACCTCCCCGAGCGTCTGTGCGCCGTTCTCAGGCTCGCCCTTCTCAAGAGCTGTGGCACCTGTACCCCTCTCAACAATGTTGGTGAGGAAGTCTATAGCTGTGAAGGTCTCGTCAAGGCCGTTAATCTGAACGGGCATGATGGTGTCCCCTGGTTTTCCTGGGGCAGGGAGCATGCGCCCGGGTCCCGGCTCGTACTGCTGAGGCTGGTAGCCCTGAATGGTCGAATCAAACCAGTGCATCTGGAAGTTCTGGAGGGTGCGGTTCTCTACCTGCTGGCTGAACCAGATGTTGAGTATCTTGTTTGGGGTTCTAACAAGGTCAGCAACGCCGTCGGGGTATACGTCGTTCGTTTCCGGGTCTTCCGACCAGAAGTCGAAAGGCCACTCGTCTATACCCAGAGCCTCGTTGAGCGTCTGGTCGAGGAGCTCGATAGTGTCGTCTGCGTAAGTAACCACATGACGCACGAACTTCTCCTGTTTGGTGTCCCAAAGCTCGGTGAAGTGCTCGGTTAGGTTTACTATCACGTCCCCACCTGCCCAGACAGGGAACTTGTCGTCTTGGATACCCATAGCGCGCAGACGTTCCATGCTCTTCTCCCACTCAACCTTGTTCTTACCCGACTGAACTATGCCCTTGTCGGTCGCAAGCCACAGCTTAAGCTCGTCGCGTCCCTTCGTTGAGTACCTATCGTCAGCAAGGATGTCCCGAAGCGACCTAAAGATGTTCTGGTGGATGATGAACTTGGCCGTTTCTATGTCGAGCGGCTTTGTTTTGGGGTCGAAGCACACATCAAACACGTCGAGGATGTCAACAGATACGCCCTTTTTGTGGAGGTTAAGCTTCTTGGTGGAGAGGCCGTACAGGAATACGTTCTTTTTATCTAAAATGTCCTTCAGCTCGAGGTCTTCGTCGCGTGAGTTGTTGTCCCACATCTCCTGGTAGATGATTTCTTTCATCTCGTCCCCGGAGTTTTCCTTCCAGTCGACGGTAGGAGCGTCGTCAACCCTCGACATGAGGGTCTTGATGGTTTCCTTCATCAGCGGAATATTGACCGCCTGACGCTGTGTCAGTCGGTTGGTCTTTACCTTATTCCTGTAGAGCTCGTAGTTGTCGTTCCAGTCTTCGTGCTTGCGAATCTGGAACTCACGCGCTGATTTCTTTTCGTTGAGGAGCTTAGTCAGCTTCTCGTCTAGCGGGCTCTGCGGAGCCGGCGTGGAGAGTGTGTCCATGGGGGGTCATAGTGTTATGACTCTCCCGTGGTGCGGGTGCGAGTTGTCTAATAAAGATATGCTGTCTACGGTTGTTTGTCAAGTTTTCTGCGCCACGTTGTCTCGTACGTTACCTGAAGGAGTGTGCCGTCCGGGTGGTAGTTGGCTGTTGCTTTGCCGCCCTTGACACCTAGCACCTGAAACTCCTCCCCCTCACGCTTACGCTTGTTCTTGCGGTACACAATCTGCTGGATTATTCCTTCGTCGTCGAAGAATAGCTCAGCCGAGCCGTTCCTTACGTCAAATACGCCCAGTTCCTGTAGTTCGTTCATGGTATAATTAGTGGATGAAAAACATGCCTAAGCCCAGGCCGAGCCGTACTACTAATACCCCAAAGCCCAAGCCCAGTGCGATAACGAACACGCCTAAGCCTAAGTAGTTCATACTAGAAAGCCACCTCACGATCCCCGTAGTAGGGGAGCATGGCCGGTGACGCAGTTACATTGGTAAGGTTTGGCTTGTTCACTAAGGACACCAACCCGTAGCGTATCGCCGCCATCGAGTGATTGGCGCATTTCGGGTCTTCCTCGTTGAGAATCTTCCCGTCTTTGTCGACGAGCCAAATGTAGGCGTTCTTTTCCTTGATGGTGTTTGCGCTTCTTTTCGTAACGCTTATTTTCTGGTCTTGCACCAGGCCAATGCTCCACTTGATGTAGGTGTCAGTCTTGGTACTGCCGCCGTTCTTCTTCTCAGCACCTAAGATGTTGGTGCCGTAGAGCTTCATTTCGTCGATTGACTTAGGCTCTGCGCTATCCCCAATAACGAGTATCTGCGGCTCGGGGAGGTTGGCGATGAAGTCGCTCAGTTGCTTGTTCAACATCCCAGTCTGGTAGAGCTGCTCGTCAATCACCCAGCCACCGTCATACTCGTAGATGTCCACCAGAGCTGAGGGGTCGTTCGTGTACCCGAAGTCCAGGCCTCTGCGTCTTAGTCGGGCGTGGCGTGGAACCTCGTCGATGATGTTCCAGTCCTTGTAGATACGCAGCTCGCTGCTGTTTGGCTCTCCCAACCACTTGTGCTTGTACAGGTTGGGGCGTTTCTCTTTGTCGTCGTTAATTTCAGCCAAGATAACGTCTGGTATCATCCCGTACTTAACAGCGATGTCGTAGTTGGCGTTAATAACAAGGGTATTGGGGCGGCCTTCGATAACAAGACGAGTGTGTACTGGGTCGTCCTCTAGGAGTCGGTTGTAGGTATAGACAATCTGAGAGCCAGGCTTACGCACCGTAGGGGTGAGCACCTCGATACTCTTCTTAGAGACCGTCTGTGCCTCCTCCACCCACGCAATATCTATACCCTCGATGGATTTGATGCTCTGCTCGTTGTTCCAGAGTCCCTTGAACAGGAAGTCGGAGCCGTTAATCTTATTTACTATCGAGTTGTTTGTTACCTCAAAATCAGTGAGCTCGTATTCGTTGATTAAGTCTCGTAGGAGCTGAAGGGAACTCTCGGCTATGGAGTTCTGGAACTCACGGAAGCAGCCTACACGGGTCTTCTGCTGCCTTGCTTTGATGAGTAGAAAACGTGCGACTGTATGGGACTTCAGGGAATACCGGCCGCCGTGGATAGCAGCCTCACGCCAGTCGCTGTCGAATAGGCGTTTATACTCCCTCGGTATCTCCATTACTTTCTGCATCTAGGAATTTAACTAATAGGGGCTGAATTGCTTCTCCGCCGCTTGTGATGTCGGTTGACTGTTTCGGGGCTCCGTCTATGTGGTTGATGAGTTGGCCGCGTAGTTTCTCGTCAGCAAGCACCTCCTCAACGAATGAGTTAAAGCGTTCGGGGTTTTCCTCCCAGATCCTCTTAATCTTCCCAATGATTGAGATAGAACCTACAGGTCGCCCGGGTCCGCCTGGGTTTCCCTGGACAAATCGCCCTTTAGTGTCCCGAATCTCTCCGTTTTCTGTCGGCTGTGTCATAAGTGTTTAGTCAAGTAGTCAAGTATGAGTACTGCGGTGTTGTGAATGTCCTGCGGTTTTGGTTTGATGGGCCAGTGGTCGAAAGCCCGCTCTACTGCCTTACCTATTACTTGCTCTTGGTGTTCGGTGAAGGTCATTTTTCTTTCGGGGCGTTTAATGCAAGCCACCCCTTTGCCACGGCTTCCTTAGGAGTTGCGCCGTGTTCGGTTATGGGACGCTGGTTCTTCACGTCGAGAATCATGACCTCCCACGCTGGCTGCATTTCCTCGTCTATAGTCCTCTGCAAACACTTGAAGCCACCCCCACACGCCTCTATGAGTTCGGGGAGGGTAGGGGCACAGGCGCCCGGCTGGTCGCAGGTCTCTTTGTGTTTCCAAGCGTAAAGACCGTCCCAAGCAATTCCTTTCGGTAGCATCCTCTGGTGCTCACAGATAGGATCGTACGTTTGGGGAAACCCCACGTCCCTCAGTTCTTTTGCTAGTTCGTGGTTCATAGAGTTCCCATGCGGTACTTTCTCATCGTGAATGCCTCCTTTCCCACCACCATGTCTTTCATAAGAGAGAGGTCTGATTTCTTTTTGTTCTTCCAGAGGTAGAGGCAGAAGTCTTTGATTAGGTCGTCTGTGATGGGTTGTTCTTTTCTCCGGGCGAGCCATGAGCGGCACTGGTCTTCGAGGTGGTCGGGGTTTTTGCGCCTCATAGGTTATTTGTTAGCAGGTGTTACTTCTCTGGCCAGAGGTCTGGGTAAACCTCGTTCAACTTACTCCCCTCAGAAACCTCTGTGCGTGGCGGGACTCTTTCTGCCGCGACTGGAACGCCGTTTTTAAAGCCAACGCGATACTCTCCCGCCATCGCTTCCCAGTTCGGCTCTGTGCGTGGGAAGTACGGGCAGTTCTCTGGGTCGTGGTACTTGAGACACAGGTGGCATCGGTTTTCTTCTTGGAGAATCCTTTTATCCTCTTCCATGCAGTCGCAGTTTGGGACTGAGCAGGTTTCTTCTTGGATACGCTTTTGGGCTTTCTCTTTTTCCTGAATGGACGGGTATTGAACTTCGTCTTCTTGGATACTTAGAACCTTGTGCGCGCCGCTTACGTAAGCCATTTCCTCCCCCTCACTAGAGTCTGAGAGGGCTTTGAGTATGTCGTCTAGGGCTTGGTTGTAGCCGAGTCCGTTCTCTATCTGCCGTGCTTCTTCGTGCATGAGGCCAAAGATGTTGAATACCATCGCTGAAAGGTGGTCTTCTTTTTCTTCGAGGCCGCCGAACTCATGTGTGTTGCTCATGTATTTAACTAGGTGTCTGACCAGGGACTCTTCGTATGACTCTGGGGGTATGCCTTTCTTGAAATTGCCTGAGCCGTACTTTTTCTTTTTCCCGGTCATGTACTCTGCGTATCGCCTGAACGCAGTCCAGCTTATTGTTTCTACATACGACTCCTTGCCGTCCTGGATGTCCCGTATTGCCCCGGTGGGGAAGTGGGTTACGTCCGACATGCTAGTACCTGACGCCTTTCTTCATGTTGGCTACGGCCTTTTTCTTTGCACGTTCGTTGGCTTGGCCGATTTTCCTTCCAAATCCCTGCAACTTCTTCTCTGCCTTCTTCTTGAGTGCGAGTAGTTTGTTCATAGTGCGTTAAATGTTTCTATTACTTCTTCCCAGTTTTTTACGGGGTCGACCCTGTACCTTCGTGCGTGTATCTCGTCTACAAATTCCTGTCCGTAATCTCGTATCAAGTGTTCTTTGTACTCAGTCTGCATTCCCTGACCCGCGCCGTTACACCTAGAACACTGAAGGTGGATTAACTTTGGGTGCCAACTCAGCTTGTTGTTAGATCCTTGATGTCCGACAGGGAAGTAGTGGCCGGCCTGTGCGTTCGCTCCTTCCAAGTCCTTGTTGGTACAGGTGTAACAGTCTGTTTCCCTCCTTTTTATCGAGCGACGGACAACCTCCCACACTTTTGCTTTGATGCCTTTGTATCTCAATGTAAGCGGTTTCCCTCGGTTTATACTGACACCTTTACTTATTTCTCGCGCTGTGGGCAGATGATGTCCCCAGGATGTTAGACGTTGTTCACACCTCCCATGAGGGGTTAATTAAGGGCATATTTACTACAGAGGATTTCGAATCCTTGTGCTGGTTGACATTCGTGGTTGAGAGGAGTATACCGTCCCCAGCTTCACGAATGTCTTTTCGGTCTTCGGACCGGCGCTGAGAAGGGGAGTTATCCTTTTTTCGGGGCGCTTGCAGGCTAAGACGGATGCATCAGGCGATATAATTTATAAGTTACGCCTCTCGCTACCCCTGCCTGCAAGCAGGGACGTAAGGGAGGCGTAACATGTATAAACCATCTATTCTCTGGAAAGTTAGGTACTCGCTTTTTAGCAGGCAGTGGCCTATCCACGCGCAAGTAAAGCACTACGTTGCCTGGAAGGGGAACAAATGCCCTAGCGCATCTCGTCAGCACGAGAAGGAGTTGCTTCGTTTCGTATTCGAGACTAAGATACAGGACGCACGGGACATCTTACTTGAGGACATTATTGAGTATCGGAACCTAATTTCAAGCGACTACTACCGGGGGCAGATATACAACGCACTTAAACAGTTCTTCAAGTTTTGTAAGGTAATGGGCTACGCACACATACAGATAGAGTGCGTCAATGGACTAGTAAAAATGGAAAAGATACACCACCTCTTAGATTTAGATAACGTGCTCAGGGTCAAAGCCCTACGAGAAAAGCGGATAAATGGCAAGCCCATGAGCTACCGAAAGATCAAGGAGTACATGGAAAAGCGCGACAAGCGTGTGTACGACGTACACGCAATCTACCGCTGGGCGAACTACCAATTGCCGGCTGATTTTAGGCAGGTATAGTTATCCACATTTGACCCCTAAATACCTTTTGACAACAGGGGAGAGTTCCTATAGGATAGTAAATGGAAGGTTGAACTGTCGAGAAACCGCGTAAATAAAGCCCCGGACGCCGGGCGTACGTTTTGGTTTGCTGGCTTCGGAAAAGATATAGCTCCCGAAGCCTAGCAACACACAACGAAGTCTTTATATACAAGGTTTTTCCTCAGCTTTGAAAAGGAGTGCAGATACCTCCCAAGCAGGGGACACGAACAATTTTTCTTTAGGGCTACATACAATGCCCACCTTAATTTTCTTGTCTCGCTCGTCCTCTGCTTTGGGGGTGTCTGACTCTCTACCTTCTACTTATCAAGTGCTGTCTGCTTGTCCTTTCTTTTTCGGGGCCTCGTTTTCACTTGAGCGAGATAACCCCAGCCTCTGCGAACGCGGGAGCAAAGGAAGGACAAATAGACGGAAAACGAACAAACGTATGAACTACCACGATACAGACAGGGCGGTAACACTCGAAGACCTGCACGGGGAGGTGTTTGAGGAAGAGGCGTTAGACCCACGCGATGACCGTGATCGCCATTACCCCTAGTATGGAAATCGAATTCATCCCGCTCCCCGAAATGAGGAACTACCCGAACGGGTGGAGCAATAAGCTGATGGACGTTCTTATCTGGGGCGAGGAAGGTGAAGCCGGGTTTATGAAGAGCCTTAGTCACCCTCGCGCATGACCCATTCCATTATGAATTACGACCGCCGCCGTCAGGACTGGCTTGCTGAGCTGAACCGTGGGGAGAGGGAGATGTTCTGGGTGAAGTTCATCTTGTGGGTATTTATCTTTCTCCTCGGGGCGACACTGGCCAACAGTTTAATTCCTGTGTCAAATGCCGCAGAAGAAAAAGACACCTACATAGACGACACCTTCATCTGCACTCACATCCACGAGTACCCCATAGAGCAGCACAAGGCTATTACGGACTACTGCATTGACCTAGCAAAACGCGGACTATGACCACCCTCGCCCCGAAAAAAGAATACACACTCCCTGACGTATCACGGTTGTCATTCGACAGCAAGAAGCACTCCTACACCCTGGACGGAAAGCTGCTCTCAGGTGTTACGAGCGTTATCGACGGAACATCCAGCAAGCAGAACCTCATAGGATGGGCTGCGAATATGGCAGTGGACTATGTGAAGGAGAACTCCAAACCTGTTGAAGGGCAATACATGCGACTTGTGCAGGACTTAACTCTTGAAGAAGCCCGTACCGCCTACGCCCGCAAGAGGGACAAGGCAGGACAGAAGGGGACTGACGTACATGCGCTGGTGGAGGAGTATATCTTGGGACTCATTGAGCACAACAACGGGGAGCCCATGACGTTCGGGACTAACGACCAGCTCTCACCGTTCCGAGCCTGGGCAGTAGATAACGTAGACCGCTTCGTCGCGGCCGAGCAACGGCTTTATTCCGAAACCCACGGCTTCGCTGGAACGTGCGACTTCATCGCCATCATGAACGACAAGCTCACCATTGGCGACCTAAAGACCTTCCCCAAGATGTGGAGTGCCGATGCCTTTATCCAAATGGGAGCGTACAGCGTTGCGTGGACTGAGCTCACAGGAGAACGCCCCGAGCAGTCAGTAGTTGTGAAAATGTGCGACCCGAAAGATGAACGCCTGCGAAAGTACGGCGGTCAGGCTTTCTCTGTGTACCCACGTTATGCGCTTCAGGAGGACGAAGAGATGTTCCTGACCCGCCTGAAGATGTACCGCTACAACCAGAACTTTGTAAGCCCGAAAGATTAAAACCCGTCCGGCGGGACGTTAAAGACAGGCACTAACCAAAACGTATGATTGAAGATACTAACTACACGATAGCAAAGATTATTGGCGAGCCGAGGAGCTACCCGGACAAGGGGACTACCCGCTTCGCCTTTACCACTAACGAGACAGGAGAGCAGATATTGTCCCTCTTTACCAAGTTCCCAGAAGCTATTAAGGCTGGTGCTCCTCTTTGGGGGCATGTTGAGGAGCAGGAAAAGGACGGCAAGACCTACTTCAACTTCTTTTTCGGCAAGAACAACCCGAACAGGAAGGGTGGGATGAGCGACGCTGACAAGGAGCGCATTACGAATGTCGAGAACAAGGTAACGACCCTGATGCTGCGCTTCAACAAGCTCATGTCGGTACTCGTTGAGAAGGACATTCTCGAAATGCCTGAGCCGAAAAAAGAGACCATCCCTGGAACCTCAGTCGAGTACCCGGACAGCATCGCACCAGAGGACATTCCCTTCGACTAAGCCCCGAAGAAAAATAACCATGATTGCTGAAACTTCCTACGCCTCATACCACCAAACAACCTCCGAAAGAGAAATACAAGAGGAACTGTTAATGGGGTTGTACAGGAAGAGGGGAGCACTCACTGACCGGGAAGCGTGCTACCTCCTCGGTTGGGAAGCTCCCAGTGTGGTTTCGGCAAGAAGGGACGGGCTGAGGAAGAAAGGACTAGTTACAGAGCTGGGAAGGAAGAGAGCGGAGACAGGGAAGACGGTGGTGGTATGGGGCGAGATTAAAAGTACTTTGTTCTGAGTATGGACATTCCAGAGCTAACACTTGAGCAAATACGGGATGTCGGGAAACTTCGGCACTTCGGCCAGTTCAGCGACGTAGAAATCCTCGCTCTGGCCGTAGATCGCTACCACACTCACCAAAAGAGCAGGGCGGAGTATCGGAGAGTTAGGAGAGAGCTGCTCAGGAAAAGACTCTCAAACCAGGGGTGGAAGTGCTACTACTGCGAAAACTCCCTTAACCCCGTCAACGCAACCATTGACCACTTAACTCCACCGGGGAGGGGTGGGG
>OFSE01000043.1_pt1 | contig 41691 bp, 61 predicted proteins | sample 1543261 | NCBI WGS metagenome assembly OFSE01 (sample SAMN07774225, study PRJEB24372) | wastewater metagenome | isolation source: Exp Tend VB 50WW | collected 2016-02 | reverse complement strand
TCCACCATCTTATCGAGTGCACGTTCCTCACGACGACGAACCGTACGCTCAGTAACACCAGTCTTCAACGCCACAATACCGTAATGGACCCCACCGTCACCGTACAAGTCCTCAAGGATGGCCTTGTCGTTGTCGCTAAGGGACTCAAATGCCGAGCTGATATCACAGATAGTAGCGATACGGCTATTGCCCTCAGAGGGGCGAGACGGACCCTTCAACTCTGAGTTGTCCATCATGCCACCATCAACCCACGATTCCTCGTTGAGTACATCCGGCATGAGTTCACGTATCATCTGCTGCGTGTAGTAGAACAGGTCACCCATCTCTAGGCGTGACTTGCGACGACGCTCGTCAGCAATCAGAGTGAGGCAACGCTGACGGCAAGCGTTACGGAGAATGTTCTGCCCATGCTTACCCTTCTCCCGCCAACCAATGACCTTGCGGAGATTCCGCACAAGCCACAAGTAGGCTTCTTGCGTGAGGTCTTCCTCGCTGATGATGCCACGGCCCGAACGGTACGCCGAGTGTGCACCCTGTCGTGCGAGCTTCAGTTCCTCTTCAGTTACCACTTGTCATTTCCCTTTGCTCGCCCATTTCTGGCATTGTTGTTTGATGCGTTGTGACAGGTGCGACATGAACGGTGGCCACGACTATTAGTTTTGGTATTTTTTTCAGAGTACGGATGCCCCTTCGGGCAAGATGTTATCTTGGCTTTGGATCGACGCACATTCTCTTGGTGAGTAACTGGTTCCAGGTGTGAGGGGTTTACGCAAGACCTGTTTCCGCACAGGTGATCTAACTCCATACCGTCCGGTACTGAACCAACGGTTATTTCGTAGTAAACCTTGTATGCCTGTCTCGTCTTATTGTTGTGCCAAAACAACCCATACCCGCGACTATTGGATGCGGTCCATAGCCAGCAGTCGCCAGACCTATCAATCTTACTTTCTAAACGATCGATTACTTCCATCGATACTGCACACCCTCAATGACGAATGACTTGTTGCGGATAGGGACGGGTGTAGGTGTCACGGTTTTACCATCTACGTATAGAACACCGAAGCCCTGCTGCCAGTTATGTGTCTTGGCATACAGGGCTTTCTTCATATCCATCAGGTTACCGACTTCGAATCCCCACAGGGTGTCAGTGATATTACCATTGACTCCCATGGTGTAGGGCTGTAGTCCTAGGCGATGCGTGTGACCACACACCACAGACATGCCAACCTTCTTGGCTAGTCCTTGTGCCGTGGTGCCGGCAATCTGCGATAACCCTGCCTCATCACCGTGCAACGCTACCCATCCTGGTGCTACACGAAACGCTTCCTTATGGTAGGTGATACCCAGTTCGGGTAGCCGCCAGAAGTTCTCAATCTCCAGCTCGGGTAGACCCATCAAACCTGGGATACGACGCATCACTGAAGCGAACAGGCGATCAGTGTGATTGGATCGGATGACATGCTGCACTTGCAGGTCACGCAACACCTGCACCGTAGCGTCACGGTCCTTACCAATAGACTTCTCGTACTCCAGTGGGGTACCGGCTGACCACCGTGAAATGGTTTGGAAATCCTGCTCGTCACCGATAGTCATAACGATATCGTCGGGCTGCTTCATGTCACTGATGCACTGTGCTACCGCATCCGTGGCCTTAGCGTCATGGTAAGGAATCTGAAGGTCACTGATAACCCATACGCGCTTCATCCGATGCCTCTCGCCGCTGACAGGAACTTGATAGTGAGCATGTTTACGTATGCAAGAACATCAGCAAGCTCGTCCAACGTCTCCTCAACCATGCGGTCAACCGTGTACGTTTCGAACGCCTGCAACTGTCGGGAATACTGTTGATGTCCCACTCCCTTCACTCGATGCACCATACGGTCAGTCATGTTGTCCATGAAGTTGACCAGTTCATCCGTCGATACACCACGACCGTGTAACTTGACGGCAGGGTGGTTGATTAGCGAGATGGCCGAGTATTTGGTAGTGATGGGACTTGAGCCGTGACGATTCCCGTTGTCTGATCGACTGCTATCACCTTCAAGCCCAGGGCTTGTATCATTCGTATCAGTTCCGTCCAGTCCTGCGTGTTCACTCACGATCACTGTCCTTATCCTCGGTTGCTACGAGACGATACGTCTGCATACCTTCGAATCCGCCTTCTTCCTTGAGGATGCGCCGCCATTCACGCTCATCAAGCTCGGCACGAATCCAGTTGTAGAGTGCTATGGCTACCATGCAGCCGAGAAGCACAGTGAAGAACATGAGTGCGAAGTTCATTACAGTCCCATCCTTTTCTTGATACCGTCACTGCCTTCACTCAAGTATAGATCATTCACATCTAACCCATCCGGCATAGTGATAACTATAGCAACATCAATCTGCTGAGCAATCTTCTTGCCCAAGTCTTTCCCTGGCTGATCACCGTCACACAGTACGAACACCTTGCGGTAGTCCATGAATGCCCGTGCATACCAGTTCTTCCAAGCGTTAGCCCCAGCTAGACCGACAGCGGGGATGCCACACATGGAGTGTGCAACTATCGTGTCCATCTCGCCCTCGCAGATGGCGATGAAGTCACTGTCGGATTCGAATGCTGGCACGTTGTACAGGGTAGACTCGGCACCACTGCGTGACAGGTACTTAGGTGAGTCGTCGTCCCTGACGGCACGGAAGCGAATGTCCACAACGCCTGTGGGTGTGATGTACGGGATGGCGAGACGACCCGCATACTGCTCATGTCCGATCACCGGTTCGTGCACGTAACCGAGGCGGTGTGTAAGCGCGGCCTCTTTGCTCAGACCGCGAGCCATGAGATACGGAGCGACCTCGTTTAGCTGTCCCTGATACGCCTGTGTCGCTTCCTCCAGTAATACTCTCGCATCTACTGACAGCATCCTTAAATCCTACTCCTTCATAATGTCGTACTACGTCGATAGCGTCGAATGGTCCGAAGCCACATGCTAAGCATTTCACTTTGCCGGCATCAAATGAGATGCGGCAGGAGGCATGTGAGTCGGGGTGTGCACCACATTTGATTGACTGCCATGTGCCACGGGGTGAGGGTAGATCCCACTCGTAGTGTTCTAGCACGGGCCAGATGTCAAAGCGTGCCTCAGTCATAGGTCATCTCGTCCTGCTGCCACCGTGAGTCACAAGAAGAACATAGCATACCAACCTTGGAAGCCCTCTCCTTCTTGACGTTAGCCCCCCATCCCCACTTCTTACGCTGATCGGGGATGTCACTTCGATTGGCTATCTCGTCCTCAAGTTCCCTGATCTCAGCAACAACCTCGGGGAACCACATGCCGATCTCTTCAAGCTCACCAGCGTGGGCGAACGATCCGCACAAGCATTCCCCACTCATGTGGATCAAGTCGCTCACCTCGTTTACGGGAACGTCACCAGCCATCATCAGTCTATAGGTGTTAAGGTCAAGCTTTGTCCAGTTAACCATTGGTGATACCCAGACAATGCTGCCGCGACGTTCCATTTCAACAATGTTATTACGACGCTTTGATTCGGTACGCCTACGGCCAGCAAGAAACACCACCCGCTGTGACCTATCCTTCACCATCTCGCGTCGAACTTCCATAAGGCAGCGTTCCTTGAGCCGCTGAAACATCTTGTAGTGATGCCCAGGTCCAGGGAATCCTTGATCAAGTACGAGCGAACGGTAGTGGTCCGTCTCCCGTGGCGGTTTGAACTCCAGTAGCGGCCTGTTCCACTCCAGGGCCGTGTCTCGGACGAACTGTCGGGTACGTTCAATACCAATAGTCGTGTTCGCATGAGCCAAGTGTGTTATCCGGTTAAGCATGGAGTGGCAAAGTGTTGTTGAGTCGTTACCACCACTGAAAAGACCAACGATTCCAGACAGATGCTTACTATCCTTTTCCACTAGGTTCTCAATGGCGTAGTCAAGGATGAGGTTACTTTCCTCAAGAAGTAAGGTGACTCTACGCTCTCGCTCACGGCCTGACAGTGTGGCAACGCCGTCAGGATCAGCAGCTAGGCGATGCTTGAAGTAATCAACCTCGATGATCTCCACGCTCATGCCAGTGACTCCCACTTCAACAGGTTCAGGAACACTTCGAATGTCATGGTCACTCTACCATCACCAGTGCCCTTCTGCCTAGTCTTAGTGAGCACCACTCCGTAAGCAAGTGTACTGTACTTGTCCTCGTAGTGACCGGCTTCAACCTCAGCTTCACGAAGGTACTGCGCCATGTCGTGTGTCTTAGTGTTCTTCGCTTCCACCACTACGACGTGACCGTTGACCAGTTCAATAGCAACATCGCCAATGTCCTTAGCCCCAGCACGGGGTAGCCGCCGAGCCTTGACACCGTTCTCGTTGGCGTAGTTCTCGATGTCGGCTTCCCACTTGGAGCCTTTGGCTTTGTTGTATTGGCTCACCCGTCGAAGTCCTTAATCATCATTACTGCTGGCGAGTAGTCCATCCAGATGGCAGTCTTGCCAGTACCATCAGCGGGTCCGTAACGATTCTTCACTGCCGCTACCGCTAGACCACCAGGCTGCGATGCAATGGTGAGGATACAACTAGGAATCTGTGCGATCTTTCCATGCAATGCTGCACGGGGAGGACACGGATACCCGTCGTATGACTCGGACGTGTGATGGAGAATTAGGAATGCCGCATTCAGTTCGCGACTCCACCATTTCACTTCCCGCATCAGTGACCGGAGTGAAGAGAACTCATCTCCACTGTCGTGTGTCACGTCTACGGCATTGTCGATAACGACTAGCTGCGGGTCTGAACCTGTGGTCATTCGGTATACGTTGATCTCATCTTCAAGATCGTTCAGTGTGGGTGATGCGTCGAACATCCACTTGATGTGGCCGACGTTCTCACGCAGTGTGCGTGCAGCCCATTCGGGTTCGTTCAACATGCGTTCTTCCACTTCCTGCTGCCGAACACCAGTCACCATCGACAGGGATCGGATTGCCATAGTGGATTCGTGTGAGTCCATTGAGGCATACAGGGTGGGTACTTGAGCTTTCACTGCCAACGCTAGTGCGACGGTGGACTTTCCGGCACCTGGTGGGCCAGCGATCATGCTGACTTCACCTCGGCGTATGGAGATGTGGTTGTCTGACCAGGACTTGAATGGTATGGGTAGTGCTGATCCGCCACGGTCAATGGATCGGACTGCCCTGTCTAGGGTACGCACTAAACCCAGGGACTAGTTTGTACTTCAACAACACTTACCTGAAGACCCAGCGGTTGCAGGTAGTTGATGATGGCGTTGATGTCAGGGACGGTATCTGATTCCGTGTAAGCTCTAATGTCAAGAGTGTAAGTCATTGTGTTCTCCTTGGGAAAAGGTTTGGGGTAGGACCACTGCTTCCCGCGCCAGCCGCTCAAACTGACTTCAATGGTCCCACCCCAAGATTAGGTTATACCTTTAGGCAGGGAAGTTGTTCCACTCGGCAGTGCCACGGTTCACGAACTGTGCCTTGCACTGACCAGGCGTACCCTTCGGGGTGGGGCAGAACCAGCCACGCCACGGACCCTTAGCACCGACACCTGTACGTGCAGTCATCGGGCCGTGGTCACACATCTGTGTCGCTGCCGCACCGAACGTGGTGGGGATGGCAGCGGGTGCGTCCCACGATGCTGACGGGGCGGGGGCGGCAACCGGTGCAGGTGCGATAGTATCGCCACCCGTTACTAGTGGTGCAGCGTTAGATGCGGCACGAACCAGGTTCACGAACTCAACGTCACCCTGGATACCAGCGAGAGCCTTGTCTCGCTCTTCAACAAACTCTTCGTACGTGTCACCCTGAATGGTACGCAGTTCCCCGAGTACCTTGACCGTCAACTTGTGCTTCGGCTCATTCATTACTTTCCTCCAAGTCACTATTAAAGCTAGGCTTGTATTTCTCTTCACCGTAAGCATAGCACGATTTCTGCAAACCACAAGAGTTACACCACGACGTAAGATTGGGAACGAAAATCTCAGCCTTGATGGCCTTGTCTACATCCCTGATCCAACGTGCAACCATGTCCCTCGGCATGAAGTCAAGGTCATGGATAGTGCCAAGCTTCGCTTCCCGTGCCATCCAATACGACCCGTACTTGATGTCGATACCGAACTGCTGCTTCACAGCCAGGGCATAGGTCGCCAACTGGAGACTGTTCGTGGGTTCCTTGCCGGTCTTCAAGTCCACAATCATCAGGTTGCCCTGCGGGTCTTGGAAGATGCGGTCAATGAAACACTTGAGGACGATGCCACCTGGCAGGGTGACGTTGATCTCCAACTCGATAGCGGGTACACCGTCAGCAGTATGCCAGATACTCATGGTCGGGTTCTTCAGTCGCCACTGGTAGTAGCCTTGAACCATTGACGGTCCGTTGCTTCCCCACCATGTGCCGTCTTCCTTGTTCGGCATTGCCTTAGTGGCCCTGCCACCAGCACGCCACGTCTTGCCCTTGCCTGCTTCTACTGCTTCCGCCATGTAGTCACGGAATGCTTCAAGCCCAGCGTTCAGTGCGGTAGTCATTAAAACGGAACCACCTGTTCTGCCAGGAGTGCATGGTCGATTGCGTCTGCCGCTGCGTGCACTGCACTACCGCCGGCAAAGTACCAGGCGGGGTCTTCCTCCAACTTGAGGATGCGGGACAAACGATACTTCTCAGAACACGAGAGGTATGTCGTGAATTGTGAGAATGAAATGTAGCTGGGTTGCTCTGTCATGGCTTCCCTTTCTGTGATGTTGCCCCGAAGGTACAGGCCGGACACGCCACTGTCAAGGGTCTTGCGTTTCTAGCGTTTAGGGTTTAGGTTGTTTCACGCGGGAAACCGTGGGGCGGAAACTCTCATTTCCAGGGCAGACGGGATACATCCCCGAGTTCAGGAAGAGTGGGCGTTCCTTCAGCCACAAACCATTTGGGGTTTGGGGTTGGGGGCGTGTTCTCTTTTTCTGGACTCCGGGATTGGCCGACCTTGGGGAGGCCCCCTAGGGATTGGGGTTCTTGTGATTACTGTTACTTGGAAGAAGGTTGTTCCTGGTCCAGTGTTTGATGGACTGGAATGTTGGGAATGGACCGGACAGGTTAACGAGTCCCGTTATGGGAGAATCACTCGGGACAAGAAGCATTACAAGGTTCATCGCCTTGCCTGGGTTGAGCTCTTCGGTGAGATTCCCGAGGGCTTGTCGATTGATCACTTGTGTCAGAACACGGTTTGTTGCAATCCGTACCACATGGATGTCGTTCCGACTGGGGTGAATACTGCTCGCCGTTGGGAGAGGATGACTCACTGTAAGCGTGGTCATCTTAGGTCTGATGAGAATATGTACGTTCGTTCTGATGGTCAGCGCGAGTGCCGTCCATGTAAGAGGCTCGTGGCTCGTAAGTGGTACAATGACCAAAGGGCTATAACGGCCTGAGAGACGACGAAAAATCCCCCCACCTGGAGATACCAGATAGGGGGACTTCGTGCCCGTACGGCCCTTGTAGAGCCTTCTAGGGGGTGTTACTTACCGAGGTGTACTCGGAGGTAGCGAAACTTATTCACTTTGTACGTACTCCATTAGCGTTGATACCCAACTTGACGCAAGCTTCCTTCACGGCAGCAGGAGAAACACCAGGCTTAATCTCCCAGTGCATGTAGTCATTGGCACGCCAATCACCACCCCACTGCACCCACTGACCGTAACGCTTCTTCATAGCCTGGATCGCGAGACGATGCTTAGTTTGGGCAAAGAACTTCTTACCCCAGGCAGAACCCTGAGCTCCCTCTTCGGACCAGTTCAAGTCGATAGCGGTACCCGAGGCATGGTTAGACTTCTTGCCGGGTGCACCGTTCGCGTCACGATTATTGTAACCGCCCTCATCCCAAGTGCCCTGGTCAATCGGGCGAACCGTAGCGTGATAGTCAGCGGCCACAGCCAGCAGCAAAGGCGCAGCCTCCGCAGCAAGGGTAAGCCGACGATCCGCACCCGGAACCTTCTTCGTAACCGTCCGTTTCGGGGGAACTACCCACCCATTCAAGCTTGAAGCCATCAGTCACCTGCCACATCAGAGCCTCGGCCATACGAATTGAACTTCGGGTTCAACCAGTTGATCACCGGCGGGATAGCCGACGCGAGGCCACCGATAACCCACGTCTGCCAACGGGCAAGATCAACAGTGCCCGATGCAACCCAGTCAGCTACAGAAGCCGCAATCACAAACGCTAAAAACGTCTTCGCAGCACTCCCAAGCGGGGTCGTTGCAAGCCAAGTCCACATCACTTCTCCCTATCCATATGCCAATCAATGTGACCATCTAGTTTATCATTCAACCTGTCTACCGTACGTTCGATGCGGTCAATCGCGTCACGCATGGAAGCACCAGAGTTCGGCCTAGTCTCATGCTGAATGGACGTCACAGCCTTAATCAACCACATGAGAGCAGCAATTACTATTGCAGCGATAGACAGGACAGTAAGAATCTCCGCAGGGGAGTTAACCCAGTCAACCATTACACGAGCCTGAGCAGTACGGTAGCGATACCGCCATTACCGGACACACGATTCGTAGGTGGATTCACCCTTCGGAACTCCACACGTTCCACATAGGCAGTCGCGGCCTCACCGGTCGTATAGTCACGCCACTGCACAACAGCGACAGACTCTTCCAAGTCTTCCAACAGACCGAGCTTTGCCCAAGCGTTACCGTCAGTGCCGTATCGCTGGCCCTTACGGTCCGTCTCAAAGTCGAAACAGAGCAGCGGGACAGACAGCAGACGAGTACGCTCGGGTGCAGGGACAGCACGTAACTGGTAGCCCAGCATGATTGGCGACGAGTCATGCACATCATTAGACAGCAGACGGAACGCCAAGAAGTAGTTAGTGGTCGGCTCTTGCGACACGGACGTGAGCTTGCCAGTAGCATCAGGACGGTCACCATCGGCAGTAATGATCGTGGTCCAACCAGACGGGATACCTTCACCATCAGCGGAAGCGTAAGCCTCTACCGAGCCGGCACTATCGGGTTGCAGCATGATGCGAAGATCACGCCAACCCTTCTGCTCCAAGGTTCCGAGACGGATACGTCCCGACTCAAACCAACCCTCAGTCACATACGTGTCACTGTTCTGTCGCCATAGGCCAGAGCCAGTAACGGAGAACCAGATTTCGCCGTTAGAAACTGTGACACCCTTAGCCATACCAGCAGTACCCGACGGGACCACAAGGTCAGCAGCGTTAGCAAACAGCAACGTACTGTTATCAATAGTGGTACCAAGATCGACACGGTACAAACCGGCACGGAGGTTGCGGTCACCCGCGTTGCCCTGGTCACGGACCGTGGCGTACACGTAGGAGCCGACAGCAACAGTGTCATCGACAGGACCGGCAGTGATAACCAGTGGACCGAGAGCGAGTGAACCGTCAGTCTCTAGGGTTGCTACACGCAGACCCTTAGTGGTACCAACCAGCAGGTACGTACCGACGTATGAGTACAGGCTGAGCACGTCCTCGCCACGAGGCATCTCCGCCACGATGACAGGCTGAGCCAAGGTCACAGTCGTAGTGCTAGTGGTAATGCCAATCTTGTAGATGGCAGACGAATCGTTCGTGTAACCCGAGGCGTAGATAGCGTTCGGGCCGTCAGAGAAGTCAGTCCAAATCCAGTCAAGGTTCGGATGTGCATACAATGCAGACGGTAGCGTAGCTGACGACGGGGCGATGTTTGTGACTTCGTGAATCTTGTTGTTGTTTGCCACCATGAGACGTGACTTCACCCAACGGACAAGGTTACGGTCAGCCGTACCGGCAGTGTTGTAAATCTTCGCGCCAGCGCCAGTAGGTAGTTCACCCTTGTAGATGCCGTCGTCGTCGGCAAGAATCCAATACTCACCCGTAGACGTGAGCGACAAAATATCTGCTGAACCGCCCCAAGTGATCGGGGTGACAGTGCCAGTGTTAGACACGTGACGCAGAGTGTTCGTGTCCGACATGAGGACACCAGTACCCACACCAATAATGGCCTGTAACGAACCCGTCGATGCAAGCATCAGCTCGGTCGTATTCAACATGCTCAACTGGCCGGGAGTCCACGGATCAACACCGCCACCCTGCTGATACCTGAACTGGGCCTCGTCACTGATAATCAGAGGCTCCGCCACATTCAACCCAGAGCCGTAATGCCACGACTGCTGCGACCGCAACCAGTAGCCCGAGTCAAGAGACTGCTCGCCAGGGTTACGTTCCGTATCAATACGCTGCCGACGGAACTCAGCCGTCTGCCGAAGGAACGGATACTGGTCCGAGATACCGTACAGGAATGTCAGGTCACCAATCGAACAGTCCCAGTTCATGTTCGTTGGGGCGTTGATGGTGCCTGACGATCCCTGCGGCGACCCGAAGGTCAAGTCATTGACTACCGGATCGGTGATTTCAATGTTGACCACGGGCCAACCTTTCTACGGAGTGTGAGTCTTATTCGGCAGGTGCAGCTTCGACAACTACGGGGGAGACGAAGTTCTCGCCATCCCACGTGTCACCGATACCGGCGTACTTGCCGCGACGGGAACCCATGTACGAGGTGTCAACCCAAGTGCCGTCAAGTCCGATGCTGTTGCAGTATGCGGTCACAGCGGCATCATCGTCACCGCAATGCGGGATGACAATAACTTGGGTGACTACACCGTTCTCGATCTTTGCTGCGTGTGCGTTCTCGTATGCCATGTCTTACCTTTCTCAGATTGCGTATCTAATAATTACGATGCCCGAACCACCAGCAGCACCCGTGTATGGATTAGTTTCCTTGCTACCTCCACCGCCGCCACCCGTGTTAGCAGTTCCAGCAGTTCCAGCGCCAGTACCCGAACCCGCACCGCCGCCAGCACTCGCGCCACCACCTGTACCAGATGAGTAGACACCACCTCCACCACCACCAGCACGAGCAGTACCCGTACCGTTGATGTACGAAGTCAGTCCCGCACCACCATCACCACCAGTGTTATTAGATGGGGCATTTGCTCCAGCGCCGCCAGCGCCACCGCCTCCACCACACGCATAGTTTGCGGAAGTAGAACCAACTCCGCCAGCACTTCCAAAGTTTGTTACACCAGCGCCAGCCGAGTTACCGTAGCAACTGCCACCACCCGAGCCACCATTTTGAGCGCTTGTGAATCGGCCACCACCGCCACCTCCGCCAGCAGCCATAAGGGTAGTTCCTACTGTTGATGCCGAACCAGGAAAACCAGTAGCAAAACCAGAAGCATTTTGATACGTTTCCCCACCTGCACCACCTGAACCGACGACGACAGGAACACTACCGTTAGCAAGAACGATCTGGCCTGTCACATAACCGCCAGCGCCTCCACCGCCGCCCCATGATGCGCCTCCGCCGCCTCCGCCGATTGCAAGAACATCGCAACGTGCGCCCATCGGGAACGATGTAACAGTCAACGTGCCAGAAGCAGTAAACGTATGAACCTTGTAAGCCTGACCATTCACACCATTCGTACCGTTACCCGTGTACGTGGTTTCAGTACCACCACTAGCGGTAATGCCTGCGGGGTTATTCATAGCGGTTACGGTGCGAACAATGACAATACCGCTACCACCATTCTGGCTTCCAGAACCACCAGATTGTCCTCCACCGCCTCCAGCACCACCACCAGTGTTAGCGGTTCCATTTGTTGGCGTAGTGCCATATGCTTTACCGTTACCGCCGCCGCCAGAGCCACCAGTGGAGTTAGCCCCACCTCCACCACCACCGCCACCGTAAAAAGTGGCCGTGCCATTTATGCTTGAAGAAATGCCAACGCCACCATTAGGCGGGTTAGTCGCACCACCCGTGCCAGCGCCGCCAGCACCGCCGCCACCGCCACCGCGACCAGACGCACCAGTACCACCTGCGTTTCCCTGGTTAAGAGTTCCAAAGCCTCCGACTGCACCGTCCCAACCACCACCACCAGAACCACCCTTGGATGTGCCACCAGTGCTGCCAAAGCCGCTACCACCGCAAGCGGTAAGAACCGTTCCAAGCGCACTATCCGTAGTGGCCTCAGCGTTACCGATACCACCAGCACCAATGGTTACCGTGTATGTTCCAGCAGCAAGAAACTGTCCATCGGCTTGAACTACGCCACCTGCACCGCCACCGCCATAACCGTAGCCAACTCCATCAGTTCGGTTAATTGCTCCACCACCGCCGCCAACGACAAGCACATCAACCAGACCGCTATTAGCGACAGTCAAAGTACCCGACGCAGTAAACGTCTGAACCTGATACGTCACACCACCCGACGAATACGTCGAAGTAGTACCACCGCTGACAGCGGCGAAACGACCAGCAGCAGGAATAGTCCCCGCCGTAGAAGAAGCGGAAGCAATCTGTGAATACCTAGTTACAGCCATGAGTCCCTATCCCTTACGAAGTCTGGTAGGAGATGATTACGATTCCGCTACCACCAGCAGCAGCCTGAGTGCCGCTAAATCGACCACCACCGCCGCCACCAGTATTAGCGGTTCCTGCCGTGTTACTTGCTCCACCGCCGCCAGTACCGCCAGTAGGACTGCCAGCAGAACCACCGCCAGCACCTCCACCGCCATAAGTAACCGCTGTTCCCGTAATCGAAACAGAAATACCGTTACCACCGTTACCGCCAGTATTAGAAGTAGCATTTGCCCCCACGGCACCTGCACCTCCACCGCCGCCACCAGCCGTAGTCGCGCCATTACCGCCGGCATTTCCCTGGCCTGAAACAGCACCTCCACCTATACCTGTGTTAGAGCCGCCGCCGCTTGAACCGCCAGCAGTGCCGTTAATTGCTTCCCAAGCACCACCACCGCCACCAACACCGTAGTAGGGACCAACCCTGCTAGTAATGCCGTTATATCCGTTTGCAGTATCAGCAAGTCCAGCACCGCCAGCACCAACGACTACAGTTTGTGAACCCGCAGGCATCCATACCGAAGTTGAGTAAAGCACTCCTCCTGCTCCACCACCACCGCCAGCAACGTTGATGTTGTTTCCGCCTGCGCCTGCACCGCCTCCACCAATAACAAGAACATCTACAAAGCCAGGGTTAGTTACCGTGAACGTGGACGATGCCGTGAACGTGTGAACGCGGTAACCCGCACCATTCAAACCAATAGACCCGTTACCCGTAAATGTAGTTTCTGTGCCACCAGATGCCACGACCGACAGCGGGGAGCGTGCAGTTGAGGCGACCGTGCGAACAATGACAATGCCGCTGCCGCCCGAACCGCAAGTGGCTGCACTAGTGTTTGATGCGCCACCTCCACCACCCGTGTTGGTCGTGCCTGCCGTGCCCGAAGCAAGTCCACCAGCGCCGCCGCCACCTGCGCCACCCGCGCTACCGCTAGAACTACCAACACCGCCACCGCCACCGCCGTAAGTTTGTGCCGATCCCGTTTGCAAGGAGTTGGAAATACCAGCGCCGCCCACGCCACCCGCGCCGCTAGTAGCATTTGCCCCGATAGCACTAGCGCCACCACCGCCACCGCCAGCGTCAGAAGAAGCGCCCGAACCACCAGCGAAACCTTGACCAGTAACAGCATTGCCACCTGTCGCGACATCTCTACCGCCGCCGCCAGAGCCGCCTGGCATCCCTGAGTAGGTGCTTACCTGACTGCCAGCGCCGCCGCCAACGGCGTAAAGGCTGCTGAGGCTAGTGGTATTTCCGTTAGATGCCGAACGCGTTGCACTAGACGATCCAACACCGCCAGCGCCAATCACGATGGGATACGAGCCGGCTGGCAAATACACCGAAGTAGATGAAAGAACGCCACCAGCGCCGCCGCCGCCAGTAACTCCACCAGCGCCGCCGCCACCGACCAGCAACACATCGACAAGGCCAGCAGTCGCAACGTTAAGAGTCCCCGACGCGGTAAACGTATACACGTTATACGTGTTACCACCCGAGGTGTAAGAAGTGAACGTGCCACCCGACACGGCAGCAGCAGACCCCGACTGGAGCCGCTTACCGCTCGCAGTAGAGAGAGTCATTAGGAAATCTCCGACCCGAACACTGAGAAGGAAACAGTCGAAGCAGAAGACGAAGCCACCAGATAGCAGTTAGTGGCATCCAAAGTCGCACCAATAGTCGCAGTGAACGAATCGTTACCAGCGAGGCTCACCTGGTAGAACAGGTAGCCAGCGGCCTGGTACGTAGCAGAAGCGGTAGAGATACCGATAGTGAACGTTGCCGCTGTAGACGAGGTGTTACAGATATTGATTGTAGACACGACCGCTGCTGTCGATGCAGGGCAAGTGTAGATGTTGGCAGCACTGCCAATCGTTCCGTTACCCTGGGCTGCACCCAGTCGCTTGTAAACAGTAGGCATTGAATTACGCTCCCATCAGAAGAAAAACAGTCGGTGTCGGATCAGTAGTAACAGTCGCCCAAGAGGCAGCAGTACCATCAGTAGTCAAATACTTGCCAGTGTTGCCGGTCTGTGAAGGCAGGCCACTAACGGCAGCCCACTTCATGCCAGGAGCCTGTGCCGAGTCAGCGGTCAGAACCCAACCATCAGTTCCGACAGCAACACGTGCAACAGTGTCAGCAGCAGTACCAGCAATCAGGTCACCCTTAGCGTCAACAATCGTCTTGCTGATAAAGCTTGACGTGTCGGGTGCAACCAAGTCCCAAGTGGAACCGTTGTACACCTTCATCGCATTGGACACACTGTTGAAGTACAGTGCACCGACGATCAGTGCGTTGCCGTCATTGTCCACTGTCGGGTCGGAAGTCTTTGCACCCAAGTAGCGGTCATCGAACGAATCGAACGCGGCCTCAGCCGATGTTGCGCTCGACGCTGCACTCGTTGCCGAACCGGCAGCAGCAGTAGCGGAACCAGCGGCAGCGGTAGCACTCGCGGCAGCGTTCGTTGCCTGAGTGGTAGCCGTCGATGCTGCACCCGTAGCCGTAGTGGCTGAAGTGGATGCACTCGATGCGCTAGAAGCAGCATTCGTCGCAGCAGTAGATGCCGTCGTGGCTGAACCACTAGCAGCGGTTGCTGACGTTGCCGCATTCGTTGCCGACGTGGAAGCCTCGCTGGCCTTCGTGGTAGCGGTAGCGGCGGAAGCCGTAGCTGACGTGGCAGACGAGGAAGCAGACGACGCTGACGAGGATGCAGCAGAAGCCGACGTACCCGCTGCCGTAGCCGAAGTGGCAGCATTCGTGGCAGACGTAGCGGCAGCAGTCGCAGACGTAGACGCGGCACTAGCCGACGTAGCGGCGTTAGTGGCCGACGTACTAGCCTCAGAAGCCTTTGTCGTCGCCGTAGAGGCACTAGCAGCAGCGTTAGTAGCAGATGTACTAGCGGCGCTTGCTGACCCCGCAGCGGCCGTCTGAGAGGCAGCAGCAGCGGCCTGAGCCGTCTCCGCGTTCGTCTCCGCCAACTCGGCGGCAACCTCAGCAGCCTCAGCAGCAACCTTAGCGGCAGTAGCCTGAGCCAACTGAGAAGACATACCAGTATCGGCATAGTTCTTAGTGACCGCATCCTGGGCAGAAGTCGGATCAGCCAGACCAGTGATCTTGAAACCACCAGCAGCCAGATTAGAACCCATAGTCTTGTTCGTGAACGTCTGAGTATCAGTTCTACCCAGAACAGCCGAACCCAAAGCCAGACCGTGAACACCCTCAGAATCAGACTCGTGAGTACGAGACTCAGCAAAGTCACGGGCAGACACACCATGCTCAACCGTGGCACCAGCAGTATGCGTCACAGCCGGAGTGGAATCCGAACCACGAGTAACCGTCACATTCAAACCTGAACGGGCCGTAACCGTGACAACTTCCTCATTCACCGTATCGCGGTCAATGATCAAAGTATACGGATACAGGGAAGGCCAACCCGTAACACCAGCAACAGACATGCTCGTGGCGACAGCAGAAATACCCGCAGTCAGCGTCGTCTTCCGTGCAGTAGAAGAATAGTACCTAGAGGGAGTACCCATATAATTCCTTAGCGGGTGTAGTACGAACGGTTGGGATAGACGTTCTGCATCTTCTTAGCCTCTTCAGCCAAACGAATCTGGTAAAGCTGCAACAGGTACTTGCCCATCTGGGCAGCACCACCGACAGGACGCATGTTCGCGGAGAAGTCAGCCTCAGCAGACATGCCGGCAAGATGCGCCGAATCAAAGTAGGGAACAAGACGGTACGCTGCACCGAGACGAATGACATCCTCGCAAGAAGACGGCAAACCAGTGACAGTCGAAAACACGTCGTTGTTGTTCGTGAGAACCGTAGGTTCCTTCGTGTACGTGACACGTACCGTACGACCAGGAACAATCATGTCGTACAGTGAGATCGTCACACCAGACGGGAACAAGGTCGGGTCAGCGTTCTTCTCCACACGGTAACGGCGGATCGGAGCCCACTCACGAGACGGACCAATCTGCTGCCACGACACTGAGATAACATCATCAGCACCCACCGGCAGAGCGTACGTAGTGACAGCAGCGGAGAAGTTAAACTCCGTAGACGCAGTACCATGCAGATCAGGGAAGACACCCTGGATAGCGTCATTCAACGACTGCTTCACAAGGAAGCGGGGAAACATCGGGGCCGACACGACACGAGTACCAGCAGCATGAGCCGTGGCAGTAGTCGAACGGAAACCACGACCATACGGAGGGATAACGAGATTGCCAGAACCGGCATCAATCGTATCCACCTGAATCAGTTCGTCCTCAATCTCCAGTAGACCACGCGACAGTGCCGTAGTATCGGCAACCGTAAGAGTAAGATCGGAAGAAGTACAAGACTGCTGAAGATACGTGGCCTGATCCTGCACGGTAGAGAAACCGTCCAGATACATGAGGGTAGCGTCAGTAAGCTGAGCAAAAGTAGACATTAGACGGTGCTCGCAATTAGGTTAGCGGCCTTAGCCGTATTCTTAGAGTTAATCATTTTCGCGGGAGCATCAGTCTGCGAATTGTACGGGCGACCCAGCAATGCTGTCGCTTCCTTCGCTGCCTTGATCTTATCCGCAGACGTACCCTCGGGAATAATACCGTCGGCACGAGCCTGCTTATAGTCACGCAGGTCTTTCTTAGTCTGGTCATACATGGACTGAAGAGGACTATTGATAGTGCCAGCGATAGTCACGTTCGCAGACTGAAGACACTCAGCATACGAAGCATGATCTTTCGTGCGGCAACCCGAACGACAGTTCACACAATCTCCTTAATCAAATCCCCGAAACCCGCATCCGTAATAGCGTCAATCTCTGTCTGTGAAAGAACGTAGTAATGGCCACCGGCGTAGTAGTACGTTGCGTTCTCAACCTGAACCTGATCAGGGAACTGCTGCAACACGCCAGTGAACGTCTCGCCATCGGCAGTAATCATCAGCGAAATACCATGATCAATGCGGTAGCGGGACAGGAGAATGTTGTCCGTGTAGGACTCTAGACTCGTAGGCAAGTCAAGGTAGTAGGCCATTCATTCTCCAAAGTATTGTGGGGTAGACGGAGGGCCACGGAAATCCGTGACCCCCCGCCGTTCGTGCACCTAAAACTAGGCGATGGACGAACCCGACTCGATGCGGTACAGTGCCTCTTCGCGGTAACGCGCCCAACCCTGGAGCGAGTACCAGCCGACCGGGCGGAAACGCTGGAGCTTATCGACGACCGGACCGAGGACCACACCGGGCTCAACAGCAGTCGCCTCAGCGAGAGCCTGCTTGCCTGCGATGATGGTACGGTACACGGCAGCGCTCGAAGCACCATCGTTAGCAACGTACGCACGCGGAGTCTCCACGAAGTACGCGCCACCGAGAACGCCCATAACACCACCGAGGATGTTACCGACGTTGCCCTCGGTGTACTTACGGATGTCGTCGAACGAACCCGTGCCCGACTCGGCGCGGAGATCGAAAGCAACGTCCGGGTGAACGTACGCTGCGTACAGCATACCGTCACGCGGGACAGCGTTCGCTGCACGGAGCTTAGCAACAGCCTTCGACACGCGAGCAGCAGAAGCCACGTCGGCAGCGTCAACAGTTGCGGTGCTGGTGGCGTTGCCACCGTAGAGAACGTTCGTGCCCTGGCGAAGAACATTGACGACGATCTTGTCAATGGAGTCAGCCATGTTGTAAGCAACGATGTTCGCAACGCCCGGATCAACGTCCGAGAATGCGAACTCGCCAAGCTTACGGGTGTTCAGGACGACGTTGCCGTACTCGTTAAGGGTAACGGAAACGGTGTCAACGTTGCTGATCGCAACTGCATCGGGATCAACAGTCTCAGTGAGAGTGGTGGTCGCGGCAGCGAGATCGTTGTACAGCGAGAAGACCACGGACGAACCGGGCATTGCCTGCTGGACGGGACGCTTATCAGCCAGGTTACGGAAAAGCGGCTGCGAACGAAGAGCGAACTCAACGTAGCGGTCATAAGCGGTCTTGACGAGCCCAGCAAGGGCAGTAGTGTCAGTATATGCGTTAGCCATGTTGCGTTGTCACCTCCAAATGGTGAGTTAGATTGGATAGGCCGTATCGGTTACGATACGTTCGGACCAGCAGCATTCTTGAACAGAAGCATGTTCAGTTCTTCAATGCTGTTAGCAGACGCAATCTGCGCTGCAATCTGGTTCGGGTCGCTAGAAAAGGGTTGACCCGAAGACTGTGCTTGGGCAATCCGATTCAAAGCAGCAAGCTCAGGGTTAAACTGAGCCGGCGAGGATTCGGCCTCGCTTGAGTCCACTGCGGAAGTGGCACCGAACACGTCACCGTATTCTTCCACCCACGCTGCGACATCATCAGCAGACGTGATTTCCTTGGGGATGAAAGCAGCAATCTTGCTGTTCAAACCCTTGGACTCAAGCACGTCCTTTACTGACCGTTCACGAACAGAAGACTGCATTTGGGTCAGCTGATCCTGAAGTTCCTTCAGTTGCTTTTCCTTAGCACGGTTAGCCTTACGAAGTTCCTTAAGAACATCCGTGCCGCCCTTTGGCTGCGACGTTTCGAAGTCGTCGTCGTCATCTTCCCAGTCGTAATTGTCGGTCATTTCATACTCCCATTCATTAGGTTGACGCAACCCACATACATGCCAGGGGAGACATGAATGGCTGTTGCTACCGGTCTTTGCATCGTCAGGGCCGGTCGATCTGACGAGAGTCCGTAGCCAAGGAATCGAACCTTGCGTGCCTAAGCGACAGGTTTACAGCCTGCTGCCCCACCTTGGGGCTTGCTACGGGTATTCAGTTATTAGAAAGTGTTGGGCCTAGTCAGTGCACCCTTACCGATACCGCTTGAACCACCGAACCTTGCACGTTCACGCGAACGCAAGCCAGTGATCTTCTCGGTAGCAGAAGCATCAGTCTTCAACTGTGCCTGGAAAGCCTCAGTGTCAGTGAGATCAGTCTGCTCAATTTGGGCAAGACGCTTAGCCTCATCACGCAAGGTACGTGCGGCAGCAACATCAGTCTGCAACTGCTCTGTGCTGATATCCGCTGCACCGAGAAGATCAGCGTAACCCGCTGCACCCTGTGCAGTAATGTCTAGGCCAGCACGCTGACCGTAGCCACCGATAACGGCAGCATTAGCGAGACGGTTAATCTGCTGAGCGTTACGAGCCGGATCAAGAACGTAAGACACGAGCGTGGTCGGATCAACGTTGTAGTAACGCTGAAGCGAATCGCGAACCTCCTGCGGAGTATCAGCAATCACACGCTGAGCATCAGCAATACGGTCGCCAACCTCATTGACCGATACTGAATATTTACCAACTAGATCAGCAATAGCGTTACGCTCCGCCTGCGAACCAGCAGCGCCAAGGAAAGACTGAAGACCAGCTTCGCGAAACTTCTCACGATAGGCAGTCTCAGTACGGAGATATTCACCCTCGTTCTGGATATCAGTAACACCCCTGGCACGCAGAGCAATCAGACCCTTGAAACGATCCTTGTACTGGTTAGATGAACGAACACGCTCTGCGAGGGTATACGTATCATTCGCGCCATTATCAACAATGAACGAGTCAACCGCACTGGCAAGGTCTTCCATGCCGTAATCGCGAAAGATAGACATAAGCATTTCACGTGCAGGAGAACGATCATACGCGACAGGTGCCGTCTTGGGACCGCCACCGCCTGCACCTTGCTGGCTTAACGGAGTCTGCTGAAACCACTCAGGCCCAGTAATCTCATTAATATTCGTGGGATTGGGCAGATCAAGATTCTTGAATAGTTCAGCCCTAAACTTTGCAAGCTCAGCCTCTTGCTCTGCTGCAAGTTGAGCCGGAGTCTTCCTAGCCATACTTACCTCAATCCAAACATGCTTAGAACGTCATAAGCGGCACGGGAATAGTCAGCCTGAGCGTTGTTCGTGTACTGCCAGCGAGGGTCTTTACGAACCTGCTTCTCAAACTCGTAGATCGGAACAACAGCAGGCTTACCATCGGCACCGACACCCTGTAAAGCAGAACGCAGAGTATTGTCAGTCAGGGTAATATCCTCATCCTGAACCTCAAGGAGATTCGCCATAGTCTGACGGTAAGGTGCAGCGATATCAGCAATATCCTCACCAGCATTGATGCGCTCAGACCAGGCAGGATACGAACCAGCAACATACGTACGACGAAGATCAGCCTTGATATCATCAGCAGTACGGTCACCCTTGATGACCTGCTGCGTGTACTGACGGATACTGTTATCGGTAAGAGTCACACCATTAGCCTGCGCCCAAGAACGCAGATCATTCATCGTCTTACTTGCCTCGCCATAGATAGCCGCCTCTTCAGCAAGAGCAACGTCCCTGGAGATAAACCCAGCAGTCTTCTCGCGAATAATCTCTGCACGAGTCTCAGCAGACAACCCAGAAACAGTAGTGCGATTAGCGCCCGTGCCGCTAGTCACATCAGGGTTGCGTGCCTCGGCACGACGAACCGCAGTCATAATCTTCTTAAACTCGGCATCGGTAACGTCGCGACCAATGAGACTCATCGCCTCATCGTTAGCCATGCGGCGGATATCTTCATCGCCAAGCTGAGTTACCCTAGCAACAGGTCCACTGTATGCACGAGTTCCACCAGAAGTGGAAGACCCGCGGCTGCCGTCAGCGGAGTAAGCAACCTTGCCAGAAGAAATATCTTCATAAGCGAGTTCACCGGGGGTAGTTGCGATACCTCTCTTTGAACGAACAGCAGACATCGTTACATACTTCTTGTACACACTCTCAGGAGTAGTGTTACCACCCTTGGCTGCCGCAATATTGGCAAACATGCTTTGCTGCCAGTCGGGCAGATCAGTAAACAAGTCACTAGCATCTGCCTTACTTGCCCACTGGTTGTAAATTGGGTTGTCTGGATTGCCGAAAGCCGGACCGCCAGCACGACCAGCATCCCTGCGCCACTCGCCAGGGATCGGAACGTACTGATCGAAATTAGGAATGAAAGCCATTCCCTTGTTCTCTGGCTTAAACTCGAATGGGATATTTCCATTGCTTGAAAACTGAGTTTCGACCTTATCCTTGTCGCCCTTCTCCGCATTTTCTACATACGGATTTGCGGGAGGACTTATACGCGGTCCGGGTTCTGTCGCACTCGGTGACGGTGTTGGTGTAGGCTTACCTTTCTCGCTGCCTTTAGCCATTACTTAGGGTTTCCTTCACTGTCGGCATCAAGAAGAACATAAAGAACCTTGCGGATAAACATTTCAGCATTAGGATCATCCTCAGCAATGGATTGAAGTGACCGCAGCAAAGCAGTTTCATACGAGTTCTTTGCCAATCTCTCTGGCTCAGATGATCCGCTGATCTTGTTCTTCTCAGTTGTAAAATAATCATAAGTATTCATTGCCTCGGCAATGTACTTAACTGAGTTGGGAACGGGACCAAACTTTCCAGCATAGTAATCATCAACCATCCGACGCACACTATCCGGATTGTTGCGGTTGATTGCTTCCTCTTCCCAATTAGCAAGGTCAATAGTTCCCTTGACTCTCTGCTGCAAACCAGGAAAATCACTGAAGAGTTCAGTGAGCGCAAGATTCTTTTTATTTTTAGCATCAGCTTCGGCACCAGGTCCGTCAGCAGAGGCTACCGAATCACGATACCAGCGCATAATGTCGTAGTAGTAGTACTTGCCCTTAGAGTACAAGAGTTCCTTAGCGTAATCCTTGTATGATTTTGGATTACGAAGCTCCTTGTCCTCATAATACCTGAGTGCAGGAATGCTAAGTTCTCCAGCGGTCTGAGGGGCAAGGAAATATGCCGATGCGGGATATTCCTTAACAAGCTTTTCATTGTTTTCAATGAAACCAAAGAGGTCATCGACATAATTCAATTCAGGAAGCGACTTTAGTTCTTTGCCACCTTCAAACTCGCTAACATCGTAGGCAGTGTAACTGGGTCCGAAGATAGAAATACCTTCCTGCAATGCCATTCCGTAAGGATCAGTCTCACCCGCCTCACGATACTTCTGCACACGATCCTTATAATCACCACTCATGCTAGGAATACCGTACTCACGGGCAAACGTAGTAACATCGTTTTCCATGATTTGAGGAATGGCCTGATAAACGAATCCAGCAGCAAACTTTGTCCAGATAATATTATTTGCTACAGTAGTAAGAGCCTCGTTGGCCTCATCTTCCATGCCATCAGCAAGTTCAGGCATCTTTCCGGCAGCAGTAAGAACCTTTGCCGCACTCATGTACGCACTAGCAAAAATACTTTCACGCTCATCAGTGTCAAGAGCAGCCAAGAATCGAACTATAGAAGCGGAGAATGAAGTCTCAACAACAGTCTTGTCAACTGAGTACTCGCCAAGAGTGTACTTCTCCAGAGCCCTCAACTGTGGGAAAGCACTGAAAATGAACTTCATTGAAATTGCCGAGATCGGTCCACTGAGGGTGGGGATCGCTGCCTTCGGGTCAAGCGAAGGAGCAAGCATCTTTACCTTGCCACCGAAGATCAGCGGCGCAGAACCGACAAGAAGATCATTGCCACCGAGCTTTGCAAGTACTGAACCGACAACAGTGTTGACAAGTCCGTCGCCAGGGTAAATGAAATACTTATCCCCATAGTCGTCGTTGTAAACAAAGCCCTGGTCTTCAAGGGCGTTAAGAGTCAGTGCTGCCTTGTAGAAACCGATAGGCTCAAACTTGCCCATGCGATATACGCGACGGTAGAAGTCTTCCGTGGCGCGGTAGTATCGAGCCCAGTTACGCAAACGCCAAGCAAGGATAGTTTGGTTAGCAGGATTGTCCGTGTAGGAAAGACTAATTGCTGTAGCCCTATCAACTGCATGACGGGTAACTGTTTCGCGTGCTAGATCGGGACCGACCTCAGCAATCAACCTCTCCTCGTAGGGAAGAAGCTGCTTACGTGCACGGAAGTAGTTAGCCATGAAGATAGGCTCCTTAGAGATGCGGCTAACAACGTTACCCATCATCGTCCAAAGCTTATCGTCAACGCCCATCTTGACACTCACAGCAATGGGGCTAGTCTCGCGACCAAGAATGTACTGAGGCATATCCTCAATGTTCATGTTACGAAGATCATCGACACTAATGGGAGCTTCCCACTTGCCATTCATCTTCGTGCCAAATCGAACAGTGCGAGTTCCATCGGCGTTTTCCATAACAAACTTTTCCCAAAGCTTGCTGTTGAAAGAACCATCCTGGCGGCTGAATGTATTGTAAACATCCTGAACGTAACGACGAGCAAACTCGTCATCGCTAACGTTCACACGCACGTCAAAGAATGCAGCAAGGCGCTGCTTGTACTCTGCCGAACGAGGATTAGAAAGTTCTTGTGCAATGAGTCGCGTAGCCTGATCCGGGTTATCAAGATTCTGCATTGCAATCTGACCGATGCGACCATCAGCAAGAATTGTGTTACGGATATTGCGATGCCAGTAAACGAAACGACCAGCATCAAGGCCACTCGTACCAGCCGATCCGGAGAGAGCAATGTTTGTGTACTGTCCTCTTGGATATATCCGAACTTCGTCAGTACCAGTAATGCCACGAACCGGTGTCGTTGACACGTCAATACCAGGCTGAATCCCAGCAGCAGCATAGTATGTTGTTTGCGAAACCTCATCAAGCTTAGCAAAAGCGGCATGGCTTGAAAGGAAGTCAACGAGGTAGCGTTCCTCTTCGACACTGAGAAGACGACCTGCTTCGAGGCGAACGGTAGCCTTCAACGCCAGTTGACGCAGAGCAACCAAGTCGCCGTCTTCAGCAGCAGCGCGAGCCTGAGCGACTTCCTGCTTATTCAATTGAGGCTTGAAGACATGTTCCCAAACACTGTAGTCCGGGTCACCAGGCTTCGCTTCGCCACCAGTCTTACGGCGAAGGCGTGAAAGAATACCAGGCTTCATGCCACGGGCTTCACGGATACCCTTAGCGGCAGCGGCACCCTTAACAAAGTCCATGAGGTATCCGCCAGTAAGAGCATACAGGCCAATATCTTCAAATGCGTTACGGGTAGCGTAACGGGGACCAGCAAGGTTTAGGAGCGACCACCAGTTAACAACTTCAGTTGCATAGTTTCTGCCATCGGAATTACGGCGAACAGCATTGACAAGAGCGTTACGCTTAGTGATGCGCTGAAGCTCATTCATGTTAGGCACGGCAAGATAGTCACTTGTCTGCCAAAGATGCAGTGGATGCTGAATGCCACCAAAGTCTGACGGTGAACGTCGAATAACGTCATTGCCGATAGCGCCGACATTATCGCCTGCCGATGAAGACAAACCCATGTAAGTGTCTAGGTTAACGAATGACTCACCATTGAAAACTTCGATTGACTGCGGCGAGAACAAAACATCCTGCCTGGTGCCAACATTCAAAGTCTTGACGTAATCACCAACATTGGTAACCGTGCCATCGGGAAGACGAAGAACCATGTCGCTGATATCTTCAAAACCACGAGCATACGTAGCGGTACGGACCGTACCAATCCACATGAGAACGCGCTCAGCCTGTGTACCGTTACGCCATTCGTCAGCAAGAAGCTGAGCCTGATGCTTGGGAAGGTGCATACGGGCAAACTTGTAGAAAATACCAGTGTCCCTGGCATCCTTGGTGTAAATTGCTGCTGTACCTGGAGTGGTAGAGAAAAGGCGCGTAGTCTTGTCCCACGCTGCGGCAACGTTTCCAGCCACGCCAGAGTCATCAGCGAACAAGCGTGCGTTTCTGCCGAGAGTATCGGCATTCTCGTTCATCAACATAGCGAACGACTTGGTATCATCGTTTGCTTCACCGAAGAGACGACTCACTGCCTGCTGGCGAGACTTCTTCGGACCAATCTGCTGAATGAAGTTAGAGACAGTCCGGCTGATTTCCGGGATTCTCGTCGTGTTTGCTAGAATGCTACTGCCAGGAAGAAGCGGCTTGCTTCGACGCGCACCCTGCTGACCATACATGCGTCCAAAAACAGTATCGAATTCGATGTCAGCAATCTGCTTATTGGCTTGGTTCTTTGTGAGGATGCCAACTTCGTACATTCCAGCAACTTGACCGCGAGCAATCTGAGCCATGCGGTTAGTATTCTGGACATAAGCGATGAATGCCTCTGGAGTGGTTACGTTTGCCTTCACCATATCCGCGATAACGGAAGGATCAAAGTATGCCTTGTAACGCTCATCAATTACTTTGCCAAACTTGGCTGTGTCTTCGCCGGCGGAGCGCATAGAAATGTACTTGGAAACATCGTCAGTCATGCGATTGACGTAACGATAGACCTCCGGCATTGTCAATGCGTCTTGAACGCTTTGAGCGCCAGCAGTGGAAGCGATTTGCTCTAGACCGTAACGTACACCCTTGGCGATTCGGACACCCTTGGAGAAAGCAATCGTCGGGTCAAGGACAAGTGCCGCCGTAACATTGAATGCCTTTGACAAACCAACTCTTGCCATTGATTCACGCCAAGAGTTTTCAATATCAATCGGTTCACCATTGAACCAATCGTGTGTAGTGATAATAGCGCCAGGATCATTAATTGCTGCACTGTCAATTTTTTCTTCAAGAATGATTAGTTCTTTTTGAAGACGTTCCTTTTCTGGATCATCAATGACACGCTTGGTGAGAAGAGAAATGTACTCGGCACGCTCGGGATCATTGAGGTGTCGCTGGCTGACCGTCATAATGGGGTTCGGGTCACCCTCGTTAGCGGCCTGCTTGATTTCAATAATCAAATCAACAGGAATGCTACCGTAAACTTCGCGTGCCTGAGCAATAACTGAATCTTCATAGTTGCCGAGCTCGTGCTCATCCCAACGAGTAAACAAGTCAGTGACAAGGTTTGCGTCACCAGTGAGGCTGGGAGCAAACGTGGAGAATGCTCCGTTCTCACGCTTGTTCTTAAAGTAAGCGTCAGCGCTAGTTGCGAGCCCCTGCTGAACTCCCTCATAAACGGTGTTGACGGTATCCATGAAACCCGTAGCGAGTTCAACAACACCACGATCAAAACCAGCAGCAAGCTGCTTAGCCGGACCCCACGTTGCCTTCTCTTCTTCGGCAAGGCGAGCATCGCGACGTGCACGTTCGTAAGAATCTTCCTGCGCGTTGGCGCGAGAAATAAGAATATCACTAACGGCAAAACGCTGCATTGGAGGAAGCGATAGAAGAATGTTCATTCTTCCTTGCTCAGTTTCCTGCGCCTCGATTGCTTCAGCAGTTGTCCAGGCACTAGCCAGATTTACTACACGACGAACGTCGGCCTCTGTGAGCGTAGGATCAAGCGCCATTGCTTTGGCGAGAGTAGGGTAACTGCGAACGGGAATAGCCATACGCCTATCCCACGCCGCAACATTAGCGTTCTCCTCATCGAGACGCTTCTTGACAAGTCCCTGCCCGATCCAAGTGCGGCCAGTAGTGGGAGTCGTTCTAGGAGCATTGGCTTTATCAAAAGCTTCCTGGGCAGACAAGCGTGCCTTCTCTGCCAAATACGGACCAGTCTGAGTCACCGTTGGATTAGCGGCAATCTTCTGTTCCGGAGTCATTGCAAGAACTTGATCTTCTTGCTCTATCAGTGCTGGTGCCGGCGTACCGTCCTGACGCTTAATCGCTGGGGCTGGCGTACCATCCTGGGACTTAAGCACTGGTGCCGGTGTTCCATCACTGAACTTCTTGATAGCCAATTACCAACCTCGGCTAACAGAAAGACGGTAAAGCTCTGCGATGTCGCCACTCTCATCGTACGGCAAAAGCTTCTCCAAAGTTTCAGCAAGACTGTTACTCGCACGGATACCAGGCATACGCTGGTAGCCAGGGCCAGGACCGACATCAGCACCAGCGGTGACGGGTTCCTCGGGACGCTGAGTTTCCGCAAACAACGGGACAGCGGAAGAACCAGCCTGCTTGCCAGCAGTCTTAGCCTCACGGGACTTCGCGGCAGGGCTCTTTGCTGAACGTGCGGCAGCCAACGGTGCGGCCTGCTGCATCTCATTGTAGTCAGCGTTCTCACCGTAACCCATGCCAGTCATGGCTTGAGTCTGCTGCTGCGGTCCACCATCAGTACGACGCGACAAAGCGCCAGGACCAGAGACGGGTGCGGGGTTGTTGGGTCGGCGCATACCGCCTTGACCGTTAGCCATCCTCGTTCTCCATCTTCATTAAATGATTAAACAATTCGTTAACGTCAACTTCGATAATCTCATCGTCGTCTTCGTCATCGTAATCCTCGGAGGGCTGCTCAACTAAACCGAACTCGTACAGCGACTCTAGGCAAGCGTGCCAAGCATCAGCGGTACGGTTCACAATGTCACGAGCAACATCAGGTGACCAGGAACAGCCCTCCGCAACCATCGCTACGCGAATGTCGCCATAACCAAACACACAGTGTATATCTTTTGACGATGTTCGCACGATGCTCCTTAGTTACTTGTTCTTGGTACCCTTAACGCCAGGAGTGATGTAACCGAAATGGGTATCACCCTGCTTGGTTCCGCCCGTAGACTGAACCTTCTTCTCACTGATCGGTGCTGCGGTAGGTGCGCTACCGTGGCTTCCGCGACCGGGCTGTGCCATATGAACTCCCTTTACCATTTTTCGCGGTCAGCCCAATAAGCTGCCGACATTTTTCCTTTAGAAATATTTGAAGCATGACGTGCCTTGAATGATGCACGCTTCTTCTTCATTGCGTCAGACTCGCCAGCCTTCGGCTTACCTGCCGTCTTAGCGCCCTGCTCACCGAAACGAATCGTCTTCACCTGATCACCCTGCTTGGCCACAACAATGTGTGACTTCTTCGGATGATCGGGGGTGCGCTTAGGCTTATTGAAACCGGTTACACCCGCACGCTTAAGGCGCGGATCAGGACCGCTACTTTTCGCCGGCATCCTCTGCCTCTTCGTGAGAGGTCCAGGGCTTAGCCATCGGGTCATAGGTGGGAACAGAAGCGGCCTGCGGAATACCGCGACCCTGGCCCATCTTCTTGCCACATCCACACTGCATACACATAACTACTTACCCTTCGGCTTAGTCTTGGGGCGATTGCCGCCCTCTTTCCACATTTTCTCGTTCATAGCCTTCTCGCGATTAGTAGTCATACTGTTCGCTGCATTACGCATGGCATCAAGAACAGGATTGCTCTTACCGCGAGTAACGGTACCCTTAGTGTTCTTCTTGGCGGCAGCGACAGAAGCACCACGACCAGCGGGAGCTCCAGGAACCTTACGTGCCTTGTCGGCCTCAAACTTCTTAGCCTTGGCACGAGTCGCGGGAGTCTCAACCTTCGGAACGCCATTCTTGTTCTTCGGTACAGGCTTCTTCGCAGGCATAGCCATAGTTACTTACCCTTCTTATGAGGTGCAGACTTATGATACTTTTTACTAGCAGCAATACCTTGCTTTACGGTCTTAGCGCCAGCTTTCTTAGTGAGATCAATCTTGTCCCACTTCTTGCCGCTGCTACCCTCGTGGTCAACAACAACCTTCTTGCCAGTCTTCTTGACAGTGTGCTTAACGCCAGTAATGTTTACCGTCTTCTTCACTTCTTGCCCTTCTTGACGGCAGCATTATCAACTAGGTTCGGGTACGGGCGACCAGCTTTCTTCGCACGTGCCTTCGCAGCAGACTTCTGGGCAGGAGTCAAAGGAGTGGACTTCTTCTTGGGGCTAGGCTTATCCCAGAACGGAGCCTTCTTCACTTCTTACCAGACTTCTTAACCGCCTTCTTGACGGTCTTCTTAGCGGCAGGCTTCTTAGCCTTACCAGCCTCAGACAGCGCGATAGCGATAGCCTGCTTCTTATTCTTCACAACTGGACCCTTCTTGCCACTATGTAGCGTTCCAGTCTTGAACTCGTGCATGACCTTCTCGACCTTAGTCTTCTTCACTGTTGTCCTTAGATGGGTAGACGGCGAGAAACGCCAGCACTTAGGTTCGGTTCGCCACCAGCACCAAGAGATGCCATCAGCATTTGCAGATCGGGACGGCCACCAGGAGCCATACCAGCCTGACCAGGAGCAACGCCCCTCAGTAGACCAGTTCCTTCACCGATTCCTTCAAGGTTAGCCCCGCCACCACCGGGGGGTGCTTCGCCGGGAACGCCCATTTCTCCTGGGCCTGTTGCCTCGGCAGCACCCGCACCCGGTGGCGTGGGAATCTCCTGCGGCTCAAATGCTGTAGCCACCACTTCTTCGATGGACTTACCGCGTTGCCGACCGATAATAATGGCAGAGAGGCGTGAAAGAATATCTCCAGGGTCTTGCCCATTCTGGGCTAGGACCGGGATCGCCTGAGCATAGCCTGCAACGGCCTGCTTCAACGCATCGCGCATCTCTTCGATGTCAACACGCTGTTCCTCTTCGGTCGCGTTCAACGCGAATGGCATCTGCCTACGCAGGAAGTCTCGTGAAATGAGACGATCACCTCGTGCCTGCAAACCAAACACGAGAGCACGGTTGGGGTCAAGACCGGCCATGAGGCCGTACTGGACATCGACCGTATGGTCACCCTTGATGTCCTTTGATGCGATGTACTTAATTTCATACGGGGTGCCGTCGGCATTACCACGCATGGTCTTCTTGACATCACCGAATATCTTCTCGTCAACTGCAAAGCACAGCATGATGAGGTCACGGAGGGTACGGGCAAACATTGCCTGACCCGTACGAATCTGCGTATCGAAGCCAGACATGAGTGCCTGTACGCCACGGCCAGTAACGGTTGAACCGTCAACTTCACCGCTGCGTGCGTTTGGGTATCGTGAACCCTGGCGCAACTCCTGATCGAGCACACCCTGCTGGGCGAATGCCGCCTGGGGAACCTCAATCGGTACGCGACGTACACGCTCACCGTTGTTGGTACGGATGATAGAGTCTGAACCGAGGGCAAGTTCCTGGGCATCCATCGGCAGAACAATAGGTGCCTGGACACTCTTCTGTGCCGCCTCAAGAGACAGCAACGCGAAGCGTGCCTTAGCAACCTGCACTGCGAGAACGTCATCGAACTGTCCATGCGAGTCGTCGTCAACGCCTGGGCGCTGAGTCCACACAACCATGCATTGCCCGATGGGATTACGTGCCGACTCTAGGACGAGTCCGTTCTGTGCGTCAGCCAGGTACAGTACATCGACGTGCTTATCATGGTAGCGAACTACCTCTACACGGTCACTGCCTGAACCGGGACGGTCCAATGCGCCCTTAGCATCAGGGTACATGGCGATAAGTTCGTCACGGGTCTTGTAGAACGTGAAGAATACTGCCTCAACGTTGCCCCAGCGGTCGAAGACCGGGTAGGAACCAATGGAGTCGAAGAAGTTGATGCGAGGCATCATCTTGTTCATGTCGATTTCGACCATTGCTGGTACGAAACCGTAAGTGAAGTAGCGGTCTGCCGCCGTGTACATCTGCTTCTGAACGTCAGCCAGGTCAATGTAACCGTTGACGATCTTGGTACGCCTGTCAGCGAACTCGCGTGCAGAATCCGAAGTCATGGATGAGGCGGAGCAGTTGAATGACGGCAGCGGTGCCAGCACTTCAGCTAGGTCACGGGCTGCAACATCAACCATGTTGGCGACAATGCCACGATCAAACGGACCCTCGGGGAACAGTTCGGGGAATACGTCGCGCATACGGCCCTGGCGTACGGCCAGAACGTTCTGGTTCCGCTGGTCACGCTCGGCATAGCGGGACTTCAGTCGGTCATAGAGGGAGCGAATCTGCTCAAGGCTGTTACCGTCGTTGGATACACCTATGGCTGAGATGCTTCCCTCATTATACTTCGCGTATTCCGTCAAGATTCCTCCTAAGCCCCGACCGTCATCCAAGCCCGACGGGCCTCAAGGTCAACAAGATCAATCGTTACCTGTCCCCTACGATCCCACTGAGTGAGAAAAGGGTTCTTCGTGTGATGCTTAGCGTAGGAACTCGCCATCATTACACGGTCACGGCAGGCAAGTTCCGCAAACCATAGCGCCATCACAATGTCAGTCTTCTGCCCCTTGGGTGCATCAGGTGACCATGTGACGAGCTGTTCAACAAACTGCTTCATTGACTCCTGCCCATGCGTGGAGGGCAGTTCAATCAACTGGTTGCCATCCTCATACCCTGTGAATAGGGTTGTCATGGCGGCTACACCAAAGTCAGAGTCATGCTTATTGTTGCCGGTGAAGTGGGCGCGAATAATAGTTCCACGGCTAGAGCAGAACTCGTTCACTTCACGGTCATGGACCAGGAAGCCCTGGAAACCGTTCTTCTCGATACGCCACTCGATGATTGCGTACTTATCGGTCCATGTCTTGATTAGATCACGGATACCTTCAGGCGTAGTACCCGCCTTATTGTACACATCCAGCACATATCGCTTATTAGTGGACAAATCCAGTCCAATAACCACGGCAGCGGTATGACCCGAGGTAGCGGGGTCTAGGCCGGCGACGATAGTCAAACCTTCCATGCCGTTAGGGCGGCAGTTGACCATGCCCTTCGGGATAACGCCACACATGCGGTTACCGTTGATTGCTTCACGTACCGCGTCAGGGTGGAATACTGCATCGTCAGCAACCTGCTGCTGCATGTACACCATTGCCCAAGCACGCGGCGATACACGCCTACGCTTCTTGGAAAGGCGAGAACCATCCCACTTGGGGAACAGCCCGTCCTTATCTGGTTCTAGAGCCTCACCCTTAGCGCCAGGTTCCGGCTGGTTAGACCTAGGCCACAAAGTAACCCACGTTTCGGGGTTCTCCGTGAACTCCAGTACCGCCGGCATAGCCAGGTAAGTCCAAGGCGACTCGTCATCAGGATAACGGGAAGCGTCATGCAGCTCAGAATACAAGTCCTTGGACGACAGTCGGGTACCTACTACCAGCATCGTGCCCGAGGCACTAATACGGGAGATAACTTCCGACTGCAACCAGTGAATCTGCTTCTCATACTCGTGGGCATTGGTCATATCCACGCAGTCATCCATGACGATAAGGTCGGCACGGGCACCGTACACGTGGCCTCGGATACCCAGGGCTTGTACAGTGGGGTCTTTCTCGCCAGAGTCACGGGCAGAGTCAGATATGTAGATCATGTTCTGATTCCACGCCTCGGAATCCTTATCGAAGCCACCAGGGGGGCCGTAGGCGTTAATCATCTCCTGATAGCGGGGATGCGTAAGTCGCGTCTTGATCGCGTACAGCATCTTCTTAGCCATCTCCGCCGTCTTCGAGATCAGGATAACTCGAATGTTGGGGTCCATCGCGATACGGTACGTCACGTAGTTGATGGTGATGGAAGTGGTCTTGGCGTGCTCGGGAGGCATATTCACCATAACCAGGTCACGTTCTCCTGGCAGCCAAGTCATAGCGGGATGCACCCAAGAAGGCTCATTGCCCTCAATCAAGTCCACCACGTTCTGCATATGAGGGAACACGTGTGCACCCAGATACTTCTCAGAGAACTCCGGAAACGGCATGTCCTCGCCACGCTGAGACGTGCCAAGCTGCTGCATGTTACGGATGCGGGTAACCGCCGACAGGAACTCGGGGTCATCCTTACGCCAACGCTCATACGCAGTCTGATGCCGACCGATGGTCGCCAAAGCGGCCTTGACCGTGGCACCGTTAGAAATCTCTTTCAGGAACCGCTGCTTAATCTCACCCAGCGGCTCGTTAGCCTTACGGCCAGCAGTAGCCACGGTGAACCAATCTAGTCAGTAGTTATCCACAAGTACCCACGGCGCTGAGCCGGGGTCAAACAGCCACGGCAATCCGACTACACTGTAGTCAAACCCGTACCAAAAACGGTACGCTTATGCCAGGGCGTAGGAAGGGTCCAGAAAAGGACACAATAAGGGGTCCATAAAAACACCCGTACCGTACAGTACTACGCTATAAGCTCCGTACCGTACAGTACAAAAACAAACATCGTACAGTACCGTACTACGCCGTAAGGCTCCGTACAGTACCGTACTCTCGTAGGCTTCACACCTGTGAACACCAACGGTGTGAACCCTACACCTATATATCCGTGTCACAAACACCAAACTGTGACACCAAAAAAGGTAAAATCTTTCAAAAGTGGTACACATCACACTAATTATACTACCAAAATAGGACATAACAGGACACCGCCTAGGGTCAACCCGGGTCAACCCCAAATAGTGCCCATCATTACAGGCATACTAATATAACGACTATAGGACCCCCTAAAACACAAACACCCAGGTCATGTTAGTAGGGTACTGCTGTCCCCCCGCGCGATCGTTTCCTACCTTGTCGGTAGGGATAGTGGGGTAGGGAGGGGGGCCTTCGGCCTCGGGGCTTTGTATACTAAGTCGGTAGGGAAAGCCGGCATACTACACGTGAATATTTATTCACTAGTCACGCCTCTAATCAGATAGGGACTATCGTCCTACCGTGAGCTTGTGCATACCGTGAGCTAGTGGCGTGCCTAGTATCTGTTATCGAATTGTGACCGTATTGGCTATTGACTCCGGCCTATGTCTGCTACGTTATCCCCATGTCCACTTCACCTATAGAGAGAGAGCTCACCATGAACACTTACGCCATCACGCGATTCTATGGCCCGACTAATTACAGGGGAGCGCGTATCTACGTGACTACTCCGGAAGGTAGGCGCGTCGTTGCCTATGATTACGCTGCACGTTGCGCCCATGAGTCGGCCGTACGTGCAGTGTTCGGGGATGATGCCGCAATAGAGAGGGACTACACTCCCGGCATCATGGCCACCGGGTACGGCTTCACGGTTACCCTTCCGGAAGCTCCCTAGTCGGTTACGCTTGTGTCGCTACCGTGCCTAGTGTACGGTGGCGGTGCTGGCCTAATCTGGCCTATTCGAGAGAGAGAGAATCGTGATTACTTTCGGAGTCACTACCCGTTACTACGGTGCTACTAATAGCCGTGGGGCACGTATCCGCGTCGCTAGTTACCGTGGCCGCACTTTCGTGCCATATTCATATGACCCTAGTGATGCCCATGAGATAGCCGTCCGTGAAGTGTTCGGAGCTGACGCGGATATCCGTCTAGTGTGTCCGTCAGAATCGGGACGCGGCGACGTGTATCTCGTGACCGCGGAAGATAATTCCGTTATCGGTTAGCGTTACGTGCTAACCGTGCTCTCACCGGGTACGGTTAGCGCGTTACCCTAATCGGGGGAACAATAGAGAGAGAGGCTAGAAATGTCAGATATTAGTTCTGTAGTGGCAGTGTGTGGTGACTGCTACGTATTCGCCGGTGGATATGACCCGGAAGACCGTAACCCTATGCTCCCGCGGCCATGCTCTCACCTAATCTCACCAATGGGCGCACCTAATACGCCTAGAATGGATACCGTAGACGATACCGAACACTTTTCTAAGTATCCGTGTGAGGGATGCGGCGATACCTTTCACGGTAGTCGCTACGATATCCGGGTATATTGGAACACTCCGGAAGAATAAGCTAGTGCCTATCTCGTGACCGTGCTACAGTGTGACGGTACGGTAACGGGATAGGCGATAGGTTATCGTCATCCAAGAATTGAGAGAGAGGCAAGTCATGGCATCATTCGATAGTAGTTTCACAATTCCCGCGGCTACGTTCCGTGATCTAATGGATGGCGCACTAGTCGCGTCATGTAGGGAGAGCTCCCTATCGTCCATAAATACCGTTCTAATCGAATGGGATACGGTGAAGGGTACGGTAGTTATGGTGGCGACCGATAGGTACCGTCTGGCAGTAGGCACTGCCACTGTCGCTACCCTTCCGGGTAATGATCGTGACCTTACCGGCACCGGGAAGGCTCTCATTGACCGGAAGGTGGCCGCGGATATTGTTCGCGCTATCCCCAAGGCTAGTAAGCGTGATGCTTTCGTACCGAAGGTGACGTTCGGTAGCGTGCTAGGGGGAGCTTGGGGAGTAAGCTACGCTAACGCTCTCACGGGGGAAGAATGGACGCGCCATATCCCCCTCATGGACGGTCAATTCCCTAAGTATGAAACTCTCGTGCCCACTCCGGAACAATTAGGGAAGGCTAATGGCGTGACGCGCTTCACGTGTAACCCGGACTATATGGCCGATATGTCTAAGCTCCCGCATGACAAGCATGTCCCGGTCACTTGGATATTCCAAGAATCTTCACGCCCGGCAGTAGGCACCTATCCGGTGAGCTCTAATGGCGTAGCATGGCAGTATCTACTAATGCCGGTGCGCCTCCCGTAGCATACCGTTACGGTTAGACATAGTGCATATGTCCTATGTCTTTCCGTGACAGTATGGTACTGTCATAGCACTACAGAATATAGAGAGAGAGGCAAGCTAATGGAACACTTAGACTACTATGGTCATGGCCGGCAGTGGCACGCATCATGTCTAATGGTGGCAATTTCGTGAGCTAGTGTGCTTGCGCCTCATGCCTAGGTGTGTATAGTCTAGGCATGGGACGGAGGAACACTCCACACTTAGAGAGAGGCAAGACTATGAACGGTAAGACTTTCACTTGCGCGACATGCTCGGGCACGTTCGATCACTTAGAGGAATTCCCGGGCAGTGTATGCCTACAGTGTTGGGCAGATAGTCCGGAGGGACGTTACGTGCCTACTGCACGGGAGCTCACGCGCATGTGGGGAGTGAAGTAGCATGGTGACATGGTGTTGCGGATACTGCTACGGTAAAGACCTAAGCATGGCCTACCTTCGGGACATGGCGTGCCGCAAGTGCAATAACCCTTTAGTCTTTCGTGAAGCCAACTAGAGAGAGAGCTAGACATGAATCACGTGTGCTGGACGGACGATACGTACTGTCGTGAATGCGGCAGTGTACGTAATCAGATTATTCTTACCGAAAAAGGTGAACGTTGGATGCTAAATCTGCTAGGCTACGGTCGCGCTAGCATCATCATCGTTAGTTTCGTGGCCGCTATCGGCCTAGCGGGATACGTCGAAGGTCTATAACTAAAAAGACTTGCCAATGGTGCGCTCCGGATTCCACTATTGGCCTGCCTATAGCCGACTAGTTGTCGGGTACCGAACGTTGGTATTAGAATGGTGCGATTCCATTATAGGTGGCGTAAGGTAAACACACTAGAGAGAGGCAAGACATGGGGCACTACGTGAACGTGGTCAATCACGCAATCGCCAAGGGCATCCGGCCCGAAGCTATTGACCGCTGGTTGTCCACCATTGAGGATGCCATTCGGCGCGAGTCAGAGGGGAAGTAAAAGCATGATGACCTATACCGTATGCGCCGAGTGCGGCACGGATTGCATGGTCTTTGGTAGCGGATTGTGTAACGCTTGCGTTCGCATGTATGCGCGTGAGCAGTTGGTGTACGCATTGGATGACGCTACTAAGGTGCACGATACACTGGTCGCTAGGTACAATAGTGAGTACCGTGCGGGGAAGTGGACTACTAACCGTACCCTGGCCGGTAAGTGTGAGGATGCGCAGAGCGCAATGTGGGAAGCACGTGTGGCACTAGAAATGTTCGATAATGAAGAGGGAGAGTAGAGACATGAGAGCTATAACAATGACCGTCTATATGCTAATTGACGATGAAGAGAATCCGTATAAATGGAACGTTGCCGAATGGCTTGACGACCCTGGCGTTGCCGGATGGGTCATTGAGGAAGGTCATGGAGAATGCCGAGCCTGCGAGGAAGGTGTTCACGAATGACATACACAACGATCACAGTGCACGATGAGCCGGATGAGTTTCCGTGCGATGCGTGCTTCGAGGATACTCACTACAGTAATCTGTTTGAGGGTACTAATGGTGACAGGCTATGCTCAGATTGCTTCGACGAAAGGGAAGACAATGAATAGCTACAATGTGCAATTCGTATACGATTACTGCATTCTCTCGGCCCATTGCAATGCCGATAGTCCGGACAGTGCGCCGGACCTAGCATGGGATTGGATTGAGAGCTCGGGATTCATCGCGGATAAGGATAGCTGCATTGAGATCATTATTCGAGATGAGAATGGAGACATAGTATGACTACCTACACTTACAGTAATGCGGAAGAGTTAGCAGAACGTTCCGTGGATTACACGATGATGAATTGGGATGTGATAACTGCCCAAGGTGAGATACACCGGGATAGAGTGCTATCCGCAATGGTAGATGTAGGCTACGCACGCTGCATGATAGCGTCAGAATGGGCCACTACGGATGAAGCTTTCCGTGATGTGGTAGATTCACTTCAAGAATATGCAGAAAGTTTCCACTAACAGAGAAGAGAGAAAAATGCTTACCAATTTGCGTAGCAAGAAAGATATTGACATTAGTTGCAACATCATTCAGGGCAACCTGCGTAACACTCTCGGAGAGATTAGCCTAACGCTGAACTTCGACCTGAACATGTACCTCACACGCAACGAGGCCGAACTAATCATGGCAGCTTTGAGGCGTGCAATCTTCATCCTGGACTTCGAGGACAAGACAGGGGAGGAGGAGTGAAGGCCACGGTGCTAGTTGGCGATGTGCGTGAGCGTCTGTCTGAGCTTGCCGACGGTAGCGTGCAAACCTGCGTCACTTCGCCTCCGTACTGGGGGCTGCGCGACTACGGCCACGAAGGTCAGCTCGGACTAGAGCATACGCCCGAGGAATACGTTGCCGGCATGGTTGAAGTGTTCCGCGAGGTGCGCCGAGTCCTGGCTGACGATGGCACGCTGTGGCTCAACCTAGGCGACTCCTATGCGGGGTCAGGCAAGGGACGGAATGCCGACGGGACGCACCGCGAGGGAGGAAAGCAGGGAACCAACGGCGGGACTGTTGTGGGGTTACTTACCAAGGCCATGACACCCGACGGACTCAAAGAAAAAGACCTCGTTGGCGTACCGTGGCGCACGGCTTTCGCTTTGCAGGACGACGGCTGGTGGCTACGGCAGGACATCATCTGGGCTAAGCCCAATCCCATGCCGGAGTCGGTGAAAGACCGCTGCACTAAGGCACACGAGTACCTATTCCTGCTCACGAAGTCTGCGCGGTACTACTACGACGCTAAGGCAATCGCGGAGGCATCTATCACCAATGACGCACGACGGCCCTACGGGTCCGAGGGCGCATGGCAGATGGACGGACGCGCCGAGGACATGAAGCACGGCGGTCAGCTCCGCACCACCGAGGATGTGTCATCACGTAACCGTCGTTCCGTCTGGACGATCGCTACCAAGCCCTACTCCGGTGCGCACTTCGCGGTCATGCCGGAGGCACTGGTCGAACCTTGTGTCCTTGCTGGTTCGCGTCCTGGAGACACCGTGCTAGACCCTTTCACGGGCAGCGGTACGGTTGGAGTCGTAGCACTCAAACATGGCCGCAACTTTGTCGGCACTGAGCTCAATCCCGAATACGCCACTATGGCAGAAGCTCGAATTAGAGACGACGGACCCCTATTCAATGAAGTGGAGACAGTATGAGCATGGACAGCATGGAACGACAGGCAGTGACCGCACTCATGGCACGTGTCATGTACCTGCGTTGGTGTGAGCATAAGGGTTTCGAGCCGAGGCCGTACCCGTATGCTGATGCCGGCAGTACCGACTATGCACATACTGCCATCGAATACCTAGGCTATGATGATGAGGCTATCGAGGCATTGAGAGAGAGGGTAGGGCAGTGATCAAAGAGATGGTGATTTGCGACAACTCGGACTGTGATTGGAAGCAGGAGTTGTTTCACGGCATGGTTCCCGATACGTGGGCCAGGTATGATGGGCTGCATTTCTGCTCGCTTTCTTGCCTTGACATGGAGATGGCTACGAGAGGGAAGAAATGAGCGAACACTCACCTGACTGCCCATGCAGTGAGTTTCCTAGCGGTAGATACTGCTACCTAATCGACGTTGAGACTGGTAAGTGCATTGAATGCGAATGTGAGGAGAAGTAATGCGATACCCCAACTTCAAAGGCAATGAGCCGTGCACTGAGATCGGTCCCGAGCTTTACTGTGCCTCACCCGAGGGTGTGTCGCGTCCATACACCGGCATTGACGTTATCCGTGCCGCATGTAACCGCTGCCCCATGCTGGCTGAGTGCCGCGAGTGGGGACTGCACCATGAGGGTACGGATGGTGGCTTTTGGGGTGGTTTGTCACCGACTGAGCGTTCCGCTGAGCGTAAACGGTTGAACATTGTGTTAGAGAACCCTACGGCACGGTTCTTCCCGATGGAGCGTGGCTTTGCGACCGCGTAAGGCTGAGATTGACGCGATGGTTGCGTTACTTGAGGCCGAGCACACCGATGTTGGTGTCATGGCTAAGGATGTATTGAACCTAGCTTGGGATCACCTCATCGACCGTGAATGGTGGTGCGTTATACTGAATCAGCCTGGTGTGGCTGTCACTGCACATGGGCCGTTCGAATCTAAGGCTGTAGTGGAGAGGTACTTGAAGAAGTATCCCGCTGCTGTCGCAGAACCTCGGGTGTACATGTTCCGAATGATGGGCGTGACATCCGTGGAAGGAGTGCAACATGATTAGTGAACTAGTTTCTACTGTAATGATTGCTGCTACTGGCATGGTTATCCCTGTGGTGCCGGTTGACGGGCCAACGCAGGCGTTCATGTCTTGTGTGTCTCATCGTGAGTCTCGTGGTATTGCTACTGCCGTGTCAGCTACGGGTAATCATCGTGGTAAGTATCAGGTGACTGATGCTATGGCTGTGGGCATGTCGTGGAACATTCTTCCGTGGCTGAAGACGTGGCATCCAAACGCTGCCAAGTATGCTGAGATGCTGCGTAAGACACCAGCGAACAAGTGGCCTGAGCGTGTGCAGGATGCTGCGTTCGTGTTCACTTTGCATCACACGGGCAAGTGGTCCGAGTGGCAGCACTGGTATCTTGCCGGTTCCCGCTGCAACAGATTGGTTCCGTGATGGGATTGTTTCGTAAGAAGCGAAAAGTTGTTGCGCCGCAACGGGTTTTGAACCATCCGTTTGCTGCGTTGGGTGAGCCTGCTGGTGCAGACTACCGTGGTGTACCCACAACAGTGTGTCCATGTGGTTCGGACATGCTAATCATCTGCTGTATATTCGACCCAGAAGAGAATCTACCTGGTATGTTTATGACTGACGCTATGTGCGCCCACTGTGGTGCACTGCTCACCGTGGCAGACCCGACACTATTAGACAGGAGTTACTGATGGCTATGGAAGACGAGCTCGCTACCGATACCCCGTACTGGCATGACATGCTGTGCGACTGGGACAAGATGATGGAAACGTCCGGCCCTGAACGTTGTGACTGTGAGTTCATTGCTAAGGTCCGTGCCGATGAGCGTCGCCGGTTTCGTGGCGAGGTCATCAGCCTGATTGAGAGGGGCGCACGATGAAAGAGTTCGGTGCTAAGTGGAAGTGGTCGAAGAAGCGACAGGCTTGGATACTGAAGTGGAAGATGCGGAAGGTGAAGAAGCGGTGACCCTCGTGTCTGGTTGGTGTATCACCGACGACCACGACATATGTCCACGTTCCTACCAATACAAGCAATGCACGTGCCCGTGCCACAGCAAAGGAGATAACAGTGAAGAAGAATGACACAATCGACGTTCGTGGATTTCTTAGCGTGTCCTGCGAACCAAGAACTATTGGCGACGTGCGAGAGTTTCTAAAGCTGCTTGACTCTTACTATCTATCTGACGAGACGCAAATACATGGAGGTCACCTGTTCGTCAGGCGTGAGGGTGAAGTGTCCCCGATTCAGTGCGGGTGCAGCGTGCCGGATAAGCCGAGAGAGTTCTACGTGGATGCTCTCGTGACAATGCACAACTGCCAGGAGTAGCAGTGAGTGACCCATTAGTACCCGGTTCCTTGGCTGTAAGCCAAGAACGTGCCGAAAACGGTACGGGTGTGACACGCGGCACCTTGCAGAATGAAAGTCAGGAGTTAGAAATGCAGGGTCACCTACCCGAGTGCATGTTAGCCACGAGTGTCTATGACGACAGGGCTGACTGCATATGTGACGAACTCCGCGCCTGCGAGCAGCGCATTATGCTCATGCGGTACAAAGAAATCCGAGGGTGGCAGGCGATGAAGGAGCAAATCGCATACGAAGCTGCTCTCGATGCGGCTATCGCTGCGGCAGAAGATCAGCACATGTATATGTCTAACCAAGAACTAATCGTTACGGGATTCAACGTCGCCAAGTCGGAGATACTGCGAGCCATTCGCAAGTTGTACGAAGTTGATACGGCATAGCGTATCTAATTCAACATATCAACTTTGACGCTTAGGTCTCTCACCACCGAGGTACTCCACCATCTTATCGAGTGCACGTTCCTCACGACGACGAACCGTACGCTCAGTAACACCAGTCTTCAACGCCACAAT
>OFSE01000042.1_pt1 | contig 42088 bp, 43 predicted proteins | sample 1543261 | NCBI WGS metagenome assembly OFSE01 (sample SAMN07774225, study PRJEB24372) | wastewater metagenome | isolation source: Exp Tend VB 50WW | collected 2016-02 | reverse complement strand
CCTAGCAGAATGCAGTCTGCGTCGTCGTCGCGCCTAGGCAGGAAGCCGCAAAAACGCACACTCACGCTCGTCCAACCGCCGTTTCTAGGTTTAAAAATAGGGGGAGTATCGTTAAAAATAGTGCTTATCCCGCGCTTATTACTTACGTATTAAATTAATACTGTACCAGGTATATTTCATGGAGAAATACTTTGCGTAACGCTATGCGCCACCCACGAAGCCTTGCTGACGCCACGCTTCGTACACCACAATCGCCACTGTATTGGATAAATTCAGGCTGCGATTATCCGGGCGCATCGGCAGGCGAATACGCTGCTCCAGAGGAAATGATTCCCGTATTTCTTTGGCAAGACCGCGGGTTTCGGCACCAAAAACAAAAAAATCTCCCGCCTGAAAGTGGGCGTTGGCAAATGAGCCGGAACCATGCGTCGTCATGGCGAACATGCGGGCGGGATTAGGTTGTTGATTGCTTAAAAAAGCCTCCCAATTTTTATGTACTAGCATGCTGGCATATTCGTGATAATCGAGACCAGCGCGTTTTAATTTACTGTCTTCGAGTGGAAAACCGAGTGGTTCAATCAGATGCAACTGCACACCGGTGTTGGCGCACAGGCGAATGATGTTGCCTGTATTAGGGGGAATTTCTGGTTCGACCAAGACGACATGAAACAAGTTGATTTCCTTTGTGCTTGCTGTTCAATTTTTTGCTTAATTTGTTGCCTGGTTTGTTACTAGGTTTGTTACCTAGATTGTTACCTGGCTAATGGCGCGCGGTTCTGGCAACCATGAAGTTGGTGACTTTTACGGCACCAAAGTCTTTTAGTATGCCAGCGATTTCATTGAATGTCGCGCCCGTCGTCATGACATCATCGATGACACCGATATGTTTGCCATGTAATTCTGTACTGAACTCAAAATTGATGGCGAAGGCTTGTCGTATATTTTTTTGCCGTTGATCCGGATGCAAACTACTTTGCGGCACGGTTTCACGGGTGCGTTGCAAGAGCTGGGGCAATAAGTGTATGCCTAGATGTGCGGCAAACGGCTTGGCGATTTCTAGCGACTGATTAAAGCCGCGCGCCACCAGACGACGTGAGCCAAGCGGCACGATGGTCATCAGATCCGGCAGTTGTAAATGGGTTTGACGTAGCACTGCATCGCGCAAAGCATTTGCCAGTACTGGTGCAACGGCGAGCTGATGACGGAATTTGAGCGATAGAATTAATTGGTCACATGGCGCGGCATAGGTCGTGGCGGTGACGCTACGGTCAAAATTGGGCGGGTCTTTGATGCAGGTGCCGCAGCGGCTTGGCGAGTTTGTGGTGGCGATTTGATCGGGCAAGGTGCTGGGCGAAAGCGGCAAGGCGCAGCAATCACAGCGTGCTTCTCGTGAGATTAAATATTGTTGATAACAATCTGCGCACACAACATGCTGGCCTTCGGTACCACACACTGCGCAAGGTGCATGAAATGGATCGATTCGGCCAATTCGATGGATCGGACCGATAGCCAGACGCCGCAAAAGCTGATGCCAGAAATACGCTGGTGTGGTCATATCATTCAAGGTTGAAAGCGGGTAAGCATTTATAATAACGTATCCAGAATCTGTGTAGGCGGACGCTGATCAGGCTCATCACGGTCATCAGGCTCACCAGGTGACACTGATTCTTTGGTCAGCGAATTGCCTCTCCCAATTTGAACATCAATTTTGTTTGTGAATCTCCTTTATGAATTTTCTTTACGTTGTTTATGAATAGCGCGCCTATCGATCTGCAACGCGTTTCCGCTTTATTTTCTGATCCGCGCAAGCTGACTGGCTCACAATTTTTGCGACGAGAAATATCGCAGCGCATGCAGGACAAGCTTGAGCTAGTCAAAATTGCGCCTCATTGTGTGTTGGATGCGGGTTGTGGTGAAGGTGATGATCTGGCGTATTTAAGCCAATATTTTCCGAAGGCACATGTGCTGGCGTTGGATGGTTCACTGGCGATGTTACATCTGGCGGCTGAGCGTCAGCGTGAGTCGGGTGGCTCGGTCGAGCGACTGCTTGGTAAATGGACTGCTAACTGGTCTTTTAATAAGCGCAATAAAAATTTCATCTGTGCAGATTTTTCTCGCTTACCACTGGCGACAGCGTCGGTCGATGTGATCTGGTCAAATCTGGCACTGCATTGGCATCCGCAGCCGGATGCAATTTTTGCCGAGTGGCGACGCGTGTTGCGCGCTGATGGCTTATTGATGTTCTCCTGTTTCGGCCCTGATACCTTGATTGAATTGCGTCGGGCATTTGCTGCGGTGGATGGCTATAGTCACACGCTACCTTTTGTCGATATGCATGACTTTGGCGACATGCTGGTCAAGGCGGGCTTTTCCAGCCCTGTGATGGATATGGAAAAACTCAGTCTGACTTACCAGCAGCCCGATGCCTTGTTCGCTGATGTGCGAGCCTTGGGTGGCAATCCGCTGGATACGCGTCGCCGCGGTTTGATGGGGCGCGACCAGTATCAACGTTTGTTGCAAGGCTTGGAGCAGGCAAGGAATCAGGAACAACGCTTACCGCTGAGTTTTGAAATTATTTATGGACATGCCTTTCGACCAGCGAGCCGTTCTTTGGCGAGTGGGGAATCGGTGATTCGGCTGGATTTTCCGTCAAAAAACCGTTAATTGTGATTAATAGATTGTATTTGTCGGGTAAATAAATTTTGAAGATATTTTTCCTGGCATGTCAAGTGAGCGTGGTATGAGCGTGGTTGGAGTTGTTCTTCCGCTCATCAGTTACAGGATTTGCTTGCATTTTCCTTGATGCCAGCGGGCTTTACACCTTATACTCTCGCAGTTGTAGAAGTTGCCAATGTGCATTAGAGCACTTCTTTAAAAGAATTCTTATTGGGTTTTGGGGAAATCATGAAACATGCAAAGCGATTGCATTCGTTAGTGTTGGGGGCCTCGATGATGGCGGCAGGTTTGCCAGCGTGGGCAGTGGTAGATAGTCAAGGCGGGCCCGCAGTTCGTCAATTGAACTTGCAAACCCCGGCGACAGAAATTGCGAAACAGATTTATTCATTGCATAACTTGATGCTGATTATCTGTTTGGTCATTTTTGTTGGCGTCTTTGGTGTGATGTTTTATTCGATTTTCAAACATCGCAAATCGGTAGGGCATAAGCCAGCGACTTTCCATGAAAGTACCACAGTTGAAATTTTGTGGACCATCGTGCCATTTATCATTGTGATCGGCATGGCATTGCCAGCAACGCGCACAGTGGTATCGATGAAAGATACCTCGAATGCCGACGTGACCATCAAGGCCACTGGCTTGCAATGGAAATGGGGTTACGATTATTTAAAGGGTGAAGGCGAAGGTATTTCGTTTTTATCAACCCTGAGCACGCCACGCACCCAGGTCGGCGCGCCCGGCGTGAATCCTACTGAGCAACGTGGCGATAACTATTTGATGGAAGTCGATAATCAAGTGGTTGTGCCAGTTGGTAAAAAAATCAGAATTATTACCACCGCTAACGACGTAATTCACTCTTGGTCGGTACCGGCATTTGGTGTGAAACAGGATGCGATTCCTGGTTTTGTGCGTGACACTTGGTTTAAGGCAGATAAAGTTGGTATTTACCGCGGTTTTTGTTCCGAATTATGCGGCAAGGAACATGCCTTCATGCCTATCGTCGTGAATGTAGTGACTAGCGATGAATACAAAAAATGGGTCGATACCAAGAAGAAAGAATTGGCTGCAAAAGCGGATGACCCAGCTAAAATTTGGACAGTGGAAGAATCTAAAGAGCGTGGGGCTAAGGTGTATGCGGCGAATTGCGTAGTTTGTCACCAGGCAAATGGTAAAGGTGTGCCAGGTGCATTTCCTGCGTTGGAAGGTTCTGCCGTTGTTGCTGGACCTAAAGACGCGCAGATTGATATCATTTTGAATGGTAAAAACGCGATGCCAGCCTGGAAGGGGACTTTGTCGGATACAGAAATTGCCGCTGCGATTACTTATACCCGAAATAACTGGTCGAATAAGTCCGCAGAAAACATCGTTCAGCCGAACGAAGTGCTTGCGGCACGTAAGTAATTGAACAGGAGATTGAGATGAGTACCACAACAGTCGATCATACACACGGTCACGCGCACGATCATGGTCATGACGATCATCATGACCAACCGCATGGTTGGAGACGTTACCTCTACGCGACCAATCACAAGGATATCGGTAATTTATATTTGTGGTTTGCGCTGACTATGCTCATGACCGGTGGCGTCATGGCACTGGTGATTCGCAGTGAATTATTCCAGCCAGGTTTGCAACTGGTGCAGCCAGAATTCTTTAATCAGCTCACCACCATGCATGGCTTGATCATGGTGTTTGGCGCGATTATGCCGGCATTCGTTGGTTTCGCTAACTGGATGATTCCGTTGCAAATTGGCGCATCCGATATGGCTTTCGCCCGGATGAATAACTTCTCGTTCTGGTTGATGCCGCCAGCGGCAATCCTTCTGATGACATCATTTTGGGTACCAGGCGGCGCTACCGCAGCAGGCTGGACTTTGTATGCACCACTTTCCACACAAATGGGACCTGGCATGGATATGGCGATTTTCGCAGTTCATATCATGGGTGCATCCTCCATCATGGGGTCGATCAACATCATTACCACCATCTTGAATATGCGCGCTCCTGGCATGACCCTGATGAAGATGCCTATGTTTTGCTGGACATGGTTGATCACTGCTTACTTACTGATTGCGGTAATGCCTGTGTTGGCTGGCGCGATTACCATGACACTGACTGATCGTCATTTTGGCACCTCTTTCTTTAATGCTGCTGGTGGCGGTGATCCGGTGATGTATCAACACATCTTCTGGTTCTTTGGTCATCCAGAGGTCTACATTATGATTTTGCCTGCATTCGGCATCATTTCGCAGATCGTTCCCGCGTTTGCCCGCAAGCCATTGTTTGGTTATGCGTCGATGGTGTATGCGACCGCTTCTATCGCGATTTTGTCGTTCATCGTTTGGGCGCATCACATGTTTACCACTGGTATGCCAGTGACCGCGCAATTGTTCTTCATGTACGCAACGATGTTGATTTCTGTGCCAACCGGTGTGAAAGTATTTAACTGGGTTGCGACCATGTGGAAAGGCTCGATGACGTTCGAGACACCAATGTTGTTTGCCGTTGGATTTATCTTCGTGTTCACGATGGGTGGCTTCACTGGCTTGATCCTAGCTGTGACACCAATTGATATCCAGTTGCAGGATACTTATTACGTGGTTGCGCATTTCCACTACGTATTGGTTGCTGGTTCTTTGTTTGCCTTGTTCGCAGGCTTTTACTACTGGAGTCCAAAGTGGACCGGCTTCATGTACAACGAGGTGCGTGGAAAAATTCATTTCTGGGCTTCACTGGTATTTTTCAATATCACGTTCTTCCCTATGCACTTTTTAGGTTTGGCTGGTATGCCACGTCGTTACGCGGATTACCCAGCGCAGTTTACGGACTTTAATCAGGTTGCGACAATCGGCGCGTTTGGTTTTGGTCTGATGCAGGTGTATTTCATTTTCGCCGTGGTATTGCCGTGCATTAAAGGTGGCTTGAAAGCCCCTGCGAAGCCTTGGGATGGCGCAGAGGGATTGGAATGGACAGTACCAAGTCCAGCACCTTTCCACACATTTGAAGAACCACCTGAATTTAAATAAGCCGACTCATTGGATATTGTTGAGCGATTCGGATTGAAAAAGGCAAGGTATGGCAAATTCAAAAAAGCCGAATAATGTTAGAACCGCATTAATTTTATTTTCGGTGGCGTTTGTATTTTTTATTGGCGTCATTATTAAACAAACGCTGCTGCGGTTTTAGTGGCTTGAATATATAAAAGCGAAGCGCAGTATCTATGACGAAGGCAATATCTGAGGGTAGTCTGTTAAGAAAATTAAATTCCACCATGTTGGGGAAGTTAATTTTTATTGCAGTATTGATGTTCGGATTTGGTTATGCGTTGGTGCCGGTATATCGGAAAATTTGTGAATTGACCGGTGTAAATGTCTTGGCTCAGCAAGAAGGATCGGGCAAGGCACCTAAGAATTTGCAAGTGGACGCAAGCCGCGAGGTAACGGTTGAATTTGATGCCAATACCACCGGGCCATGGCGTTTCAGACCTGTGGTGTCAAGCATGAAGGTTCATCCAGGTGAGATGGCGCAGGTGGTGTATGAGGTGGTCAATAAGCAGTCGTTTAAAATGAATGCTCAAGCTATTCCGAGTTATGCGCCACAACAGGCCGGATCGTTTTTTAGGAAAGTAGAGTGTTTTTGTTTTAAGCAACAGACCTTAGAAGCCAATGAAGCGCGACAAATGCCAGTGTTGTTTTACATTGACCCTGCTTTGCCAAAAGACGTGAAGACAATTACCTTGTCATACACATTTTTTGAAGTAGGTGGGCAAGGGCAACAGCAACAGCAACAGAAGGCAAGCTTACAAGGTGCGAACCGTGGCGGATGAATTAAAAACATCAACCTCGGCAACGCAGAGAAAAATGTCTTTTTTCGCTACGCTTAAAGCAGTATTTTGGTCGTTTTTAGGTATTCGGAAAAAAAGCGACTATGAAAAAGATGCCGCCAAGTTAAACCCGATTCATGTGGTTATCGCGGGATTAATAGGCGCAGGAATTTTTATTACGATTCTGATTACTATCGTAAAAAGTGTCGTGGCAAAGTAAAAAATTTAGATTAAAAATTGTATGGGGAGATGGAAATGAGTTCTCACAATGCGAAGGCACCTTATTACTTTGTGCCAGCAGCATCCAAATGGCCTGTGTTGGCCGGTGCTTCGTTATTATTGACCATGTTCGGCGCGTCTGCATGGGTCAATAATGTCAGTGGCGGTGCTTACCTGAATTTTGCCGGTATCTTCCTGACCTTGGTTGTTTTATACAACTGGTTTGGCGACGCAATTGCTGAATCGGAAGGTGGCAAGTACAGTGCGCGGGTTGATGTTTCCTACCGTTGGAGCATGAGCTGGTTCATTTTTTCTGAGGTCATGTTTTTCGGCGCTTTCTTCGGTGCCTTGTTTTATGCGCGAAGTGTTTCCTTGCCTTGGTTGAGTGACTTGGATCATAAGATCCTGTGGCCTGATTTTGTCGGTCAATGGGGCAATACTGGCCCTGCAGGAACGGTTGAGGCATTTACTACGATGACACCGTTTCCTATCCCGACAATTAATACGGCTTTATTACTGACATCAGGCGTGACCCTGACGATTGCGCATCATGCATTACGTGCTGGACATCGTTCAAAAACTGCGTTTTGGTTATTTGCAACAATCTTGCTGGGTGCCTTGTTCATGGGTTTCCAAGCCTATGAATATATCGAAGCCTACGAACACCTGAATTTAAAATTGACTTCTGGTATTTATGGTTCAACTTTCTTCCTGCTGACAGGGTTTCATGGTTTCCATGTAACGATGGGCGCAATTATGTTATCAGTCGTGTTGTATCGTGTACTGAAAGGCCATTTCACGCCAGACCATCATTTTGCCTTTGAAGGTGCCGCTTGGTACTGGCACTTTGTGGACGTGGTTTGGCTGGGATTGTATGTAGTGGTTTATTGGCTTTAATACAGCTAAGTTGATGCATAAAAAAGCTGCACGCTGTGCGGCTTTTTTATTTTTACTCTATAAATCTGAAAAAGCGCAATTTTTAGAGACTGAACTTTTATTGTTTGAACCGCTCTGAATAGACAATGGCAAGCTTGATTAAAATATGCGCTGGAGCGAATTGTTAACGGATGCCAGTTGGTTGAATCAATCCAAAATGATTGGCAACCAAAATCAGGATAAAAAGGCAAATCGAAAATCCAACGCGAAACCCTAATGCTCTGACGGTACGATTGCTTTTCCCTTTATCTTTCATCAGATAAACCAATGCCGAGCCTAGGCTGATAAAGATCAGTAAGAATGCGATAGCAACTAAAATTTTCATACGGTGAATTCCTTGGCTAAAACATTATTGTAAACCTTATGAAATTTCATATTCGATTGATTCCTTTAGTCGCAACAATTTTATTATGTGTGTTAGGGATTGTCTTGGGGCAATGGCAATCTCGACGTGCGATTGACAAGGAACGTACAAAAGAATTGATCGCAGCACAAGCCAATTTGCCACCGGTAGCGCTTGATGCAGTGAATGTTAAGGAAATGCCTTTTCGGAAAGTAGCGCTGCAGGGGGAATTTGTTAGCGATTGGCCGATCTATTTAGATAATCGGTCATTGCATGGTGTTGCAGGGTTTTATGTATTAATGCCATTTCGATTAAAAGAGAGTGATATTCACATTATGGTGGCACGTGGTTGGCTGCCAAGAAATCCGAATAATCGGCTTGAGCTACCAAAATTGGTGACACCACGTGGTCAGATCCACTTGATTGGGCGGGTCAGAGAGTCGCTGGATCGGGTTTTGCAGTTGGGCAAACAAGCCGAATTAAGTCCATCGGCGATTGTTCAAAATCTGGATATTGAAAGCATGCGTAGGAAAACGCAGCTAAAATTTGAGGATTTTTTTGTCGAGCAAATTTCAGAGGAACCAGATAATTTACGGCGTGATTGGTCACAGGCAGGCAACGGTTCAGAAAAAAATCGGGCTTATGCTTTTCAGTGGTACGCGCTATCTGTCATGGCATTTATTTTTTTTGTGGTAACAGGATTTCGTCGTGGAAAAAACTAATCAGGCACGACCCGGTAACGGGCGTTGGAAATTATTTGCAATTTTAAGTGTGTGCGCCGCGCCACTTATTTTCTCGTATATCACCTATTACTGGATCAAACCCACTGGGCGCACCAACTATGGCGATATTCTGGACCCCAGAAATTTTCCTTTGCCTAAATTAAGTGGACATCTGTTGGGCGGTGAGGCAAAAGAGCTTGATGCCTACAAGGGCAAATGGATTATGCTGCAAGTAGATAGCGGCGCATGCAATGAGCTATGCAAGAAAAAATTATATGACATGCGCCAGTTGCGCCTTGCTCAAGGCAAAGAAATGGATCGTATTGAACGTGTTTGGCTCATCACAGACGACACACCTGTCGAGACATTATTGTTACGTGAATATGATGGTACACGGATGATTAGAGTGGACGCCGCTGCTTTGCAAAAGTGGTTGCCTACCGAAGCGGGGACTCAACCAAACGATCATATTTATATGCTTGATCCGCTCAGTAATTTAATGATGCGCTTTCCGAAGGCAGCCGACCCCAACAAAATAAAAAACGACTTAGCTAAGCTCTTGCGTGCGTCAGGGATAGGTTAGCCAATGAATGCGGGTTTGTTGATACAAATCGTGTTTATCGGTTTGATGATTGCGTCGCTCTCGTTGATTGCGGTTTGGTTGTCTCGAACGGAGAACAAATATAAGAAATTAATTGGTGTAACGGCATTTCTTACTTTTGATCTTATTGTTTTTGGTGCCTTTACGAGGCTCACCGATTCTGGATTAGGGTGCCCGGATTGGCCAGGCTGTTATGGTGAGTCCAATCCGTTTTTGGCACATGCGTCCATTCATGCTGCGCAGAGCGCCATGCCGACCGGACCAGTTACTTTACAAAAAGCGTGGATAGAAATGATCCACCGTTATCTTGCTACCAGCGTCGGCATTCTCATCATTGCACAAATGATCTTTGCTTGGCGCAATCGACGCACGATTCAACAATCTCCTTGGTTTGCTACGGGATTATTTTTTTTGGTGTGCCTGCAAGGCGCATTTGGTGCGTGGACAGTCACATTGAAATTACAGCCGGTGATTGTGACAACCCATTTGTTGTTAGGTATGGCTCTATTATTGGCTCTTGTCTGGTCGTACGAAAACGAAGGTGCGATTCCGTTAAAAATAAAACCCTCCATGCGCATACGTGGATGGGCGGCACTCGCGTTGATTGTCTTGATTGCACAGATTGCGTTAGGCGGATGGGTCAGCACTAATTACGCAGCGCTTGCCTGTCAAGATTATCCGCTGTGTCAGGGCGATTGGTTTCCAGCGATGGATTTTCAGCACGGATTTGCTTTGTGGAGGAAACTTGGGCAAACCACAACGGGGGAATTTATCAGTGTCGCGGCTTTAGTGGCGATTCATTGGGTACATCGAAATTTTGCCCTATTAGTGATTGCGGTGGTGGTAATGGCCGTAACACAAACGAAGAAATTGGCAGAACTACGACAACTTTCGACAATTATTTTTTCAGTCGTTTTTTTACAGTTAGCAACCGGGCTTACCACTATCTTTTTTTCGTGGCCACTCGCATTGGCAGTCCTGCATAACGCCGGTGCGGCAATCCTAGTCGCATCGCTTACCATGTTAAACTGTCGGCTTAGCCGCCGCACTATGACTGAATGACTGCATGACTACATTAAGTATCTCTCCAAATCGCTTTGCGCAATATTGGGCTTTGACTAAACCCCGAGTGACACAGCTCGCGGTTTTTTGCGCTGTGATCGGCATGTTCTTGGCGACTCCCAATCTGCCGGACTGGCGTATTGTGTTTGCCGCCACAATCGGTATATGGTTATTGGCAGGCGCTGCATTTGCGGTGAATTGTCTGGTTGAGCGGGAAATTGATTCGCGCATGGCGCGCACTGCGCGGCGGGCAAGTGCTCAAGGTGAAATTTCGGCGCTACAAATTTTAGCGTTTTCTGGTGCCATCGGTGGTTTGGGTATGTGGATACTGAATAATTTCGTCAACCCGCTCACCATGTGGCTAACTTTTGCCACGTTTGTTGGTTACGCGGTTATTTATACGATTATTTTAAAACCTTCTACCCCACAGAATATCGTGATTGGCGGTTTGTCTGGTGCCATGCCCCCGGCACTTGGGTGGGCAGCAGTTGCTAACGATGTACCGATGCAAGCTTGGTTGCTAGTGTTAATCATCTTCGTGTGGACTCCGCCCCATTTTTGGGCGCTAGCAATGTATCGTCGTGATGATTACGCTAAATCAGGTCTGCCGATGTTACCGATTACGCATGGTGGCGAATTTACCCGCTTCCATATTTGGTTGTACACAATCGCTCTGTTCGCAACCACCATGTTACCTTTTGCAGTGCACATGAGTGGACTGATTTATTTGTTTAGTGCGGTCATTTTAGGACTAATGTTTTTGCGTTATTCGTGGCAAATTTATAGAAAATACGACGACTTGTTGGCGCGTAAAACGTTTACATTTTCGATTATCTATTTATCCCTATTATTTGTCGCATTGTTAGTCGATCACTATATTAAGTTGTAATTTGAGTTGTCAGTTAAGTTGTCAATTAGGCTGTGAGAATTTTCCATGCATAGAAGTAACGTATCGTTTTATCGGCGCATCATTCAGTGTATTTGCCTGACGATGATTTTGGGGTTAGCGGCTTGCAGCAAGTCGCCAGAAGCATTTAAAAATACTGATCTAACTGGTTTAGATTATGCGAAGGATTTCGCGCTGACGGATCATCATGGTAAGGCACGCACCTTGGCTGATTTCAAAGGGCAGGTGGTTGTCATGTTTTTTGGTTATACCCAATGCCCTGACGTATGTCCAACCACGATGGCAGAAATGGCAGCCGTGATGCAGCAACTTGGTAAAGATGCCGATAAGGTGCAAGTACTTTTTGTGACGCTAGACCCAGAGCGTGATACGCGGGAATTGCTTGCTGCTTATGTGCCGAATTTTGATAAGCGGTTTTTAGGTTTGTATGGAGATTTACCAGCAACAGAGAAAGTGGCTAAAGAGTTTAAAGTCTTCTATCAAAAAGTACCGGGGAAAACCGCTGATAGTTATACTCTAGATCACACTGCAGGTAGCTATGTATTTGATCGGGAAGGGCGAATTCGTTTATTTTTGCGAAATGGTCAAGGTACAGAACCCGTTGTGCATGATTTAAAAATTCTTCTGCAATAAAAAAAGCATTCCGAAGAATGCTTTTTTGCCAAATCAAATAACGATCGAGTCGCTGACTGCTGAAAATGACTTATTTAAAATCAGTCAGACTCACTTTCATTTTCTTCAAAGCAGCTACTTCAATCTGACGAATACGCTCAGCCGAAACGCCATACTCATCGGCCAATTCGTGCAAGGTTGAACCGGAGCCATCATCGTTTTTGAGCCAACGTGATTCAATGATATGACGTGAACGATCATCTAATTTAGCCAGTGCCGAATCCAGCCCTTCACTTTGCAAGCGATCAAATTGTTGCGCCTCAATGACGTGGGTTGGTTCGTCTAATTCAGTTTTCAAATAAGAAATTGGTGCAAATTTTTCGTCTTCGTCATCACTAGGGGCATCTAGCGCAATATCGTGCCCTGCTAAGCGCATTTCCATTTCAATCACTTCTTCGCGTTTCACATCCAGTTTTTTCGCCAAGGATTGAATCTGTGTCTGCGACATTGAATCTAAACCTTCCTTGTGGCTACGTAAATTGAAGAACAATTTGCGTTGTGCCTTGGTCGTGGCAACTTTCACCAAACGCCAATTTTTAAGGATATATTCATGCATTTCTGCTTTGATCCAATGCATGGCATATGACACTAGGCGCACACCCTGATCGGGGTCAAATCGTTTCACTGCTTTCATCAAGCCGATATTGCCTTCTTGGATTAAGTCAGCATGAGGCAAGCCATAACCAAGATAGCCACGTGCAATCGAGACGACTAAGCGCAGATGCGACATCACCATTTGTTGAGCAGCACTCAAATCATTGTTGTCGCGCAATTTTTTGGCGAGATCGATTTCCTGCTCTGCAGAGAGCATAGGGAGTCTATTTACTGCTGAAATATATGCATCAATATTCCCCAAGCTACCGTTAAAACCAAGCGTCAGCGCCATATTTTCGGCAGCAGGCATTGTAGTAATCGTTGATGAATAGGTCATATTTCCTCCTAGTTACAAATCCTGATTTTCCGCAAAATAAGATGAGAGAGCGTCAGGAAATTTATTTAATGCCTGAATATTAGCACTCTATCGAATTGAGTGCTAATACGCATCAATTATAAGTTAATTTGCTTAAACCTAGAAACGGCGGTTGGGCAATCACGCACGTAGCGCTGCCACCAACATGGTGAACGTTTAGAACACGACATTGATGATTTAAAACAAGACCTTATTAGTCAATTTTAGCGGTCAACTGCCGTTTCTAGGTTTAATATTGAATTTATAGCAAATCTCGTTATTTAACTGTATTAAATAATTAGAGTCGATTGAGAGAAAAAAGTTGCATTGAGACGCTGTCAATCTATCGAGAGACTTACAGTGTTCGAGCTAACTGTCTGCGTGCAGAAAGAAAAGCACCAAATAAACCGAGCAACATACTAATCACAAGTACGCAGGCACTCAATGGCAGGCTGAGTGGCGCAAGATGAAACTCAGACTGGTATAGCTTTGCAAACTCTGTGATGGCGAGATTCAATGGATTAAGCGCCAATGCAATACCGCCGAGAGCGACACCGCAGGCCAGCAAACCCAACAGCGCACCAGTATAGTAATAAGGTTTGCGAATAAAACTATTGGTTGCACCCAACAAGCGGCTGATAACAATTTCTGCATGATGTGACATCACCTGCAAACGGGTGGCATTAAATACCACCACAATCACAACCGCGCCCAAGGTGACGGATAAAAAGAGCAAGGAAATTTGCATAATTTGTAGCAATGCAGACAAACGATTGATCCAGGCGGAATCCACCTGTACCAGTTCCACCTCTGGGAATTTTTTCAATTGTTGAATAAACGAGTCCATTTTTGGCACGTCAATATGAGAAAAAGACAGCACATACGCGTCTGGCAGCGGGTTTGCGCCTAACGTAGTGATCAATTCATCTGCATCAGCCGCACTGCTCAGTGCAGCCAATGCTTTCTCTTTAGGGGTAAAACGCAGGTTGGCGGCAATTTTCGCCGCTTTCAATTGTTGTTTAATGGAGATGGAAAGCGCCGTCGCTTCATTACGTGGGACGTCAGTTTTGAGAAAAATACTGATTTCAGGATCAATGGAGAGCTCCTGCGAGATGGGCCGCAAATTCTCAATAATGGTGAGTCCGGCGATTGGCAACGCCAAGGAAATGGCGACAACCAATACATTGAAAATAAAATTACCTGGGCCAGAGCGTAAATGTGCCAACGCCGACTTAAGCGCATGAGCATGTTGACGAAACCAGCTATTCATTGCATTTTCCTTATTATCCGTACGGTCATTTATGCTGAAGCCGCAATTGACGACTGAATCGATGATTGCCAAGTGTTGGTGATTGAACCGTGGCTTAAAAAGATCATGCGGCAAGACTGATCGAAGAGTTGTTCGTCATGACTAGAGATGATGCAAGTAACCCCAGCGCTTTGGAAGGCTTTTAAGGTATTTAAAATCAGTTGTGCATTATCTCGGTCAAGAAATGCCGTTGGTTCATCCGCTAAAATGATTTCGGGTCGATTCACAATGGCGCGGGCAATTGCTGCGCGCTGCTGTTCACCTCCGGATAACTCTAAAGGCAATGCCTGCTCACGACCAGCCAGATTGACGCGTTCAATGGCTGCCATTGCGCGCGTTTCCGCTTCGGCTGCAGGCGCACCAACCACGATCATCGGTAACATCACATTCGCCAGAATAGTCCGGTCTAATAGTAAGCCGTGTTCCTGTGAAATGAAGCCAATACGGCGGCGCAAGTAGGGTAGACTGCTATTTTTTAATTGACTGATATCTTGGCCGTTGAATTTGACTGCACCTTTGCTTGGCCGTTCTAGGCCTGCGATTAGCTTCAGAAAAGTTGATTTGCCAGCGCCTGACGGTCCAGCCAAAAATACCAATTCACCCGCAGCGATACTTAACGAGATGTTTTGCAGCGCGAACGTGTCACTGGTATAAGCTTTACTGACATTTAAAAATTCGATCATATTCAACCCAGATTTTCCATTAGGCGCGCTTGCAGCGCTATTTGTGATCTGGCGGCGCATTTTCGGTCATTTTTGCTGTTCTTCGTTGTCAATAGCTCGCTATTGACGCCTCACTCGCAACAAAACTGCCTCGAAAAATGCATTCGTCATCTTCACAAATCCTAATGGAAAATCTGGGTTCAATCAATCCGCCAAGTGAGAACCGAATAAGTGACAAGTTAAGTGACAAGTTAAATGACTAATAGTGCCCGGTACGGCTCGGCACTGAATCAACGCTCCATATCTAGTAACGCATCAACAAACTCTTCTGCGTTAAACGCCTGCAAGTCTTCAATTTGTTCGCCAATGCCAATAAAATACACGGGTATCGGGCGGTTTTTAGCAATAGCTGCCAATACCCCACCTTTCGCAGTGCCGTCTAACTTGGTAATAATTAAACCGGTTAGCTGCAAGGCGTCGTCGAAGGCTTTCACCTGGGTTAATGCATTTTGTCCGGTATTGCCATCGATCACCAGTAAAATTTCGTGCGGTGCACTTTCCATCCCTTTGGTGATCACTCGTTTAACTTTTTTCAATTCTTCCATTAAATGGAGTTGTGTGGGCAAGCGACCTGCGGTATCCACCATCACGACATTAATCTGACGCGCTTTGGCTGATGCTACCGCATCAAAGGCAACCGCTGCTGGATCACCAGATTCCTGCGCAATCACGGTAATTTGATTGCGCTCGCCCCAGACACTAAGTTGTTCGCGCGCAGCGGCGCGAAAAGTATCGCCCGCCGCCAACAAAACAGATTGTTGATGTTGCTGAAGATGCTTGGCAAGTTTTCCAATGGTGGTGGTTTTGCCCGCACCATTTACCCCCGCGATCATCATCACAGTCGGCTGAAAACGTCCCAATTCGAGTGGTTTTTGTAAAGGCCTCAATAATTCGATGAGTAGGGCTTTCAGCGCGATTTTGACTTGCTCGGCGTCGATTAAATTTTTTTCTTTGACCACTTTTTTTAAGCTATCCAGCAGAAATTGAGTAGCTTCAACGCCGGCATCTGCCATCAGCAAAGCGGATTCTAATTCATCATATAAATCGTCATCAATCTTGGCACCAACAAACAAACGGGTCAAATTGGTGGAGGTTTTTGCCAAACCTGATTTCAAGCGTGCAAACCAAGAGCTTTTTTCGGGCGCACCTTGCGCAGCGCTAGGCGACACAGTTGACGCAGGGGATATTTCCTGGGTTGCGACTACAGGAGTAGCAATTTCAGTTGGTGTTGAAGATTCTACTGAAGGTTTTTTCTTAAAAAAGCTGAACATCGAGTTTGAGTAATTTTGAATGAGCTACAGGTTAGAATGTCACCATTTTAACAGACCCACATGGGCAAATTGAGTTGCTTTTCTGGCTGACAAGGTTGGGAAATCGGCTTTACATCAAATATGGTACAGAAAAAGAAAATACCGTCAAAAAATCCGATGCATCAAGTTCGAATCATTGGAGGGCAGTGGAAGCGTAGCCCTTTAGTCGTGCTTGAAGCGGAGGGGCTGCGCCCCACCCCCGACCGCGTAAGGGAAACCGTTTTTAACTGGCTGACGCATTTATACAACGGACAATGGCAATACCTGAAATGTTTGGATTTGTTTGCTGGTAGCGGGGCGCTGGGATTCGAGGCGGCCAGTCGGGGAGCCAACCATGTCACACTGGTTGAAACTCAAGCAGCACCATTTCAACAAATTCAGGCTACCATCCAGAAATTGGCCGCACAAAATGTGAGTGCAGTGCGTAGTGATGCTCGGCAATTTCTGGCAAAAAAGGCTGGGAAAGCAACGGAAAATAGGCTTATTGATGCCGATCAATATGATGTTATTTTTTTAGATCCACCATTCGGTCAAGATTTGCTGCCAGAGATTTTGCCAATCTGTTATCAATTATTGAAAAATACAGGTGTACTTTATGTCGAGGCAGAATATGCACTGAATGCAGCTAAAAGTTTGAGCTGGAATCATGATTTACCTTGGGCGCAAAATTGGGATATCGTTCGTGCTGACCGGGCAGGTGCAGTTTATTTTCATTTGTTGAGACCGGTGGAACCTACTAAACAGAAAAATACCGGCATCGAAAATCAGGCATAATGCGCCTTCCTTTTGTGGAAGGTAAGATTTTGGCAGTGTTCATAAAAGCAATTTCGGTATTTAAGGACTAAAAATGGTGATAGCCGTTTATCCGGGAACCTTCGACCCATTGACTCGAGGGCATGAAGACTTAGTGCGTCGTGCATCAGGTTTGTTTGATACGCTGGTGGTCGGCGTGGCAGACAGCAAAAATAAAAAGCCTTTCTTCAGTTTGGATGAGCGCTTGACGATTGCCAATGAAGTACTTGGTCATTATCCTAATGTGCGGGTAGAGAGTTTCTCAGGCTTACTGAAAGACTTTGTCCGAAAAAACGATGCAAGGGTGATTGTGCGTGGATTGCGTGCAGTGTCGGATTTTGAATACGAGTTTCAAATGGCGGGCATGAATCGTTATTTGTTGCCAGATGTCGAAACCCTGTTTTTGACGCCTTCTGACCAATATCAATTTATCTCTGGCACGATAGTGCGAGAAATCGCCATGTTTGGTGGCGATGTATCGAAATTTGTTTTCCCATCGGTGGACAAATGGCTGAAACAAAAAGTGGCGGCTTTGGGGTAATACGCGATGGCACTGCTAATCACCGATGACTGTATTAATTGCGACGTTTGCGAGCCGGAGTGCCCAAACGAAGCAATTTACATGGGGGCAGAGATCTATGAAATCGACCCGCATAAATGTACTGAATGTGTTGGGCATTATGACGAGCCGCAATGTCAGCAAGTGTGCCCGGTCAGTTGCATTCCATTTCATCCAGAATGGCGTGAAAGCAAAGAGGAATTAATGGCGAAGTATCTGCGCCTACAGGCCGATCAGGCTGAAGCCGAGCAATCTACGCCGGCAACTGGAGCCTCATTTTAAGGCGCAATACAAACCCGATTGCGCCCGCTGCGCTTTGCTTCGTACAAGGCCTTGTCAGCACGCCAAAGCAGTTCTTCAACACATACATTAATGTTGTCTTTGTGTTGATTGACGTTTAATGTGGCCAGCCCAATTGAAATGCTGGTGGAGCATGAATCGGCCATCGTCAATGAAAATGGTTTGTTGGCAATGCTAAATCGAATACGCTCGGCAACCTGTTGCGCATCTTGTTCATTTGCATTGACTAGAAGCACCACAAATTCTTCCCCACCAAAACGCCCCAAGGTATCGCTTAAGCGCAATTCAGATTTGATCCGGTTCGCCACTTCTTTCAACACATCATCACCCCCCTGATGGCCGTGTTTGTCGTTGATTGCTTTAAAAAAATCAATATCAAGGTAGAGGCAGGCAATACTGTATTTTTGTCGGCGGGCGCGCCCCACTTCTTCCAGCAGACGCTGTTCAACAAAGCGGCGATTGCTCACATTGGTAAGCGCATCGGTTAAACCAATATAAGTTAAGCGCTCGCGGTTAATCACATTTTCCAGACAAATGGCGATGATTGATGCCAGCCGCTCAATAAAATCGGTCGCCATATTGGCGGTGAAGCGCGTGGTTTGATAACTGCCAAGATTTAAACTGCCCAGTAAAATATTTTGGCGTAACAAAGGTACTACTGCAATACAGTTCGGTTTGGTCGCGCAGCTTGCAAATAATTTTTCGTGTTTTGCTGGCGTATATTCTCCCAACACTGGCTTGGTTAAATCTTTCCCTTCGAGCCTTAATTCAGACGCACTTTTGACAAAAAACAAAAATGGAAACTCACTGTTGGCAATTTTTAGATCCGACAAAATTTGTTTTAAATTATTTTGATTGTCGAGCAAACACAGTGTGACAGCATCTAGCTCTGAAATTTTTCGTAGTGTGGTAAAAATACTTTTTAATAATTCTCGAAAAGTCGGCGCACCAATTAACTGCAGCTCTAGCGCCTGATGCCGCGCCATGATTTGCTGATTGTGACGCGCTTGTCCAAGCAACTCATTTAAGCGTTGATGTAAGGCGATATTTTCAATCGCTAGATCAGATTCGGTGCTTAGGCTTTCCGCTGGACTTTTCATTGCTATCGATTCCTCGTGAAATGCATACTTCAACCTAAAACGCTATCTGCAGCGTGACTTTATCGCCGACCCGAATTAGGCGATTTTGTCCCTGTACGACAATCGTATTCATGCCAAATGTTGCCGCATTTTCCAAGCGCGCATGGGTATGATAAGTCTGCAGGGTATCAACTGGATTTGATTCTATCAATCCGGTTAGTTGATTCACCGCAGGGATCGGGCAACGTGGGCATGGTTTGACTGGTTTTAAAATGATGTCTTGCTGCACTAAAGGAGAATTTTTTTGTGATGTAATGACTGTCAATGATTCAGCATAATCTTCTTCAAAGGCATCGACGCCATCGATCACAATATTGGGGCGAAATCGATCCATGGGTACGGCATGGTTGCCACGTAATACCAATTTTTGATTTAAGTCAGCCAGCGATGCTGTAGAAACCAACAACATAGGGAAACCGTCCGAGAACAGCGTAGTCAGTGTTGCGCCGGGCAGCCATTGGCTTTCACGTGGGCGTTGTACGTTTGGATCAAAGCGCACTAAATGGCAAGCAACCCCCAATACCCGTGTGCACCAGTCATCCGCCTCAGTGCCACAGCTATCAGCCATTAATACATCATCCCATACCTGCACTTGGCGCTTGCTGAAAATTGTAGCAGGCGTTCTCGAAGCATCGATATTTAATCGTAGCGCCGGGATATTGGGTGCCTGTAACAATAAATATTGGTTGTCTTTCAATGTGGGGCGAATCGTTGCCATTTGTGGCAATTCACGCTGCGTTAAAAATTGCCCAGCGGCATCGACAATCATCCATTCTCGATCATGTATTCCACCAAATCTTAACCCGGTCGCGGCAACTTCAGCCGTGTCAAGCGCAATACCAGCGCAAGATTTCACAGGATAAAGGGTAAGTGCGGTAATTGTCGGCATGTGTCGTGATACTGTCATAGCAGCCAAAAACTGCGGCATTGAACAGCGAATGTTTATTTAAATTTAAATCATGGAAGTCCTTACATGATACCGTCTAATTTTTATTTTCGATATGCAGAAAAAAGCATGTGCGTTTGTATGAAGCCAATCGGCGGCGTGCTGACCCGATATATCGATTTGTTGCTTTACATTATCTAAAATAACGGGCTGTTTTAATTATTGAATTTCGACGTTTTATTGTGAGCCGCCATCCAGCGTTCGATTTCTTCAGCTTTACGTGGTAGGCCGTCGGTCAGGTAGCGTGCACCTGTGTCGGTGATGACTATTTCATCTTCAATGCGAATACCAAGATTTTTTTCTGGAATATAGATGCCAGGTTCGAGCGTCAAAACCATACCTGCCTCTAATTTTTCGTGATAGGCACCGGCATCATGCACATCAAGTCCGACGAAATGCCCGAGACCATGAATGAAATAATCACCATAGCCCGCTTCGTCAATGACTTTACGCGCAGCTTTGTCAAGGTCTTCAAAAATCACTCCTGGTTTTGCTAGGGCAAACGCTGCTTGTTGAGCCTGCAGCACGATGTCGTAAATTTTTCGTTGTTCAGGCGTGTAATGTCCGTTCACGGGTAGCGTGCGCGTGATGTCGGTGGCGTAGTGGGCGTATTCGCAAGCCATGTCCATTAAAATCAGTTCGCCATCACGCATAGTACGTTCGCTACGTGGGTAGTGCAGAATGGTGGAATTTGGGCCGGCACCGACCACACTATCGTACGCCGGGCGGCGGCTGCCGCGTGTACGCCAAATGCGCTCGGCCTCTGCACGTACCTCACCTTCGTTGGCACCTGGCCGTATTAATGACCAAGCGGCTAAGTGGCCTTCTTCGCTGATGCGTATACTGCGTTGCATGATGGCTAGCTCTTCTGCATCATGTTTAGAACGCATTTTTGCCAAGGCCCACCCCATCGATTTGACCGACACACCAACAATTTGTTGTTGTATGCCAGCGTAGATTTCAAGATCTTTGGGTTTCTCTGTCAGGGTAGGGCGCATCACCTGCCACAACACGGGAGAATTACTGGCCAGCTCGACCAGTTTGCTGGTCAGACTCGCACTGCGGAAGATTTTTTCAAAACCATATTTAGCGCGCAGCGCGGTGGAAATAGCAGCACGTGCGCCGTACCAGCGCTCAGCTTCAGGGTCGCGGCTTGGTAAAAATAAAAATTCTTTATAGCTGCGTTCTGTTGGCGCTAAAACCAACACCGCGCCTTTTTCTTCCACACCAGTGAGGTACAGAAAGTCAGAAGATTGCCGATAACCGGCGACATCATCAGCACCCTGCGCGACAATCACGGCAACACCTTCGCCCATTGTCTTCATCAAGGCTTGCCGCCGCGCCGCATAAACCGAGGGGTTTTGGGTTTGCTCGGGTTCGGTTAAAAATGGTAGAGCGGGGTCAGCGAAGCTTGCCGCGCAAGACAGGCTAGCATGGAGTGATAATACAGCGGTGAGGGCAAGTATTCGGAGAATTGTCATGATGATTATTTTGAAAATAAATCAACATTAACAAATTCAATCGTATTTGCCAACCGCTGCAGTTTGTTGTTCCGGCTGTTAGTGAGATGCAAATTGAGATGCAAATACCTAACTAACTCAGAAGAGTCGTTAGACGTTAAACAAAAAGTTCAACACATCACCATCTTTCACCACATATTCCTTGCCTTCAGCGCGCATCTTGCCCGCTTCTTTTGCGCCTGCTTCACCTTTGTAAGTAATAAAATCTTCAAAGGCGATGGTTTGTGCACGGATAAAGCCGCGTTCAAAGTCGGAGTGAATAACACCAGCAGCTTGCGGTGCGCTATCGCCGATATGGATCGTCCAAGCGCGCACTTCCTTCACGCCTGCCGTGAAGTAGGTTTGCAGTCCAAGCAGTTTAAAAGCCGCACGAATCAAGCGATCCAAGCCTGGCTCTTCCATCCCCATATCGGCCAAGAAGTCGGCTTTATCAGCGTCATCTAGATCGGCAATCTCTGCTTCAATTGCGGCACAAATGGCGACGATGGGGGCATTTTGTGAGGCAGCGTAGGCGGTTAGTTGATCGAGTAAAGGGTTATTGGTAAACCCTTGATCAGAGACATTTGCTACATACATCGCCGGTTTGGCGGTGATCAGGCACAAGGGTTTGATCAGTGCCATTTCTTCAGCGTCTAAGCCTAATGCACGCACGGGTTTGGCGTCGTTTAATGCTGGCATCAGTCGCTCTAGTAAAGCCACTAACTTGGCAGCATCTTTATCACCAGAGCGGGCTTTTTTATTTTCGCGGTGAATCGCTTTTTCTACCGTTCCCATGTCGGCTAATGCCAGCTCGGTTTGAATCACTTCAATGTCATCCAGCGGGCTGACTTTACCAGCGACGTGAATCACATTATCGTCTTCAAAACAGCGCACCACATTGACAATGGCATCGGTTTCGCGGATATGCGCTAAAAACTGGTTGCCCAAGCCTTCGCCCTTGGATGCTCCAGCAACCAGCCCTGCGATATCGACAAATTCGACGATCGCGTTTTGAATGCGTTCAGGCTTAACGATTTCTGCTAATTGCGCCAAGCGTGGATCAGGCACTTCGACTACGCCGACATTCGGTTCTATCGTACAAAATGGATAGTTCTCTGCCGGAATACCCGCTTTGGTTAGCGCGTTGAACAGAGTAGATTTGCCAACATTAGGCAGGCCGACGATACCGCATTGAAGACTCATGATGTGCTTTACTGAAAGTGATGTAGATTAACCCGCTATTTTACCGGAACTGGCGCTAAATCTGATATTTAATAGCTGATTAATACTTGATTCTGCTGGTACTGAGTTTGTATAAATACAGGCTCAGCATGGAAGCAGCGACCGTTAAGCCAAGCACTAACGCAATCCAGAACCCGCTGGCGGCCATCGCTTTGGCTGGTTTCCAAGGTAACCAATCCGGTGCTAAACCCAGTGCACAACCGATCGGTAGCGCAAAGCCATAAAACGCCATCAGTTGAATCAACATCGGGGGGCGTGTCACTTTGTAGCCTCGAATGGCGCAGGAAGTCGTCACTTGCACCGCATCTGGCAATTGAAACACGGCCGCCAGTAACAATAAAACAGCCGCCACATCTTGCACCGCGATGTCGGTGGTATAAGCAGCGGCGACGTGATGCCTGAATAAAGTGATGAAGCAGGCAGACAAGGTCGCAAATGCAAGGGCGATACCGATGCCCACCCAAGCGACAAAGCGCGCTTTTTTAGGATCACCTTCGCCCAAGCTCTGACTAACTCTGGTTGTAAGCGCAATGCCGATACTCATTGGCACCATAAACACCACTGAAGAAAAATTCAGCGCAATTTGATTGGCCGACACCTGCACCACGCCGAATCGTGCCACCAGCAAGCCCACCGCACAAAATGCCGATACCTCGGCAAAATAGGTAATACCAATCGGTAAACCGATACGTAATGTGGACCAAATTTCTGGCCAATGTGGGGCTTCCCAATGGGTAAAAGGATAAGTGCTGTGATAAGTGGGTGAGCGTTTGATCCACCATAACATCGCGCCCAGCATCAGCCAAAGACCGCTGGCGGTGGCAATTGCACAACCAATGCCACCAAATGCGGGCACACCCAGATGACCGTAAATCAGCACCCAGTTTGCCGCGATGTTATACACCAGTCCACCCAGCGCAATCATCATGATGGGCTTGGTATGATTGAGGCTGGTGGTGTAGCTATACAAGGCACGGTACAAGGCAAAGGCGGGCATGCCAAAGCTGATGGTATTCACAAAGCGCGTGGCTTTGGCATGAATCGCATCTTCGATCTGCAAATAATCAAATACGATCGTTCCGTAGTTGAGCGCAAGGCAAGCAACGATGCCAACCCCAAATGCCATCCACATTGATTGGCGCATGATGTGGGGCACTTTCTCAAAATTCGCCGCACCAACCTCATGCGCCACCACCGCGTTAATCGCGATCATGATGCCCATCACCGTGACCAAGACAATCGCCCACAAAGATGCGCCCAAGGCGACTGCCGCCAAATCATCGGCGCTGTAATGCCCTGTCATGGCTACATCGGAGACCGACATGCCAACTGTCGCTAATTGACCAATCAGTACCGGCCAAGCGATTTGCCATAATACTTTGGCTTCATTCAAGATCTTGATTTTCATTATTAGATTTTATTTCTAAGGCGATATTTTTTGTGTCTGGCATCTTAACCGATGCGCACTGTTGACGGGGGATGTCTCTAAGGACCGTAAAAAAACAACGTAGTTAGTAAGACACATCAGCGCGGAAAAGCTAAGTAAGTTGTAATTAATAACATTACAATTGACATAGCTTATAGGGCTTACGCAAAATTGCGTTGGCTAGACGCGAAGCCGCAGACAGTACAAATGTACAAAATAGTCCGTATGGCAAAGCAACAACGCCAACGTCTGTTTTGCGTAAAGCCCAGCTTATTTTAGGAGGAAAAGATGTCCCCTATGTTACTCGGAATGATCATTGGATTGGCATTGATTGTCGGTGTCGTTTTACACGTTCTCGTATTGATGATGTATGACTCTCCAGACGGTGAGCGCTATCGTAAAATTCGTATGCAAGGGCCATTTGTGCCTTTGAGTGAAGAAGAAATTGCGGAAGATAAAGCGCGCGCCGAAGGCATTCGAAGCTGACCCGATAACCTGCGATGAACCGCGATAACTCTGGTACAACGCGGGCGTCAATTATCTGGTGTCGATGGTATGAATGGTGATGATTTATCGGTGTCGGCAGAGTAAGGCGGAGGGTGGGGTCGAGCGACTGCTGATAATCGAATATTGATATACTCCCATTTTTTTATAAAAAATAATGCCATTCCCGCACGTTATATAAGTGTTTTCAAATAATACACTGCCCAGTATAATGTAAACGGGTATATTGGATTAGCAGTCAAGGCAATCAGCATACTTATATCGTGCTTTGTTTTGCGGTTCAGAAATTCAGTGCGCGTACTTGTGAGAGATCTGGCTGCTCGCAAAATTTTGCTAGGTCATCGCGCAGGCGAGCGCCTTCTTGCATGGCGATTTTCCAATCCGCAATGCGCAGCGCATGATTCAAGTCGTAATGAAAAAAATCTTTACGATCTGGTAGTTTCCGCCGTGGCAGACTGTTTAAAAATTCGGCAGAGGGCGAGACCACGATTACGTTATCTAGCCAAGGCGTGGCCTTACCTTGACCTTGCCGCCGCCACATCAAGGTTTTATCCAGCCAGCCTGGCACTAGGTAATTGGTGAAGTGCGGATATAGCACCAAATCATGTGGTGCGCTGGCGCTCAGGCGTTGGTATGGATAGACCAAGTGATAATCAATCAACCCACCATCCCAATACCGACCGGGTGGTGCCGCAGGTATATCGCGCACCGCTTCCATGATCACAGGTAAGGTGCCAGATGCCAGTAAAGCGGGCACCACGTTTTGTGGGGTTAAGCGTTGAAATTCAGAATCAAACGCATCAAACGGCTGGCGTAACCAAGCAAGTCCATCATAACCATCACGGTCATCGCCAAACACCACTCTTTGCAAACTGTTGGCCAGCAGGCGCCGGTTCAGCAGATTGCCGATGGCGGCTTTGCCAAAGCCTAGCTTGTCGGTTAAATCAGAATTCGATGTAGAAAGACCAGCTCGGCCACGCGCCGCAATTAGATGCAGATGATGCGTCGGGTGCTGCAAGACTTCAGCGGCGTGCCCTTGCATAAAGTTATGCAAAATGCCGGCAATTTCTTCGGTGACCCGTGCCGCGCTGGGTTTGCGCGGATAATGCTGCTCGCAATACAAATCACCCAAACGCGCAAACGCCGCCGCCGGATCAGCATGGCACGCAGCCGCCATGCGCCAAGCACCAATCGATGCGCCAATGAAGCTACGTTGGCGTGGCGCGCTGGGTAAAAATTCACCAAACAACCATTGATCTAACGCTTGCAAAATCAAACCCTTGGGGCCGCCCGCCGCCGCTGGAATCACCGCAATATCTTGTGCCGCCAACCCGCGTTGCGCAATTTGCTGAAAAGCGCTGCGCCCAGCCTGAATCACAATCGACGATTTCATTTGACGGTATGCAGTTGTAACATCGCTTCAGGGAATTTACCTTGCACCAGCAAAGGTATGATTGCCACGCTGCGCGCAATTGCGTCATCAATCAAAACCTGTTCATCCTTGCGCGGTCGGTGCAATACAAAATCGGCCACGCCTTGCTGCAAATTCAAACTGCGCGGGTGACCGATGCCGATCCGCAAACGCCAGTAATCTTGTGTGCCCAGCGCTGCGGTAATATCTTTCAAGCCGTTGTGCCCGCCCGACGAGCCACCTTTTTTTAGTTTCGCCACACCCGGCGCAATGTCTAGCTCATCGTGTACCACCAACACTTGATCTGGCGTGATTTTATAAAAGCGGCACAACGCACCGACCGATAAACCAGAGCGATTCATAAAGGTTTGCGGTTGTAATAACCAAACTTCTTCAGCCGCAATGCGCGTCTTGCCCAGCAGCGCCTGAAAATTTTTATCGCGTTGCAAACCACTGGGCTGCAATTGATCGACCAACCAAAATCCCGCGTTGTGGCGGGTTTGTTCATATTCAGCACCAGGGTTGCCGAGACCGACGATGAGACGAATGGACATAGTGAGAAATACGTTTTATTTTGCCAATAAAGGAATCAGATATTTTCCGGTGACACTATGGGCATTGGCGGCGACCTCTTCCGGTGTGCCAGTAGCAATGATCTTGCCGCCACCAGAGCCACCTTCTGGCCCCAGATCAACGATCCAGTCTGCGGTCTTGATGACATCCAGATTGTGTTCGATGATCACGATAGTATTACCCTGATCACGCAGACGATGGATCACTTTCAGTAACAGATCGATATCATGGAAATGCAAGCCAGTGGTTGGCTCATCGAGGATGTATAAAGTACGGCCAGTATCACGCTTAGAGAGTTCGAGCGACAGTTTCACGCGCTGTGCTTCACCGCCCGACAACGTCGTCGCACTCTGACCGAGGCGAATATAACCCAAGCCCACATCAAGTAGGGTTTGTAATTTACGCGCAATCAGTGGCACTGGTTTGAAGAATTCATGGGCATCTTCCACGGTCATTTCTAGCACTTCGTGAATATTTTTACCCTTGTATTGCACTTCCAATGTTTCACGGTTGTAGCGTTTGCCGTGGCAGACATCGCAAGGTACATACACATCAGGCAAGAAGTGCATTTCCACCTTGATCACACCATCGCCTTGGCAGGCTTCGCAGCGCCCACCTTTCACGTTAAACGAAAAACGCCCTGCGCTATAGCCGCGCTCTTTGGCTACTGGCACAGTCGCAAACAAATCGCGAATCGGTGTAAACAAACCGGTGTAAGTGGCAGGGTTAGAGCGCGGTGTGCGCCCAATCGGTGCCTGATCGACCGAGATGACTTTATCAAAATGCTCCAAGCCGCTGATGCTCTCGAACGGTGCTGGTTCGGTTTGTGAACCATACAAATGGCGCGCTGCGGCCTGATACAAGGTATCGTTAATCAAAGTCGATTTACCAGAGCCAGAGACGCCGGTAATACAGGTCAGCAAGCCAACTGGCAAACGCATGGTGACGTTTTTCAGATTATTGCCCGTCGCACCAGCGATGACGAATTGTTTTTCCGCATTAAACGGCGTGCGCTTTTTGGGTACGGCGATACATAAAGCACCCGACAAATATTGCGCGGTTAACGAGCGCTCGCTTTGCATAATATCTTCCAGCGTACCATGCGCAATCACCTCGCCACCATGCACGCCCGCGCCGATGCCCATATCGACTACAAAATCGGCGCAGCGAATCGCATCTTCATCATGCTCAACCACCAGCACGCTATTACCAATATCGCGCAAATGTTTCAGCGTATCGATCAAACGATCATTGTCGCGTTGATGCAAACCAATCGAAGGCTCATCCAACACATACATCACGCCGGTTAAGCCAGAGCCAATCTGCGATGCAAGCCGAATCCGCTGTGCTTCGCCACCTGATAAAGTATCGGCGCTGCGATCTAACGATAAATAATCCAAGCCAACATTATTTAAAAAAGTTAAGCGTGAATTGATTTCCTTGATGATGCGGTCGGCAATATCGCGCTTAGCACCGACCAGTTTGAGCTGCTCGAAAAACGATAATGTTTGGCGCAAAGGCAGTGCGCTAATTTCATAAATCGCTCGTTCTTGTTTGCCCGTGCCGACCTTGACAAAACGCGCCTCAATCCGTAAGCGCGCACCTTGGCAAGAAGGGCATTCTTTCTCATTGATGAATTTCGCCAGCTCTTCTTTTACTGCCATTGAATCGGTTTCGCGGTAGCGCCGTTGCAGATTCGTGACCACACCTTCAAACGCGTGCTCTTTAATAACCGTGCGGCCTTTTTCATTGATGTAAGTGAACGGAATCGCTTGCTTGCCAGAGCCATACAAAATCACTTGTTGCGCAGATTCTGGCAGTTGTTCAAACGGCGTATCGATATCGAATTCATAAAAGGCCGCGAGGTTCGACAGCATCTGAAAGTAAAACTGATTGCGCCTATCCCAACCTTTTACCGCTCCGCTGGCTAACGATAAATTAGGGAAGGCAACAATCCGTTTGGGATCAAAAAATTCGATATGCCCCAAACCATCACACTCAGGGCAAGCGCCCATTGGGTTGTTGAATGAAAACAGGCGTGGCTCTAGCTCCTGCAAACTGTAGCCGCAAATCGGGCAGGCAAATTTGTTGGAAAACAATTGCTCATGAGCGCTATCCATGTTGACCACTAATGCGCGGCCATTGGCGATGCGTAACGAAGTCTCAAACGACTCCGCCAGCCGTTGTTTGATATCGGCCTTCACCTTCACACGATCAATCACCACATCAATCGTGTGTTTTTCGGTCTTCTTCAATTTCGGTAAATCATCGACTTCAACGATCTTGGCCGGATGCGTGCCAGTCTGTACCCGAAAGCGCACAAAGCCCTGCGCCTGCATGTGCTCAAACAGATCAACGTGCTCGCCTTTGCGGTTCGACACTACCGGTGCCAGAATCATCAGTTTGGTGTCTTCTGGCATCGCCAACACGGCATCCACCATCTGTGAAACGGATTGCGCCGCCAGCGGGTTTTCTGGGTGATCGGGGCAATATGGCGTGCCGACGCGTGCATACAGCAAACGTAAATAATCGTGAATCTCGGTCACCGTGCCAACGGTTGAGCGCGGGTTATGTGAAGTCGCTTTTTGCTCAATCGAAATCGCTGGCGATAAACCTTCGATTAAATCGACATCCGGTTTTTCCATCAATTGCAAAAACTGGCGTGCATAGGCAGAAAGTGATTCAACATAACGGCGCTGGCCTTCTGCGTACAAGGTATCAAACGCCAACGACGATTTGCCAGAGCCGGATAAACCAGTAATCACCACCAATTTATTGCGCGGCAAATCCAGATTAATATTTTTCAGGTTATGCGTGCGCGCACCGCGAATCCGAATCGCATCTTTTTTGGGCAAAACTAAATGATCATCTGTCCACTCCAATTCGGCAGGTGCAGCGGCTTTTGTAGAGGAGCGGGTTTTTACTTGGGCGGCGTTAGTCGTCGATTTTTTCGTTTGAGCTTGGGTCATGGTCATTTCGGGCGGAATGGCTTTATGTTGTTTTAACATCAAGCTGAAATTGGCAACAGGAATCAACCTGCTACTATAACGGGTTTTTGCGCTGCGGCGCACAGGAAACGTATATGCGTGCTGCTTTACCAATTTCCATGTCCGCATCTGCTTTATAATCGTGGCAATGTGCTTTTTTCCTTTTGCCCGTCAAACCACCAAAATTGGCGCGAAATAAACGAAATCACGCAAAAATGACATTCACATCGTTAGAAATTAGATAGAAATCGAGGAGAAAACCATGGCATCACTCAATAAAGTCCAGATTATTGGCAATCTAGGACGTGATCCAGAAACCCGCTACATGCCCAGCGGTGACGCCATGACCAGCATCACTGTCGCCACCACCGAAAGCTGGAAAGACAAAGCCAGCGGCGAAAAGAAAGAACAAACCGAATGGCACCGCATCACCTTTTTCGGCAAGCTAGCAGAAATCGCCGGGCAATACCTCAAAAAAGGCTCACAAGTCTACGTCGAAGGCAGCCTACGCACCCGTAAATACACCGACAAAGACGGCGTAGAAAAATACGCCACCGACATCAAAGCCGACAGCATGCTGATGTTAGGCAGCCGCCAAGGCATGGGCGGCGGCGCACCAATGGACGACGAAGGCTACGGCGCACCATCCGCCCCACGCCAAAGCGCAGCCCCAGCCCAGCAAAACCGCCCAGCGCCAGCATCACGGCCAGCACCGAATTTCTCGGATATGGATGATGATATTCCGTTCTAAAAGCTAGTTGAACCAGCTTTGCCAGTTTTATCGGCTTTATCAATATCACAGCGCTCTGCAAATCATTGGTTTGCAGAGCGCTTTTCTTGGTTGTTTGGTTTTTAGAGCAACCTGGGTTTTCTTATGCCGTTTCGGTCAATAGAAGCGCGATAACGGTGATATTGACGGTGTAAAAGGTGATCGAAATCATTGCACTCGCACCAGTCAAAGTGCAAATAAAGCGCATCGAAGTGTCGCGCTGCAATTTTTGGTAAGGCGAATGGCGTAATTGTGATTATTGCCTATACTCTTACCCGTATTATTTCAAGTACCAATAGTTATGTGCGGGAATGTCTTATTTTTTTATGATTTATGGGGGGTATGTTTTATAAGGTCAATTTTGTGGCTTTGTATTGATTGATCATGTGATTGGTAATTTCTATGCCGCAGTCTATGTTTAATTATAGTAATTTAAGACCTGACCCCAAGTTTCTGTGACCCCAAGTTTCTGACCCCAAGTTTCACGTTTAAATTCAGCGGCTAGCGAAGTTCTTGTGCAAGTCCGTTGGAATGAAAAGTTATATATTATTTCGGACAGTGCAGATAAGTGTCGAGTAGCCCATCCCAAATTGCTTGCGAATTGAAATCACTCACGAGCGCATTTTCAAGTGGATTTTTGCTTGTATAGGCGTTTAATCCATGGAGTACTAGATATTTTGGGAAGTAGGTTGGAATACCAATTCTCTTCACATTTTCGCAGAGTTCCTGACGCTCAGACGTATCGTTCCAGAGTGCGTTAGACCGTTTAGCGAATAATGCCTTTTGTTCTGAGCTTATTTTTTCAAAGGTTCGGATGATTAAGACTCTCCCCCCAGCTTTAGCGGAACGATCAACAATTCTTTCAGCATCAAAACGAGAATAAATTCCTGCGAGAAGAAATAGCATAACCGCTGAATCATACTTTTCGATATTGATACATTTCATCATCGCGCCGTGAAGATCTGGCGGAGTGTAAGTTGCTTTAACTTCTGACAGCGATATGCAGTCTAGTGACTGCGTCGGAGCAAGACTACCCTCTATTTTGATATTCGTGATATTTCCATTTTGTTCTTGTATGATTTTTATTGATTGCTCTTGTTTTGCAAACGCAGGAAACGTACACATTAGAGTAAAAATAAGGATGGACGCTTTTTTCATGCTATAAACGTTTGAACTAACCGGCTGGCGCGGCTTTATCGAGCCAGTCCGTGTTGAAGGACTGATTAGGTTTCACGGATCTCGTACTCACACAACCAGAAATTATCCAGTTCCATATACGCGACATTCTGGGCGTGTGGCGCCAAGAGTTGGTTGAGCTCTGCCCTAGACGGGAAATTCTTAAGAACCCTGTGCGTACTTCCGTCTTGTAGTGTCCGCGATTGATAGGTGTTGCCCTCGGCGTCTACTTCGGAGATTGGGAAGTCGCGAAGCTGTGCAGAACCGTTGTCGAGGAGAAGAACACGTGCGCCAGGTGCCAGGCGCAGATGGAGGCTGGCCAGAAACGCATTTCGTGCGCCGATAGGTACATGTGAGAACCATAGGCCGGCGAATGCTCCGTCAAATACGCCGAGGTGTGGCGGCAGCTCGTAGGCGTCAGCCTGAAAGAACAAGACATCATTAGTTCCTGGGCGAAATCGTGCAAAGTCGAGTGGTTCTGCTGTGCCATCAGTGGCTACAAGGCGTCGCGCCGCTGGCGCGATGTGTTGCGTCCAGTAGCCAGTTCCACAAGCGACTTCTAGAACGCTCCGATTCTTCAGGCGACTAGGAATGTGCGACGCGAGAAAGGCAATATCTTCGTGGCGTTCCGGCTTGAGATACACCGAATCGTAATAAGGCGCACGCGCGGCGTAGTAGGCGCGCATTTCGGCGGAGGCATGCGTCATGACTAAAACCTAACGAGATTTAATTTGACAGATCTGCATGTTAACGTGGCAGACAAAAATTAACAATTTGTTTTCATCCTCTTAAAACTCGCATGGAAACTCGCTATAAAAAAACATGGGTAAGGTCTTGAATTACTCTATTTGAAAACTTAATATAAAACATACTCCCAATAAATTATAAAAAAATATGCAATTCCCGCACATCAATATTAGTATCTAAAATAATACAGGCTATAGTATGTTGATCTCTGTTCGCGTCGGTCAGTTTCAAACCTAATGCTTGGTTAGCAATCAGCAGATTACCATTGATGGCATTGCACGCTGGCTCATGAGCACAAATCTGCTGCTTGTGCAGGTGGTGCCGTTGAGTGCTAAATGTCGAGAAGAATATCAAGCATTCTCTTTGGATTTACAAGAAAGTCATGCATAACTTGATAATGCTCCGTCTCTTCGTATTGAAGTCGCCTAATTCCCGTATCTGTACAGCCGTAAATATAGGCGTTAGGATAGGCCATAAGAATCGGTGAGTGAGTAGCGATTACAAACTGTGATTCTTGATTTACGAGGTCGTGGATTCGAGAAAGCGCAGCAAGCTGCCGCTGTGGAGATAAAGCTGCTTCGGGTTCATCAAGCACATAGAATCCTTGTCCGCCAAATCGATTCATCATTAGTGCCCAAAAAGATTCGCCATGCGATTGCTCATGTAACGACTTGCCACCATATGAATCAATTATCGGCGGCCCACCTGGTCCGGCATCAAGCCTTTCGATTTCCGTCGCAAGATTAAAAAAACTTTCCGCTCTAAGAAAAAAGCCAGTTCGGGGAAGTTTAATACCTTTTGCCAAACGAATAAATTTATGTAGTTCCGAATGAGAGGTACGTGTATCAAATCCGAAATTTTTCGTACCGCCTTCTGGATTGAAGCCAAACGAAATCGCTATTGCCTCCAACAAAGTGGACTTCCCAGAACCGTTTTCCCCTACTAGAAAAGTCACATTAGGATGCAAGTCAAGAATATCCAAATTACGCACTGCCGACAGCGAGAAAGGATATTGATCGAAAGCTGGGACATCATCGATTTGCAAGCGAACTTGTGATACGTATTGCGTAGAAATCATTTTTCGACCTAAAAAAGACGTTCGTATTTTTATATTGGCATATCAAGCTCGACTTCCAATTCTGGGTATATGGCAAATACTTTACCCAATATCTGCTGATAAATTTTGGTGGAAGCGGTCGCAATTGCTATCCCAAATTCTTTACACTCAAATTCACTACAGGTTTCTTTCAGACACGGGAATAAATCATTACTGTCGGCTGAACTGCGAAATGCTGCAATAACCATAAGCTTGGCTATTTCTTTATCTATTGCTCTCTCCTTCGGGGTTTCAAGTCGAATGCTCTATAAGGCGCATGAATGCTGCGTAACAAGTTTAGCGGGTTTCAAAATAGTATCATCGCTTCATCACACAAAACTGTCAGGCTTGCGGCCGGGGTTTAACGGCTTACGACGAAAAGTATCGATTGCATTTGTTTAGCGAGCAGGATGTTCTTGGTATTTGGCAAAAATTTTGAACGATTACTTGAATGAATTTCGTGGTACTTGTGCTTGCCAATGATTGCCTCAGATTTGACATCTGCATTCAAGTCGCCGATACTGTTGTCTCTTCAGTTCATTTTTTAACTCTTCATTTCGCCCTGGGCCTACGCTCAGAAATTTCAGATACACCAAGTAAGCGAGCAGGCCAATCTGACCACATTGGAGGCTGCAGCGATTACATTTTTCGCGCCTTCGGTAGCAAACTGGCAGATATCCAGATTAGTTTTATTCGCTTACACATCGAAGCGAGTCAATACGATGATAGTTACCCCCGAACGTCACGAGGCCGCGCCACCATTGGCGTTGTTACTGGCAACTGATTTAGACGGCACTTTTTTGGCCGGAAACATGCACACGCGTAAGCAACTGTATCGCATGGTTGATGCGCATCCCGAAATTAATCTAGCTTGGGTCACAGGGCGTGGCCTAGAAGCTATTTTGCCGTTGTTGTCCGATCCCGGATTACCGAATCCAGATTATGTGATTTGCGATGTCGGCGCGACGGTATTACGCGTATCGAATATGCAACCTATGCAGCCGTTGCAAGCCGAGATAGAGTCGCGCTGGCCGGGCGAGCAGGTGGTGGCGCAAGCTATGTCTAAATTTCCGGGGTTGGTGCGTCAAGACGTGCCGCAGCAAAGACGTTGTTCCTACTATTGCGATCCAGAAATGCTTACGGTTTTGCGTGCCGAAATTGAACAAGAAGCAGAAAACCTTGGCTGTGAAGTTTTGTATTCGGTAGATCGCTATCTCGATATTTTGCCGAAAAAAACCGATAAAGGTAGCACTCTCACTGCCTTGATCGAACATCTTGGCATCGATCAGCAACGTGTGCTGGTGGCGGGGGATACGATGAACGATTTGTCCATGTATGAGGCTGGCTTTTCCGGCGTCTGTGTCGGCGAATCAGAACCCGCGTTATTGGAAGCAACAACTGGGCGCGCGAATGTACTACATGCAGACAAGCCGGGCTGTGGCGGTATTTTGGAAGCGATTCGCCATTTTGATTTTCTCGACCCGAAACAGATCCGTCGTTACATACCAGCTATCCGTGAAAACGGTAATGCTGAATTGGTTATGGTGTATCACCGCCTACCTTACGAAGAAGTTGTCGTTGATGGTCAGCGCGCACGCAAATCGCATAGTTCTCCGAACGGCATTATTCCTAGTTTGCTCAGTTTTTTTGGCGACGGGCATCCTGGTTCATGGGTTGCTTGGAGTGTACAGGATAAAAAAAATGCGAATTTTGAAGTGCACACAGAAGTTGATGCAGAGCGTTATCCGCATCTGGTGGCGGCGCGCGTACCGTTGACAAAAGCCGAAGTGGACGTGTTTTACAAACGTTTTTCCAAGGAGGCATTTTGGCCGGTCATTAATACTTTTTGGGAGCGTGCACGTTTTAGCGAAGATGATTGGCAAGTGTTCAAGCAAGTCAATCGACGCTTTGCAGAAGCTACTGCCGCTGAGGCAGCGCCTGGCGCTGTGGTCTGGCTGCACGATTACAATCTTTGGATGGTGCCATCGACTTTACGTGAACTGCGGCCGGACTTGAAGATTGCTTTTTTTCATCACACGCATTTTCCGGCGGGTGATATTTTCAATATTATTCCGTGGCGGCGCGAGATACTGGGTAGTTTGTTGGCTTGTGATTATATTGGTTTCCAAATCCCACGCCATGTCGAAAATTTTGTCGATACCGTGCGTAGTGCAATTTCTATTAAAGTACTGTCGCGCACTTCATGCGCACCACGCTTTTTGACATTTGGGTGTGCAGTCGGGGTGGAAACGATGGTCGACGAGCTGGAGATTGGCGAGCGCCGGGTGCGCCTAGGGGCACACCCGATTGGCACAGAAGTCGGCCGTATCCGCACCTGTCTGGAATCATCGCAAGTACAGGACGATATTGCGAAAATCCGCGCTGAAATTGGTGATCGTAAGCTAGTGTTGTCGATTGAAAGGCTGGATTACGGCAAAGGTATTTTGGAAAAATTACTCGCGTTTGAAAGTTTGCTGGAAATGGAAGCCGACTTACATGGCAATGTAACATTGCTTATGGTGTGCGTACCTGCGGCCAAGGAAATGACGATTTATCGCTCCTTGCAGACGCAGATTGATCAAGCGGTTGGTCGCATCAACGGCCGATTTTCAAGGCTGGATTGGACACCGGTTCGTTTCTTTGCACGTGCATTGCCGTTCGATGAGGTGGTCGCCCATTATGCAGCGGCAGATGTGATGTGGATTACACCTTTGCGTGACGGCTTGAATTTGGTGGCGAAAGAATTTGTGGCGGCACAAGGTGTGCACGGTGGTAGCGGCGTCTTGGTGTTGTCGGAATTTGCTGGTGCGGCGGCCGAATTAAAAGGGGCGTTGTTGACTAATCCGCACGATCCGGTCGATCTCGTTAAAAGCATGAAGCAGGCTCTATCGATGACAGCGGAAGAGCGCGAAGGGCGTCAACGCAACCTGTTTGAAGTTGTCACCCATTTCGATCTGGCACGTTGGGGACGTGATTTTCTGGCGGCGGTCAGAAATGAAAGTGCGGTGCAGGAATAGGTGAATTAATATTGAATCCCTTTTACTGAGCAACTAGGGTTCTACAAACGCTCGTAGCGTTAATGCGACGAGCTTTTTTTATTGTAGGTAGCAAGGCAGAGATTTAAGTCTTGCATTAGTGCAGCGGACAATTTGACACGCGATGTAGATCTATCCAACTAATTTATGCGTAATTAAAGTATTGCTGCCAAATTGATGCTAAAAAACATACTCCCTATTTTTTATAAAATTACATGTCATTTCCGCACATCAATATTGGCATTTAAAATAATACGGGATATAGTATGCTGATTTTTCCCTAGTGGGTTGGTTCCAAACGGCTCATCTGATGACCCATCAATAGATCACCGCTGATGGCATTGCCCGCCGGCTGATGAACACAAGTCTGTTGATATAGCGGGCGTGCACAGCGCATAACAATCTGCTTTCACCGCATTTTTATGTGCGCCACTGACACCTTGGCGGTTGCATTGGCGCACATGCTTTGGTCGATCGATTTACTACGCAGTCGTTACATTAGTCACGATGGTTGGGGTGCTTTCCAAGGTGCGCTGTACCGGGCATTTTGAGGCGACGTCGATGAGTTTTTTTCTTTGCTCATCGCTGAGAGCATCGCCGTGCAATTGGATCTCTTTGGTAAACACATCTTGCCGGCCTTCTTTGTGGTGAGTGAGTTTCACTTCGACTTTGTCCAGCGGCCATTTTTGTTGAAGCGCAAACCAGCGCACTGTCATGGCGGTGCATTCACCGAGTGCAGCAGTGAGTAGGTCATACGGCGCTGGGCCGAGATTGCCGCCGCCCATGTCAGTTGGCTCGTCACCAGTTAGGTGGTAACCCGATACTTGAATACCGACGGAGTAAGCACTTTCGCCAGTTTCGACGACGTATGCGTTAATGGTTTTTTCAGTCATGAGAAATCATCCAGGTGAAGTTAATGGGTAAAAATGATTGTGCTTTGTGTGGCTAGTTATGGGTTTAAAATGGCTGCTTTCCGATACTTGCGCCGCCATCCACAAACAATGTTTGGCCAGTGATAATGCCAGAAGATTCGGCTAAAAAGAATCGGATTGTGGCGGCGACTTCTTCTGGTTTGGCAAAACGCCCCATTGGTACTGCGGCCAGATAGCGTTTTTCACCGTCGCTACCGGGGCGATTATTGGCGCGGAAAAGTTCGGTCTCAGTGGGGCCCGGCGCAATTGCATTGACGGTGATGCCCTCTTTGGCAAGTTCTAAAGCCCAACTGCGGGTGAAGCTAATTAGAGCGGATTTGGCGGCGGCGTAAGCGGTGCGTTCCGGCATACCCAAGGTGACTAAGCTGGTGATATTGACGATGCGCCCATGCTGTTGTTGCTTCATGCTTGGCAAAAACGCTTGGCTTAAAATGAGCGCCGGTTTTAAGTTCAGATTCATCACCGCATCAAAGTCGTCGAGCTTGATGTCGCCAAGTTTAGCGGGTTTGACCAGACCAACGTTGTTGATCAGATGATCGACTCGCCCGTATTTCGACAAGATTTGCTGTGCCACAGATTGCGTTGCGCTGCTATCTGATAAATCGACCTGATATAGCTGGCCGGGAAAGTGATCAGTGCCGTGGCGCGCTAATCCAATCACCTGCTGACCATCGGCATACAGTTGCCGGGCGAGTGCCAGACCGATGCCTTTTGAAGCGCCGGTAATGACGCTGATCTTTGGTTGCTGCGTCATATTGATTCTCCTCGTTAGACCTTAGACGCCTGTTGCGGCGACATCTGGATGGAATGGGTAATCAAGGTAGCCCACGGCATCGCGCAGATACAGGGTCTGCATGTTCGCTTCATTGAGCGGATATTGATGGCGAAAGCGCTGAACCAAATCCGGGTTAGCCAGAAACGGCATGCCAAAGGAAAAGGCATCGGCTTCACCCGCCTGTAAAGCGGCATTCGCTATCTTGGCGTTATAACCGCCGTTGGCGATCAGTGTGCGTTTGAATGCGGCACGAATATGAGGTGTAACCCGTTCACCTTCGCCTGCCATACGATGACCCGGCAATGCTTCGACAACGTGCAGGTAGGCAATTCCTAATTCTTCCAGCAGACTGGCTGCGCGGGTATAGGTTGCTACCGCAGTGCTGTCATGCATACTATTGTTGCCGGCACGTGGTGAAACGCGCACGCCCACTTTGTCGGCTCCGATAGCCTGCGTTACAGCGGCGGTGACTTCGATCAGTAAGCGCACACGATTGTCGATGCTGCCACCGTATTCATCGCTGCGCTGATTGGCGCTGTCACGGATAAACTGGTCCAGCAAATAGCCATTGGCGGCGTGAATCTCGACGCCATCAAAGCCCGCATCAATCGCGCGTCTGGCGGCTGCCACATAGCTTTGTGGCAGTGCCCGTATTTCTTCTAGCGTCATGGCGCGTGGCACGACATAATCTTTTTTACCAAGCGGGGTGGTTGATTGCCCGACTGCGGCAATCGCGGAAGGGGCAACCGGCAGCTCGCCATTTTGAAAATCGGGATGTGACACCCGTCCCATGTGCCAGAGTTGCAGAAACATTTTTCCGCCTTTGGCGTGTACCGCCTGGGTGACTTGTTTCCAGCCTTCAGCCTGGGCGTCGTTCCAGATACCGGGCGCGCCGACCCAGCCATAGCCTTGCGGCGAAATTGCGGTTGCTTCGCTGACGATCAAACCTGCGTCTGCGCGCTGGCCGTAATACGCCGCCATTAAACTGTTTGGAATACCACCTTCATCAGCTCGGCCACGCGTGAGTGGTGCCATGATGATGCGATTGGATAGTGTGAGTGCGCCGAGTTGTAGTGGTTCAAAAATAGTTTTCATGGATAAATTGACCGATGTTTGGATTAAAAGTATTGCTCAAAAATATTGGCTAACTTGCGTTATACCAATCAAATGCATCGTTAAAATGAATCAGCAACGTGGATTATGCCGCTTTTCTTTCTGTAAGCGCGGCCAGCGCTGCTTTTGGCTCCAGGCGAATTCGATAATCGGTCTCGACAAAGGCTTTTACGATCTTGCCATCCTGACCGATCACATACGTGGCGGGGAGTGGCAAAGCCCACGTGCCGGCCTGATTAATTTTGCTGAGGTCATTACCAAATTCTGCATACAATGCGGAAAGATAGGCGGGCAGATTAAACAAGATGCCGAAATTTTTTGCCGTTTGGTTGTCGCTGTCGCTCAATACCGGATAAGCCAGCGCATTTTTCTCCTGGGTGGAAAGTGAGGCGTCCGGGGTTTGCGGGGAGATGGCAATTAGTTGCGCGCCGCTATTGCGAATTTCGGGCAGCAGGCGTTGATAGGCGCGCAGCTCCAGATTGCAATAAGGGCACCAACCACCGCGGTAAAACACCAGAATTACTGGCGATTGTTTTAAGGTGTCATACAAGGAAATACGGCGGCCAGTCGCATCTGGCAATGTAAAGTCGGGTGCCACATCGCCCGCTTTTAATGCAGTTTGCAGAATAGTCGATGCGGCAAGCTCGGCATCGGCGCGGTTCATGATGGCGGCTTTTTCTTTGGGTAACTTGGCAACGAATTCTGCTTTAAAAGCATCCAGATCGTTTTGCAGCGTACTCATTTCGTGCTCCTTTCGGGTTCTGGCTAGGAGTTTGGGGCAACGTTATATACGTCAAGAGCGTTGCCCACTTGTTTACAATAAACACGCAAAAATTATGCGGCTTTGCTGGCGGCTGGTTTGGTCCAGGCGTTTTTCTTGGCGAAATCATCGACCGGGGTTTTGGTGATGTGGTTGGTATAGTTGCTCATCACTTTCAAGGCGACACCGGCAACCACATCCAGCACATTTGCTTTGGTGTAGCCAGCGGCGATGAAGGTATCAACATCGGCATCGCTGACAAAACCACGGTTTTCGACAACTTTACGAGTGAATTCGCGCAGCGTTTGCAGCTTTTGATCTGGGATCGTTGTGCCGTTACGCAAAGCGTTCAAGGTGGCTTCGTCCATCTTGATCATTTGCGCCAGTGTTGAGTGACCTGCCATGCAATAGGTGCAGTTGTGTTCGTAATTGACGGTGATTAATACTACTTGCTGTTCAATCGGTGTGAAGCTGGTTTGCTTTGAAAAAATATCCCAAGTGGCACCGTAGCTGTTTAAGAGCGCAGGTGATTCAGCCATGAAGGTTTGCAGGTTTGGTACAAAGCCAAATGCCGCTTTGGTACCTTGTAAGCCCGCTTTGGCTGCTTCGGGTGCTGTGTCGATTGTGTATTGTGTAAATTGCGTCATGGTCATTCTCCTAAATTGGGATTGGGGGATCACTTTATTTCATGTCGTTATGCAAGCTCGTTGCTGCATGGGTGTCACTATGATCTATTTCAATTCGGATGATTAGCCTTGATTTCATTCTTTTTTATATTCTACAATGGAATATATGGATAGAATCACGCTCATGCAAACCTTTGTGCAAGTCGCCGAAAGCGGGAATTTTTCTGCGGCGGCTGAGGCTTTGCACAGCACGCAATCTAACGTGAGCAAGATGATTCGCACGCTGGAAGGGCAGTTAAACGTCAGTTTGTTCACCCGCACGACCCGCAAAATCACCTTGACGGAAGAAGCGCAGCGCCTGCTGCCGCACGCCAGGGCGCTGATTGAGCGCTATGGTGAGGCAGTAGAAGCCACTGCGGGTGATCGTGCCGAGCCGAAGGGAAATATCCGTTTCCTCACCTCAGATGGTTTGGGGCGTATGCTGTTTTTGCCGCAGCTCGCTGGTTTTCTGGCAAGGTATCCGCATGTCACCGTCGAGCACATCGTCACTGACCGCAAGATTGATTTGGTGGAAAACAATATCGACCTCGCTTTGCGTATGGGTGATTTAAAAGATAGCAGTTACAAGGCCAGGCGGATCGGCTTGACGCGCCGCGTCACGGTGGCGTCGCCAAATTATCTGAACACACACGGCACACCCAAAACACCAGACGATTTGGCGCGGCATGATTGCGTTTTATTCACCCGTTTAACGGAATATACGGGCGCGGGCAACGCCTGGAGTTATCGTGATCCGAAAACTGGCGCAAACATCGCAATCACCGTGAGCGGAAAATACGCCTCCGATAATTCGTCAACAGTACGGCAGGCCGCGCTAGATGGCATCGGTATTTATCAAGGGCCAAACTGGCTGTTTGGTGAGGATGTCAAACAAGGACTGTTGCGAGAAATACTTGGTAATTACGAGATGGAACCTTTTCCAATCTACCTGATTCACCCGGCGGCAGATTATTTACCGCGCCGGCTGCGGGTGCTGATGGATTATCTGGCGCACGAATTCAGCCTGAACCCTTGGGTTAGTGGGTAGATTGGCTGACTGAGCTAAATCCGTGAAGTTAAGGCGTACTGCAATATACTGTCAATAAATGATAAATTTTTAGTCTGATCCCGCACAGATACTAAGTGTTTTGAAAAAATACAGGTATGCACCACCCGGCTGCCCTGAGTTATTGGTAACCTAAACCCCAGCAGCTTTACCCTGAAGCATCTGATCGATAGAAACCTGCTTTAAGTTTTCAATATCTTTTGATCTAACAGAAGAAATTGCACCATTTACATCTTTCTTTTTCTGAGTTCCATACCCAATTACAACAACCTCTTTTAAGTCTTCTGAACTAGATTTTAAAGAAATATCGATTTTCGTTCTGCCG
>OFSE01000040.1_pt1 | contig 42749 bp, 52 predicted proteins | sample 1543261 | NCBI WGS metagenome assembly OFSE01 (sample SAMN07774225, study PRJEB24372) | wastewater metagenome | isolation source: Exp Tend VB 50WW | collected 2016-02 | reverse complement strand
TCTTTGTTGGTGATGATTGATGCGGCAGGCGGCGCGGCAAGCAGTGCGCCAGCGGCGGCTGCACCGGCGCCAACACCGGCAGTGGCAGCACCTACTCCAGTGCCCGCACCAGCACCCGCACCCGCGCCTATTCATCCACTACCGCCAGCCTTTCCAGGTGCCCCGGCCAATGGCGCCCCGGTGTCGCCGCCGCCACGCGGTGTCGCAGCGACTGCGGCCAAGCCGCTGGTGGACATCGAGATCACGACCGACTTGCTAGCGATGCGACGTGGCGCCATCGCGGCGCTTGCAAACCACAGCGCATTCTACAAGATCAACGGGACGTTGTATGACCTCGTCGAAGAGGAGGGCGAGGACCGCTTCGGCAACCCGAAGCGTCCCTGGCTGCGTAAGTCAGTCGCTCCACACGTCACCGCCGAGCTGTGTAGTGTCAGCCGATGGTTCACCACTGAGACAGCGCGGAAGCAGCCGATTCAGGTAGACAAAACACCCGATCGTCAGACCGTCGCGACGGTGCTTGCGGCGGGTGCGTATCCGGGCATGCGTGAACTGAACGGCATCATCACGACGCCAGTGTTTCGACGCGGCCCCGACTACAGCCTTGTGCAGACACCTGGCTATGACCAGTCGCTCGGCGTGCTGTATCGCCCAGTCGGCTACATTCCCCGAGTATCAACGAACCCGGGACGACCTCAGCTTGAGGTAGCCAGGGCTGAGCTTCTGCGTCTTATCAAAGACTTCCCGTTCCGCGTCATCGACCGCGACCTGTGCAAATCCGTGTGGTTGGCAGCGATCTTCACACGGTTTCTGCGCTTCACGTTCACCGGCAACATCCCGATGTTCCTGGTCTCAGCTGGGGCTGCGGGTAGCGGCAAGGGCAAGCTCATCGACGCAGCCGCGATTATCAGCGACGGCGCAGAAGCCTGGAAGCGAACCAAAGCCGGCGACGACGCCGAGCTTGAACGCGCAATTGGCGCGGCCATCCGCGAAGAGGTCCCCGTCGCTGTCCTCGACAACATTCCCCGTGGTGTCATTCTGGAGTCGGCGACGCTGGAGAACTATCTGACGACGCCGATCTTCACCACGCGCGAAATCGGAACATCGAAGAATATCAAGGGTGTCAAGGGCGGCTGGAATGACACGCTATGGTGGGGCAACGGCAACGGCCTGCAGACCGGCGGCGACATGTCACGGCGTGTCCTGCGCATCGACATCGAGGACAAGACGGGGCGCCCCGAGTCACGACGTCCCGAGATTCCCGAGCTGGAAGCACACTGCCACGCCCACCGCGCCGAGCTGTTATCGCATGCGCTGACGCTGCTCTGCGGCTTCTTCGCGGCACGTCGCGCGGGCTGGTCGGTACGGCTGCCACCGTTTGCCTCGTTTGAGGGCTGGTCCATCGTGCGCGAAGCGGTCGTGTGGTGTGGCCTACCTGACCCATATCTCGCCCGCGGCAAGGCCGACGACGACGTCGATACGGCGAATTTCTGCTTTCTGGTGGACCACCTCGTGAAGTGGTGCGGCGTCGGCAAGGAGACAGGTGTAGGCGAGATCGCCGAAGGCCTCATTCGCGACAAGGCGTCGGCGACTTCAAAGCATCGCGAGTTCTACAACTTCCTCGTCGAGGTCTGCGACGTCAAGCTGGGCAAGCAGGACGGCGCCGCGACGTCGCTGGGGAAGCTACTGTGCAAATACGACAAGCGCGTCGTCCCCGATGGGAAGTGGCAGCTGCTACACTACCGCACCCCTCGTGGCAGCAAGGTGCAGATCAGCGACGTGACTGTGGGGTGAGGGTGTCGGAGTGGTGGCGATCGTTGAATATGATGCTTGACAGCGACGACGTGATGTGGTAGGCTGAGCAACGAGGTTTAGTCATGTCTGCACATCGTACCATCCTGCTCGACGTAGACGGCGTCCTCGCCGATTTTGTCGGCGCAGTTCGATCAACCGTTGCCGAAGTAGGGCACCGTCTGGGTGAAGTCACTCAGCCCGACTTCACAGCGCAACTGGCCGTCGAGCACCCCGAGGTGCATGCTCATTACATTTTTCGCAGTGCTGCGCGCAATTGGTGTACAGAGATTGAACCGTATCCGGGTGCAGCACGTTTTGTGGAGCAGCTACGCCAACACGGCGAAGTCGTGGCTGTTACAGCGCCACTACGACACTGCCCCACCTGGGAATCTGAGCGGCGTGCTTGGCTGCGACGACACGTTGGTATCACCGACGTCATCTCGACTCGACGTAAAGACCTCGTCTACGGTGACGTCCTCGTTGAAGACTCCTACGACAACCTAGCGAAGTGGTGGGCACGCTTGGGCCACGAAGCCCGCTGTGTGCTCGTCGGGCACGCATACAACAAGCAACGCAACATCACATCGAAGAACCCTGGTCGATTTCCGTGCGCCGATGTGTGCGACTACGCTGGCTTGTACGACATCATCACCGAAGGGTGGTAGTTGCATACATGCACCGCCGTTTCCGCATAAGTCGCAGCAGTGTTGCTGCAGCCATCGCCGAGATCGGCGGGGTTGGCAACATCGGAGCCAGTCGTTTTCGCGCTACCTTCATCGGCGCAGATGTCTACCTCGCATCGCGAGGTGTCGTCTCGACGAACCTGCTAGGGCGCACACATGTCGGTGTTGTGGTAGATGTACGGGTGCCGGCGGTGCGATTCGAGGACAATGCGATGGTGGATCGCCGGATTGCTGCCTATGCTACACCCACCTACGTCGTCGTAGACACGACACCACAGTACGAGGCACGCGCTGACGATGAGGTCGTAGACGACACACGGCAGCGACGACGTCGCGGGCGACAAAACTGGGAAGCTGCACAGGGGCGACAGCGATTCGACGACTCTGTGACGGCTGCGACGATGTCGTCTATGTCGATGTCAATGCGACATGACGGCACAGTACAGACAGGTAGTCGCGTGTACGCTGTTGACAACGTCACGGTGTCTGCATCACCTGGCGGGCCACCTGTCGGCCGCGTCGTCTCAGTGGATGGCAACACCTGCGTCGTGTCGATCGACCCGATGACGACGCTGGGCCGAGATGTCGTCGAGGCTGTGAATGCGTCATTGTCGCGCAGCTTCTTGGCAACTGGCGTCGCGTTGGGGCAGGGCATAGTCGCGGGGTTGCGTGGTGCTGCTGGCACTGTAATCGACATGGTGCGACATGTCAGCGAAACTGCGACACAGCGCGAAGAGTCGTTGCGTGACTTCGGTGCGTTGCTGCCACGGGGCCGGACGTCAGGCAACTACACGGCTGCGGGTAGCATACAGGTGGATAGTGCAGCTTGGCGTGAGCTGATGTCCCTGTCGCATGCCCCAGTTTCAGCGTCTGGCCACGTCCGCGCTGTCGTCGAGGCTGCCCGACAACGCGAAGACGCAGTCGTGCGCGCAACCCTGACGTCGCCGCAGCCCAGTGGCAGCACCTTCTCGACGACAGCGCCGACGGCGTCACAGCCTGGCAGCTTCGGCAACGACTTCGCTGGGTCGCCGCTGACTCCGACGAACTTGGAGCGCGCAATCGCGCGGATGCGGCGGGCACCTACGGTGCAGCCTGACACGATCATCCATCCACCGCAGATGTCTACGTGGCCGCCATCGCCTGCATCACCCACACCTACACCGCCCACCACAGTCCACATCGATGCCGTCGAGGCATCGTCGCAGTCGCAGGCCAACGGCTACCTGGCACGGTTGCTGCCGTGGCTCGACAGCGACGTGTCGTTGACGTCGGATCAGCGACTGCTTGACCTCGCCGAGGAGATGTCAGCGCAGGGACGTGACGTTGAGCTGGTGTATGTGCCTGAGCGACAGGCGCTGCGGGCGACGACAAGACATGAGCGCATGGCCGAGGGTGCGACGTGGCGGCGCATTGTATACGCTCGCGGTGGTGTCATCCGGTCGCCGGGGCTGGTTCTCGTCTAGCTACCTTGCCTCATGGCAGATACAATTCCGGTTGCTGCGCAGACGACGACGCCACAGATTGTGGGTGGCGCTTATGGGCAGGTGTGGTGGTGTCGTGGGCCGCAGCCTACGGCCTTCACCGTCAACGGCCAGTCTTACCTCGCCTCGGTCAAATCGGGGCTGATAACCAGCCCCTACGCCACTGTCGCTGACGTCTTCAACATCAGCATCGGTGAGGATCAGCAATTCGACTACTCGGCGACGACGATCGGGACGTGGCTCAGCGTCGGCGCGGCCAAGGTCAACGAGTTTCTAGGGCAGCGCTTCAACGTCCCGCTGACCGTGTGGTCTGACACCGTCGTCTGGGCCAACTGCGAGCTGTGCTACATCGGCGCGACGCGGAAGCGCGGCATCAACACTGAGGCGATGCTGGCCGACTTCCGCGCCCGCGAAGAGGGTGTGTTGTCGTGGTTGAAGATGGCTCGCGATCATGAAGTGACACCGGACGGTCGTTTAAGCATTCAAGATCAGCCGCAACAGGCGTTGCAGTACCGAGCCCAACCTGCGCGGGGATGGGACGTGGGTAGCGGCGGCTTTGGTGGTGCCGGGGCCTACGGTGGCACCTATACGCCATCGCCCTATGCCGGCAACGGCGCGATTGGACGCTACGGCGCTGGCGGCAGGGGAAGGTAGCGATGGCTTCGACACCACAGTACCCCGCAGCACCCTACCCGCCTGCACCGTCTGCGCCTGCAACCGCGACGCCGCAGCGCACAGCCGCACTGGACAACCGCGGCACGATTCTGCCGGGAATTCAATACGTTATGTATGTGCTGCAGGCGATTTATCCGCGACGCATTTTCCCCAACACGGGGACAGCTGACGCACAGCATCAGCCTGTCCTATGTCCCGTTGGATGGCGTCGCGGCGGCACGTCGGCGTCGGGTGCGTCACTTGGCGGCACCCCGGGCGGCAACTACTTCGTCGGCTTCCCCGAGAAGGTCGTCAACGACGCTGCACCGCAGCGCATCATCTGGGAGCCCCCCGGGGTCGATCAGGAGGAGTGGGCGCCGCCGCAGCAGATGGGGCCATACAAAGACGTCTTGACGACGCCGCAGCCGGATTTACTACTACCGCAGTCGCCCGTGACAGGCGATCAGTATCGACAGATGGACGGCTTCGCATCGGCGCAGCTAGCGACGCGTATCATCCCTATGCGTGTGCATCTATGGAGCAACGACTGGTCAGACGCTGAGGAGCTTGTGCATTGGTTTGCGGCAGCTGTGCAGGTTTGTTTTAACGGCAACACGTCAGTAGCGGGCATGCCGCTGCTCGGTCCCGGTGGCTGGGCAGAGGATGAGAAAGGATCGCGGGGACTTCACTACGTGTTGACCGTTCGCTTCGCAGCCCCGATTCACTTCCCCTACTGGGCCGAGCGCGAAGCCATCGCGGCTGCCCTGCGCTTCAGCGGCGCTGCGCCGAATACGGTGGTGTCGGGGGAGTAGCTCATCGCGCAGCGTGGAAAGTAGCGAAAATGTCCTGCCGAGTGTCATAGTCAGGATAGCACCGGGCAAACTCCACCGTGATGTACGCGGCAGAACCCATAATGGTATCGATGACTTCACCCGTCGAGACGTCATAAATCAGAAGGTTTTCATCAGCTGGTTAGAAGCAGTTGACTCCGACGCTGAGACGCAGCGTCTGCGCCCCATCCTGGGATTCAGACCATACAGTGGTTGGACCTTGATTGACTACTCGACGAATCGCTGCGGCTTCGTCGAGCGCAGCGGCTTCGCAAGCCAATCGCCAAGCCCCGGTGGCCGGGAAAGCTGCAAGACTGCGAATGTGTTTGTAATAGTCTTGCTTGGTCATTAGCGCACCACCCGTGCCATCTCATGAGCGCGAATGAGCAGCTGCCGGGCTTCGGCCAGATCTCGGTCGTGCGACGCTTGTAGGTACGGCACTGCTGTGTATTGCTTGGCCTCCAGGTGTCGGACAAAAGCCTCCTGCTTGAGGACAAAGGCGGCCATCTGCGCTTGCTTGCTCTGCTTCGTCTTGCTCTGCTTCATCATGTTCGTATCTCCTTGTTGATTCAAGTATCGGCATCTTTCAGCCGAAGTCAACAAGGTTCGCAAACTATTTTGCAAGTCCACGAAATGACGACGTTCTTAGTCGCAGCTGCGACCTAGCTGCGCAGCTGCTACAGCCGACACGGCATGATGACGAAGACGTCGCCGATGTCGCGGCTGCTGTTGTCGCCGACGCCGTGTAGCAGTATCGGGTCTAGCTCGCCGTTGAAGTTCAACTTCACCGACGTCGTGGCGATGCGTTCAAGGGCTTCGCCGAGGTAGCGCAGTGAGACGCCAATCTTGAAGGCGTACGCCATCTCGCCTGTGAAATCAACGTCCTCTTCGGCACAGCCGACGTTGGGGTTATCGGTGCGCAGCGTCAGCTTGCCATCCACGAAGTGGAAGGCTGCAGCCGACGTCTTCTCGGACGCGGCCAACATCAGGCGATTCACGGTCTGTCGCAACGACGCCGCGTCGATGACGATGCTGTGCTGCGCGTCGCGTGGAATGACCTGCATGTAGGGCGGAAACAACTGCGCATCGAGGAGCATCGTCGAGTAGGTGATCTGCGTCTGCCCGACTGCACGGAAGTACAGCTTATCTTTGGTGACGGCGACTTCGACGCTGCGAAGTCCTTTGCTGCCACACAGCTTCCGCAACTCGACGACGCCGTCGCGCGGAATCAGAATGCGCGTCGCACCCGTGTACTTGTCCGCCCCGCCGGGCAGCGCCAGCACACCGTCCAGATCGATGCGTGACAACCGATGTCCGTCGGTGGACACCATGCGCAGCTTGGGCGCTGCGTCACCGCCCGGCAGCGATTCCAGCAAACATGCATTCATCTGCGCTCGCGTGTCCAGCGACGCAGAGAACAACGTGCCGTCGATGAGATCGATCAGCGTCGCCGTGGGCACCGTCTGCCACGTCAGTTTAGCCAGGGCAGCCGCGTCGGGCATCTTCGGGAAGTCGCTACCACGCAGCGTCGTAAGGTTGAAGCGCGACTTCCCCGACGACAGCGTTGAGGTCGTAGTCGTCGAGGTGACGATGCGAAAGTCATCGAGAGCGCTGTTTGGGCAGGTCTTTGCGTGAGGGCAGTACTTCGGGAAACCCGTGTTAGGCTTCCCTACCTCCTTGCCGCAGTCTGGGCACCACCGCTTCGTCGCGCCGCCCTCTTGCCGCTCCGTCGTCGTCTTCTCGACGATTTCCAGCGTCACGTCGGCGCCGAGTGCCTTGACAATGTCGTGCGCCTTCTTCGCGTCGAGGCAGCCGGACAGTGGCTGCGACACGTCCGTTGCGGCTGTGCCTGCGACACGGCCCAGCACGGTCAGGCGCATATCGGTCGCTGCGACGGCAATCTCGCTGCCCTGAATCGTCAGGCAGACGGTGTGTAGAATCGGCGACGCAACCTGCGGATCAACAATGCGCTTGGCTTCGACAAGTAGCTGTAGCAGGGCAGCCCTCGGCACAGTGATGCGTGCGGTGCGAGTGGCAACAGTCGGTGCTGATGCAGTGGTCGTAGTCATTGTGGCGTGATCTCCCGGTTGATTTGAATCCTAGCACAGCGGCGACAGGGTGTCAAGGCCCTGTGCATAATTTCTGGGACCCTGCCGCTCTACTAAACCCACACACCCGCCCGCCCGTCACCGCCACCGCCTATACCCCCGCCCACCTACCTTGTCACATCATCAGGGGGCACACCAGTGGCCATCAATCCCAGCGCATCGATTATTTTCCTCGACGGCCAGCTCGACGCTAGCCTGAACCTAGCGACGAACGTAGCACTCAAGCTTGGTCCGACGACTGGCGGGCCGCTGCTGCGCCCGACGCTCGTGTCGCAGACCAGTAGCGTGCTGCAGTTTCTGCAGGGGCCGCTTGTTGCGTCGTCCGCACACCACGTCACCTACAGCGGTGGCGTCTACGCGATGCGAACGAATGCCTCAACCGTGGGTAGCATCGGCAGCGTGACCAAGACGCCGGCCACGTCGTCGCCTGCGTCGCTGGCCAGCCTCGCTGTGTCGCTGACGTCGTATACGCTGCATGCTCAGATCGACGCCGTGACGGCGTCGTCACTGGTGCTTACCACTGCGGCGCTTGCGGGGGGCTGGACGGCGCCGTCTGCACCGCTTCAGCTGACCGTGACCGCGGGTGTGGGCGCTGTCGCCAACACACTGACCATCACCTACGTAGACTGCAACGGCGACACGAAGACCGGGACGTTGAGTGTCACCGCGGCCGGCACCTTTACCACTGCGTTTGCCACGGGCATCGCGTCAATCATCAGCATCGTTCCGTCGGCTGCGCCGGTCGGAACGCTTGACTTTGCGGCTGCCTTCACCTCGCCGGCCGATCGCTACTACGTGCGCACCCGGACGATTACGGGTGGCGTGCTCGGTGTCACTGGCGGCACCACACCGAAGATTCAGGTGTCGCTGGATGACGGTCTGACCTACAGCCGCACCCTGACGCTACCGTCGAGTGGTGTGCTGGAGTTGACTACATACGCGGGGGGCCTGACGCCGCAGGCGACGGGTATGACCCTGACGTACAGTCCGGCGACGACCTTTCAGGAGATTTACGGAAGCCTTCGTGTTGCAGGCGCAACCGTGCCCGGCGACGTCGTCTACACGAAGAAGGTCAGCGCGGCCGTCACCGTCACGCATGTCGTCGCGGGTCTGTCTACGCCGTTTAGCGTTGGCGTAATCGGCAACGCAATCACCGTCAACAGCGCCACTGACGGTGCTGGTGTGGCGACGACCACGGCCAACGACATCGTCACTGGAATCGGCCTCAGCGTGGCTGCGTCCGCACTGGTCAGTGTTGTCGCGGTCGGGGCGGGAACCGGGCTGATGGCTGCGGCTGCGTCTGCAGGCTTTGCCAACAGCAACGTCGATTACACGCCAAAGCAGGAAGGCGCACAGATTCGCCACGGCAACCCAGGCGTGTCGAATACGGCCATCACGATCGCCGTGACCGGGAAGCTGATCACAGTCTACCCAGTCACCGACGCCAACGGCATTCAGACCTCGACGGCGACACAGATCGCCGCGGCCGTGGACGCAGACGCGACCGCGTCGCTGCTCGTCGATGCGGCTGCAACAGGCTCTGGTGCCGGCATCGTCGGCATGCAGAACGTCTACACCGTGCTGCCGGTCAGTCTTGCCACGAATGACGTCTTCAGCTTCTCGACGACTCCGCCGTCGTGGAACGCCGTCGATCTGGCCGAGGCACTGGAGACACTTCGCACCAACGACACTGCGCTCGATACCTTCAGCATCCTACATATCCTAGGTAGTGCGACTGACAACGACGTGCAGTCGGTGCAGGATTGGCTGGACAACCTCGGCAACACCAAGCGCAAGTTCAAGGCCGCGTATCTTGAAACCACCTACATGGGCGCCACGTCAGAGTCTACGTGGGTGGCTGCCCTACTTGCAGGCTACACCCCGGTGGACACCGACCCGAAGGTCGGCCTGTGCGCGGGCGAGGTCAACACCCTGAACCCGGCCAACAGCACGATCGACCGGCGAAATGTCTCGACCGCTTACATGGCCCGACTGATGATCTGCAGCATCAGTGAGCTACCGTCGCACGTCAACTGCGAGACGGATCTCGGCATTCAGAATGCTGTGTCCGGTGTGCAGGTGCGGCGTCAGACTGGCACGTCGGTGCCGCCGCTGTGGCAGACCGACGATGGTTTGATTCAGCTCAACACGGCCAACTTCGTCACGTTCCGTACCCTGCCGGGCCGCACCGGAATCTACGTCCGTCAGGGTCTGATGTTCACCATCGACGGCAGCGACTATACGTTCGTCACGAATCGACGAACCGCCGACGTCGTCGCGGCTGTGGCGTATAACCAGATCATTCAGAACCTGAACGCCAACCTCCTCGTCGATCTGACGACAGGGCAGCTCGCCGAAGTCGAGGTCAAGCGCATCGAGTCGCAGGTTGAAGGCGCGATTCGCGATCAGGTGATGGGTGGGGCACGGCAGCACATCAGCGGCGTCCGCGTCGTCATCGACCGGGGCACGAACTTCCAGGCCACCGGGGAGATCACCGGCGAGGTTCGCATCGTGGGCCGCACCCCAGCGACCAGCTTGATTCTGTCCCTGGGCTACGTGCGCACCATCGGGGCGACTGCGTAACAACGACTAGACGGCGCGGTGGCGACATCGCGCCCACAACTACGACGAGGACACCGTGGCACAGAATAGCGTATACCAGACTTACCCGCAGCCTTACGGCTCGATGCAGTATCAGTACAGCAACGTACAGATCAGCCTGTCGTCGGCGCCAGGCGTCTTCTTCCCCTTCATCGTGTCGGTGGATTACAGCGACACCAACGCAGTCGCCGAGGGGCGCGGGGTTTCCCCTTATCCGATGGGGACGACCCTGGGAGAGTACACAGCCACTGCGTCAATTGAAGTTCAGAAGCTGTACAATGAGCAGTTTCTAGCCATCGTCGCTAAGGGCTCACCGAGCCAAAACAGTATCTGTGACGCAATCTTCGACGTATCGATTTCGTATCAGCTGCGGACACCCCCCGGCATCAACCCGGTGCCTGTGGTGCAGGACGTGCTACGCGGCTGCCGCATCACTGGGCAGTCGCAGACGCTGTCGGCGGGAAACTCAGTATTAACCGTAAAACATTCTTTATACGTCGCACTTATTGTGTGGAATGGTCGCCTGCCGTTGGCAGGTCTCCCACAGTAGCACACGCTGTTGCACCGCAGTCGCGCGGCGCCCGCAGTCGCCACTTTCCCGTTGACACAACGTCGCAGCCGTGCTAAGATGTCGTCATGCCGACGCCGCAACCACAGCCGTCCAAGCCCCGCAACAAAACCCCCATCCCGCAGCGGCCGATTCCGCGCAAGGCGACGCTCGCCCGGCCCGAAGTCGCCGCCGCAGTTGCAGCTTACCTCGGCGTCACCGCGACACAGGGACGCAGTGTCCTCGACGGCGTCATCGCTGTGCTGCGGCAGCTGCTCGTCGCGGGCCACACCATCGAGCTGCGCGGCTTCGGCCGTCTGCGTACTCGCTGGGTCAAGCCGCACATCGGCGTCAACCCTTTGACGCGGGCCGCGGTGTCTGTTCCGGGTCACAACGTCGTCGTCGTGACGCCGTCGTCGGTGTTTCTCACCGGGAAGCGAGGCAAGTGATGGTTGCTGTACCGCATAGCATTGCCGACATGCCATCGACACGCTTCTTCGTCAATGGCGAAACCTTTGGCCACGTCTGCGCCGCCGAGTTCTCCGACAAGCACCTGCTGTTCTGCGTCTACGTCCGCGACGACCACGACGCGATGATGGGGTATCTGCAACAGGCGAACAGCTTTCGCATCATACTGCATGCCGGGGCAGTCTGCGTCGTGGACCAGACTTTCCAGGGCTTCCGCTTCGACCGCGTCAACTACCGCGTCAACGCAGGCCACCTCGTCACTGCCACGCAAATTGAGGAGCCGCGTAGTAGCAGCCGCCTCTGGGTCGCCGAGCTGCGCTTCGTCGCACCACTGCGCGATGTGTCCGCGTCTGCCACCACATCCACACCTTCACCGAAAGAGAGCACATAATGTCTACTGCACCGACCAAGCATCCCCTCGATTGGAAGGCCGAGAAGAAGACCGGCCACCCGACCTACTGCCTCGCTGTCGCGCTGGCTTGGCACACCCGGCTAGCGTCGCCGGGCTATCTGCCGGATAGCGACATGCCCTACGACGGCGTCGTCGTCGATCCGCTCGGCAACGAGACCCTGCCGATGACCGAGGCGCAGTACGACGCGATGATTGCCGCTGCGCAGCAGAAGCTGCGGGACGTCCGCGAAGCTGCGTCGAAGCTGCAGCCGCCGGTACAGGCCCAGCACGTGCGCATCCTCGTCCACAGCGACGCGCACCATGCGGTCATCGTGCGGCTGCCGGTGGGCCTCGACTCGCAGGCGCTGCTGCGTAGTATCCGCGACGCCGAAGGTGAAGCGCGCAAGACGATCATGGCCTATGAGACGGCTCAGCGCACTCTGTGGCCAGCGGATGGCAGCCCTGAGCGCAGCGACCTGATGACGGCGTTCGGCTACGCGTTTGAGCTGGTCTACCCCGAAGAGTACCTGAAGCTCGTCGGCTGGCGCGGAACCGATGTAAAAAAGCTGGCTTAGCACTCTATCAGACGGCGGCGTGGCACTGGGGTCTGCACGACCGGGTGCCCGTCAGTGCTAAGCCGGTTCCGCCAGAAGCTGAACGCGCATCACGGGACGCACATGACGCAGCAGCGACGGCGATGATGGCGCTGCTAGGTGTTGACGTCGCCGACGAAGACCTCATCGATGCAACCGCACAGCGTCGTCAAGTCGGCCTCTTCGCGGCTGCGCATATGCTGGCCGACGCTTGGCGCGTTCTTGTCAACAGCCCGCGACTGCAGGCTAAACAGATCGAAGCCCTTGCCCAGATGATGCTGGGATCGCAGGTTCGATAAAGATGGATCATAGATACAACCCCGACTTCCGCAAGCACGTCACCGCTCAGGCCCGTTGGGTGATACAACACAATAAGTGTTTGTACGACATTGCTCGCCGTAGGGACGGCACGCATACGTGTGCAATTTGCGCTCGTAGTGTGAATCTGGACAGGCTTATGGAGTCTGTACGGCTTTATAAGCCAAGCTCAGCTGATGTCACAGTTTCCCTACATCCGGCACGTAGGGGTATGTCAGTCTCTTACACCTGCGTATGCGGTTCCGAACAGACGTGCCTGTGTCCACAACGTGCGATCAACTTTCCGGCTCGTCTTATCGATCGCATGATGGCCATCGACGCGGCGTCAGTCGCGCAGGCTGATCCTCTTGTGGAGAGCATGAGCGACGACGAAGCCGCTCTCTATGGGACGTTGCGGGATAGCTTTTTGCGCGCGCAGATGATCCGACATCGCACCGTCGAAAGCGTACGCAAAGCGGCGGTTGATGAGCGTACGTCGCGGGGTGGTGAGGTCGTCTACTTCGTCGGCAGCGCCGACGGCAAACTGAAGATCGGCACCAGTGCCAACATCGAAAAGCGTTTCGACGCTTTGCAGACGTCAGCGTCGGTGAAGCTAACGCTGCTGCTGACGATACCCGGCAGCACTGATCTAGAGACAGAACTGCACCGTCGCTTCGCCCACTTACGAGAATCCGGTGAGTGGTTTCAGCATACCGACGAGCTTCGACACTGCATCGAGGGTGCTGCCTTCTACAAGGGGTTGAGCGCAGCTTCGACACCCACAGCGTCTTAGATTGCGCCGCCACCACCGCGGCCCCGGCTTTGCATTAGCCAAGCCTGCTTCGCGCCCCTGTAAGCCCTCTCAATCAAAACTTGCCACGCAGATGGCAATGGTCCGTCGGGCACCATTCGTCGCGCCTCCATCTTTGCCGTACCTTCTTGTAGCCACTGAGCGTAGTCTTGCTTGTTCAAAATGCGCAACTGAATACCCGATCCATCAGGTCTAGTTTCAACGCTAAAACCCCTGCGCAGACGCCCCGTCCGCTGCATCGTATTTCCCCCGTCTTTCGGGGGCCTCCACTGCGACCCGTAGGGGTCCAGTTTGGTCACGAAACCACGGTCAATAAGCTGCTTGACTTCAGCGCGAAGTCTTTTTGCGACATCCTGACGGATGCTTCGGGGGGCACGTCGCATGTTGGCCGCGAGTTGACGCAGTGCTGATGTCGGTTTGACAGAGATGCCCATATACGTGAAGGTGCTCGACCGCACCTTGGAGTATGGCTTTTGACATCGGCACCTATGCTATCAAGGACGATTTAACAGCACAGTTCGCACGCATGTCTGCGGCAGCCCTAGCCTTTGACAAGACTTTGGGCAACACCCGCGGCGCAAAAAAGATGAGTGACAGCCTCGATGCACTCGCAAAAGACGCGTTGAAGCCCCTGCGCGAGATGGCTAAAGCCCAAGAGAAGGCAGCCAAAGAGGCAGCCAAACAAGAGCAGGCGGCGCAGCGTCAAATGCGCGCTGAACAGGCTGCGGCAGCAGCTTTTATTCGCGCAGAGCAGCGCAAACAAGCCGAGATCGAGCGTACACGACGGGCTCAGGAAAAGAACTCGACCTGGAATCGGGCCAAGTCGGCCTTTGGGGAAGCTGTTTCTCCAAAGCAAATGGCGATCGGTGCGGCGCGTACCGTCGGCGCTGGCATGGTTTCAGCACCTTTCGCCGTGCTTGGTGCTGGCTTCAATCTAGTTGAAGGCATTACAGACAAGGTCATCGACGTCGGCAAAGACCTCGTCGGCGCCGTCATCGATGCGGCGCAGTTTCGACAGAATGCTATCACGGGTCTTGAGTACATGCTTGGCACCCGCAAAGAGGCCGAGCAGATCTTCGCTGACGCCCAGAAGCTGGCGCAAGAGACCCCACTCGACACCGACAAAGTAATCGCAGGGATTCAACAGCTTGTCACTGCTGGCTTCAGCGGCAAAGACTCGATGTTGCTGTTTAAGTCCGTCGCCGACCAGGCGTCGAAATTTGCAGGCGACGAGGGCATGCAAGACAAGGTCATCGCAGCGTTTTCGCGTGTCAAGGGCCGCGGCGTCGCGACAGGCGAAGACCTAGAATCAATGCGTGTCGCTGGTTTCCGCGAAGAGAGCATCATTCAAGCCCTACGCGAAAAAGAAAACCTAGCCCCATTATTCAAGAACATTAAAAAGGATGCGTCACAAGAAGACGTCATCAAACAAGTCAAGAAGGTTCTAGGCGAAGGCAAGATCGGCTCGACCACGTTCCTCAACGCAGTTATCGCCAGCGCCGAAAAGAACAAGCCTAACATTGGCGAGTTCGCAAAGAGGATGGGCGGCGGTGGTGTGGGTGCTGACGGAAAGCCGATGCGGGGTTCGCTAACAGGTACAATCAGCAACTTCAGGTCAGCCTTCGGCGACCTGCTGAAATCGACGAACCTGGAGTCGTGGAAAGGGATTGAGGCATTTCAAGATTTTCTAACGAAAATCAGCGACGCTATGAAAAGCGACGTCGGCAAGGGGTTGCTGCAGACGATTGAGCGCATCGTGGATGCCCTACTCGGCGGCTTGGCGCAGGTCAAAGATAGCGACATTCAAGGCTTTGTCAAGACTGTTGCGGACTTAGGCGACAAGGCAGTCGGTGTCATCAAGGAAGCCTGGGGGTGGCTGGATCGTCTTCTACACGGTGGCGACATCGGCGACGAAATGGGGGACATCCTGATCGACGTCGCCAAGTATATCGGCGCTGGTATTTGGGAGGGGGTCAAGAATGCTGGCAGCATCATTGAAGAAGGCAATAAGCGCTTCACTAAACGATACGGCGTCAGCGAGGAGAAGGCCACAGCAAAAGCCGCTGAAATGGGGATGTCCACTAAAGACTTCCTGAGGTTTTACAGCGACGCGAAGCAGCGCTTTGAGGCTGATGGCGGAGCGTCTACCGTGTTTCAGCAAGAAGGAGAGAGTGCAGGCGACGCCTTCATGCGGCGCGTGCTTGAGTGGAACGCAAATACGTCCAGCTTCGGCGCAGACACCCTGCCGGGGGCTGATAGCAGTCGCACCGGAATCAAAACCCTGAATATCCCCATGCTGGCCGAAGGCGGCATCGTCACGTCGCCGACGCTGGCCTGGGTCGGCGAAGCAGGCCCCGAAGCAGTCGTGCCGCTGCGCACGATGGCAAGCGCGTCAGAGGCGAGTGTGTCGCGGTTGTCTGGTGAACGTAGCAGCATCGGCGGTGGGCAGGGTCGAGTCGGTGGCGTCGGCAGCTTGTCGGTGCAGGTCAACGTCGGCAACGTCGCAGGTGGCGACCCCAGTGCCGTTGGCAACGCCATCGCCGACATCACCGTTGAGCGGGTGCTAATGGCTCTGCTTGAACGCAAGGCGGCAGAGGCGTAGACACGACGACGTAGACGCGGTGACGCAACGTAGGCTACTGCACTACGTCACCTTGTGGCATGGCGATGCCACAGACACAGGGCTTTCCCCTTCCAGGGACATCCACCCTATACGTACTTGACCGCATTAACATTCTCGGTGTTGACCTGCCACTGGCCGGACCAATCGAAGGCGGTCTTGAGTTGGACATCGAAAAGCGGAAGGAGCCGGGCAGCGACTACAGCACCTACGTCAGCCACGGCATCGACGCGACGCCGATACGCATTCGGCTGCTGCTCTTTCGCGACCTGATCAGCAAGAAAGACTGGTTCGCCGAGTACGCGAAAATTAAGGATCGCCTCGTCGGCCGCTTCCTATCCACGCGAAACGCTGTGCCTGTCTTTCATCCGCTTCTCAACGAAGAGAACATCAACCAGATCGTCTTCGTCAAGCGGTCGATGTTGACGCAGCAACGCGGCCTCCTCTTCACCGTCACGCTCGAAGGCTTCAATCCGAAGTCGCTGCGCATCGGCAGCGGTGCAGGGGGTGTTCGCTTCGTGCAGGACACGAACACGACAAGCCGAGCCAGCGACACCGACGCAATGGGGAGATCGAAAGTCGTCAGCAACAACCCCCAAGCTACCACGCGACCAACGGAGAAGCAGAACGCGCAGAATGTCACCACCCCCGGACAGAAGCAGGCTGGCAAAGACCGCCGCCCGACGTAGAGGACACCGTGCCCGATTTCTTTCTAGGCGATACGCCGCTGCTGAGCGGCAACGTCGATTTCCCGTTGATAGGCGCATGGACGGGGGAAGTCCTGTTGTCCTCGACGACGTCGCCGCCGATCGGCACTGTCACGACGCTGACGATGCGCGGAACGTCGCGGCTATGCACAGTCGTCGATGCGGGCGGCGACTACCTGCAGGTCAAAGCGCGGCTGGTGGCGGGGCGTGGTGGTTTGGACGCCACGCTTGATCCCCGCGACTACCGCGGCTACCAGGCTGCTCAGATTGCGCAGGACGCTATAAAAGACGCTGGAGAAGTGCCGGGGGTCTGGGATGCCTTGGCAACCTATTGCCCTCATTGGTTGCGTCCGCAGGGGCCTCTACGCGCGTGTTTGCAGCGGCTGGTGCGACTGACAAACGACCCGCAGCTGCACTGGCGTGTCGGAGATGACGGCGTGGTGTCGCTGCTACGCGACGACTACAGCGTAGTCGTCGATGCTACAAATCAGGCAGGTTTCGCACAGCTTGCGTCGTGGGGGCAGGAGCGCTTACTTCTACTCAGCCTCACCGACACGTCGATACAGCCGGGCCGCAGCGTCAACGCCTTCGGCCAGACACGACCCATCGACCGCGCCCTGTATACCTGGGACGCTGATGCCTTTCAGTGCATGGCGTGGTGGCGGTAGGGCTAACGGGGTATTGACGCTAGCTCACCCAGCCCCGTGTAACTCGGTTAGGTGCGTCGTCGAGCAAGCGCTTACCGAGGCGGCGACGCAGACGTGCTGTTTGTCGCTTCAGAAAGCGCTTCCATCGTCGCCAAGATGTGCGGGTGCCACGATAATCGTACTGGTCTGCTTGTAATCCCACACGACTACGGTAGCACTCCTTTGGGCTCGGAGTCAAGCACCTTGACGACAGACAGTAACTCACCATGCAAGAAGACCGCTTCTTTACGACCATTCAGAAGATCGTCAACCGTGTGCTCAACGACACGCAGACGATTGATTATCGCCTGCTCTACCCCGCCCGCGTCGTGCAGTGGTCGGCGTCGGGCATCAATCCCTCGGGTCTTGTTGACGTCGTCTTCGTCTCTGACGACATCGGGCAGGCGGCGACGAAGCTGCGCAGCAAGGTCGGCGTCCCCCTTAAGCCAGCGACGCCAGGGCAAGACTACGTCCCGGTGGCCGGGACGCAGGTTCTGATCGGCTGGCAAGGCGGCGACGAGCGCTACCCATACGCGATCGGATGGCTGGGTCTCGGCGGCGTGAGTGACGTGACGCAACGGGCCAGCAGCAGCGTCGTGATGTCGGCAACTGGGCCGGGCAGCCACGCCGACGTGACAGCCGGTCTCGGCGGCACGGTGAATCTGGGCGACGCTGTCGGCGGTCAGACGCTAGCTGTATTGGCGATGGTGACTGCGACGTCGACGTTGTTTGGTGTCATGGCGGCATCGTTTACTGCTGCTGCGGCAGCGTGGGGTGTTGTCGCGACACTCTTTCCGGCGCCGCCAGCGCCCCAGGGTGTGGCGATTGCTCTAGCTCAAAGCACAGCAACAGCGACTGCGAATGCTGTCGTGACTTGGGTGGGTGCTTTGTCAACATATACTACAACCAAAACGAGGGCTACGTAGATGCAAAAAGTGTGCGCTTTCCTGTTGCTGGTTCTGACTGCCTGTGTCTCCCCGGGTGAGTTCACCGGACTGGATGGTGCTGCGGATGCCGCACTGCGCGACGCGGGAACGGTGTCGCCGGCCGATCTCGCCGGAGCCACACGTATAGTCGCCGAGCACTATGTTGTCGGCGCAGCTAGGGTGCCTACGTTGCGCTTCTTTGACCGTCAGCTCGGCGTCGGCTGCTTTGCGACCCAGACATCCCAGGGTTTGCGTTGTGCTCCGTCTGGCATGGGAGCGTACTACTTCATTGACGCAGCTTGCACTGTCCGTGCGGCAACCTCCCCAAACGACACAGGATGCGCAGCTGAGCCATATATTCGTGATACACCACCTGGTTGTGGCGGGGCAGTGCGCATCTACGCAGCGCTGAAGCAGCCACGACAAGCCAGTATCTACTCCAAATCCGGCGCAACTTGCCTTGCTATCCCGCTTGCAACAAACAGCGATCTGTATGCCTTGGGTGCAGAGGTTGATCCGCTGACCCTCGCTACGGTTTCAATGGAGCGCTAAGCCGTGGCCATCTATCCCGATTTCGTAGACTTCAGTACGTTTACGACGTATGAGCCCATCAGCGTCGATGGGCGGACGTATTTCGGCGGTCCCGCAGATCTCGACCCATCGTGGACGCCGATAGGTGGTATTCGTGCGGTGCTTGAACACGTCGCTCGGCGGCTGATCACGCCACCAGGAATGTACGACGATCCCGAGTATGGATTCGACCTCAACAGCTACCTGAACGCGAACCTGCTGACGCAGGACCTAGACGCACTGCAGGCGGCGATTCGCAACCAAGCCGAAGCTGTCGAGGGTGTGGATCAAGCCGTCGTCGTCGCCCGCGTGGACGCGACGACACGTGCGCTGTTGGTCAACATCACGGTGACGCTGACGGATTCGCTTGAGGGCTTCACGCTGGTTTTCGTGTTGGGGCCAGACACGATCCCACGCATCTACTTCCCGGTGGTGTAGACGCAGCCGTCGCTGCACAGTCATCGTGTCGTCAGTTGGCCTTTGACGAGTCTTTCGTCGCAGCCAAGAGGTCGCGCAGTGCGGCGTCGAGGCCCGTCAGCGTGGTCTTCTGCTGTCGGCGCAGTTGCAGCAGCTGAGTCAAGCCCTCGACCAGCATCGGCGCCATGTAGTCTTCGTACCACATCAGCATCGTGTTGCCGGGTAAGCAGCTGGCATCCTTCAGCATCAGCGCCGCTGTGCCGTCGCTGATTTCGATGGGCTTGAGGTACAGGTCATATTCGTCGTCGGCGAAAGCAGTGACACGTCCCAGATTCAGCTTTGAGTCAAGTATCGAAGATCGCAGCGGCATCGTCTTTTTGACGAGGTGTACGAGAGTCCACATAGGTCATTCGCCTTTCAGGTTGCGAGGGTCGATTCGATGTAGGTTGTTGTAGTTGCCGAAGTGTTGCCACGTCGCGACCGTATGTGACGTGCCGCCACGAGAGCCGTCCCATACAGCGATCAGCTCATCCGCGACGCAGCACAACACTTCGTCGCGGTCGCGCAGCATCCGCCCAGCGGCAGCGTCATCGGCAGGCGGCGACTCCGACACCATCACGATGCCAGCCGCACGGGCAAGCACGGCTTCGTAGATACGACGCGACGACGTCGGCCAGCGACTGTCTTGCCCGGGAAACGGCACCAGCGCGATGTACGGCAAACCCATACGCGCCCACACACCGCACGCGTCTTGGTCAACGCCGAGTGCGACACCAGATACAGCGAGGGGTGCTGTCGGATCGGGTGGTTGTGTCTGCCACTTCACACGCTGAAGTAGCTTGATGTCGAGGTAGTCTGCGTCGGTGTAAGCGTGCGGACGACACAGCTCAGGTGGTCGGGCCAGCAACGTCTCGGTGATGCTGCGGATCTCGCCACGAATGGCCTGACGTAGTGGATTGTCCCACACATAGCCCGTTGCTGAGTCGGGCAGCTTGTGCGGCCGATGCCCAGTGACGCCGATGACGAGACGGGGCACGGGTGGAGAAGGCTTGTTCTGTGCTTTGAGCTTGAACATTAGCTGACAATCCTCGCACAAAGCCCCTGCATTCAAGCCCCTAGAGTCGGGACTGCCGCGCAGTCGAGTGTGCGTAAAGACCTTACCACACAACGCATATGCACGCTTGCGCGAAAATGCCCGACCACTGCGCAGATGAATGCTTTGTGGTGTATGACCGGGTGGGCCGAATTTGACCTGCGCATAGCTTGATCGACCCTTGACATCCCACCAATATTCTGCCCCGTCAGGCAGTCCCTCGTAGCTCATGCTACGGAACCACGTCGTCGGGCCACGTCGTCGCAGACGTCGCAGTCGCGGTGCCAGGGTCGGGTACAGCCTGACGCTGATGTGCGGTCATTGCGGCGTCGCCCAGGGACAGAAGCGCGAAGCCGGTGAAGAAGACCAGAAGCAGCACTAGACCGCCTAGCCATCGCGGCCAACCCGCGGTGATGACGACAGGCGGCTGTGCGTCGATGATGGGCAGCAGCTGCACTGGACGATGCGCGGGCGATGCCTCGACGCCGCGGCCTTGCGTCTGCTGCGACGGGTGACGCCACGCACGGGCAGCCGCTGCGAGGCAGACCGTGCCAGCCTCGGTGTCGGCACGACGGCCGGGTGTGCTGCGAACGGGCAGCGTCATGACACCTGGAAGACGAGCGAAAGTATGCGACGACATGGTGACTCCTGAAAGGTCAATTGCTTGGCACGACTTCGGTTTCCCAAGAGTAGGGAGGCTTGTTAAGCAACCTAGCGCACGGTTCGATCCGATCAATCTTTGGCAGGTCAGGGTCGCCCGTCAAAAAGTACAGTTTATTTTCGAGCAGGTCAATGCGCAAGCTGCCCGTATTTGCGACCGCTTCTACGCCAGAAGGAGTCGAGACTAGACGAGCCGAGCACTGTGTACGCATCTGCCACTCACGGAGGTCTTGTGGGCGCACACGCAAGACCCGCACAGTGCTGTCAAGAGGATGTGCGTCAGCCTTGGTTGAGGTCAGGGTTGACGCTGCGCCCAAGGCTAAAAGACGTTGAAACAAACCACGCCGATTCATGTTTGTTACCTCTCAAAGTTGAATAGAGCTTTGCACCTACAAACACTAGCCTACGCTAGACAGCCACCAAAGTCAAGCGCCTTCTGCTCGCGTCACCTTGTCGTATGCCAGTCCCCGTGACATTCCAAAGCCTGCGCACACCGCGCACCGTTGCCGAAAACAAGCTTGACCTCCTGACGCAGCTTTCCGCCGTCGGCTTCGGCGCCTTCTCGTGGGAGACCGGAAGCGTTCCGTCGGGCCTAGTTGAGATTCAGGCCCGAGCCCTGACGGATTTTCAGACCGCGCAGGCGGCCATCGCGAATGGCAGCCTAAACGACACCGCCACCGACGAAGCCCTGACGCAGCTTGCCGATCAGGTCTACGACAACCAGCGGGGGCCGGGTCTCTTCACGATCGCCTACGTGCGTCTCACCGACGTCGCGAACGCGGGGCCTTACACCTTCCAGGCGACGGCGACGTCGTTTAGTGTTGGCCCGGGTGGGCTGCTCTACAACGGTCTCTACGCGGCGGCGACTGGCGGAACGTCGGTGACGCTGCCGAAGGGTGGCACGGTCGATATCGTCGTCCAGTCCGAGGCGGTCGGCGTCGAGTACGCACAGATCGGCATCGGTGCGTTGACGTTCTTCACGCGGGGCATTATCCCCGGTGTCAGCGTCACGAACCCCGCAAACTGGTTGTCTGGCTATGCGGGTCTGCAGCAGGGCACGAACGTCGAAACCGACGCGCAGCTGCAGGATCGTGACCGCAGCAAGTGGGGCTCACTCGGCACAGGGTCGCCAGAAAAGGCGTACCGCTACTGGGCAGAGACGGCGGATCAACAGGTCAAAAAGTGCGTCGTTTACAGCAACCTAGACATCTTCGATCCGGGGCGTGTGGATGTGATCATCGCCGGGGCGGCTGGGCCGGTGGGGCCGTCTACCGTACTCGCAGTGCAGAACTACATCGCTCCGGCACAGATCGGCGGCGAACGCATCCCCGAGACTGCGCGAGCTGTGGTGTCGTCGGCACTGGGCTACACCGTGACGATTGCGGCGACGTTGTTCGTGCAGGCCACCTACAACACTGCCGCGTTTCAGGCGTCGGTGCTGGCCAACGTCGCAGCCTTCTTCGCCGACCTCGCCATCGGTGCCCTGGTGTCGCAGGAGCGCATCGTCGAGGTGTTGCTGTATCCGGCGGGCCTATCAGCTGGTGTCATCACCGACGCCACCATCACGTCGCCGCTCACTGACATCCAGCTCGCCTACAACGAGGTAGCGGTTGCCGATGTGTCTGGTGTGGTGTTCGTGTCGGTGTAGGTGGGCGGAGGGTGGCTACTCGCTGTCGCTGCCGCTCATCGCAGCTACTCCGTCGCCATATAGGCAGCCACGGCAGCGACGACGTCGCGCAGGGGTGACAGCTGGTTGATCGCGTTACCCGGCTGGGCGCGTGCCATCGTGCCGTGCGCCTGTCCCATCGCGTAGGCGACGACCTCACTGACCTGTGCTTCGTCAGAGGGTGAGAGACCACCGCACAACGTCCCGGCGATGCCCTGGCTGAAGCCAGCGCAGTAGGCGCCATACATCTCCTGGTCGGCCTCGTCGCAGAGGCGACTCAGTGCGCTGACGATGCGGGTATTGAACTCTGCAGCTTTGTCGCGGGATTCGCTGCGACGCGGCCGTGCTGGTTTCTTCTTGGACATGGTTGCCACCTCACCTAAGCACTGTAGCACGACGTCGAGGCGATGTCAAGCACCTTAGCGCATGGCTACTCTGCCCGCCACGCAACGCGAAGACGTTTTAACCTATGCTGGGCTGTGCAACAGCATCCTGCAGAAACCGTGCAACGACGGCCCGCACGGTTTCGACTGGCAGACGGTCATGGGCAGCAACATGGACACCCAGCTCGATCGCCTCTATTGGGCACGGGACGTCGGGTATCCACTTGAAACCCCTGTGGATGCGCTCTACTACCTCGCCAACGAGCGGGGACTAGAGCGTGTCGTACTCGTCGGCACAGGTGGTACGCTAGAAGACGAGACACTACATCGTCTGCGGCTACAGCACGCCTGGACGATCTGGCAGCGCTCGGGCTCGCAGCAGGGTCACGTTGACGAACTCGCCTGGACGGGCTTGGGTGTGACGAAGTGCTTTCGCCGTGCCGAGTTCTCGACGCCGCCACCTGTGGGCAGTGTGTATGTGCAGGACTTCGCGCGGCAGGTGTGGTCGCAGTTCGACATACTTATCAGCAAACCCATGGCAGTCGGCCCCCTTGTGTGGGGCTCGTTTACATGGGGTCAGATGTACACCTGGGGCACGACGATGTCGTTGTCGGATGTTCGACTGCTGCGTCGTCTGATTCGCGACCACAAGTCAGCACACGACACGTGTACGTATTTTCACTTCAATTTCGCAAACGGCGCTCTGTGGGCTACTTTTTCCTGGGGGGACGGAACTCTGTGGGGTGGTGTAGGCGACGTGGTAACACTGGTTTGCGGCGAAAAGCAGTGGGAAGTTTTATCCTACATGTAGGTACAGCACCTACATCTCTATCGGCTCCGCAAGCAGCACCTGGGGAATCAGCACCGGGTTGATCTTGGCGCCCAGACCCGGTCGCGCCACCGCAGCGGCGTAGAGGCTTTCATACTGCGTCACCGTCGGCACAGCTTCGGCCAGCCACTTCTTTGTCAATGTCTTCAGGTCGCTTGCGATGCCCACATCACCCGGGGTCAGTTGATAGACCGGGGGCGACAGGTTGTCGTTGCTCGTACTGAAGACTGAGACTGCCTGCATGCCGAGACCGTAGGGATGATTCTGCGTAGTCCGAGTATAGGTGATAGCCAGTTCCCACGCCCGCACTGCAGCTATGTTGACGTCGCTGTTAGATAGCCCAGCAGCAAAGAAGGGGCCACCGTAGACGACGGGAATATCGGTCGTCAACGACGTCGGCAGTCGCGGCTTTCGCGACCGGGCGCTGTCGTAGAAGCGTCCCAGCATGTCATAGGCGCCACGCAGATAAGCACGTCCTGCGCTGTCGATCGAGTTCTGCGCAACCCCCACCAGCGGGGCATTAAACTGCGCGATGAAATCGACGACGATCTCGTAGTCGAAGTCGAAGGCATCAACGACGAGCACTGCAGCAGGACCGCGGAACGTCGTTTGCGTCACGGTGTAGCTCAGGAAGTCGTCGCCGAGAGCGTTCAGGCTAAAGACGCCAGCGGCGTATGCAACGGGTGGGGCCATGCGCTAAGGTGGGCCGGGTGGTGGCTGCGTGGTGGCTGCAGTGGCTGCGCGGTGATGGAGTCGATGCTGCACAGTCGCGACGAGTGGGCTGCGATTTCTTTGCGTGCAGTTTCAAGCACTTGCAAATACTTGAAAATAGTTGTGGACAGAACCACAGCCCGTGCCGATACTTGAATCAACAAGGAGACGGAACAAATGGAAACGACGCAGACGACTCGCAGCAGCAAGGCCCCGAAGAAGACTGACCTCATCCGCGCGACCCTTAAGGCGGCGGGCCTCAACCGCAACGCGGTCAGTGTGCGCGGCGACCACAGCAGCATCTACTGCACTATCAGAGACGCCAAAGTGTCGTACAAGGTCGTCGCCGACGCAGCCTACACCCACGAAAGCATCAGCCACTGCGAGTCGAGCGGAGAGATTCTACTAGGTGGCAACACCTACGTACACGTCGAGTACCACGAAGACGTCGTTGCCGCCGTCGTGCAGAAGCTGCTACCGCTGCTCGCCGACCTCAAGACGGTTGGACAAGTGATCTGGAACAACACCAGCGCCACCTACGACGAGCACAACGATCGCTTCAATGTGTGGCAGATGTGCGACGGCGACGACTACCGCAAGCACGTCGTGATGTGCTTCACGATTCAGCAAGTCGCCGAGTCGATGGCCGTTGCCGCCCTCAAGGCTGGCACTGCGCAATAGCCTTGACACCACGTCGTCGTCGTGGTAGCGTAGTCGCATGCATGAAAAACTCAGAACATACCTAGGCTGTCTCGCAGTCGCCTGGCGGTCGCTGTGGCGCAGCCGCGACGAAGCTGACCACGTCTACGACACAGCCGGCAACCTTGCGGCCCTGAAGTGCAACCAATGCGGCGCTGCAGTGGATGCAGCCGACGATCTGTCGCGGGCTGGTCGCTGCGACGACTGCGAGCCGATCAGCGTCGTCTTCAACGTGCTGTCGCCGATCGGCTTCGTCATCGTGTCGGTGCGGCCAATCGGCGCATACGCCACCCGCGACTACGCCCGCGACATTGCACACATCGTCGATCGCCAAGTCGAAGAGATGAAGCAGGCGCTGACACCCTGCGCCGACTGCGATCAGCTCGACGGTGTGCATAAGGCGCGATGTCCACAAATGGCCGAGTTCCTTGACATGTCCATCGACGCGATGCCGACGCGACCTGAGAAAGACGAGGAGGAAGAATAGATATGACGTGCAGACATACACCAGGCGATCCGAATTGCGGCAGCTCTGCAGAGGGCGCCCGTCGCGAAGCCCAGCGGCAGGCCAAATACGCACAGGAGCAAGAGAGACGTCAGATCGCCGAGCTAAATAAGCAGCTAGTGGCGCTTACCGCTAAAACACCCGACAACACCAAGTTCGATATTGACGAAGTCGTCGCCGTAGGGCCACATCTGGTCCTACGTGTCATCTATCCCAACTGCGCGAAGTGCGCCTACGAGGGCAAGAAAGTCCTCGTCTATCTGAACACTTCGCTCATCTCCGCGATGAAGTGGCGCAGCATCGACCCGCACTTTCGCGCAGCAAGCGCAACGACATCACCGAAAGAAGCTCCACCACCCGCAGCCCGCTTCCCCGCTTCGGCTGAAGGCTGGCGCGATGCCTTGACCTGGACGCAGGCAAAGGCGCGCATGCTTGACGAGGGAGGCACTCACTAATGCTTCTCCTCGACGACATCAAATCCCAGCGTGTACCCGCCCACGCTCTGACTGCACGGAAGCTGCTCATCACCGGCCCCGTCGGCGTCGGCAAGACGACGATCGCGAAGGCGTTAGCTGCGCGGGCGATGGGGGTAGAAGAGTTTATGCAGTCGGCGGCGACGAATCGTCCGAAGCTGCCCGAAGATCGCTGGGACATCGGCGAAGCCTTTCCTTTCGATTTCTACCATATCAACGGCGGTGACGACGGGATCGACAAGATCCGCGACCTCGCAGCCGCGTCGATGCAGGTGACGTCGCAGCACCCAGCCCGCTGCAAAGCCTTCATCATCGACGAGATCCATGCACTTCCCGACAAGGCTGTGCAGGCGCTACTGCTGCCACTTGAGCGCGACGCGGTCAACATCTGGATCGCTTGTACGTCCCGCCCCGCGGGTCAGCTTGATGCAGCCCTGCGGTCGCGGTTTGCGTGCCACCTGCAGCTAGGCGGCGCCGACGTCGTGGCCGTGCTGACGGGACGTGGTGTAGACGCCGCTGAGGCAGCGGCTGTTGCGAAGCGTGCTCAAGGCGACATGCGGCTGGCGCTGGGTGGCGGTGACGACGAGGGCAAGGGCGAGACTGGAATCGGCCCCGTCGTTCTCGTCGCTAATCGGCCGAAGCTGCAGCTCGCTGGCGGCACCCAAGCGCATCGGCGATTGCTCGGCCATGCCATTCGCAACCCTTACATGGTTCAGGCCGACATCCTCGACGCCGTCGTCGATTTCGCCGACGTCCACACGACGATGTGCGTGACCCTGTCGCCGCGACACGACATCGCCGCCCACCAGCTTGTCGCCGCTGCGCGGAAGGCGGGGTTGCTGTAGGTCGCTGACGTACTGCCGCCACAACCATATCTCGCAGTCTTTCTAGTCACTTACAAAATACTTGAAATAGTTGTGGACAACTCGCCACGTCGTGCCGATACTTGAATTAACAAGGAGACACGACAATGTACCAAGTTGAGTTTCTCACCCGCGTTGACCATCCAGAGCTTCGCAATTCCACCCTACCTGTGGTCGCGGTAGATAAGGCCCTACCGACAACCTTACGTTATCCTACACTACAACAGGCTGTAGTCGCCTTCAACGAGCTTTGTCGTGGTGAGTATGATTTTGCGAGCGAATACGTAGAAAGAGTCCGTGTTGTCAAGCTGCGGCCCTGCGCGTCCCCGCGTATTGTGCGCAAGCAAGTTGAACGCAGCCGCCGAGTCGCGTAGTCCACAAGGAGACGGCACATGGTGACTAAGTCGAAGAAGCGCAACACCGAGCCCTTTCAGGCACTACTCAGCCGATCGCAGCTGGCCGCGATGATTCAGCTCTGTCGCGGCGAAGAGGGTAAGTGGTATCGCGCAAAGCTGGCCGAAATCGCTCGGACTTTCGAGACCATGCACAAGGTCTACGAGCAGGATGGCCTAGGCCACAACGCGATCGTGCATCTGCACTACTTCAAGAACGGCTGCGACTGGTACATCACCGAGCGCGACACGTCGGTCGAGCAACACCAGGCTTTCGGCGCAGCGAACCTCGGCGACGGCGCCGAGCTAGGCTACATCTCGATCGCCGAGATCATCGCAGCCGGCGCCGAGCTGGATCTGCACTGGACGCCAAAGACGCTGAAGGAAGCACTGGCACAGTAGCCTGCACCGCGTCTACGTCGCAGCCGCGACGCCGTCCGGCAGCCGCGACGCAGCATCATCACAGCGTGGCTCAACCTTCGCCACAGCACTACTTCGCGCTGCCCCACCACCACTCAGTCCAATCGCCAGCGCAGCAGCCATCGCGGCGACGCCGACAAGATCGGGTCGATTCGCAGGCGACGCCGCATACGCGGCTAGCCCATGCAGCCACCCCATCGCATCGCCCCGCGCCCAGAGAATCAGCGTCGCTGTGAAGCCACCCAGCAGCGACGCGCAGCGATTCAACGACACCGACAGCGTCGAGGGCATCCGCGCCATGAAGACGACGCCGCCAAACAGCCCGGCGCCCTCTGACGCGAGAGCCATAATCCAGAGCAGGGGATCGGATAGAAGCTGCGACAGCGGCGACCACAAGCCCAGCAGGGACTGCCCACGCAACACTGACGTTCCGACGAGCATCATAGTCGCCGCCGGAAGGGCAATCAGCACGGTCGTCGTCATCTCAGCGACGAGGAAGACGTGGTCGCCGCGATATCGCGACATCACCGCAAGCTTCGGATAGTAGGCGAGCACGTAGACTGCGGCGCATGCCAGCGCGACACCGACGCCGAGCGGCTGTGCCGTAACGCCGATCTTACGCCACAACACGGCGACGACGGCCACCAGTGCAAGGGTCAGCACGGCACGTGCTCGTGCGGTCACGCCCTCGCCGCGCAGCCACGACAACACGACGCCCCAGATGTTCGGGCCGCCCTTCATCAGCAGCAGGGGCAGCAGCAGCGACACATCGGGCTGACTGTAGGCAAGTGTCGCAGCGAGTAGTATCGTCGCCGACGACATCGCGGCTTGTAGAACATCTGCAGTGAAAAGAAGGGGAAGTATACGAGACAGGTACGATGCGGGAGGAAGTGGGGTAACGGACGACACAGCCACACCCTGTGAGCGCAGGTCGGCAGCTACTGCGTCGTCGCAACGATGTAGGCGCTGACACCACAGCGTGGTGGCGTGTTCGACAAGCAGCATCAACCCCCACACTACACCACACGCAAGCATCGATGCCACAAGTAAGACGACACCGTCGCTTTGCTTACCTAGCACCTTCGTCAATAGGGAGAACACACAGTAGGCTACTAGGTACGACAGCGTCGCGATTCGCATCGGGTGGCCTCGTCGCGGCAGGTTGGATGGTGCCGCTACCGCAAGGTAACACGACGGCGAGGCGATGTCAATCGGAAAGCTGCGTAAGCGGTGGTACGGTGGGGGTGGTGGGGTGGGGTGATACGAGGCGGGTGTGCTTTAGTGGAACCCCTCCGGCGGGCTGCGCCGCGTCCACTTGGCGGGAACCCAGACGCGGTCGCCCGTGATTCCAACCGCGATGTCGGCGGCCGACGTACGCTTCGTCCGCCAGTGGCCGCGCTTCTCGGCGCGGTAGTATGTGCGGTAGGCCATCACAGCCGCTGTGCCAACGAATGTGTACTCGTCATGTGCAGCCAGATCCAGACGAGTAGACGCAGCATGTATGTCCTATAGCAGCCGCGACATCACGTCGTCGTGGTAGCGACATAGCGCGCCAACGGCTTCCTCTACGCGCTCAGCAAAGATGTAGAGGCCGCCGCGACGAAGCTGCGCTTGCTGCCGCGCGACCTGATCACGTTCCGTGTCGGTGAGTGCGCGCTTGCTGGTGCCACGATACTCGACGGCACCAGGCGGAATGTTGGAGTCTGTTTTGACCTCGACCTCGACGTAGAGATTGAGTGCGTCTCTACCCCACGCCACCGTCATCACGCCGCCCAGATCCGCCAGGCCCGGCTGCCCAGCCCCCAACGTCATCTGGCCGCCGCCTTGCAACGTTACGACGCCGCGCGGCTGCCGCCACATCGACACGATGGGCATGCCGTCGTCGCTGCGTAGTCGCGGATGGCTTGATATCGTCGTGATGTAGTGGTTGTACAGCGCCTCGTTTTCGACGACGTGTAGGCAGAGGGGGAGGCAGCGATGCCGCTGTTCGTGCATCGCTTCGACGCTGAAATCGAGAGGCTTTCCCTTCGCCAGCCAGCCCTTCGGTGCGGGACGTGGTAGCTCGCGTGGCCATGCCTTGAGTCGTTCCGCAATGAACGCGACGTCAACGTCACCAGGCATCTCGTCGAGTGCGCGGCATAGCTGCCGCCACGTCGTGAGGTCGGGTCGCGGCGCCGACAGGATGTCGAGGATGCGTGGTGGCAGATTGGGTGTCGTAGGCATGTCTACCTCTACTCACCCAACATCGCAGCCATGACCGCGGCTTCGCGGCAGGTCTGCACCATGATCGCCGTCATCGCGCCGAGTTCCTGGCGGTCGCGAACCTGCCCAGACGTCGCCGTCGAAGCCAGCGCAGACGCCGTCGCCGTCCAGATGCGCATGATGCCTGCGACGCTGGGCTGCGGTGCCGGGTCGGCGTCGTCGCGAATTCGCGACGACGCCGACGTCGCAATGTCGCGCCACATCGCAGCGGTGTCGTGTAGTGCGGTCGTGACGTTGGCGACGACCTCGGGAATCGGGCGCAACTGTGTGGTGGCGTCTGCGCCAACGATGGTGAGTGTTGAGGTCGCCTGCGCAGCAAAGTCAGTCGCTGCGGCTTCGTAGTACCCGGCCAACCACTGCGCAGCCCCGACGAAGTCGTCACCGATTGCGCCGATCGGTTGACCCATCGCCGTCTGCATAAAAGTGACGATGACAGTGCAGGCACGACGCAGCCGCGACATCTGCGCCAACGGCGTGTCCTCGCTGTTGAGTCGCTGCGACAGGGCCGCGATGCAGCGCTGCAGTGTGACAACGAGGTCAGGTGTGGCGGAAGTGACGGTGTCAGTGGCGTCGCTTGTGTCGGTGGCGTTCATGCTGTCAACCCTAGCACGACGTCTGGGCGAAGTCAAGCGGGATGTTTGCGTCGTGGTGCTGTGCGGCTGCGTCGCAGCGACACCGCAGCGACGGCTGCTGTGCGATTTCTTTCGTCGGCCCCTTGACAGCCGCGATCCGATCGCTTACCTTGTGCATAGCGTCGTTGCAAAGTTGTCCCACATGCTCGCACACTTCGCACACCTGACCTACACGTTGTATTGCACTTCTAAGTGCGCGAATACATTGAGGGCGTGACACCTATGACACTTCTTTTGCGATAGCGCCCTGCCGAAACACAAACTCGCCGCTGCGCGAGCCTCAAAAACCTGCATCAGGTGTATCAAGTGCATCTGGCCGCAGCCCGCCCGTCGCTGACCGCGGCTTAGCCGTCGCGGCAGCAAGTGCCATTCAAGTGTAATCGAAGTGCGCAGTCGCCACTGTGCGACTGAGTGGGATACGTCCGCCGTAATAGTGGTATAATCGTCCACTCATCCAACCACCTCCCCATACCCCCCCTACAATCAGAAAAGCCCCCCGGCTTGTTTCCTTTATTAGGGGGGGTATTTGTAGGTGGTTGGACCATTGGACGGTATGACAAGCTAGGGCTGTAGTGCGGTGGGTCGGCTCTACGTAGTTGACTTTCTACGGTTCACTACGCAGCATTCACGCCAAGGCCCCTAGATGCGCGTTTTAGGCGTGTTGCGGCGACCCCGCTACTCCGCCATGGCAGCGGTCGTGCAGGCCCCTTCTTGCCCTGATTTGGATGCGGCTACCTTGCGGTATGACTCCAACGATGAACCCAATCCCTGAAGCTCTGCGAGCAAAGACCGCTGCGCGGCTGCAGGTCGTATTGACCTCGCTGCGGGGCTTGGCAGCGGTGGCCTGGACGGCGCACTGGAATGTGCGTGGGGCCAACTACGAAGGCTTACATAAGCGGTTTGGTAAGATAGTAGACGACACGCACGCAGCCGTGGACCGCGTGGCGGAGTTGTCCCGACAGGTAGGTGGGGAGCCGGTCGCTGTTGTAGCTTCGCAACCTACATTGGCTGTTGCGCCGCAACTGTATGTGTCTGTAGTGGCAGGTGCGATTGCTAAGGTGCTGGGTGGACTGCGGGCAGATATGCAGGATGTGAGCGACTTGGTGGCACAGAACTTGCTAATCGAAATCGCTGCTGTGTTGCAGGCGCACTTGGCGCATCTGGAAGCGTCGCGCGACTAACGAGTTTCAGCTCGACCACTCTTTGCGACGATGCACTGTTTGCGGGTTGCCACGCAGAGGCGTGGCAAGATGGAGACGCAGGCATGAGGCGGTCGCTTGACCGCCATGGCGTGCAGTCATAGACCGCATTGCCATCGTGCCAACCTAAGCGAAAAGGTCTACCGTCGAGCTTACGTCGCCAGTACCCATAGGGCTTACCTGGCTCGTAGTGTGCTTCAATTTGCTCTCTTGTAGGGAGCCCTGCGCGGAAGTCCTCGGACGCAGCTGACGCGGCTGCCGGCGCAGCTGCAGCCTTTGGTGTGTCGAGCACCGACCAGGGCAACACTTCGCCTTTGGCGTTGGATGGCTGCCAGCCCGGCGTGCCGCGCCAGCTATGCTGGTCTAACGTACCACTGCCATAGAACGGGGGCTTATCTGCCCACACGCGGCCGTCGATGTCGCGACCGACCCGACGTAGCAGCCCGTCGCAGAGCCAATACCCGTACTGCTTGCCGGGCTCAAAGTGGCGAATTCGCGTCGCCTCGTCAGGAAAAGTTCGCTTTTCGACTTCATTGCTCATCGTCGCTGTCTCCAATCCACAACCACGCTACCACGACACCACGCCGCTGTCAAGCACCCCTCCACAGCTACCTCACTCAGCGCATCCACATCACGACGCCGACGAGCTGCCCTGCCGCAGACACGCGGACGGGCTGACCTGGCGACCACGACAAGGCAACATTGCCCACGCAGCCAATCAACACGTCCCGCAGGTAGCGCACAGAGAGCTTGATCGGCGACGCAGCCGCCGTCTCTTCGCAGACGCACGCGACGCTGTCTTCACCGTCGCCGAGTCGCCGCGTCCCCGTCTCGTCGGTGACGACATAGTCAAGTCGCAAACGCTGCGCAGCGGCATCGACACTGAGCGTCACAGCATCAGCCGGGCAGCTTCGCAGCCACGATGACAGCACTGCAGCCTCGACGGTAACGGCTACGCTGCCGTTACCGCCTACGTCGCCGTCAACGATGCAACGCCACGGCGCGTAGGGCTCCGGCGCGAGACGGGCATAGAGCGTCGTCGCGGTGGCCGTTGCAGCATCGACGCAGCGTAGCGCAATATTGTGGACGCCAACAGCGATGGTGAAGGTCGGCGCGGCGAGGGGCGCTGCGGGGGCAGCACTGGCGGCTGCGGCAGCGGCACGCTTCTTCGGCTTCGACGCAGCCACCTCGCCGCGGCCTAGCAGGGACGTCACAGCGCCGACGACGGCGTTGGGTAGGGTCAGGCTGCGGGGCAGCTGTGTGGTGAGCGTCACAGCGCGACAATGCAGCCTAGCCCCATCAGTGGCAACGACATGCAGAGTCGGTGGCGACGCACCGGCGCTCACTTCTAGTCGGACCCCGGCGACGGCAGGGCGGGCCGGGTCAACGACTGCGGCGGGCGCGACTGCGGCGATTGCTTGACCCAGCGTCGCGGCGTCTGCACTGCTCAGCGCCTGCCACGCTGCCGCAGGAACATCAACAACATCCGGCAATCGACCCTGCGCCATAATCGTCGCGGTGCGATTGCCGCCGCGCAGTCGCAGTGTCGCACCGACGATCTGCATGGTGATGTCGCCGTCGGGTAGTGCCTTGACTTCTGCGACGAGTTGTCGCGTCGGCACGGTGAGCGAGATGGGGGCGAATTGGGTAGCTGTGGCTGCTGTGTCACCGACCGACACACAGACAAGCAGCGTCGGGTCTGCGCCGACGATCTGCATTTTGACGCCGTCGAGTGTGACACGGATGTAGTCGCCATGCGACGCAGCGGCGATGGCGTCTGCGAGGTGATGACGGGGCAGGGTGTGGAGTGGTTGCTGCGCCTGGGGCTGCGACGTCACTGCGCGGCCTCGTGTAGTCGCGTCGTCAGCCACGCCTTGAACATCGCCGCCGTCTTGCGGCCGATGGCCGCGCGTGCGTCGCGGCTGTCAACGATCTCGCCGCTGCCTTCGCGTAGAACGTCTTCGATCATCGCGGCGATGACACGCGGCGTCGCTTTGATGTCGTCGCAGTCGGGCAGACGTTGCAACACGTGCCGCAGACGCTCATCGGTTGCCCACTCGTCGGCGATCGCTTGCGCCTCGGTGAGTACGACCAGCTTCGCCGGATCAACGACGGGTCGCGGCGACTTCGTCTCGCTGAAAGCGGCGCCCTTGTGTTTGGCGATGACACGGCTGCCGTTTGACGTCGTCAGCTCGACGAGCGGACGCAGCACGATACCTTCACGAGGCTTCGGCTCAACGATGCCGCGACGCACTGCGACCTCGGATGGGGCATCGCGCAGAGCATCGAGTGTCGCAAGGTCGCAGTCCACCTCGGACCACGGCACGAGGTCCAGGCTTAGCTTCGCGGCGACCTCTGCCATGTTCGGCACTGTCAGCCATGTGTCGCCGACAGCGACGTCGAAGACGATAAAACGCAGCTCGTCGCCGTAGGTGTGGCGCATGCCCTGCTGCTTGCCGCCGTAGGCTTCGCCATAGACGGTGACTGCGTCGTGGCCAAGCTGCCGGAAAGCCTGCGTCAGCGCTGCGTCGTCAAAGAGGGCGACGAAGCGACTGTGCGACTCGCCGCCCGCGTGATAATGAACCTTGCCGTCGCGCCAAGCGACATGTGCGGACGTGCCGTGAACCTTTTCAAGCGCGTACAGACGCTTGAAATTCAAGAGGATCTGCGCTTCGGGACGATAAAGATTGGAAATGTGTAGGTATCCCACTTACATCGGCTCCTATGTAGGAGGTTGTCATCTCTCGTCGGGGCTCGTCAGCACAGCGGATAAGCACCGGCGACAGACGACAACCTGAAGTCACTATGCCACGACTGCGACATGGTGTCAAGTGGCATCTATTCCCGCAGCCCCATCGACCGCTTTATCATCGCCTCTAAGCCGTGGTCGGGCCAGTGGCCGAAGCGCTTGTAAAACCTCACCCCAGGCCATCGCGGCGAGTACGGCGGCTTATTGACGGCCGCCCGTTCGCGATTGGCCGACACCATCTCGGCGTAGCGTGCGCGCAGATATGCTTCGCGGGTGCCAGGCGTAGACACCGCCATCGGCGCCTCGACGGAACGTGCCGACAGCTCGACGTCGGGACGTTCCGGCGGAAGCAGTGGCTTCGCCAGGACGGCACCGCAGTACGCGCAGACACCGCTGCGTTCAACATCGACGCACATGCACTGCGGACACATTCGTGCGGCGGCGCTGTGCAGTGCTGGAATGAGCACGCCTTTACCTGCCCCCTTCGTCGCCCACTTCGCGTCATCGTCGAGGGTGAAGCCTTCGTGCCAGATCAACGCATCGTGGCGGTCGAGGTTGCCGCCATGCGACAGCACGATCGCGACAGTTTTGGGAAGTGAATACCCCAACCCCTGCCAACTACGTGCCGCAATCTCTTCGCAGTTGTCACCCAGCCACGACCGCACAACACGACCCTGTCGCTGCATCCATGACCCACGCGACGCCGTCGGCGCAGCGTCGCAGAGAACGCACAGCGGAGCGTATGTCGGAGGCTCCATCGGGGCGCCGCTATCGACCGTGGGCCAGAAGTCGCGCAGTTCTGGCAGCACGCCGTTGAGGACGCGACGACGCAGCGTGGTGGCCTCTGCGGGTGACAGCACAGCAGTGGGATCGCGCAGCGTCTGCCAGGCTGCCACAGCCTCGGCGCCGCGTGGCAGTAGCATCTCATACGATGCCCGGCTGTCGAAGCCTTCGTCGAAGATGTTGCTGCCGGCGCAGAGTACGTCTAATGCTAGCGGGTGCTGCGATACAGCGCCTCCCACAGACAGCCCGACGAGCAGCAGCCGTCGCTGTGCCGTTGACATCGTGCCGTCGATGTGGGCCGCTCGTACTCCAGCTTCGCGGAAGCGCTGCGCTAACAGCTTGCTGTGGTCTAGCGAGTATGCACGGCAGATGGTGGGCAGCCCCTGCGCGTGCTTCAGCCACTCGGCAACCACGTCGCCGACGATGCCTGGTCGAAAGATGACCTCTTCGGTTTCGCCCTCAGGCAGCGGTTCGTTGTAGTAGTGGGGACGGCACAGCACGCCAGCGTCCATCAGCTGCCGCGGCGTCGCGATTTCGATCAACGCGTCTGCGACGTCTGCGAGGCCCTTTCCGTCGAGACGGTAGGGTGTCGCTGTCAGGTAGACCACGTAGACGAACTCAAACAGCTGTGACAGGTTCGCTAGAACCTGCAGTGCTGTCGCGGACTTGACTCTGTGCGCTTCGTCGTAGAATACCACTGCGCGGCGATGCTTGGCGACGACGTCGCGACGAACCAACGTCGGCACGCTGCAGAACTGCAGCATCGCGTCCGGGTCAGCATCGCGTCCTGCTTTGATGAAGGCTGCACGGATGTTGGCATCCTGGTAACGTAGTGCGGGCTGATCGAGGAGGGATTCTGTATGTGCGCAGAAAAACACCTGCGCCCACTTGTGGGCTAAGATGGGCACAATCAGCAGCTCAGCCACGTAGGTCTTACCTGACCCTACGGGCCCTACCACGACCACACGACGTTTACCCTGCGACCACAGCGTCTTGATTTTGTCTACAGCGGTGGTCTGGTAGTCGCGCGCTATGCGCTGTGTGGACATGTGCGACGATGTGGCCGCTACGTCTAGTCCGTATTCAGCGTGACGACGTAGAAGTACAGTGTATGCCATGCAACCGACAAGCGCTTACCGATGCGACGCAGTAGGGACGGCTGCAGCGATGTGGGTGCAGTGAGGGTGTCAGCGGGGCGCTGCTCGGTATCGGCGGGGAAGCCGATGCCTGCGCCAGCTTGCTCGGCCAGCGTCAGCTGCGGCTGTGTTGCAGCGGTTGGCCGCGTTGCCTCTGCCCGCTCCGCAGCCGCCTGCGCTTCCGCCAGCTTCGCCCGCGCAGCCGCAGCCCGATGGTTGCATTTGATGCTGCAGTAGAGACGCTGCCGGCGAAAGAGGACAATGCCGCATACGACGCAGCGTCGAAGGGATACTTCAGTAGTCATAGGCTTCACCAGCTTCTCCGTTTCCGTCGTCGTTACCCCGCTGCTGCCGAATCCGCCGTCGCCGCGCAGCCCACCCGTGTCACCTACGCTCAGCGTCACCACACCGTCCAGCGTCGCGTTGCCGACGTCGTAGAAGCGGCACGGCACGACAAGGACGACGACGAGCTGAGCGATGCGGTCGCCGCGGCTGACGCGGTAGGTCTTGCTGCCGAGATTGAGCAGCAACACATCGACACTGCCGCTGTAGCCCGCGTCCAGAATACCCGGCGCATTCAGCACCGTGATGTCGTGCTTGGCTGCCAGGCCGCTGCGTGGACAGATGAGGCCGACATGCCCCGACGGGATGCCGATGGCGACGTTGGTGCGTATTCGCTTCGTCGTCGCGCTGTAGATGTCGGCGTCCTCGTCAGCGATGAGGTCCGCGCCTGCGTCGTGTAGATGCGCATAGCGTGGTGGCAGCGCCGTGGAGCTGAGTAGCTTGATTGGAATGGGCTGCTGCGTCACGACTACTCCATGTCGCGCAGAAGCTGTGCCAGGGCGACGCCGCTAGGCGTCAGGCCAGCGATGGGGCGGCCGACGGCCGTGATTCCGAGGCCCACAAGACCAGTCGCGGCTAAAACATATAGTGTGCGATACGAGAAATAACCGTTTCCACCTTCAATATACCATTGACCAGTGTTGAAATAACTGGGCCAAGCCCGGCAAGTCAACAGAACAATTAGCACTTTTTGCTGTCTTCGCGTTAGGGTCATTGTATCTACCTCTGCGAATACGCTATCACGACGCAGTCGTGGTGTCAACTACTATCTACCCGCAGCCGCAGTCGCCCGTGTACTCTTTCGCTAGTTCGCGGGCGTGCTTAAGCGGCAATTCCTGCCCGACGATGCGAACGCGTCGTGCCGACGACGAGGGCAACAGGTAGACCGTGTATCGACCGCGACGACTCGGCGCAACGTCGGGACGATGACGGCGACGTAGCCGCCGTGTAGCGCCGCTCGATACTGCGTCAAAACAGAGCCCGAATTATTGGGCCATGCGTCACTATACCGCGATGTCGCTGCCGTGTCAAGCAAGGGCCTGCTCGACCAAGGCGATGGGATCTAAATCCCAGTCCAGATACGCTGCGCGACGTACGACTTCGGCGGCCGATCTATGCCAGCCATTTGGCTTGGCTACGTCTGGACGACCACCAGCGACCCAACTACTTGTTAATTCCGCGACTTGCGCAGCTACCAGCGCAATCGCCTCGTCGTGAGACGAGGCGAAGATCGCATAGGGTCCACCGCAGAAAGTTTGGCTTTTCGATGGAGGCCCAGTCAAAGCTGTCTCCAAAATGTCCGCACCAGACAGCCTTCCTCGCTCCAAATGCGCTGCTAGTTCAGGGTTGACCGCCACCCACATCTCGTGGGCATGCTGTCGGACAAGCCTAGCAATCTGGTCCGAACTTTCTTTTGTCTGATCTGCACCGGACAGCCAACCTTTTGCCCATTTCGCGAAAGCTTGTTGGGTGGCGTTTGGCTTTATGTCCTCTTGGTGAACATAGCCAGGTTCAGTGTAGGCCCGAAGAATACACAGAATGGCGAACTTGAGTCGCTTTTCAACAGTGAGCATATGTCCCTCCTACAAGGAAAGTAGCCGAATGCCGCTGCCGTGTCAACACCCATCACCTCACCCATCGCTGCGTCGTCGCTGCCCAGCGTCCGCGCCTACCTTGTCAGTGCAACGGCACTCACGCAACACGCAACGGCATCCACGCATCCACGCAACCGCGCAACGGCGCAACGGCGCAGCAGTGCAGACGCAGCCACCCGGCGACGTCTAGCCACTGCACCTTCAACACTCAGAGGCCCGACCAATGGCAGCAATCACGCCGCTCTCAGCACTTCCCGCCAACGGTGTAACACCGGCTGGCACCCTGACCCTGTCCAACGCGCAGGGCCGCTTGACCGCTTTCCTGTCTTCGGGCAACGGCGACGCGACCCTGCGTCTGATCACGATGACGGAAGGTGGCAACTGGGCCTACGTCGATAACGGTACGCTTGTCGTGTCGTCGCTGCAGAATCTTGGCGACAACGTCGGCGTCCTCGACTTCACGAATGCTTCGACGACGACCAAGTATCACGTCGTCAAGAATGGCGGCAGCGCGACCGTCTCGTGTTGGCTGTCGGCCCTGACCGGCCCCGGCACCTCGACTGCGCTTGTCGCCCACGCGTCGTCGCACCTGAGTGGTGGCGCTGATGATCTGCTCGGCGCCCCCGGCAACGTCGGCGACGTCACCCCGGGCGTGTTCTGCGGCACCTTCGGTCCTGACGCCGCGAACCAGAACACCGTGCCGTCGGTCAACGGCGGGACGTTCTGCCTCATCGCGTCCGCGCAGACTCTGACCAACAAGACCTTGACCGCTCCGGTCATCAATGGGGCGACGTCGGCGTCTGGCAACTTCAACCTCAGCGGCAGCACCGGAACCTTCGCTACCCCCACCGGCGCGGCCACGATCGGCGGTGGCGCAGCGGCAATCACCGCGACGTCGTCTGCAGCGGCAATCACCCTGACTGCCGGCGCGGCTTCGACGTGGTCCACCAGCGCAGGCGCCTTGACGGTTTCCGGCGCGGGTGGCATCAACCTGCAGTACGCGGGGACCACCCTACTCAACATCGGCGTGACCTCGGCCAACGACGTCACCCTGGCTGCGAACAAGAACCTCGTGGCGTCGGCTGGCACGGGCGCGATCTCGCTTGGCAGCATGACCGGCGACACCGCCCTGCCGACCGGCAACCTCTCCTGGGCTGCGGCTGCGACCAAGACGTTGTCGCTGGCTGCTTCGGGTGCGGCTGCTGTGACGTCGGGTGCGGCGCTGACGCTGACCGGCGCTGCTGCTTCGACGTGGTCCACTTCGGCCGGTGCCCTGTCGGTGAGTGGTGCGAGTGGCATCAACCTGCAGCGCATCGGCCTCACGCTTGCAGACGTTGGCGCGACCTCGGCGACTGCGGTGACGCTTGCCGCGAACATCTCGCTCGCTGGCGCCGCCGGCTCGGGCGGTCTGTCGCTCGGCAGCATGACCGGCGCGACGGCTCTGCCGACGGGTGCGCTGTCGTGGGCTGGTGCGGCTAATCAGAACCTGTCGCTTGTGGGCAGTGGCACCGGCACCGTCGCGATCAACAATGCTTCGACGATGTCGATCGGCACGTCAGGCACGACTACGCTGACGCTCGGTCGCAGCGGTCAGTCTACCGTGCTCGCCGGCAACGTGAGCTTCAGCGCTGCGACTCGCGCGGCTGCGGCTGCATTCACCATCGCCGATCCGGGTAACGCTGGCGCGATTCCGGTGACTACTAACGGTGTTTGTGCGCTGACCTCGGCCGGCGCTGAGACGCGCACGCTGGCGATTCCGACGTTCATGGGGCAGCGGCTTAGCATCGTGTGTGACACTTACGTCGGAAACATTGTCGTGACCAGCTCTCAGGCTCTAAATCAAGCCGGCAACACCATCATGACGTTCGGCGCTGTTCGCGACTACATCGCGCTGGAAGCTATCACTGTCGGTGGGGCTCTGAGATGGCAGGTGCTTGGTGTGGATGGCGTCGCCCTTAGCTAATCCCTGAGCGTAAGCGTTCTCGTGTGCGAATCCGGTGGCAATTCGCACACACCAAATCACACTTAGCCATTTCGGCTAAGATCCTATTCCAGCTATCATTCCTTCGAGCACTCACGTCAAATAGCTTGTCTCCCCGGACATGGTCAAAATCCATGCATTCAGGGGGATATCGGTTGCCACAATCATGGCACGGTTGATCCTTTAAATCGTCTATTTTTTGTTTACGCAGCCGTGTGTATGTTGTGTGCCGATTCTTTGTTTTGAACAAAGAGTTGTAAAGTTTATCCTTTGCCCGACGGTCAGCAAGCCTCTCAGGAGTCCACGAAGATCGAGGGGATTTTAGACACTCTTTACATGTGTGCGCGTTGATTGCTCCGTTTTGATTTATACGAAACGCTGTAGGAGGTAGCACCCTTTGACAGCCTTTACAGCGGTGGTTGCTTGTTTGCTGACAGAGGAAGCAAATTGATTCTGACATGCTACAAGGTAGCACCGTCATTTGTGCGGGTGCCCAACAATGGCGTCGCGTTGAGCTAGTCGGTGGCGGACAAGTCCGCCTAAAGACCAATCTTTTTAAGCGCTTCCTCGACTATCACGCTTCTCGTGGTAGGTATCACCAGCAAATCCGGCATCTTCGCCAAGGCTAAGAGCAAGCGATCGATCGCTTGCTCAGCCTCTCGCTTTATCCTATATCCACATACGTCGATCAGAATTAGGCCGCTCTCCGGGTGGTTGAACTTCTTAGACTCAAACCACACTTCCGTACACGAAGGCACGTGTACTACACGCCACGGATTGCTTGAGTAGCCCAGATGAAGCGCTCGAAAGTCCGAGCGCTTCCAACTCACTTGACGACCTCTACAAGAACGCCGCGCTTGTAGATGTGCGACACACGACCACGAGTCAGTAGAGTAGCGGCAAACCAGCGAGCCGACTTGATCGAGGTGAAAGAAACTGGGGCCTGAACATTGCCGTCGAAGTCTAGGGTGTACATTTTGGGCGTCTCCTGTTCGCTGCCGTTGATGATGTAATTATCGCCAGTGCTGCGCAGAAGTCAACACTCAATTCGCAAGTATTTTACAAGCTCGCGAAATCAATCGATTCTTAGTTGATCGGCTAGTCGGCTCTACCTCTTGCTCTTGGCGAATCCGTTCTGCCGTCGGGTCTGCGTCATCAATTTCGATGAGGGCAAAGCGGGATGGGGTAGGGTTTGTCGTGGTTTGGGCTGGTGGTTCGACATGTCCAGTTGTCGGTGACACCACAACGGTTGTGCCGAGAGTTTGTTGCAAGGCTTGTTGTGTAATGCTGGCAACCACCTGCGTAATCCGCTGTACTTCGTTCTCCGTTGCGGAAACACCCCGAGCGGGTGACACTGACCTGTTGCCATTCAGCCCAACTGTAACGGTGTCTGCTGAAACTGCCGCGGCAAAGCCCGCCGCCTCCCAGCTCACTGGGTTGCCTTGCTCGTCGGTGGGAATGACGGTGCGAGATGCCCAGAGTTCAAGATTGGCTTGAACCCAAGGTGAGTAGTCGGCGAGATGCCCGGTCGGTTCAAAACCTGGCGAAGAAAGCCAGCGCCAGTCGCCGTTTAGCGAATCGAGACCCTGCCAATGAATCATTGCAGACTCGCCACCATCGCCACCCATGTCGATCTGGCCGCACGTCGGCGAAGCGGCGGGGCTCGGGCTGAGCTGGCACAGGTGTTACGGTAGGCGCAGGCGTCTGCCCCCGAATCCGCTCCGCCACCCTGCGCTCGGCTACAGCGTCGAGGACGGTGGCGAAATTGGCGAGGGCATTTGATAAAGGCGCGTTTCGCGCATTACCCGCGTGTATTCGATAAGGCCCTTGTGCAACCAAACCGAGATCCTCTCTGCGTAAGCTCCACGGGCAGTGGTCGTTGCCGCAGTCTGTGGGTGGCGCTCTGTCCCACCATGCGCGAACCACATCCCTCGGCATCGCCGCCTCACCCTGGGCGCCATCGACGAGATCGTACAGCGGCTTCAGCCCTTGGTAGACGGTCCAGCGGGTGAGGATGTCGGCGCGTTGCTGTTGCGTCGGTGTTTCACGATCGGCGGTGCCCCAGCCCCATTGCCAATTTCGCGTACGGATACAGACGCTGTCGATGCTCTGTATCTCGATTAGGGCGGAGACTCTCTCCAGAGTGAAGTGCCTATTGATCCGCGCCCACAAATCCGCCCGAAAGCCCTGCGGCT